>PYIL01065708.1_pt1 | contig 34569 bp, 34 predicted proteins | sample 3578041 | NCBI WGS metagenome assembly PYIL01 (sample SAMN08408023, study PRJNA431606) | Marine metagenome isolate SA_KN192-05_S13_150m, whole genome shotgun... | biome: marine; feature: oceanic pelagic zone; material: water; isolation source: 150 m water sample, 0.2-0.8 um fraction ... | reverse complement strand
GAGGATGGGTGGATTTCGCAACCCGCCGCCGGGCAGCACTGGCGACCCACTCATGGCGATGATGGCCAGGTTGGCGCCGTGCCCGAGGACGAACACGCCCATGGCCACTGACTTCAACTCGCGGGACAGCATCAGGTAGATGCTCACCGTCACGAGGACGGCTACACATACGGCGAGCACGGTGGTCATCGCTCCGCCTCCTCATCCAGCCGGCTGATCATCCCGATGGCCACGCCGACTACCACCATCAGCACTCCCAGGTCGAAGGCCGTGGACGAGACAAGGTGTAGGTCGGCGTTTCCTAGGTGGATGGAGGTTGTAGCGGACCTCAGTACCGGATTGCCAGCCACTAGGGGCAGGGCGGCCACGCCAACTGCCAGGCCCAGGCCGATGAAGACCAGCCAGCGGGGGTGGAGGGGCACCAGACGGTGGAAAGCTCGGTACCCGTACGACATCCGGTAGGTACATAGACCAACGGAGGCCACCAGGCCGGCGATGAAGCCGCCGCCCGGCCCGTTATGCCCCTTAAGGGCGGCATAGACAGCGAACAGGAAGGTCAGGGGCAGGATCAGGCGGACCGCCGTCCTCAGGATCACTGAGGACGTTCCGCCGATCGGTCCTCCGACCGGCCATCGGGTCCGGCGCAGGAAGGGCCTCACGGTCCGTCCTCCGTGGTGGCACTTTGGACGGGTTCGTCCCGTAGCCAGCGACGACTGGGCAGCATCGACCACACCCCGAGAGCCGCGGTGGCTAGCACCGTGATCTCACCCAGGGTGTCGAAGCCCCGGAAGTCGACGAGGATCACATTCACGATGTTGCGACCTTCTCCGCCCCGCCCGTTGGTGATTACCGAACCCTCCAGACTGTGATCCTCGAAGAAGGTCCCGAGGGTCGGAGTGTCGCTGGCCCGATGTTCTGCGGCATGACCGGCCAGCAGGGTCATCCAGCCGATGGACAAGCCGACGACGGAGGCCAGGGCCAGGCGGGGTAGGACCCGAACCTGAGGTCGCCGGTCGAGGGGAGGGAGCAGCCGTAGGACCAGCAGGAACAGGATTACAGAGATGATTTCGAACATGAGTTGGGTGAGGGCTAGGTCAGGGGCTTGGTAGAGGATGTAGAGGCCCACGACGGCAAAGCCGCTGGCTCCCAGTACCAGGACCCTGACGACGCGCTCCTCGACAAGGGGCAGGGCAATGGCCGTGGAGCACACCACGGCCCCGAGCAGGAGTCCGGTAGGTGACTCCAAGGGTGACATCGAATCGGGCGCGCGCAGCATGTCCGGATCGATCCACGCCGCCCAGCCGATTCCCAGAAACAGGGCTCCGAATACCACCGTAAGGTAGAGGCGAAGGTGGCCTGTCTGGACGGTGTGGAAGGCTCGGTGCCCACCGCGGAGGATGCCTCGGTAGGTGGCTGGCCATAGGCCGCTGTGGGGGTCGATCCGCTCGCCTCGCAGGCGAGGCGAGAGCCCGAGGGCTGTTCCACCGACGATGGCTATCGCCGAAAGAAGCAGTGGTAGGCCTGGGTGGAGGAACGGCTCCCACGGCCAGGGGAGCCCGTCTGCGAACGCCTCGGCGTGTCGATTCACTTCCAGCGGACGCGCTGCAGCGTTCCAGACCGGTGGGAGAAGTCCCCCGACGTACTGGAGGGCGACTAAGAGGGCGGCTGGTAGCCACAGCAGAATCGACCAACGGTCGGTGATCGGCCCACCATTGATGGGAGCGTTCGGTGCCTCGTCGGGCCGTAGGCCCGGGCCTCGACCAAGGATGGTGGTCGTTAGGCGGACGAAGATAGCTACGTTGCAGGCCGCAGCGATCACTCCAGCTGCGCCAACCAGGGCCAGGGCGGGCCGCCCGTCGGCGGCGTGCCGAACTGCATCGAAGAACAGTTCTTTGGCCACGAAGCTAAGGGTCCCGGGCCCCCCGGCCAGGGCGTAGCCGGCCAGTAGCAGAACTAACAATGAGGCCCGAGTCCCGCCCCGGGAACGTCGCCACAGGCCAAACAGGTCGGGAAGCCGCTTGGCGCCGGCCAGCACCCCTAGGGCTCCGGCTACCAGAAAGAGAGGTGCCTTGTAGAGAGCGTGGTTGGCAATCTGGGTCAGGTCCCAGTCGATGGCCGGATCGCCGTGGCTGGTGGTGGCACCGCCCATTCCGTAGGTGGCGATTAGGAGTCCCAGCTGGCTGACCGTGGTGTAGGCAAAGATCCGCTTCAGGTCGTGCTGGCGCAGGGCCAGGACGGCCCCCAGGATCATGGTGGTGGTACCAATCGCCGTCACCAGCGGTACCCAGGCAGCCAGCACACCAAACACCGGGAGCATGCGGCCCACCAGGAAAACCCCGGCTTTCACCATGGTGGCCGAGTGGAGGTAGGCCGACACCGGTGTCGGTGCCCGCATGGCTCCTGGCAGCCAGTCGTGGAGGGGCCACTGCGCGCTCTTAGCTGCCGCACCGGCGAACATCAGGGCGAACGAAGCAGCTACCGCCCCGCTCGGGTCCAGAGTCGCTGCACCCCCGATGACCTCACTCCACCGCCAGAGATCGGTAGTCCCGCCCAGGAGCAGGACCCCGCCCAGTAAAGACAGGCCGCCCAGGCCGGTAGTGACGAAGGCCTGCAGGGCCCGGCGTCCTGCCTCGGGGTCGTCGCGGTCCCAGCCGATAAGGAGGAACGAACTGATTGAGGTCATCTCCCAGAACAGGACAGTCAGCAGAAGGTGGTCGGCCAGAACGATGCCCAACATGGCGCTAGTGAAGAACCCCAGGGTGGGTAGGAAACGGGCCAACGCAGTGTCGTCTGGCCCAAAGAAGGCCCGGCTGTACAGGACGACCAGGACACCTACGCCGGCGATGAGGAGAGCAAAGAACGTGCCAAGCCCGTCGACAAGAAAGCTCACGTCGAGGTGAAGGCTGGGAACCCAGGCCAGAGCGTCGGTGGGCGTACCGTTGGTGGACAGGCCGTGGCGCTGTAGGTGGATGGCCAGCAGCACTAAGGCCAAGACCGGGCCGACCGCTGCCACTAAGGGGCGGGCAAGCGTCCGGCGACCTGGCAGCACCATGGAGGCCAGGCCGGCCAGAACGGGAGCACCGACGGCTAGCAGCACCAGAATCGGAGAGGCCATCATCACGGGGCACATTCTGGGCGCTGGTCCACGTTCGCGCGGGCATCGTTCCATCCGGCGCGTTGGTGCAGACTGGGAGCCAGACGGATACACGAGTTGGGAGTGATCCGATGACCAGTGCCGAGACGACCATGGCCTACCTGGACGAGGCCCAGGTACGCGTCGATCTGGCAGCCTCCTTCCGTTTGGCGGCGGGCATGGGACTCCACGAGTCCGTGGCCAACCACTTCAGCGCCGCCGTGTCTGCTGACGGTCGACGGTTTCTGTGTAACCCGAGGTGGCGTCACTTCAGCCTGGTCCGGGCCAGTGAGCTCATCCTGTTGGACGCCGATGACCCGTCCACCATGGACCGTCCGGATGCCCCGGATCCTTCGGCCTGGTGCATCCACGGGGCCATCCATGCCCGGATTCCAACGGCCCGGGCCGTGCTCCACTGCCACCCGCCATACGCTACGGCCCTGTGTGGACTGGCCGACCCGACCATTCCACCGCTGGACCAGGCCACGGCCCGCTTCTGGGGCCGCACGGTCTACGACCAGGAGATGGCCGGTCCGCCAGACGATCCGGCCGAGGGGGCCCGAGTGGCCGAGGCCCTGGTCGGCAACTCTGTGATGATGATGGGAAACCACGGCGTGACGGTGGTCGGAGAGTCGGTGGCCCACGCCTTCGAGGACCTGTATTTCCTGGAGCGGGCCTGTCGGACCGTGGTCTTGGCCCTCAGCACAGGGCGGGAGTTGCGCCCCATGGACGACGACCTAGCCGATTCAGTGGTGCGTATGTGGACCCGGTTCGCTGACCAGGGCGTGGCCCACTTCGCCGAGCTGAAGTCTTTACTCGACCGGGACGACCCCTCCTACCGCGACTGATGACTCGTGGCTGACGGGGCTGAAAAGCGGATCGCCAATCGAGCGCTGCTGGAGCACGTCATCTCGCTTTACGGCACCGACCGGGCTGGGGAGTTGGCCGGTTGCTACACAGAGGACTGGGTCCTGGAGTTGCCTTTCGGTGACCCGCCCCAGTGCCTCAAGGGCGCCGGTGAGGTTCGGGACTACCTGGCTGGGCGTTCGGGCGCCTTCGTGTTCACCCTGCGGCTGACCGCCGTGCACGAGTGCGTAGACCCTGACCTCCTAGTGGCCGAGTACGAGAGCGATGGCCACGTTTCCCACAACGGGAGGCCCTACCGCAATACCTATATCGCCCTGTGGCGCTTCCGGGATGGTCGGGTCTGCGGGGTTAAGGAGTTTCCCAACCCGATGGTGGCTGCCGAGGCCCTCGCGCTAGGTCCGGTCGATGAGCGGGGGGACGACCTTCCGGAGGACGAAGAGGAGTGACGGCCCACCGACCGCCGTTTCCGGTCGGATGGTTCGCGGTGGCCGCCCTTGCTGATTTACCGGTCGGCACCCTGGTGCCACTAGCCGCTTTCGGCCAGGACCTGGCTATGGGACGGACAACCGACGGGCGGACACTGGTCACCCACTCGTTGTGCCCCCACCTAGGAGCCAACCTGACTGCTGGCGGCCGCATCGACGAGGACCAGGTGGTCTGCCCGCAGCACGGGTGGTGCTTTGGCTACGACGGGGCCTGTACGTGGAGTGCTGGCGAGCCGACTCCCGACACGGCCCGGTTGAGGGTATGGCCGACCGTGGTGGCCGCCGACACGGTGCTGGCCTACCACGGTCGGGATGGCGAAATCCCGTCGACTGATTCGCCGCCGGTGGTCATAGAGGGTGTGGCGCGTGTCGAGTCCCGACAGGATCATCCGGAGGACATGCTGGTAGGCCTGTTGCGGGCCGCCGGTGTGGCTAACGGCGAGGCCGACGGCGACAGTTGGTCGGCAACGGCAGGTGATGGAAACCCGATCGTGGTTTACGGCCCGGGCACCGTTGAGCACCGTGACGGAGCTGGCGGGGCCTCGGTCGTTTACGTCACCCCGGTCAACGGGTTCTCGATAGCTGTGCGGTCAGCCGAGCTAGATCCTTCACCCATTGTTGGTGACGGCGACCTTCCGGGCTTCCGAGACTGGTACCGCCGCTTCGACCGGTCCTCGGCTCAGCGGATCCGGCCCGCCCGGTCGGGTCGCCGGGCCCGACCACGGAAGGTCTGACCGGGTTCAGCCGGTTCGGCCCACGAACCCCTCCAGGCCGTAAGGGAGGTACGGCCCCACGACGAGTTGCTCCAGGACGCCAAGGCCCACCCGATCACCCAGGGTGGCTCGCACCACGTGCTGACAGTGCTGGTTTTCGAAGGCCTGATCGTCCACCTCGGCTAGGTCCCACCGTTCGCCATCCATGGCCAGCTCGCCCTTCCACGCCCCGTGGCCCCACTCGGGGTGGTGGTACCCGATGCCCTTCATCCGGAAGGTGAAGAGCTTTTCCAGGCGGACCTCGTGACGGCTGCCGTCGTCGACGGCGCTGAACGCCAGGTTGGCCGAACGGACCATCCGACTGCCCTCCTCGAATTCCAGCTGGTGCTCGTGGGACCGCATGTGGCGAGTAGCCGGGTCCTCGATACCGGGGAGGTCGGCCAGCGTGTTGTAAGTGGGCATCAGGGCGCCGACGCTGGACAGGGGTCGGCCCTGGGAGTCTTCGAATAACTGATAGTGGAGGCAGAGATCGTCGAAGTTCAACGGGGCCCACAGGAAGAACAGGCTGTTGCGGGCCGGCGGGGCGGGAGCACCACGGGGGTCGCCGCCGGCTAGCGGTCGAATGCCCCAGGACCGGTCCTTGGTGCCTCGTGTGGTAGCCGAGTCGAACTCCAGGCGACGACCGTCAACGTCGATCCACCCGCTCCACCGTCCCATCTGGGTGAACCGGGTGGTGTCCATGGTCCGTCGGATGGCACCGCCCCAGTGGTGTCGGGGCTCCTCGACATTGCCCGTCCGGCCCTCGAAGGTGAGATCGCAGGCGAACCCGGTCTCGTTGGGCTCCAGTACCACCTGGCAAGACTTCATGGGCTCCAACACCTCAAGCCGAAACGGCCCCACCTGCTGGTCGGTCGGGTCCCCTTCGGCCCGACACGAGGCGTGGAAGGCGTGCTGCACGCCGTCGACGATCACGCTCAGGCCACAGTCTCGGATGCCGAGGTGCGGGTAGTAGGCGGTCCCGATCCCAAAGAATCGGTCGGCGTCGGTCGTGTAGCCGTTAAACCAGTAGCGCTCGTATACGTCGTTGTCGCTGGACGCTGGAGTAGCGATGGGATCCGGAGTTTGGTGGATGGGGTAGTCGTCGAACCTCGAGAGCATGGTGGTGGTCCCGTCCCGGGAACGTCGGCTAGGCGGCCGACCGGGGACCGCCCCGCTCGCCGGGCCAGCGCGAGCCACCGATAGTGTCGGCGTACGGCCAGAAAGCGTCGGGGTCCAGCGGCCCGGCGTTGGTGATCTCCCGTTCCTTGTGCAGGGACGTCACCAGGCGGGCTTCAATGATCTCCTCGACCGGGAGTAGTTCGGTGTACGGGTCCCAAGGGCTTTCCCGGAGCACCAGGTTGCCTTCCAGGGCCTCGACATGAATCGGCTCGCTGACCTGTCGCACGTGGACCACGTGAGGCGGGTAGTCCCACTGCCCCTCGGCTCCTCCGACGGCTCGCGAGTACTTGGTCCACCACTCGTTGTGCTCAAGGTCAGTGCCGTCCGTCGGGACCTCTCCGGTGACTGTGCCCCGGTACTCCAGGAACGTATAGCCCTGGTGGGTGCAGGTGGCCTCAATCCGGTCGCCCAGCCGGAAGTAGCGGATGGAACAAGGGAACTTGGGCTGCCCGTTGGTCTCGGCGCTGATGAAGATGGCCGCCTCCTGGTCAATGCCGATGCCCAGCGAATACTGGCCCACGACGCCGTTCCAGGAGGCGTCGACCTTGGTAGAGACGCCGTACTCGGGCTCACCGCGGATGGGAACGCAGTAGACGCCGAGGTGGACGTCAGGGCTGCCTACTGGGTCGATTCCCGGAGGTAGCAGGGCGGCCACCCGGTCCGGGTCGGTCCGGTAGGTGATGTTTAACTTTGGATGGGCGGCGATCTCGCCGGGCCTGGCAGTAGGGGCGTCGGTCACGGGGTCTCCGGTTGCTAGTCGGGGTGGGCCTACAGCCTGTCCGACCTTCGGGTCCGAGGCCCAATCGGTCCTCAGCCGCTAGTCGTCAGGTACGTCGGTGCCGCTTCTCCTTAGCAGCCAGTTGTTCGGCAATCCGGACGTCGTTTCGTTGCACGGCTGTCTTGGCCACCACCATGGCCAGTTGGACGATGGTGAAGATGATGGACAGTGCCACCAGGACCGGCCAGCCGATGACCAGGCCGACCACCAGGGCGAGCAGTCCGACGACCGTGGAGACAATCACGGGGCGCACCCTACGACATGGCCCCGGGCGGTAGTCAGAAGTCGCCGGCCTCTCGGCGAAGGTCGACTAGGGCGCCCTCAGCTCGGGCTAGGTCGGCTGGCGACATGCCGTCGAGGCCGAAGCCGATCTCGGCCAAGGTCTCGGCCGCCTTGACGACTCGATGCCGTCCAGCAGGCGTGATGCAGGCCAGGGTGGTGCGCCGGTCCGTGGGGTGGGGGATCCGGTCCACGAGGCCATCGGCCTCCAGGCGGTCGACGGTGTTGGTGACACTGGTCGGGTGGACCTGAAGCCGGTCACCGACCTTGCCTAGGGGCATCGCCCCCTGGCGGCTGAACCATAGGAGGGCCAGGGCTTCGAACCGGCTAAAGGTGAGGCCGAGCGGCTCAAGGGCGTTGTCGATGCGTCGCAGCAGGATCTGGTGGGCCCGGGTGATTGCCGTGGCGGTAGCCATTTGATTGGTGGCACCCCATTTGTGGGCATCCCAGTTCCGGCGGGCCTCGAAGATCGGGTCGAAGGGGAGAGGCACGACGACCATATTAGCAATGTAGTCGGTTGGCAGATAGTCGGAAGTCCTAGTATTATGGGACTATGACAGGAAAGACTTTCCGGACCCTGTCGGGTATCCCGGTCGAATCTGTATACGGGGACGGACCGCTGCCCGGCGAGTTCCCCTACACCCGGGGCGTGCATCCCGACATGTACCGGTCCCGCCTCTGGACCATGCGCATGTTCGCCGGGTTCGGTACCGCCGAAGACACCAACACCCGGTTTCGGGAACTCCTGCGATCGGGAGGCACCGGGCTGTCTACGGCCTTTGACATGCCCACCCTTATGGGCCGCGACTCGGATCACGAGTGGGCCCTGGGTGAGGTGGGCAGGGCCGGTGTCGCAGTGGACACCGTGGAAGACATGGCGGACCTGTTCGCCGGGATCGACCTAGGGGCCGTCTCCACGTCCATGACCATCAACGGTCCTGCTCCCATCCTGCTGGCCATGTACGTGGTCGTGGCCGAGGAGTCCGGTGTGGAGCGTTCCCGCCTGGCGGGCACGCTCCAGAACGACATCCTCAAGGAATACCAGGCCCAGAAGGAGTACCTGTTCCCGCCCCGGCCGTCGGTTCGCCTCGTTACCGACGTCATTCGGTTCACCACGGCCGAGATGCCCCGGTGGAACCCGGTATCGGTCTCCGGCTACCACATCCGGGAGGCCGGCTCCACAGCCGCTCAGGAACTGGCCTTCACTCTGGCCAACGGGTTTGCATACGTGGAGGCGGCCTGCGCCGCCGGTCTTTCGGTGGACTCCTTTGCACCGCGGCTGAGTTTCTTCTTCAACAGCCACGTGGACTTCTTTGAGGAGGTGGGTAAGTTCAGGGCTGCTCGTCGCATCTGGGCCCAGTGGATGCGCGACCGCTATGGAGCCACCGACGAGCGGAGTCTCAAGCTCCGATTCCACACCCAGACGGCCGGGGTGTCGTTGACCGCACAGCAGCCCGAGGTCAACATCGCCCGGGTGGCGCTCCAGGCGCTGGCCGGTGTGATGGGGGGCACCCAGAGCCTCCACACCGATAGCCACGACGAGGCCTTGGCTCTGCCCACCGCCGAGGCAGCCCGCATCGCCCTGCGAAGCCAGCAAGTCATCGCCCACGAGACCGGCGTGGCCAGCGTGGCCGATCCTCTGGGGGGCTCTCACTACGTGGAGTGGATGACCGACGAGCTGGAACGCCGGGCCGAGGAGGTGTTCGCCCACCTGGACGAGTTGGGTGGGGGGTCGCTGCTGGAGGGTGTCTATGCCGCTATCGAGTCCGGCTGGTTCGTCGGTGAGATCGCCGACGCTTCCTACCGCTACGAGCGGGAGGTCAACGCCGGGGATCGGATCGTGGTCGGGGTCAACGCCTTCACCGAAGGCAATGACTCCCGGCAGGCCGAACTTCTGCGTATCGGCCAGGAAACTGAAGACCTCCAGTGTCGACGGCTAGATGCCGTTCGTCGGTCCCGAGACGACCGGGCAGTGGCCGCCTCTCTGTCCCGGGTGGCCTCAGACGCCGCCGAGCCGACCACCAACCTCCTGCCCGCCCTCCTGGAGGCCGTCTCGGTTCGAGCCACGTTGGGCGAGGTGGTTGAGGTCCTGGAAGGTGTCTTCGGGACCTACGTGGAACGGACCGTGGTTTGATGTCCGGCGATTCCCCAATCCGGGTCGTGCTTGCCAAGTTGGGACTGGACGGGCACGACCGGGGCCTGAAGGTGGTGGCCCGGATACTGCGAGACGCCGGTATGGAGGTCATCTATCTAGGTCTCCGCCAGACCACCGAGACCATCGTGGACGCTGTGGAGCAGGAGGATGCCGACGTGGTGGGCATTTCCATGCTTAATGCCGGCCACCTAACCCTGGGACCCCGAATAGTCGACGCCCTGGCCGACGCCGGGCTGGACGTCCCAGTGGTGATTGGCGGGATCGTGCCCGACGAAGACCGTCAGGCCCTTGCCGACGCCGGGATAGCCGGGGTTCTCGGCCCGGGCGCCCCGGCCGAGGAGGTGGTGGCCGGCATCCGGGACGCGGTGGCCACCCACGGCCGGTGAGCAGGGGATCCTCCCGGGAGCCACCCGTGGTCGGTAATCGAACTGTTGCCCAGCTGGTCGCTGCCGCACGGGGTGGCGAACGCCGGGCAACGGCACGGCTCCTGACTCTGGTCGAACAGGGAGGCCAGCTGGCCGACGAGGTGGCCGGGGCCACTCACCAACTGATCGACAACGCCCACGTGGTGGGTGTGACCGGTCCACCGGGGGCCGGAAAGTCCACTCTGACTGCCGCCCTCACCACCCTGCTAGCCGATCGGGGCCGCCGCCCGGCGGTGCTGGCCGTCGATCCCTCATCTCCCCTCACCGGGGGCGCCATCCTGGGTGACCGAGTCCGGATGGTCGAGGCCACTGCGGCCGGCGTTTTCATTCGCTCCATGGCCACTCGCGGCCACGCTGGGGGTTTGGCTCTCGCCGTTCCCGGCATGGTCCGGGTGCTGGACGCCGCAGGTTTCGATCCGGTGGTGGTGGAGACGGTGGGCGTAGGCCAGGTGGAGGTCGATGTAGCTGCAGCGGCCGACACCGTCCTGGTGGTTGTCACTCCGGGCATGGGCGATGCTGTACAAGCCAACAAAGCCGGTCTGCTGGAGGTGGCCGACCTGTTCGCCGTTAACAAGTCGGATCAGCCCAACGCCGCCGATGCTCGTCGTGACCTAGAGCTTATGTTGGACCTCTCCGAGCTGACCGGCCACAGACGGGCCGGAGTTCCGGAGCGCCCCGCCATCGTGACCACGGTGGCCACCACCGGTGGAGGGGTGGAAGAGCTAGCCGGGGCCGTGGACGATCATCTGGAGGTTCTGAGATCCAGCGGGTCTCTGGCCGTCCGGCGACAAGATCGTCGGGGCGCCGAGGTTCGCTCCCGGCTGGACCACCTCCTCCTGGAAGCCTCCGCAGCCGCCGTAGCGTTGGCATCAGTCGACGGGTCGGCGGATGGGGAATCTCCGGGTGCAACGGCCAAACGACTGGCCGACCACCTGCTAGGAGGACCCGACCACAAACGGTGAATCCCTCGGAGCGCCGTCACGTTCGGGGGCCGTCGTTAGGCTGGGGAGCCGTGGTCTCTAACCCCCTTTCGCTCCCCGCACGCCTGTGGCGGGACCACGGTGAGACGCTCCTGCGCTTCTCCAGGGTGTCGTTGGTCAACGTCGTCGTTGGCCAAAGCCTGCTCTTCACCTTCCACAGTGTGGTCGGCTGGCCCGGAGCAGTCGCCAACATGGCCGCTGTCGCCATCAGCAGTTGGCCGGCCTACTGGCTGAGCCGGCACTACGTATGGGAGCAGGACCAGGGAGGGCACACGGTCGGCGAGATCGCACCCTTCTGGATACTCTCCTTCGCCGGACTCTTCCTCTCGACTGCTGTGGTCGGAGTAGTCGACTCCATCTTCGGCGGCGCCCTCTCGGTCCAGTTGGCTAATGCCGGAGCGTTTGCCGCCCTGTGGGTGGTCCGCTACCTGATCTTCCACCACGTGATCTGGGGGGACCGTTCGGGGAAGAAGGACGACGCCGGCTCTGGAGTCGACTAAGCCGTGTCCGCCGCCGATTCCGGTGGCCGGGAACCCAACGGTCGCCTCGCCGAGGTACTGGCTCACGCCGAGGCCGCCCGGGGCTTCATGCCCGTCGACGAGGGTCAGGCCCTGTTCCGTCGGGCTTCGGTGGTGGCCGTGGATGGGCCGTTCCTCGAGGTAGGGAGTTACTGTGGCCGCTCGACCTGCTTCTTAGGAGCGGCCGCCGAGGTCCGGGGCCGCCTACTGTTCGCCGTGGACCACCATCGGGGCTCCGAGGAGAACCAGGTGGGCTGGGAGTGGCATGAGCCTGATCTGGTGGACCCTGCCCTGGAGAGGATCGACACCCTTCCCGCCTTTCGCCGCACCATTCACGACGCCGGCCTAGAGGACACCGTGGTGGCCGTAGTCGGGGACTCACCCGCTATAGCCGCCGCCTGGGCCACACCGCTGGCCCTGCTGTTCATCGACGGGGGACACGGGGTCGAGCCGGCACATCGGGACTATGAGGGCTGGGTGCCCCACCTGGCTTCTGGGGGCACGCTCCTGATCCACGACGTGTTCGAGGATCCCGCCGACGGAGGCCGTCCGCCGTACGAGATCTGGCGTCGGGCCGTGGACTCCGGGGCTTTCGCCGAGGTAGACGCTGTGGGCTCGCTAAGAGTCCTGTGTCGAACCGGCCCCGGGAACTGATCGGAATGGCGAGTCAGGTATCAGTCGACCTCACGTACCCGGGGCTCCACGTCGATGATGTCGGGCAGGGCAGAGTGGTTGACGAACAAGCTTGACGCTGGGCTCGCTCCGCTGAGGGCGTCGGCGGCCAGGATCACGGCCGCCGCCGTGTACGTCGAGCACTCTCCGTCTGGGAAGGTCACCCGGTCCGGGTAGACGATCCCGGTTAGATAGCGACCGTCTGGTTGGCGCATGGCCAGGGTGGAGTGGAACAGGTCCGCGGCCGTTTCCCGGTCGCCGACCAGGAGGTGGGCCATGGCACACTCGCTGGTTTCGGCCGCCGTGGCCCAGTCCTTGTTGCCTACGCAGCGCACACCGTGGCCCTCCATCACGAACTTGTGGTACCGGTCGGCGAGGTGGTAGCGCGCCTCGTCGCCAGTGATGGCACCACCCAGCACCGGGTAGTACCAGTCCATGGCCCAACGATCCTTGGGGGCGAACGCCCCGTCGGGTCGGGTCCGGACCACATGGGCCAAGTGGCCCAACGAAAGCTCCCAGTCGGGTCGCTCGTGGCCAAGTTCCTCGGCCAGCGCCACCGCACAACGCAGGCTGTGGCAGATACTGGACGATCCGGTCAGCAGGGCAAACGACCACGGGGTGCCGTCCGGGTGGCGTGCCCACAACACCTCGCCTCGTGGTGTCTGCAGGTCCAGGACGAAGTCGACGGCCCGTTCCACAACCGGCCACAGGGCTTCGAGAAAGCTCCGGTCGCCGGTCAGCAGCCAGTGGTGCCACACGCCGGTGGCCACGTAGGCGGTGACGTTGGCGTCGAACTTGGCGTCCTCGATCCCGCCGGCCAGATAGAACCGGTGCCAGGCTCCGTTCTCGTGTTGGTTCCCGATCAGCCAGCGATAGGCGGCCTCGGCCTCGTCCAGATGACCGGTGACGGCTAGAGCCATGGCCGCCTCCACGTGGTTCCACGGGTCGGCGTGGCCACCGGGAAACCAGGGAATCATCCCGTCGGGCAGCTGCCATTCAGCGATGGTCCCCGCTGTGCACCGCAGGTCCGCCGCCGAGACCAGGCCGGGTACTTCAGGCAGCGACACTTGTGGCCTCGAGTTGGGCTGTTGGCTGGTCAGCGACTGTCCCGGGCCGGCGTGCATAGATCACCAGGCTCTTGCCCAGTACCGGGGCCAGGAGCCGTTCGACGATCCGAGTGGTACGCGGTGCCTGGACGATGTCCCAGGTCAGAAACCGGTGGTACCAGCGCACCAGCCGGTTGTCTTCGATCGGGCGGTTCGGACCCACCGCGCACCGGAGCCACCAGTAGGGACTGTGCAGGGCGTGGACTCGGTGGTCGTCCTCCGGGACTAGCCCAGCGGCCGCCATCTTTCGTTGGAGCTCACCGGTGCCGTAGATGCGGACGTGGCCCCCCGGTTGGTTGGGTGCGTGGTAGTCCGCTGATAACGCCCAGCAGATGCGCTCCGGAAGATGGGCAGGGATGGTTACCGCCAACGTGCCGTCCGGACGAAGAACCCTGGCCAGCTCGGCTAGGGCACCGTCATCGTCGTCAATGTGCTCCAGGACTTCCGAGGCGATGACCCGGTCGAAGGAGTTGTCGGCGAACGGCAGTCGGGTGGCGTCGCCATTGGCCGTCTCCAGGACCACCCCTTCGGGCACCTCACCGTCGCCGTGCATTACAGCGCCGATGGCTCGCACCTCTCGGAGCTCGTCGAGGCCCAGATCACAAGCCACTACGTGAGTCCCCCGGCGTAACGCCTCGTAGGCGTGGCGGCCGAAGCCACAACCCAGATCGAGCATCCGCTCTCCGGCCCGCAGCCCTAGGCGGTCGTAGTCGGCGGTCAGCACGGGTTTGGATTCATCGGGTCGCTACCTCGTCCAGCAGCTCGCGGTATTGCTCGACAGTCCGCAGCGCCGTGTGGCGCCAGCTCCACTGGTCAATGACCCGTTGGCGGCCGGCGGCCCCAACTCGGGCCCGGGCCTCCGGGTCGTCCAGCACCGTGCGCAGCGTGGCCGCCAGAGCGTCGCTGTCAGCAGGCGGAACCTGGAAGCAGGTCTCGCCGTGCCGGCCGGTTACCTCAGGGAGAGCGCCGCCGGTGGTCGTCACCAGCGGCACGCCGCATGACATTGCCTCGATGGCTGGGAGGGAAAATCCCTCGTAGAGCGACGGTACGCAGGCCACCTCGGCTTCGCTGTAGAGCTCGACGATCCTCTCGTCGGGTACATCATGGACGTAGGTCACACAGTTGGTCAGGCCGAGTTCTTCGAACACGGTGGTCGAGCTGCTGTCCTCCCGGGGCCGGCCGATGATGACCAGTTCCACATGGCGTTCGGTTCGTAGCTTGGCTACCGCCTCCAGCAGGTACTTCAGACCCTTCATGGCTACGTCGGCGCTGGCCGTCGTGACGATGCGTCCCGGAGAGCGCTCCACGCTGGGGATGGGCAGGAACAGGTCGGGGTCCACCCCGACCGGAACTACGTGGATGCGGTCGGGGTTTACCCGGTGGTCGGTTGCGATATCGGTGGCCGATGATTTCGAAACCGTCATTACCCGGGGCATCCGGCGGGCCACTCGGGTCTGCATCCGGGTGAAGGCGTACCAGCGGCGTTTACCGAACTCCTCCCAGCGGGTCCGGGCGTGCTGGATTTCCAACCTCCGGTCCACGGTGATGGGGTGGTGGATGGTTGACAGGATGGGGAGTTTTTCTCGGGACTGAAGGAGCAGGAGCCCCCAACCCAGGCACTGGTTGTCGTGGACCAGATCGAACTCCCCGGGTCGACCTCGGAGGTGGTCCCAGGCCCGCATGCTGAACGCCATCGGTTCGGAGAAGTTGCCGGTGTTGAACGAGACGGTTTCGGCGACGTCCCATCGGGTCTTGAGTTCCCAGATTCGGGGCTTCCGCATCGGGAAGTGGTCGTTGTAGAGCTGCAGGCTGGGTAGTTCGACCAGAGGTACCCGCTCGTCTAGCTCTGGGTAGGGAGGGCCGGCGAGCACCTCGACGTGGTGGCCTAGGTCCACTAGGGCACGAGTCAGGTGGCGGGTATAGACACCCTGTCCTCCGCAGTGTGGCTTGCCGCGATAGGCGAGATAAGCAATCCGTAGGGGGTTGTCGGTGCCGGGGCCGACTGGAGAGGTGGGCATCTGACAAGTCTGGCGGTCCGTCCGGAAGATCCCTCCACCGGGCTGCGGTGCTGCACACTTCGCCCCTCTAGGGTCGCTGGGGTGCGGGCGCTAGTCCAAAGGGTTTCGCGAGCCTCGGTCGTGGCGGAAGATGAGTTGGTGGGCGAGATCGGGATGGGCCTGTGCGTGTTCGTCGGGGTCACCCACGATGACGGTCCGGCACAGGCCGACCGTCTAGTTGACAAGCTGGCAGGCCTGCGCCTCATGGACGATGCCGACGGGGTGATGAACCGGTCGGTGGTCGACGTGGGCGGTGCGGTCCTGGTGGTCAGCCAGTTCACCCTCTACGGCGACACCTCAAAGGGACGCCGCCCCACCTGGATGGCCGCCGCCCCACCCGATCGGGCTGAGCCACTAGTCAACCGGGTGGTGGCTGGCTTGCGGGAGCGGGGCCTAGAGGTGGCCACCGGTCGCTTTCGGGCCGACATGGTGGTTGACCTTGCCAACGAGGGTCCGGCCACCCTGATGCTCGAGGTCTGACGGCGGTGGGTTCGCCGATCGTTCATGGTGACCGGTTCGGGTCGGCGGCTGACGACTACGCGCGACATCGGGCTGACTTCCCGACGGCTGGTATCGACCGGATGGTGGCCCTAGGCGTTGGTACGCCGGGTCAGCGACTACTCGACCTGGGCTGCGGGACCGGTACCCTCGCCCGCCAGTTCGCGGCCCGGGGGTGCATTGTCACCGGTGCCGACGTGGACACCCGGATGCTCGCAGCTGCCCGCTCCCTGGCCGTTGACGCCGACCTACAGGTGGCGTGGTGGGAGTGTCCTGCCGAGGACACCGGCCTCCCGTCGGCGTCGTTCGACGTGGTCACCGCTGCACAGTGCTGGCACTGGTTTGATGGTGAGGCGGCGGCAGAAGAGGTCCGGCGTCTGCTTGTTTCCGGTGGCCTGGTGGCCGTGTGCGGGTTCGACTGGTTGCCGCTGTCCGACACAGTGTCGGGGGTAACCGAGGCACTCATTCAGGCTCACAACCCGTCTTGGAACCTGGGTGGCATACGGGACCCGGGCCCGGAGGTTCGTCGCCACCTGTCCGGTGCCGGCTTCGTGGTGGTCGAGACGTTCACCTTCGACGTGGACGTTCCCTACTCCGTGGATTCCTGGCGACTGCGGATCCGGGCCAGTGCGGCGATTCTCGACCTGAACACCGCTGGGGCAGCGGCGTTCGACGCCGAATTGGCTGGGGTCTTGGCCGACCGGTTCCCAGGCGATTCCCTGATGGCTCCCCACCGGGTGTGGGCCTCAGTGGCCGTAGCGCCGCCCTGACCAGGGGGACCCGATCCAGCAGGCGACCCATGCCACTAGGGCGAGGACGACCATCGGTCGAGATCCGCCCCGGCTGGCCCATGTGAGGCCCCGGCGCATCTCCACCCGGTGGTGGAGCACGGCCTGCTCGCTCACGGCGGTGCGTTTCAGGACCCGGCCTCCCTCGTCGACCACAGCGCTGAAGCCGGTCGGCGCTACCTGGAGCACCCAGCGACCCGTTTCCAGGGCTCGGAGGCGGCTGGACGCCACCTGCTGGGTTTGGACCTGGGTCAGCCAGTAGCTGGCTCCGTTCGTTGGGTTGAGGATGACTTCCGCTCCGTGGAGGACCGCGTCTCGTGACCGGTGATCGAAGAAGACCTCCCAGGAGATGGTGACGCCGAGGGTCCCCACCGAAGTCTCCAGGATCGCTGGCTCGGTCCCGGGGCGCAGGTCACGGGCCGGAAGCATGTTGGCGGCCACCCGCTCCACCAGATTCCGGAGGGGCACGAATTCGCCAAACGGGACTATCCGAACCTTGTCGTACCGATCGGCAACCGTTCCGTCGGGCTCGATCGCCGTCTGGTAGTTGACGTTGGCCGTTGGGTCGTCGTTGGCCCGGTGGAACCACCCAGGAACCAGTACAGCATCCAGGCGGGCTGCCTCAGCGGCCAGCACAGTCGAGGCGTCATCGGCGTATAGGTGGTCCTGGCGGCGCCATTCTCCGGTGGACGGCAGCGGAACCGGGTTGACCACGTTCTCCGGCCATACCACTAGGTCCACAGGAGCCTCTACCAACTGGTTCGCCTCTACCTGGCTCGCGAACACCTGCGCCGCTCCGGTAGGCGTGGCCCGGGTGCGCTGGGGCCCTCCGCCTTGAACGAGGGCCACGTCCAGGGTGCCGACCGTTGTGCCAGTTGGTGCCGTTGCGGATAGAACGGCCGCGGTCGCCAACAGTCCGGCCACCGCGGCGATTGTGGTTGCCGAGGCTCCGTCGGCCTTCCTCCCATCGGCCAGGGCAGACAGTCCGACCCCAATGGCCACGGTGAGGGCCACCAACAGGAGGGGTCCGGCCACCCGGACCATGGGGGCCAGAGGTCCGCCGGCCTGTCCCACAGCGATGGTGGCCAGAGGAACCCCGCCGAACGGCACAGTCCACCGGACGAGTTCGGCCAGGGTCACCGTGCCGACCAGACCCAGGCGTCGCCATCGACCGGACGGTACGAGAGCGGCAGCTAGGCCTATCCATAGTCCGTGGAGCAGGGAGGCGATGACCCAGCCGGGTGGTGTCAGGTCGACCATCCAGAGTGTGGAGGGAAGAGCCCAGACCAGGCCGGCTACCAGGCCCCGGCCGAAGCGCTGGCCCGCCGGCTGGTTAGCCAGCGACCGGTCGAGGAGGGCAATCCCGCAGTAGGCGGCTGGCCACCAACCCCATGGCGGAACCGATGAGGCGATCAGCAATCCGGCGAGCGGGGCGGGAGCCGAGGAACGCAGCCGGGAGTGGATTACGAAGGCCATGGGAAGCGGATCCGGCAGGCCGGGCCTGTCAGCGGGCAGACACCCCAAGACGCAGAATGCCGTCGATCGCCCCTACGCCCCGAATGTTCACCTCACCAACTTCCCGCACGTGGATCCAAGCGGGGAGATCGTCTTGTTCGCAACTGGCCAGGATCTCTCCTGGCTGGGCCACGGTGCAGAGCTTGGCGGCCAGATTCACCGGCTCGCCGATGTAGTCGTCCCCCTCAAACAGCAGGGCTGGACCAGTAGCCATACCGATCCGCAGATCCAGTTCAGCGACGTCCCCGAAGTGGTCGATCATGTGACCTCCCCAGGCAATGCTGGGGGTGGGTTCCGTGCCGACCAACATGACGCCGTCTCCCAGCCACTTAGACACTCTGACGCCCCGCTTGGCGGCTACGTCGCGGGACACGGCACGGAACTCCTCGAGAAGGGAGACGGCAGCGTGGGGTCCGTTCTCCCGGGTGTAGCGGGTGAAGCCGGTCAGGTCGGCGAAGCAGAACGTGCGAACGACCGACAGGTGGGCGGTGTCCGGCAGGTCGTCGGGATGCTCGGAACCGCTGCCCTGTCGGGCCTCGGACCACTCGCGTGCGGGGGTTGTCTCGGGGGCCACGTCCCCATCGAACCACGCCGAGCAGGAGAACGAGCGGTTAGTTCGGGGTTTTTCCCGATGTCGCGGGAGGGTGGTCAGGTGCGGTGGATAGCGGCGGCGGTTGCCGCCTCGGTTCCCGAACGGATGCAGGCCGGGATGCCCACGCCGTAGCGGACTGCCCCGGCCAACACCACCCCGGGTGCCCGATCGGACAGGTCGCGGTCCACTTCGGCTATCCGTCTAGCGTGCCCGACCGGGAACTGGACCAAAGATCGGGGCCATCGAGAAACCCGGAGGGCAGACGGTCGGGCATCAGTGCCCAGCGTGGTCGCCAGGTCGGCTAGAAGGGCCTCGCTCAGCGACCGGTCGTCCAGGTCGGCGGGTCGGTTATCGTCGACCCGGCCGCACGAGACCCGCAGGACTGTGTGGTTCCCGTCGTCCAGGTGGGACCACTTGCGGTCGGCAAAAGAGCAGGCGGTCATCAAGAGGCCCTCTGAGCGACCAACCAGGAACCCGCTCCGGTCCTCGGGCACCGCCAGGTCGGCCCGCCGGAAGGCCACGGTGGTCAGTGCCACCGAGGCGTGTACGAACTCGGCCAGGATCCCAGCGCCGTCGGGGGCCACCGGGGCCAACAGAGCAGCCGCCGCGTGGGCCGGCGTGGCCACTACCACGGCATCGGCGACTACAGCCCCGCTATCGGCCGTGCCGACCGCCCAGCCGTCGGGGACCCGGTTGAGGGACACCACCGGCGTATTTCGGTGGACCCGGTCGCCGAGGCGTCCGGCTAGGGCTGCAACTAGCCGCCCCATTCCATCCCGGGGTGCGTTGAACACGGGGGCCGTCGGGTCGACTGACCGGTGGGTAGCCCGCAGTGAACCCAGCAGGCCGTCGCCAGACCGGGCGGCAGCTAGTAGTTGAGGCGCCATGGTCGTACAGCTGAGGTCGTCTGCTCGTCCAGCGTTCACCCCGCCTAGGAGTGGGTCCACCAGTCGTTCGTGGACGGCGTCGCCTACGCAGGCACGAACCACGGCACCCACGCTGAGGTCACCGTCTCCGAGTGGGACGTCGGGATGACCGGTACCGGCCAACCGGTTTAAGTCGGCTGCGTCCAGGATCCCTGGGGCCACGGTCGACGGATCCAACGGAAGGCCGAGCACGTTGGGCGCCGGGAGGGGTCGCAGGGCACCATCCAACCATAGGGAGGCCCGTCGGGCGCTGGGGACCACCAGCTCTTCGCCCAGACCCAGCTCGGCGCACAGGTCAGCCGCCCACGGCACCCGGACCAGGAAGGCGTCGGCTCCCTCGTCGACCTCTAGGCCGGTCCCCTCCAGAGAGCTAGTGGCCAAGGCACCGCCCACCCGCGGGTCAGCCTCCAGCACGGTGACAGTCAGCTCAGGGTGGTCGACAACTAGGCGGTGGGCAGCAGTCAGGCCGGAGATACCGGCTCCCACCACGACGACCCGGGAACCGACCACCGGTCAACTGCCGTTCGGGTGGGCGTGGACCTGTTCTACGACCCGTTCCAGGATCGCCGGGTCGGTCTCCGGAAGCACCCCGTGGCCCAGGTTGAACACGTGGCCCGGATGTCCGCCGTTGCGGCGCAGGACGTCGGCCACCTCGGCCTGTACTACCTCGGCCGGCCCCAGGCACACCGCAGGGTCCAGGTTGCCCTGAAGGACAGCGTTGGGACCGAGCCGGCGGCGGGCCTCGTCCAGGGGTACCCGCCAGTCCACTCCGATCACGTCGGCTCCAGCGCTGGCCATGAGCGGGAGGATCTCCCCGGTACCGACCCCGAAGTGGATACGGGGTACATCCAGGTCTGCGAGCCCTTCGAAGATTCGGCGGCTGAACGGCAACACGTAGCGTTCGTAGATCTGCGGGCTCAGGGCCCCGGCCCAGCTGTCGAAGAGCTGTATGGCCGATGCGCCGTTGGCCACCTGAGACCTCAGCGAGACAAGGGCCATGTCGACCAACCGGTCCAGGAGGGCGTGCCAAAGCTCGGGATCACCCAGCATCAGGGCCTTAGTGCGGCCGTATGTCCGCGACGGTTTTCCCTCGATGAGGTACGAGGCCACGGTGAATGGCGCACCGGCGAAGCCGATTAGTGGAACCGACCCGTCGGCCACCACCCGACGGACCGTCTCCAGTACGTGGGGGGTGTCCTCCTCGGGCTCCAAGGGTCGCAGGCGCTGGAGGTCGGCGGTGTTCTCGAAGGGCCGGTCGACGACCGGTCCGATTCCCGGGTGGACCTCCACACCAAAGCCCACGGCATGGGCTGGAACCACGATGTCAGAGTAGAGAATGGCGGCGTCAACCCCGTAGCGCCGGACCGGCTGGAGAGTGATCTCGGCCGCCAGATCAGCGTCGGCGATGGCGTCCAGGATGCTTCCCGTTCCCCGGACAGCCCGGTACTCGGGAAGTGACCTTCCGGCCTGGCGCATGAACCACACCGGTGTCCGGTGGTGGGGCTCGGCCCGACAGGCGGCGAGGAACGGCGAATCGGCGTGCGGCGGACTCATGGGGCGACGCTATCCAGCAGCCGTCGGGCGGCCGCCGCCTCAGGTAGGGCGAGGCGGGCCAGAGTCGAGATACGGGACGCCTCGCACACCTCGGCCAGCCCGACGTCGGCCCGGTCATCTATCGGGCGTTGGGCTAGGTCAGTAGCCGTGGGCTCCAGGACCAGAACGGCCGCCCCCCGTTTCTTCACCGCCTCCACTTCTCGTCGCAGGGTCCGGCCGTGCCAGGCCCGGGCCAGCGAGCCAGTGTCGCCCGCCGGCCCGGCTACTCCGCCTACCGTCTTGGACGAAGCCACCACGACCACGTCTAGGGCCAGAGCGGCAACTAGGTCGGCGTTGGTGGTGGAGTGCACCCCACCGTCGACCAAACGCCGGCCGTCGACTTCCACCGGGGCGAACCACCCGGGGACGGCAGAGGACGCCTGGACGGCGGAACCAATGTCGGTGTCGATGTCGTCCCGACCGAGCACCACTCGGCGGCCTGAGTCCAGGTCCACAGCACAGATCCAGGTTGGGTGGTCGGGCCAGCGGTCGGAGTGCATCTCGCGCATTCGGGCAGCCAGGGAGGAACCATCGTGGGTGCCGATGGGGAGCAACCCGGCCAGGGGAACTACCGGCCGGGGCCGTCCGGTGGAAAGCAACTCGCGGACAACCAGCATCGGGTTGGCCGGAACTCGTCGGGCCGGTTGATCGGAGGGGTTCTTGAGGTCTAGCGGGGTCGTGACCCGGTCGACCAGGGCCTGCCCCTCGGCGGACAGCGGGGTGCGGGAGTAATAGAAGCAGTGATCGGCCGCCGAGAGCCCGGCCCGGAGACTGACCGCCGTGGAGGCCCCGGCCGAGGTCCCGACGACGACGTCGGCCGTCCGGGGATCCCAGCCTGTGGCCTCGGCGAGCGCGGCGAGGGTTCCGGCATGATGGGCGGCGGCATGGAGGCCGCCGGCCCCGAGGACGAGTCCGATCGTGGTCACGGGGCCATCGTCGCATGTCGGGCGCGAATTCCCGACCCGGCGGTGGGGTGGCGTCTTTCCAGACCTCCAAGGTCAGGTGCCCTTCACCCGATAGGATCGATCTTCGGCCGATTTCGGGGTTTCAGCCCCGGGGCAGCCAAGAGACACGGTCCACCGTCCTCCACAGGCTCGCTGATGACCACCGAACACCCCGAGATGGATGCCGAACAGGCCTACGTCGACCACGCCTATGCGTGTCTCGAGTCCGCCCGCGACCGGGCCCTGGAGTTGACCGCCATGGTCGAGGTGGGTCAGGGGGGCACCAACCAGGCCCGTTTCGAGCGCGAGGCCATCTGGGACTCGGTAGCTGCTCGTCTGGGGCGGTTGGACATGGGGGATGCCGCGCTGGTTTTCGGTCGTATCGACCAGGAGGCCGAGGTCGGAGGAGACCGCTTTTACATCGGTCGGGTCGGAGTCTGGGACGTCGACCAGGATCCGGTAGTCGTGGACTGGCGGGCCCCAGTCGCCGAGGCCTTCTACCGGGCCACCGGTCCAGTACCTATGGGCCTAGAACGGCGCCGGCATCTGGTCAGCCGCGGCCGGGTCGTGGTGGGCATCGAGGACGAATTGTTCGGCGACCCGGAGAGGTTCCGGGACGGCGACGGAAGCCGCCTGAAGGGAGAGGGAGCCCTGATCGCCGCCCTCGAGACAGCCCGCACCGGTCGGCTGGGCGACATCATCGGGACGATCCAAGCTGAGCAGGACGACATTATCCGGGCGCCGTTGTCCGGCGTCCATGCCGTGCAGGGCGGACCGGGAACCGGAAAGACCGTGGTGGCTTTGCACCGGGCCGCCTACCTCCTGTACACCCACCGGTTCCCGCTAGAGGGGCAAGGCGTCCTGGTGGTCGGACCCAACAGGCTCTTCCTGGCCTACATCGAGCAGGTACTGCCGTCCCTCGGGGAGGCCGGGGTCCAGATGGCCACCCTCGGGGACATAGTGGGAGGCGTTCGGGTAGACGACCGTCGGGAGCAAGCAGAGGTTGGGCGCCTCAAGGGCGACCTACGCATGGTGCGGTTCGTTTCCCGGGCCGTCCGGACCCGCCAGCGGGTGCTGCGGACCGACCTTCGCATCGGCTACGGCCTGCAGTGGCTGGTCCTCCCGGTGGAGGAGTCCCGGCGAATCGTCGACCAGGCCCGGCGTCGGTACCGGACCCACAACGCGGCTCGGAAGTTCGTAGAGGCCGAGTTCTACGAGGCATTGGTGGCCAGCGGTAGGGGCGATCTAGATCCTGAAGCCGTACGCGAGCGCCTGCGAGGTGAGTTGTTGGTCCGCGAAGCCTTGGAGTGGATGTGGCCAGTGCTGACACCAGCCCGGTTGCTCAATGATCTACTCGGATCCCGGGCCCTGATCCGGGCCGCCGACCCGTCGCTGACCACCGAGCAGGTTGACGCCCTGTACCGGGAGCGGGTGAGCCAGCCCGACGACCTCCTGTGGACAGCGTCCGACGCTCCGCTATTGGACGAGGCTCGGGCCGTCCTCGGAGCCCGTCCGGGGCGCCGCGAGGAGGACACCGTGCGAACCTACGGACACATCGTGGTCGACGAGGTCCAGGACCTGTCCCCGATGGATCTCCGAATGCTGGACCGCCGGTCCCTGAACGGTTCGATGACTGTGGTGGGCGATATCGCTCAGGCCACGGGTGCTTGGGCCCACAACGACTGGGAGGGGATCCTGCGTCACTTGCCGGATCGACGCCCGCCCGTGCGCCATGAGCTGACCGTGGGTTACCGGATCCCTGGACCGTTGATGGACGCGGCGGCCCGGGTCCTGGCTGTTGCCGCACCGGACCTGGCTCCACCCCGGTCAGTTCGTGGTGATGGCGACCCCCCACGGTTCGTAGTCCTAACCGGCGAACAGGCTGAGAAGTTGGACGGGTTGGCCGAGGTGGTCCGCAGCGAGCTAGAGGCGGTGGGTGCCGGGAATCTGGCCGTCGTCACGACCGACTCTCAGGCTGCCGACGTCGAGGATGCTCTCGAACGGGCTGGAATTGCCTATGGCCGTCCGACCCGTCAGGGCCTGGACGCCCAGGTGGCAGTCGTCCCCGTTGGCCTGGTCAAGGGCTTGGAGGTCGACGGTGCCGTGGTTGTGGAACCGGCCCGTATGTTGCGGGAACACGCCCAGGGCATGCGGGCCCTTTACGTCGCCCTGACCCGGGCCACCAGGCGGGTGGCCATCATTCACGCTGAGCCACTACCTCCAGTTTTGGAATAACTGGACTCCACCGAAGGGTGGAGACAGATCCGTTCTCAAGAGGCGGGGCTGTTATTCGTGGGAGATGGCGTCCAGCACGTTCAACCTTGAGGCACGTCTGGCCGGCAGGATGGCAGCGAGCATCCCGAACAGGCCGGACACCACCATGGTTCGAAGCAAGCTTGTGTAGGGGATCGACACGATGTCGACGAACGTCTCGGGGAGGGCAGCGATTGCTGCTAAGCCAAAGAGGACACCCATGGCCACGCCGAGTAGGCCACCGAAGAGGGCAATGATGACGGCCTCCCAGCGGATCATTCGGCGGAGTTGTCGGCGGGTCATGCCGATGGCCCGTAAGAGGCCGAGTTCTCGCGTCCTCTCATAGACCGACAAGGCCATCGTATTGGTGATACCCAGCACGGCGATCAGCAGTGACAGTCCAAGGAACACCTGAATTATCGACAGCAACTGGTCGAGTTGCTTCTCCTGTGCATCGCGGAATTCGGATCGATTCTCTACAACGACCTGCGGGTAGGCGTCGGTATAGATCTCGATAGCAGTTCGAGACGCAACGTGGTCAGCGCCGACTGGGAACAGCACCGAAATCCAGCCAAGGGGCGCGGTCGGAAGGTACGAGTCAAAGACCGAGACGTCGACTACCCAGTTCCCTAGGAGGGTTGAGTCCTCAAAGATCGCTGCCACGGTCAACTCGACAGTCCGATTACCTGCGAACTCGGCGGCGACTGAGTCGCCGATGGTGAGCCCCAGATCAGCCGCCGAGTCGACGTGGACCAGGACCCCATTGGTCCCGGCGTGGAACTCGGAGCCCTCGATCACCTGGAGGTTCATGTGCTCATTGAGGACTGCGAGCTCGGCGGCCACCACGTCCTTGAAGCCGTCATCGATTTTTACTCCACCCAAAGTCCAGCGCATCGTCATTGCCGACTTGACGAGGTCGGGTCTTTGAACAGCTAGCTGCTGTAGGTCGGCCCCGAGTTCAGTGGAGAAGCCAGCCTGTGGGTTGAACGTGTCCCCATATACGAAGAGATCCGCCTCGACACTCTGATCCATAGTGCTGAGAAAGCTCGCTTTTACAGAGTCGCTCACCACTGCAGCGAGGCTCACCAGGGCGAGTCCGATGGTCAGGGCGGCGGCGGTTGCGGCGGTGCGGCGTGGCGAGCGGCGAGCGTTGTCGGTCGCTAGCCGGCCGGGTATTCGGTACACCTTGCGGATGGGCCACCCGAGCACGGTCGCAACCTGCCCGGTGATTGCAGGGCTAAGCAGATATACGCCTATGAATGCAGCGAGAGCGCCTCCTCCAATCGCGGTCAGGATCAAGCGGGTGGACATTTCGATGGTCATACCCGCGGCGAGGGCGCCGATACCGGCGACTACCACTGCGCCACCTACCACGAGGCGTCGCCGCAGACCCGTCGGGGTAAGTCGAAGGTCGTCTCGTAGGGCAGCGACCGGTGGAATCTTCCGAACGCGTCGTGATGGTCCGATTGAGGATAGGAGAGTGGCGCCTACCCCGACCACCGAGGCCACAACGATGGTCCGGGGTCGGATTGGGATCGAGCCGGGCAAATCTCCGAAGCCGATCTTGACAAGCACCCAACGGAGCAGAGCGGCCAGTAGGTAGCCGGCTAGTAGACCGAGTGCGCTTGCGACCACACCTATTACAACTGCCTCCAGCCTTACCGATCGGCTGATCTGCCGGCCTGTGGCTCCCAGCGCTCGGAGCAGGGCTAGCTCGCGAACTCGCTGCCCGATCACGATCGAGAACGTGTTGTTGATGATGAAGGCGCTAACCACTACGGCGATGACTGAGAAACCCAGAAGGACTGAGGAGATGATGTTCAGAAATTGATCGAAGTCACTCTGGTCCTCGGCGATCTTGGTGGCTGCTGTCACCACCTCTAACTCGGCCTCTGCGAAAACCGCTAGCTGGTTCTGTTGGTCCTCTGGAAGGGTTGAGAGGAAGGCGCGGAATTCGGCTGTCGCCATGTCGAGGCGATCCCGGATTGCGGTCATTACCGCAACCTCGTTCGCATCGTCCGCCAGGGCGATGGCGATCTCGTCGTAGACGCCAACCTTGTTGGCGACCTCCTGGGCAGTCTCTTCGTCGAACGCGCTGATGTTGGCGCCGATGTTCTTGTTTTCGTCCGGGTCGCCGAAGTTGGCCGTCCCTACGAGGACGAATTGGCGGTTACCGATAGGTGCACTGACCGTGTACGTCTTGCCAATGGTGAACCCGTATTCGTCGGCCGTCATGGTGTCGAGGATGAACTCGCCGACGATGTCCGGGTCTGATATCGATCCGGTGCGTAATGGGGCCCGACCGTCCGCAATGAAGAGCTGGCTTAGGTCCTCCAATACGTTCCCGTAGTCGGCCCCGTCCGGTACCCCGTAGTTGAAGCCGAACTGCGGCGCTCCGCCGTTGGTGCCGATTGCCGCGAGTTCGCCGTTGTCGTCGGTGTACAGGGGGACCACATTCCAGCCCACGACCGACGGTCCCACGGATCGGATTCCGGGGACGTCCTGCATGAACCCAAGGACCTCCTCCGGTACGGGGAGCCGGTTGATTCGGTCAGCCCCTTCGTCGATCGATGCCCGGACGACCAGGTCCAACTCGCCACTGATGTCGGTAGCGAGCTCGTCAAAAGTGTCTCGGAGCCGGTCCGTGAGGAAGAACGACGTCGACAGGAATGCGACACCCAACACCACGGCCAGGGTCGTGAGGGCGAACCGCAGCTTGCGGCGTGTGATGTTCCGGAAAGTGAGTCGGAACACTTGGTCAGCCGCCGATGGCCTTGATTCGATCGAGAATACGGTCGGCATCGGGGTCGGTCATCTCATCGACGATCTGCCCGTCAGCCAAAAACAGCACCCGATCGGCCATCGCCGCTGCCCCGACATCGTGAGTGACGACTACGAGCGTTTGGCCAAGGTCGTCTACGGCGCCCCGTAGAAAGTCGAGAATCTCGCCACCAGTTACCGAATCGAGATTCCCGGTCGGCTCGTCGGCGAAGATAATTTCCGGTCTACTCACCAGTGCCCGAGCCACGGCGACCCGTTGCTGCTGGCCCCCCGACAACTCGTCTGGCCGGTGTCGAAGACGGTCTTGAAGGCCAACCGTCTCGATGACGTTGACCATCCACGAGGCATCAGGCTTCCGACCTGCCAGGTCCAGGGGCAACGTGAGGTTCTCTTCAGCAGTCAGAGTGGGGATGAGGTTGAACGCCTGAAAGACGAACCCAACCTTGCCGCGCCGTAAGAGGGTGAGGTCGCGCTCGGAGAGGCTGCCGAGTTCCACATCGCCGATATGGACCGTGCCTGACGTCAGGTCGTCGAGACCCGCGGAACAGTGCATGAGGGTGGACTTGCCGGAGCCCGACGGCCCCATGATGGCGGTAAACCTTCCCCGTTCGAACTCGACATCTACACCGTCCAGGGCGCGAACTTCGGTATCCCCGGTTCCGTAGATCTTTGAGCCGCCCGACATACGGGCTGCTGACACGATGGTCTGACTTGTCATGGGTTGGACCCTAGGGTCAGATCCGTGGCATGGACCTGTTGTGTGACATGGCAGGGACCGTGAATTCTGTCACCGGTTCGGGTATCCGTCCTGCTACACCCGACGACCTGGTCCGCCTGGTCGAGTTGAACAACGCCGCTGTTCCGGCTGTCAACTACCTCACTCTGGACGAGATGGCTCGGTTCCTTCAGGTAGCACACCGATGCCTGGTGGCAGAGGTTCCCGAAGACGGCACCGTAGCGGCCTTCCTCGTCGGTCTAGACGGTCCCGAGTGTTCCTACGACAGTCTCAACTACGAGTACTTCTGTGACCGCTATGACCGATTCCTCTACGTCGACCGGATAGTCGTTGATCCAGTGGCCTGGGGGCGGGGTCTAGGCCAAGGCTTTTATCAAGCTTTCGTTACCTCCGCAGCCGGACACACTCACCTATGTGCTGAGGTCAACACGGTGCCGCGCAACGAGCGGTCGCTGGACTTTCACCAACGGTTCGGCTTCAAGGCCATAGGGGAGCGATCTGACGAAGGCACAGGCAAGACCGTCCGAATGTTTGCCCTGGAGATTTCAGGAGACGGTTAGTCGCGGACCACGATGGTGCCGGCGGGCCGACTTCCCCTTGACCCACAGGACCAGCACGGCTCATCGGGGTCGCCCCGCCAAGCCACTTCGCAGCGCGAGCAAACCAGACCAACCCAGTGGGCCGGCTCGACGGGGGTTACCGGGGCCGAGGACCGAAACGGTGGGACGCCACGTAGCGGATGGTCGAGAGACGGCTCGCCCATTCCTTGCTCCGGGGACCGGGACAACGGCCGGGGTGCCATGCGCGGCACCGTAGCGAAGGCCCGCGCGCCACTGGGTGACCCCGGCTCCGCGGCCCGTAGCCTGCCTGCGGCGACCACACGGTGCCTGCGCACCACCCACCCGATCCGGGTCGCCGAGGAGATCCCGATGTCGGACCTGATCCCGAACCCCGACGGCTCCAGTGAGCGCCGTACCTCCTTCCCGGCAGCCCCGCCCATGGTCATCGACCCGGCGAAGGCTTACACGGCGGAGATGGTCACCTCTATGGGCAGCATGACCATAAGCCTGGACCCCCTAGCCGCTCCAAAGACTGTCAACAACTTCGTATACCTGGCCCGCTGGCACTACTACGACGGTCTGGTATTCCACCGGGTGATCAACGGTTTCGTGATTCAGGGAGGCTGTCCGGAGGGGTCGGGTCGGGGCGGCCCCGGCTACCGGTTCGCTGATGAGCTGCCCAAGCCCGGCCGGTATGAGATCGGTTCGTTGGTCATGGCCAACGCCGGGCCGGATACCAACGGCAGCCAGTTCTTCGTGGTCACCGGCTCCAGCGGGGTGGGCCTGCCACCGGCCTACGCGCTGTTCGGCAAGGTCGTCAAGGGCGTCGAGGTAGCTACGGCCATCCAGGAGGTTCGGACGGGACCCGGCGATCGCCCGGTAGAGGATGTGGTCATCGAGTCGGTCACCGTGACCGAATCGGACTGACGCGAGTCGTTCGAGAGACGGGAACCAGGAGGAGCGATGAGTATCAAGCGTGTCGGAGTGGTAGGCGGTGGGCAGATGGGTGGAGGCGTGGCCGAGTTAACAGCCAAGGCCGGCCTACCCACCGTGGTCCGCGAAGTCAGTCCGGAGGTTGCCGAGCGGAGCCGAGCCGGAATCCAGAAGTCCCTGGACCGCGCCCTGGAGCGCGGCAAACTCGACGAAGCGGCCCACGGAGCGGCCCTAGGCAACCTGTCTTTCACCACCGAGATCGGAGACCTGGGCGACTGCGACCTGGTCGTTGAGGCGGTCGTCGAGTCGTTCGACCTCAAGGCCGAGATCTTCCAGGCCCTCGACGAGGTCGTGGCCTCACCCGACGCTGTCCTGGCCACCAACACCTCATCCATCCCGATCATCGATATTGCCATGGCCACGGGCCGCCCGGACCGGGTCATCGGCATGCACTTCTTCAACCCTGCTCCCGTGATGAAGCTGGTTGAGGTGATCCCATCGGTTCGCACCGACCCCGCCGTAACTGACCTGATTACCGCGTTCGCCACCGATGTCCTGGACAAGGTGGTGGTGGCGGCCAAGGATCGTGCTGGCTTCGTGGTCAATATGCTGCTGGTTCCCTACCTGAATGCCGCTATGCGGATGTACGCCGACGGCCACGCCACGGCCGCCGACATCGACAACGGTATGAAACTGGGCGCTGCCCACCCGATGGGCCCGCTCGAACTCAGCGACATGATCGGGCTGGACACCATGATGCTGGTCGCCGAGACACTGTTCGCCGAGTACGGCGACGACTTTTACCAACCGCCCCCGTTGCTGCGTCGCATGGTGGCCGCCGGCCACCTGGGCCGCAAGACGGGCCGGGGCTTTTACGACTACGACTGACCCCTCGCCGAGCCCTCGGGGCCACGGACGCTGACCGATTTTCGGCTACTCCCCGGTAAAGGGTCCGCCATCCCGGTAGCCAGGACGGCGGCACCGATACCGGCGCCCGCCGCCACCAGGTGCAGGGCCAAAAAGCGTCCGCCGCTCACAGCGTCCCCCATCAGAGCGGCCAATACGGTGATTCCAACTGCGGCGCCGATCTGCTGGAGCATGTTCATGGACCCACCGGCGACACCCAGGTCGTCATCGCCGGCCGCCGAGGTCACAGCATTGGCGATCGTCGGCCTGATGTAGCCGCTGCCTGCACCGGACAGCATCGCTCCGACCAGGAAGACCGGAAGCCAGCGTTGGTAGGCACCGATCCCAGCCACCACCATGGCCAGAGCGAATACCAACATCCCGGTGACTGCCACCCGCCGGGCGCCATGACGGGGGTCGTGGTGGCTTCCCAACCTGGCAAAAAAGGCGAAGGACAGTGGTCGGGGCAACATCGCCAGCCCGATAGTCGTGGGTTGGAAGCCCCATCGCCGCTCCAACAGGAAAGGGGCCATGACCATGGCGCCCATGTAGCCGGCCTGGAGGACGGCCTGGGCGACCATGGGACGAATGAATGCCCGGTGGTGGAGTAGAGCCGGTGGGAGTAGCGGGGCCGATGATCGGGCCTCGATTCGGGTGAAGGCGGCCAGGCCGACTGAGGCCACCACAGCAGCTACCAGCACCACCGGATGGGTCCACCCCCAGGAGATTCCCCGGTTGATGGACAGGAGCAGGCCACCCACCCCAAGACCGAGGGTTACCGCACCGGGGAGGTCAAACCGGATACCGGTCCGCCGGGGCGTTTCCGGAACGACGAACAGGGCGCCTACCAGGGCGATGAGAACCGTTGTGCCCTGAACAACGAAGAGGGCTCGCCACCCGATCCACTCGATGAGTGGACCACCGGTCACTACACCGAGAGCCGGCGAGAGGGCTACCACGGCAGCCCAGGTGCCAAGGGCGCGGGTCCGCTCCTGTCGCGGGAAGGTGGACAGGATCATGGCCATAGCGGACGGCCCTGCTGCCGCCTTAGCGGCCTGGGCAACGGTCCGCAGCACGATCAGCGAGGTGGTATCCCAGGCCAGGGCGGTGGCGAAGGCCAGCAGCGCGCCCAGGGCGAAGCTGATCAGATAGGTGCGCCGGTGGCCGTAGAGGTCGCCGACCTTGCCCACGATCGGTGTCACGACGGCGAAAGCCAGCAGGGGGGCAGCCAAGACCCACGCGATGGTGTCGTCTCGTGCACCCAGGTCGTCGGCGATTCGGGGGAGCGATGCTGACAGCACGGTCACCGGGTAACTACCGGCAGCCGTTCCAAACAGGGCAGTGACGAGGACCAGTCTCCGGTAGTTGCTGCGCTGTCGGATGAGCGCCCGCCGGGCTCCCCAGGCCGTGACTGGCTCGTCGGGGTCGGCGGCGACGGTTCCCGCGTCGTCACCCGATTTGTTCATCCGTCCGGACCCTAGGGGCCTCCCCTTCGGGCTCCCTCAGCGGCGAACAGTACGGTCCGGCCCATGGCGGACGGATCTCCGAGTCGACCAATCGGAATCGTGGTCAATCCGCGCTCGGGGACCGATGTCCGCCGGGCCGTAGCCGCGGCGGGCACCGTCACCGTGGAGGACAAGGCCAACGTGGTCCGTCGGGTTGTCCGCGGCGCCCGAGAGGCTGGAGCCAGTCGGTTCGTGGTCCACCACGATCCACACCGGATCGTACGGCGGGCTACCGAGACCATGCGCGACGTCGATCTGTCGTGGCTGGATCTGGATCTGACCTTCACCGAGGAGGACACGGTGGCTGCTGTACGGGCCATGCGGGAGGCTGGATGCGCCGTGGTGGTGGTCCTGGGTGGGGACGGCACCAACCGGGCGGCAGCTCGCGGTTGGACCGACCTGCCCGTGATCCCGCTGTCGACCGGCACCAACAACGCCTTCGCCCTGCTCGTCGAACCGACGGTGGCCGGGGCGGCGGCCGGGCACCTAGCCACAGGGTGGTGCGCGGTGGCTGACGTGGCCCGGCCGGCCACCGTGATCCGGGTCACGTCGGTAGGGGCCGGCAGGCCGGACGATCTGGCCCTCGTTGACGCGGTGGCTGTCGACGATCCATACGTCGGATCGTTCGAGTTGTTTGATCCGTCGACAGTCCGGGTCGCCGTACTGGCCCGGTCGGATCCAACCGCCGTGGGGTTTGCCGGAGTGGGGGGTTTGGTCGAGCCCCTTGAGCCTGGATGCGCAGATGGGCTACTTCTCCGGTTCGGTCCAGTTGATCAGTGCGACCGGGTGGTCCGTGGGCCGACGGCCCCGGGACACTACGACGACTTGGGCCTCGTTGAGGTTCGCCGGCTGGCCCCCGGAGAGGGCGTGGAGGTGGCCGGCCCGCTGCTCCTGGCCTTCGATGGTGAGCGGAAGCGTCGCCTAGTCGACGGTGAGCGGGTCGTCTTATCGGTTCGGGCCGACGGCCCTTGGGTGGTCGACGTGGGCACCGTTATGGCTCTCGCTTCGGCCGGTGGCACCTACCTCCGTTGAGACTGGCGGTCAGGCGACGGACCAGTCGGCCAGTAGGGCGGGAAGGTCGGCTAGGCGGTCCACGACCGGGAACCGGACGGCGGCCACGGCCTTCGGGTCGGGTTCCTCCAGGATCCACGTTGTTGTGTGGGGGACGTGGACCGCCCTCCCACCGATTCCCAGGACGGGAAGCACGTCGGACCGGATCGAGTTGCCGACCATCACGAAGTCCGAGGGGTGGATGCCGAGGCGGTCGAGCACGCTGGCGTAGGTGGCCTCATCCTTCTCGGCCACTACCTCGACCCGCCAGAACCGGTCGGCCAGGCCGCTCCGAGCCACTTTGGTCATCTGGTCGTTCAGGTCCCCCTTGGTGATGACGAGCAGGCGGTGGGTACGCGAGAGGGCGTCGACGGTGTCGGCGACTCCATCCAGTAACTCGATTGGGTGATCCAGAAGCTCATGGCCCCAGGCCACGATGTCGCCGATCTGGTTGGCGTTGATGTCCCCGTCACTGAGGTGGACCGCGGTGACGATCATGGACAATACGAAACCCTTTACCCCGTAACCGTGGCGGGCAATGTTCTTCCGTTCGGTGGCCAGCAGGGAAGCGTCGGTGGTCTCTTCGTCCGACCACGGGGCCATCAGGTCCCGGAACCGGGCCTCCACCTCGTGGAAACGGGCTTCGCTCTCCCAGAGAGTGTCGTCGGCGTCCAGTCCGAGGACGGAGAGCGAGTCAGATCTGGACACACCCCGAGCCTACGGTCCGATATTCATCGCGTTGGGGTGTCCCCGTCCGGTTACTACCCCGGGAGTACCGTTTCAGCCCATGCGGGACCTGTGCATGCGGTCGGCCTGCCTCGGCACGGCCGATGCCCTTGTCGTGATGGACGTCCGAGACCTGACCTTCGCCGTCTGCGACCTCGACGAGGTGGATGGACCCGGGTCGGTAGTGCTGTGCGAGATGCACCTGGACCGACTCCGGGCGCCAAACGGATGGACCTTGGTCGACGTCCGTACCCGAGGCAACCTGATCCCGCTGCCTGAGCGCCCCAGGGGTTCCGAGGAGTCGGACGACCAGACACTGCGGCCGGTGGCCGACGTAGAGCCGATCCGCCCAGTGGCTGCTGCCGTGCATCCGCTTGAGTCAGCGCGCGACGCCGAGACCCGACCCGAGCCCTCCCCAGCCCCGGAGGCCGCCGAGACACCGTTGCTGGCCCGGGCCTTCCTGGGCGTCGACCGGCATCCCGCTGCAGCCGACGACCGGTCGGAACTGAAGGCCGATCCGTTCGAGGACCACCAGTGGGACCAACGGGACCAATCCGAGGACCAGGGCGACGGTCAGCTCACCTTCGGGGGCGAGCCGGTCGCCTGAATGTTGGTCGTCGTCGTCTGACGATGCCCGCCCTCCGGGCTGTTGCGCCCATAACCCTCCTCGTCCTCCTAGTCGCCTGTGGAGGACCGTCGGGGGAGACGGTCGGGGACCTGTTCACCGGGTCATCGACCACGTCGGTCGCCGTGACGCTGACTACCGAATCGGTGCAGGACGCCGAAGTCACCACGACCGAAGTCATTCCACCTAAGTCCGACGGGTCGGCCTCGACCATGGCCCCGGCTACAACCATGGCCCCGGCTACAACCATGG
>PYIL01064835.1_pt1 | contig 34872 bp, 33 predicted proteins | sample 3578041 | NCBI WGS metagenome assembly PYIL01 (sample SAMN08408023, study PRJNA431606) | Marine metagenome isolate SA_KN192-05_S13_150m, whole genome shotgun... | biome: marine; feature: oceanic pelagic zone; material: water; isolation source: 150 m water sample, 0.2-0.8 um fraction ... | reverse complement strand
CATCCGGGCCCGAGGAGAGGTGGCCGAGTCTGGTCGAAGGCGCTCCCCTGCTAAGGGAGTATGGGTCAAAAACTCATCGTGGGTTCGAATCCCACCCTCTCCGCCATTCGAACCCCTGATGTCCTGTCAACCGGCGGTGGACGGATTCCGGGCCGCCTCTAAACTCGGCTCCCTGCGCTCGTAGCCCAATTGGATAGAGCATCTGATTACGGATCAGAAGGTTGGGGGTTCGAGTCCCTCCGAGCGCGCCAGTCCAGATCCGCCTATCCAGCGCCCCTCTCCAGACGCCCGGTCCTAGGCTCCTGCGATGACCGCATCTGATCCCCGGCCGGCCGTAGACCCGGCCCTGGTGGACTTCGCCGTCCAGATCGCCCGGGAAGCCGGCACTTTGACCTTGCAGTACTTCCGCCAGACCGACCTGGACGTAGAGAGCAAGGGCGACGGCACCCCAGTCACCGTCGCCGACCGGGAGGCCGAGCGGCTCTTGAGGGACCGGATTGCCGAAGCCTTCCCCGACGACTCGATAGTCGGAGAAGAAGAGCCCGACGTCGCAGGGACCTCGGGCCGCACCTGGATCCTGGACCCCATCGACGGCACCCAGTCCTTTATCCACGGCGTTCCGCTGTACGCCAACCTTGTCGCCCTCGAAGACGATCACGGCCCAGCCGTCGGCGTGATCAACGTTCCTGGCCTGGATGAGTGCGTATGGGCCGGACGGGGGCGGGGGTGCTTCGTGGACGGGGAACCGACGCGGGTCGGCGATCGAACCGATCTCCGAGGAGCGTGCGTCGTGACCAGTGGCGTCGACTACTGGCCGTCGGCCGCCGCTCTAGACGCGTTCGTTGGGGGCGGTGCCGTAATCCGGACCTGGGGCGACGCCTACGGCTATGTCCTGGTGGCTACCGGGCGGGCCGACGCCATGGTTGACCCGATCGTAAGCAGGTGGGACGTAGCCCCCATGCTGACCATCTTTCCGGAAGCTGGGGGTCTGTTCTGCGACCTGTCCGGAGCAGTTACTGCCGAAGGTGGCGATGCCCTGGCCACCAACCCGACTCTGGCCCCCCTGGTACTGGCCCTCGTCGGCCGTACTTGACCGACAGCGGTCACCCCGTCTCAGGCCAGCGATCGCTCGCCCTCGAAGATCTGAGCCTCGATTCCCCGATCAGCCAGGTCATCGAGGAAAGCCAGCGGCTCAACCATCTCGGCCAGCCCGACCATCCCCTGGACAAGGTGTCGGTCGGCTAGCAACCACTCCACGGTGGTGGCCGCCACAGCCGCCGCCGCAACCGCCGGACGTTCAGTAACACCCAGCACCACTACGTCTTCCATGCCAGCTCGTCGACCTCGAACCTCGACCCGGATAGCCCCGTTGCCACCCTCCACGTGGGGTGGGGACAACATGGGAAGCGGTGCCGTGAGTCGGTCCCGACGGGTCGCAGCAACCCGGGCGGTAATCCGCTCCACCGTTGGGAAGGCGTGGTGGAGGAGGACAGGGTCAGGCAGCGCTGCCCGGTAGCAGTCACGGGGACCGACCGGGTCCGGGAACCAAGCCAGTTCCCGACCCGACCCCCCGGCACGCCGAACCCAGCTGTCCTCGCGCCAGTCGTAGGAACGGCGACTCAAGGCACGGTGGTGGACCAGGGCACAGGCTGGCCCGCCGGTACCCGCCTTGGAGACGTGCATCTCTCTGACCGTGTCAAACCAAGATTGTCCGTGGGCAGCCAGGACACAACTGAACCCGGGAGCAAAGCCGGCCCCGACAACTACCGGGACCCGAGCCCGAGCCGCCGCACCGGCTAGGTGCAGGACGGCAATCGTCTCAGCCAGCCCATTACCGACAAGTACGGCCGGCCTACGGGCCTGGATCGCCGCCTCTACGGCCTCCAGTTGAGTTCCCCGGGGGGTGGCCACAACCACAGCATCGGCCTCTAGATCAGATGGAAACGGGTGGTGTTCCAATTCCACCCGGTCCCCCAACGAGCGTGACACCTGGGCCAGGCGTTCGGCCGACGTGTCGCGTAGGACGATGCGATCCACAGCGTCGGTGCTAAGCAGCTGGCGGACCACCCGTGACCCCACGGCCCCCGCGCCCAACACCGCGACGCGCATCAGCGACGTTCCGGACCGGACAGGAGCCGCCAGCCACCCGACCGACGGGTGACCCCAGCCCCACCACGGAGCCTTAGGGTCCCGGCGATTGCGGCAGCCACCGAGATGGCGGCGAGAGCTCGTCTTATGGCCTGCATGGACGTGGGGCTAGCTGGAATCGAACCAGCGACCTCACCCTTATCAGGGGTGCGCTCTAACCGACTGAGCTATAGCCCCGCAGAACCCGGAACGGTATCCCCGGGGTCCGAACCCTGACTACCCGCTGGTCGGCGGCGGACTAGGCCCACCTGACGGTACCTCCGCCGGGTCAACTAGGACATCGCCGCGACGCAGCCGACGCTGCCGAACCGCCGTCTCTTCCTCGATCATCGTGAACCGGACACCTCCGGTCAGATCACTGATCAGGTTGAATAGCACCGTCAGGACCACGGTGATTCCGATACCGCCCACCACTACAACAAGGCCACCCAGAACAAAGATTCGGAAGATCTGGGCCGAGTCAAACTCAAACGACTCCAGAGCAAACAACTCCTCCACGAACGATTCGATCTTGGCGATAGTTCCTGCCTCGTCGGCCGCACTCCACAGCATCTTGGTAGCAATGACCAGAAGGCCCCAGACGCATAGATAGAAAACGAGACAGACCTTGAGCATCGACCACGGCTCGACGTGGCGGACGAGGCGCCGGACTCGACGCACCCGATAGCCGCCCGAAGGCGTCTGGGACTCTCCTAGCCCCTGAGGTTCACGACTCGGTCGTCGGACCTTGGGGGCCCGATCGCGGTTAGGTCGGCGGACCAACCGGGGCCGGCGAGACACCCGGTCGTCGCTAAAAACTGGGTCGGGGTGTAGGCCCCCATCATCGACCGGCTCCTCCTCGCTGTCACCGAACCGGCGGGCCAGAAGGTCAGCCGAGGATTCGGTGGTCGGTGGGCCATCCGAAGTGCGGGGCGATTCTTCCCGTTCCCCTGCCGTAACGGCGTCGCCGGAATCCAGCGGCCCGTCGTCCGACCTGTCGTCTAGGGACGAACCCTCGATCTGGTCGTCGGCCACGGGCCGGGAGTCTAGGGGTCACCGTCGGCATGCCACCGGTCGCGGTCGCACAACACGGCCATTGACCGCTTCCATTCCCTGGTACCTAGGACTTTGCCAAAGTCAGGATGAACAGTCCGGAGCTAGTACCTGCCCAGCACCGGTTTCCCGAGGTTCCCTCCTCGGTGTGTTGCCAGGGGAGATTGGTCTTGAAAAGCGTCTGGGAGCCAGGAGTACCCCCATCAGCCGGTGGGCTCGATCTCTGAAGGTCAGTCGACCACCAGGTCCTCGGGCGGTGCGGGCGACACGGCAGTCACCTCCTGGTCGTCACCAGGCGACACGACTCGGACCCCGGTGGCGTCCCGACCCTGGACCGAGATCTCGGCAGCCGGCATCCGGATAATCATCCCGGCGGTCGTTACGGCGAACAGGTCGTCGCCTTCGCCGACTATCAGAGCTCCGGCTACTGAGCCACGGTCATCAGTGATCCGGATCCCGCGGACCCCCAGCCCGGCTCGGCCCTTGGTACCAAACTCGTCGAGTGCCGTGCGTTTGCCATAACCCTCGGTGGTGAGGTGCAAGATGGTGGCGTCTTTTCGGGCCACACAGCACGAGACCAGATCGTCGTCGCCACGGAACTTCATACCCGCCACGCCGGCGGCGTCTCGACCCATGGCCCGAACGTCGTTCTCGTCGATCCGTAGCGTCTGACCGGTTCGGGACACGAGGAACAGGTCGTCCGATCCGCTGGTTGGCACCACGGCCACCAGCTCGTCGCCGTCATTCAGCCGCACGGCTATCAGGCCGGCCTTTAACGATGAGTCGTAGGCCGTGAAGCGGGTCTTCTTGACTCGGCCACTGCGGGTAGCGAAGAACAGGAAGCGATTTGATTCGTAGTCCCGGGTGTCGATGACGGCCTGGATTCGCTCATCGGGCTGGAGGGGTAGCAGGTTCATGATGGAAGTTCCCCGAGCCGTGCGGCTGGCCGTCGGAACTTCGTGGGCCTTTAGGCGGTAAACCCGCCCCCGGGTCGAGAAGAACAGCAGGTAGGCGTGTGCCGTGGTGTGGATCAGGTGTGACACCGCGTCCTCGTCCTTGAGTTTGGCGCCCGTGACGCCCTTCCCGCCGCGGCCCTGGGTCCGGAACGCCGACGTCGACATGGTCTTCACGTAACCCGCGGCACTCATGGCGAAGACCAGTTCTTCGTCGTCAATAAGGTCCTCGATGTCCAGTTCACCCGGGTCGTGGATGATCTCGCTGCGTCGGGGGGTGGCATGGTTGGCCCGGATCGCAACTAGTTCGTCCTTGATCACGGAAAGCAGACGACTCTCGTCGGCCAGAATGGCCTCCAGTTCGGTGATGATCTCGCGGAGCTCGGCCATCCGTTCCTCAAGGTTGGTGCGACCCAGTCGGGTCAGGCGAACCAACTGCATGTCCAGGATGTGGTTGGCCTGGATCTCGGTGAACTTGAACGGATCGGTCATCAGGCCGGTTCGGGCCGTCTGGCGGTCGGCCGAACCACGGATCAGAGCAATCACGTCGTCGATCCGCTCTAGGGCCTTGAGTAGACCTTCCGTGGTGTGCGCCTCGTCTCGTGCCCGACCCAACCGGAACTCGCTCCGGCGTCGTACCACCTCCACCTGGTGATCCACGTAGGCCACCAGCATCTCGCGTAGGTCCAGCGTGCGGGGGACGTCGTCCACCAGCGCCACGGTGTTGACCGAGAAGGTGGTCTGCAACGGGGTTCGCTTAAACAGGTTGTTCAGGATCACCAAGGCCGGTGCGTCGCGTTTCAGAGTGATCACGATTCGGGTCAACCCCTGCGCTGACTCGTCGTTGACGTCGGCAATGCCGTCCAACTCGCGGGCGTCCACCAGGTCCCGGATCTTGGACATGATCAGGTTGGGGCTGGCCTGGTACGGCAACTCGGTAACCACGATCCGGCTGGACCGTGGCCCCTCCTCGATGTCGGTCCGAGCTCGCATCCGGACCTGTCCCCGCCCGGTCCGATAGGCGTCGCGGATCCCGGCCCGGCCCAAGATGAGCGCCCCGGTGGGGAAGTCGGGTGCTGGCAGGTGGGCCATGAGGTCGTCGGGCGTGGCGTCCGGGTAGTTGATCAGGTGGACCGTGGCGTCCACCACCTCTCCCAGGTTGTGGGTGGGAATGTTGGTGGCCATGCCTACGGCGATGCCCTGGCTTCCGTTGACCAGCAGGTTCGGGAACCGGGCCGGGAGGACTTCCGGTTCGGTGAACTCGCCCGAGTAGTTGTCGGCGAAGTCCACCGTGTCCTCGTCTATCCCCGCCAGAAGTTGTAGGGCGATGGGATCGAGGCGGCATTCGGTGTAGCGGGCAGCCGCCGCGGCGTCGTCAGGCGAGTAACCAAAGTTGCCCTTCGGGTGGACTACCGGATGGCGGAGGCTGAAATCCTGGCCCATGCGCACCAAGGCGTCATAGATGGCCTGGTCGCCGTGCGGGTGGTACTTGCCCATGACCTCGCCGGTCACCCGGGCGCACTTCATGGTCGGTCGGTCGGGCCGGGCCCCCAGGTCGTACATCCCCCAGAGGATTCGACGGTGGACGGGCTTCAAGCCGTCGCGGGCGTCGGGTAGGGCCCGCGACACGATGACCGACATGGCGTAGTCGAGGAACGACTGCTCCATCTCCTCTTGGATCTCGATGGGTTGGATCGAACCCAGGTTGGGGGTGTCGTCCTCCACCGGCGGTTCCACAACTTCGCCCATCAGATATCTAGGAACCGCACGTCGCGGGCGTTGGTTTGGATAAACCGCTTGCGGCTCTCCACGTCCTCGCCCATGAGGGTGGAAAAAACCTCATCGGCGATAGCCAACATCTCGACTGAAACCTGTAGGAGGCTTCGACGGGTCGGATCCATCGTGGTCTCCTGGAGCTCAGCGAAGTCCATCTCTCCCAGGCCCTTCAGGCGCTGGAACTCTTTCTTGTGGGATGGGTTGTCAACCAGGAAGGCGGCCTTGGCGTGGTCGTCCTTCAGATACATCTTTTCGCGTCCAACCACCGTGGAGTAAAGGGGTGGCTGGGCGATGTACACATGGCCATTTTCGACCAGGGCCCTCATCTGGCGGAAGAAGAACGTCAACAGGAGTGTCCTGATGTGACTCCCGTCCACGTCGGCGTCGCACAGCAGGATCACCTTGTGGTACCGGATCTTGCCCACCTCGAAGTCTTCGCCGAACCCGCCGCCGATGGCTTGGATCAGGGTCTGGATTTCCGTGTTCTTGAGCATTCGGTCGGAGCGGGCCCGCTCCACGTTCAGGATCTTTCCCCGGATGGGCAGGATGGCCATGGTGCGGGGGTCCCGGGCCTGAACGGCTGAGCCACCGGCCGAGTCCCCCTCCACGATGAATAGCTCAGATTCTCGCGGGTCTCCTGACGCGCAGTCCTTGAGTTTGTCGGGCATGCCAGCCCCGTCTAGGGCGGACTTGCGACGGGCCGACTTTCGGGCATCCTGGGCGGCTACCCGGGCCCGTTGGGCATTGATCGCCTTCTGGACGATCCTTTTGCCCTCCGACGGGTGTTCCTCTAGCCACTCGGCCAACTTGTCGTTGGTGGTCCGCTGGACCAACGACCTGGTCTCTACGTTGCCCAGCTTCGACTTGGTCTGACCCTCGAACTGCGGATCGACCAGGCGCACGCTGATGATGGCCGTCAGGCCCTCGCGGATGTCCTCCCCTTGGAGGTTGTCATCGTTCTCCCGGAGTTGGCCCCGCTTGCGGGCGTACCGATTCATCACCGCCGTCAGGGCACTCCGGAAGCCCTCCTCGTGCATTCCCCCCTCGAGAGTGTTTATGCCGTTGGCAAACGAGTGGAGACCATCGGTGTTGAAGCCGGTGTTCCACTGGAAAGCCACCTCGACCTCCTGACCGTCCTCCTCGCCCTGGATATAACCCACCTCGGTGAACAGTGATTCCTTAGAGGCGTTGACGTGAGCTACGAAGTCCCGGATACCGCCCTCGTAGCAGTGGTCAACCTCCTCGTGGTGGTCTCCCTCCCGTTCATCGCGGAGCCGGATCCTTAGGCCGCTGTTCAGAAAGGCCATCATCTGGAACCTTTCGGCCAGCGTCTGGAACCGGAAGCGGGTGTCATCAAAGATCGAGCCATCGGGCCAGAACCGGACTGTGGTTCCCGTGCGGCCGTCCGGGGCGTCGCCTACGTCCGACAGCCGGGTCTCCAGCCGACCGCCCTCCACAAAGTCCATGTAGTGGTGCCGGCCGTTGCGGTCGATCTCGACCTCTACCCGGCTGGATAGGGCGTTCACGACCGAGATGCCGACCCCGTGGAGCCCACCGGACACCTTGTACCCCTCGCCGCCGAACTTGCCTCCAGCGTGTAGGAGGGTCAGCACCACCTCAGCCGCCGCCAAGTCGTCGTACTGGTGGTGTTGGCCAACCGGAATTCCCCGACCGTCGTCGGTCACCTGGCAGCAATCGTCGTCCCGGAGGGTGACATCGATGGTCGTGCAGTGTCCGGCCATCGCCTCGTCCACCGAGTTGTCGACGACCTCCCAGACGAGGTGGTGGAGCCCGGTTGGGCCGGTCGATCCGATGTACATACCGGGCCTCTTCCGGACGGCCTCGAGACCTTCCAGAACCGTGATGTCGGCAGCGCTGTAGGAGGTCTCCGCGCTCATCTTCGGGACCCTTTCACCGGTGTACTCCTGTACGGAATTCCACTGACCAGAAAACCAGTCAATACGGTACAAAACCGCAGGTCAGAGGGCCAGTTCACGACTTTAGCAGCCTACCAGCCAGGCCAAGATTAGCCACGGATCAGCGGCCTTTATCCAGACCCCCCATACGGGCTCTCTGCGGGCCCACAAGGGCCCTTCACGGCCCCCCACGGGCTCTCCACGAACCCCCCCACACCGGCCCCCACAGGGGCGTCTTTAGCCCCCTCCGACGGCCTCTACCCGGACTCGGACGGCAACGATCCGACCCGGCCCCACAATGCCCTCCACGCGCTCCAGCAACTGGGCTTCTAGCCAAGCGATTTGGCTGGCCCAGGCAGGATCGTCAACGGTCACAAGGAGCTCTCTCCTCTGCACGGCGACGGCCTGGATCCGCTCAGCCAACCGCTCCCCCACCACCTCGGGCCACCGCTCGACCAGCATGGTCATGCTGTCAATTTCCGGGGAACCCAGCCCGGCTAGGAGTTTTTCCAGGCTGGCCCGAATGGGGACCGGGCCACGATCTGGACTCATCCCGGGGTCCCGTCGGACAGGCGTAGAACTGTCCCGGGGGCTACCCCGGCAGGTACAGCGCTGGCCGTGGTCAGAATGGCCTGGGTGGCTGGGAGGAGATCTACTAGGGCCCGCGACCGATCATCGTCCAGTTCCGAAAACACGTCGTCCAGAAGAACCACCGGATCGGTCTTTGTTCGATCGACCACGATCTGATGGCCAGCCAGTCGGAGAGCTAGGGCCACCGACCGCTGCTCCCCTTGGGAAGCATGAGTCCGTGCCGGAAGGTCGTCTACCTCAATACGAATCTCGTCTCGGTGGGGTCCCACCGTGCTCAAACCGCGCCGTAGATCCTCCGGGCGAACCTGTCGGAGCGCAACAGCCAAGCTGTCGTCCTTCCACTCGCTGATGTAGGTCATGGCTAATCCCGATCGACCATCCGTCAACATCCCCAGTAGTTGATCGGCCTTGGGCCCCAGGGAGGTCAGCAGTTCCATGCGAGCCGCTGTCAGGGCCTCGCCCACTTCGGACAGCTTGGCGTCCCACACATCGAGCGTGTCGTTGACTTTCGGGGTGGACCGCCCCCGGGCCTGTTTCAGAAGAGTGTTTCGCTGCCGCAAAACGCGATCTAAGTCAGCTCGGAGCGCTTGATTCCGGGGCTGCAGGTCGACCAGCAGATCGTCGATCAAGGTCCGTCGTTCGGCGGGGCCCCCTTTGACCAAGATCAGGTCGTCGGGTCCGAAGACGGTGGTCCGGAAGTGACCTAGGAGGTCTCGGAGGCGTTGTACGCGATTCTTGTTGACCTGGATCCGGTTCCGCCCTGAAGCCACCAGCTCGGCCTCCAACAGAACCACCCGGTCTCCGTCGACCACCTCAGCTCGAATGACCGCCCGGTCGGCACCCTTCCGGACCATGGCTTCGGTCGATGCACCCCTGAATGAAGTTCCACGGGCCAGCCAGGCCAAACCCTCAAGCAGGTTGGTCTTGCCATCGCCGTTCGCCCCCACGACGACGGTTACTCCTGGGTCAAGGGAAACCTCAAGCGTTTTGTGGTTCCGGAAATCGGTGAGCCAGAGCCTCTGGACGGTCATGACATCCGGTTTGCTGGCCCGGAGATAGTCCTGTGGGTGTTTAGGACACCCGGACGGGCATCAACAGGTATAAGAAATGATCGTTCCCCACACTGCGAAGCACCGCCGGTTTGAGTGAGTCCACGGTTTCCAACCGCACCTCGTCTCCTGGGCTCACCTCGAGGCCATCTAACAGGTACTCGGGATTGAAAGCCACCGTTAGATCTGACCCGGAGTACTCAGCATCTATGGTTTCCCGGCCTTGACCCACATCCTGGGTAATGGCCACAAGTTCCAGCCCGTCGGCCGACATGGTCAGCCGAACAGGTGTGGCATCCCTAGCCATAATCCCTACCCGACGCACCGCTTCAAGGAAGGCCACCCGGTCAACAACCAAGGCATTGGGGTGACTGTCCGGGATGAGACCTCGGTAGTTGGGGAACTCACCCTCGATGAGGCGGGTCACAATTTGGACGTCGTCGATGATGAAAGAGGCGTCACGATCACCTAGACGGATAGTGAGGCTCGAAGCGTCGCCTAGTACCCGTCCTACGGCGTCCAAGGCCCGGGACGGAACCAGAACGGTTTGATCGCGACCCAAGATCTCGGTACCAGGAAGGTCGCGAACGGCTAGGCGATAGGAGTCAGTTGCCACAAACCGCAAGCCGTCTTCCTCAGCGGCCATTAGAACGCCAGTGAGGATGGGGCGGGCGTCGTCCAGGCTGGCTGCTTTGACCACTTGGTCCAGGGCGTCGGCCACCATCACAGCGTCTAGGTTCACAGAATCACCGCTGGGCTCTTCGAATCGCGGGTACTCGTCAGTCGGCATGGTGCGAAGGCTGAAATCCGAACGACCAGCTACCAACGTGGCCCCGTCATCCCCCACAGAGAACTCCACTTGGCCGGCATCCAGGGATCGCACGATGTCTGATGCCAACTGGGCCGACAGCACGACTGCCCCGTCCTTCTCCCCTCCAACCTCAGCCTCAACCCGAATGGTGAGATCCCCATCGCTGCCAGTGACAGTCAAGTGATTTCCGGCCAATTCCAGTTGAAGACCGGAGAGGACTGGATGAGAGCCACTCCGACCTGACACGGCGCGACGGGCAGTGGAAAACGCTCGGTCCAAGACGTCACGTTCACAACGAAACTTCACAAGGGAATCACTTTCAATTGGATGGAATTCAAATTTGGTAATTGCAGTAATAGGGGCTGTGGATTGTGGAGTATCTCCCATCTTCGCAGGTCACGGTGACGATAGTGGGTTGATGGTTGTCCACCACTGTCCTCAGGGGCGGAGGTAAGCCGATTGGGTGGTGTGGACAAGGCGGTGGCCGTCCACCGGCAGCACACAGGGCCATCCACTGGATCTGAAGACTGAATCAGTTGCGAGACCGGACAGCGGAGACCAATGCCGAAACCTGGTCATAGATGTCGCGGCGCTCAGCCATCAGGCGGCTGATCTTGTCCACGGCGTGGATAACCGTGGTGTGGTCACGTCCTCCAAATTCCCGGGCGATAGCTGGATAACTGAGATCAGTGATCTCCCGGAAGACGTACATGGATACCTGACGGGCGGTAACGAGTGGACGGCGCCTGCTGGCTCCAACGAGGTCCTCTCGACTAAAGCCGTAGATCTCTGAGGTCTTAGCCAGGATGAGATCCGGCGTAATGACCAACGGTGATGTCGTGGAGATGAGGTCTCCCAGGATGCTAAGCGCTAGGTCTCTGGTGCAGGGTTCGTTGTTGAGGCTCGAGTAGGCGGTGACTCGGGTTAAAGCACCTTCCAGTTCTCGGATGTTGTCGGTGACGTTCTCGGCAATAAAGAGGAGGACATCGTCGGGGACCGGGACGCCGCTCGAACTGCCGACCACCTTCTTGCGGAGGATGGCTAGGCGGGTTTCGACGTCCGGCGGCTGGATGTGGGTGACTAAGCCCATCTTGAACCGGCTACGGAGCCGATCTTCCAGCGTCGAGATGGAATCCGGAGCACGATCGCTAGTCAGAACGATCTGCCCACCTTCGCCCTGGATGGAGTTGAACGTGTGGAAGAATTCTTCTTGGAGGCCCTCCTTTCCTTCCATGAACTGGATGTCGTCCACCAGAAGTACGTCGTTGCGGCGATAACGCTCCTTGAACTCAGGGAGTTGCTTGTTACGAATGGCTTCCACGAAACGGTTCATGAACGTTTCGCTGGATACATAGCGGACCTGGTATGTCGGATAGTGGGCTGTGACGTAGTTACCAACGGCTTGTAGGAGGTGGGTCTTGCCGAGGCCGGCGTCTCCGTAAATAAACAGGGGGTTATAGGACCGGCCGGGGGTCTCAGCTACCGCTTGGGCCGCAGCGTGGGCGAACCTGTTGGATGTTCCGATGACGAAGTCTTCGAAGGTCAACCGACCGGCGAACGGAATGTCAGTGCTCGTCGCAGTGGGTCGGGTCAGAGGATCGAGGGCCAAAGGAACTGATGGTTCGGAGGAAGTGGGTGGTTCCACGGTTGGGGGAATCGGGTCGAGTAGGGCCAGATCCTCTTCTGGGTCCTCCTCGCGAATCACGATTCGTAGTGTCAGTTGGTCGTCACTGACTTCGGCGACAGCGTCGTGAACGACCGTGTGGTAGCGACCCTCGATGCGGTCCCGGATCAAGGTGCTGGGGACGGAGACGACCAGGGTCTCGTCGTCAGCAGTTACCGGTTGGGCGGCAGTGAACGTCATTTGCCAGACCACGTCTGATACCTGGGACTGGATTGCCGCTGCACAGGCCTCCCACAGCACCGTTGCATCCGCCATCGTTTCCTCCGTTCGGTTGTCCACAGATGTGGAATCTGCTGTGGAAAGGCCACCAGAACGCGAAGAACGACCGGTGGAGGCCCACTCCGCCCTCTCAGTGGGCGGGGCAACGTAGCAGCCTGTGGATGACGGCGCGCAAGGTTCGATACAACTCCACATCATCCCTGATCAATACCTCTTTTATGACAGAACGCAACTCATCGGTCTCCTCATGCCAAGAGGGTCGTTGCCACTAGATGACGAATACAAAGAGCAAGGTGGGTCTGTGGAAACTGTGGACAACATTGACTGGAGATCAGGCTTTCTCGGGACACCTACCGGAAAGTTCCGTCGGGTAGGAAACCGGTGGTTGGTGCGGACCCAGTGACACCCCTAGCCTGAGGTCCGGGTTTCGGACTGTTCCCACTTTCGGAGGGTCCGATCTGATCGGCAGCCGAGCCGGTCCCGTCGACCGAGAGGTGGACGAGTGGGTGCACCAGCACCCCGGCCGACACGAATCGATAGCACCTGGACGCTCCCCCTCCTGATGACGTCCACCGTGCCAGCAGGAGACCACTTATGAAGCGGACCTACCAGCCCAACACCCGCCGTCGTTCTCGCAAGCACGGCTTTCGGAAGCGCATGCGTACCCGTGCCGGCCGGGCCATTATCAGCGCCAGACGCCAGAAGGGCCGAGCCCGCCTGTCGGCTTGATTCGTCGCCTCAGCCGCCGAGACGACTTCCATGCGCTCCGTCATGATGGGCGATGGGTACGACGTGGCCCGCTTGGGATTGTCTTTCGCCCATCGGAGGGCGTGGTCCGCGTGGCCTACGCCATTCCGCGACCGGTTGGTCCGGCGGTGGTGCGTAATCGGATACGGCGTCGGCTGCGGGCAATCCTCATGGAGATCGAAAGGTCGCCGACCAGCATGCCGACCGGGGACTATCTGGTTCGGGTTCGACCGGAGGCCTCAGGTGCGACCTACGACGAACTGCGGCGGTGTCTAACCGATGCCGTCGACACCATCTCCCCCCCCTCATAATTTGATGAAAACACCTTCTGAACAGGGCATTGTTTCTCGTGGACTACTAACCATCGTTCGCGGCTATCAGCACCTGGCCGTACATCGACCCAGCCCCTGTCGGTTTGTTCCGTCGTGTTCGAACTACGCCTTGGATGCCGTAGCGCGCCACGGCGCTGGACGGGGCTCGTGGCTGGCTCTACGTCGCATCTGTCGCTGCCACCCGTGGGGGTCCCACGGGTGGGACCCGGTCCCCGAAGCAGTTCCTGTTTTCACTCGGGGGAACGCCTGATGTTCGACCTGATTGCCAGCCTTATGGCCTGGTTTTATTCGCTAGTACCCAGTGTGGGTCTGGCCATCATCATGTTGACCTTGGTGGTCATGGTTGTTCTAACGCCGGTGACTTTGAAGGGCACGCGGTCGATGATCAAGATGCAGCACCTGGGGCCGGAGCTGAAGAAGATCCAAGCTCGCCACAAGGGCAACCGGGAAGCTCTTAATCAGGAGATGATGGCTTTTTACAAGGCCAACAACATCAACCCCATGGGCGGCTGCCTGCCCCTGTTTGCTCAGATGCCCGTCTTCCTGGTGCTCTATCAGGTCCTACGGGGCATTACCCGAAGGTTGTCGGATCTGGGAGACAGCGTCGGTTGGGTGGCTGGGCGCCTGAGTGTTGGGGAGACCCTAGGTGGGGCTCCGACCGATCCACAGGCCTTTTACCCGGCATATATCGACCACGGTTCGGAAATCTTCCGCGATCTGAGCAACCGGTCAGAGATGGTGTTCCTTGGCATGGACCTTTCGAGGTCAGCGACTAGCGCCTTGTCGGAGAGCGTGGTAGCCGCCCTCCCGTACGTCCTGCTGATCTTGGTGGTTGGTATCAGTTCGTGGGTTCAGCAACGCCAGATCCGGGGCCGTAACCCAGATGCAGCGGTCAATCCGCAGATGCAAATGATGATGAAGGTGATGCCGTTTTTCCTGCCGGTCATCTCTTTCCAGCTGGACGCGTCACTGGTCCTCTACTTCGTGGTTTCCAACTTGTACCGAATTGCTCAACAGTCCTACATCACCAGGAGCCTTTACGGGCCCAATGCCGAAACGACACCTGTCGTGGTTCCAGAGAAGGCTAAGCCGGTCAAGGAAACGAAGAAGGCTCCTTCTCCGAAGAAAACGTCTACGACCAGCAATGATAGGTCAGCGAAAGAATCGTCGGCCCGGAGTGGACGGACCACAGCGGGGAATATTGAGAAGAGTTCTCAAAAAATCGACGAGGAGCCATCCGCACAGAACGGATCGGGGACACGCGCTCGACCGAACCAGAAACCAGCCAAGCCAGCCGCTCCGGCGAAAAAAAAGAAGACAGGCCGCCGTGGTCGCAAAGAAGTGGCTGATGAGCAGACAAAAACCGACAAGAGGCCGCCAGCGGCCCGTGACCGCGGGGGACGAACAACGCCTCCGGGGACCACACGGGCCCGCGGTTCCAAGAAGAAGAGGAGGAAGTGAGCATGGAGTGGATTGAGACCACTGGTGCTTCACTCGATGAAGCTAAAGAACGTGCACTCGACCGGCTCGGTGTGGCTGAGGACGACCTGGAAGTGGAGGTCCTGGCTGAGCCCAGCAGAACGATGTTCGGTTTGAAGAAGTCAGAAGCCCGTCTCCGGGCGCGGGTGCGTCCGACAAGTCCTCGTGCGAGGGTGGACCGTCGTGACCGCAACCGACGGAGTGATCGGAACGGTGGTCAGAACCGGGGCCGCTCATCTAGCCGGAAGGACCAGGAAAATCGAAAAGGAGTTCGATCCAGCGGATCGTCGGATGGTGATTCCGGTCAGAGTCCCCGGTCCGGCGACAATCGACGCCGGCGTAGCGGTGGAGAGGATCGAGAAGTAGAAAGAGGCAGTTCAAAGTCCAAAAAGGACCAAAACACCCAAAGTTCGGAGACGGGCCGGAACAGGGGTCGCCAGAAGGTGGCCAGGGAGTCGTCGGTGAAGTCGGCGAACGGAGACGATCGCGGAGGCGATCGAGAGAGGACTGAGGTGGAGGCCATGGATCTGCAGACACAGGCCCAGATCACCGAGGGTTTTGTCCAGGGGCTGCTCGACAAGATGGGTCTAGACGCCCGGGTGGCGAGCACAATCGACGAAGACCGCTTGACGGTGGAGGCCCAGGGCTTGAACCTGGGTCTGGCCATCGGCCAGCGAGGTGAGACGGTACGTGCCATTACTGAGCTGTCACGGACGCTGGTCCAACGGAGCTCTGATGGCCAGGCTGAGGGTTCTCTAATCGTTGACATCGGTGGGTACCGTGAGCGACGACGATCATTTTTGGCCGATTTTGCTCGAAATCAGGCTGAAGAAGTACTGGCCGATGGTCGTTCCCGTGCTCTAGAGCCCATGGGCGCTGCGGACAGAAAAGTGGTTCATGACACGATTGGCGAGATCGATGGCCTAATGACGGTTTCGGAAGGCAGTGATGCTGATCGCCGTGTGATGATCATGGTTGAGTCCACCGGGTGACAGTCACGGTCGAGGAGATCCTCGACAGGGCGGTCTTGGAGGGGTACCTGACCCCTGCGGGGGCCGCAGAGGGGCCCGCGCATAGCGCGGGTTTCCTTCGTTTTGGGTTGTTAGATGGGGTTTCGAGCCCTTTCGGGTGGTTAGATCCGGATAGTTCTGGTGTAGTGGGGCCATCTGCCGATGCTCTGGCCGTTGACTTGGGCACCGGCGGTGGGATACCGGGCCTGGTTTTGGCTACTTTGACGATGTGCCGCTGGGTGCTGGTGGACCGAGGGGACCGACGTGGGTCCTTTCTCCGGTGGGCCGTTCGCCGGTTAGGCCTCGGGGATCGCGTGGAGGTCGTGGTGGCCGACGCGGTTGAGGTTGGCCGGGGGCCGCTCCGAGGTAAGGCGAATCTGGTGACGGCCCGGGGCTTCGCTCTTCCGGGGCCAACGGCAGAATGTGGTGCTCCCCTCCTCATGCTGGGGGGATTTCTGGTGGTTAGCGAGCCACCGGACAGCACCCGGGGTCAGGCTGGACGGTGGGAGGATGGCGGTTTGAGGACAATAGGCCTGGAGGACCGGGGGGGTTGGCACACCGGCCAAGCCGGTTACCGAGCCATGCAGATGGTGACCGATTGCCCGGACCGGTTCCCCCGGCGGTTCAGTCGCCAGACCTCGGATCCGCTGTTTTGAGGGTAAATGGGGACGGGATGTTCCACGTGGAACATCCCGTGATCTAAATAAAAGGAATGGTTATTAATAAATTAAAATCCTGTGTTTCACGTGAAACACAGGGACGCTAGGACTCGGGAGCTGCTCCGTTGTAGGGGCCTCGACCTTTCCGGATGACTAGTCGGAGGGTGATTGCATTGGCGTCGCGTCGGGTGCATGATGCATCCAATGCCGTTTGAGAACGGGCGCTCCCGTGTCATCGCTGTCGCTAACCAGAAGGGTGGGGTGGGCAAGACCACCACCACGATCAATCTCGGAGCGGCAATGGCCGAGGAGGGGCAAAAGGTCCTCTTGGTAGACCTGGATCCTCAGGCCAATGCCACCACCGGAGTCGGGGTATCCAGCCGGGACCTTGAGGCTTCGATTTACGAGGTATTGCTCCAACGAGTCTCCCTGGTTGATGTACTCAGGCCCACAGATGTGCCCAACTTGGACCTAGTACCGTCCAACCTTCCGTTGGCCGGAGCGGAGATCGAGTTGGTGACGGCGTTCAGCCGTGAACATCGGTTGGAACGGGCGTTAGGCGAAGTGGTCGACGATTATGACTTGGTCCTCATCGACTGCCCCCCGGCTTTGGGACTGCTGACCGTGAATGCCTTGGTGGTGGCCAGTGAGGTAGTGGTTCCTATCCAGTGTGAGTACTACGCCCTGGAGGGTTTAGGACAGTTGGTAGGCAATGTGGACCTGGTTAGGTCAAATCTGAATCCCGACTTGGAGATCTCCCACATAGCACTTGTCATGTATGACGCCCGGACCAAGTTGTCCGAACAGGTAGCCGACGAGGTCAGGGCCTATTTTGGTGAAAAGGTGTGCCGGCAGGTCATTCCCCGGTCAATTCGCCTGTCGGAGGCCCCTTCGTTCGGTCAGCCGATCACCGTGTTCGATCCGACATGTCGGGGTGCTGTGGCATACCGACAACTTGCCAAGGAGGTCCTGGGATGAAGAAGAGCGGTTTAGGAAGAGGTCTCTCTGCACTGATACCAGAAGGAGGCGTTCCCGGGGCGCTGCACCCTCTAGCTGAAGGATTGGCTAACGATCCGCTGATGACGGCCGAAATGAAGACCGGGGAGGAGACGCGGTTCGAGGAGGTTTCGGTGGCCGACATCTCCCCCAACCCATACCAGCCTCGTCAGGGCTTCGACGATGAAAAGATGGCCGAGCTCACTGCCTCTATTCGTGAGCAGGGGGTTCTCCAGCCCCTCCTCCTGCGGAAAGGTGCCGATGGCTACGAGTTAGTGGCCGGTGAACGTCGATGGCGGGCCGCTCGGCGGGCCGGCTTGGCCACTGTTCCGGCTGTAGTGCGCTCGGTTGAGGACCGTGATTCGTTGGAGCAGGCCATTGTGGAGAACCTCCATCGTGACGACCTCAACCCGTTGGAGGAGGCTGCCGCTTTCCACCGCTTGATGGACGATTTTGGCTTTACCCAGCACGAGGTGGCCGTGCGGGTCGGGCGGAGCCGCCCAGCGGTAGCTAACAGCCTGCGCCTCTTACAACTACCCGACGTTGTACAGCAGTTGATCATGGTCGGATCGCTGTCGGCCGGACACGCTCGGGCTCTGGCTGGCCTGAGGGATCGTCCGCTAATCGAGCGCCTGGCCACCAGGGTGGTCGACGAAGGGCTGTCGGTCCGACAGACAGAGAACCTAGTGCGGTCGCTGGATGAGGTAATCGTGCCCGCGGTGGGCTCTCCGGGCGAGATCACGGCCCGTCCCCGGGACGCGGCCCTGCTAGAGGTTGAGCAGGTTCTGGCTGATCGGCTCGACACAACGGTTCGGGTGGTCACCCGGGGTCGGAAGGGCCGGATCGTCGTGGAATTTGCCGATCTAGACGACCTGGAGCGGCTCTTTCGCCTGTTAGAGGGCTAATTCGGCTCGGAACCCGGTCGGTCAGGTATCAACCACTACCGGTCGGATCGGCAGCCGGATCGGCGATCCACCGGGTGATGGCATTGGCCAGAGCATCAGCGATTTCGGCCGTCGATAGAACCACTACTGACGGTGGGGCGAGGCTGCACAGGACGGCTGGCATTCGGGTTTGTCGCAGCACGGGGATCTGGCGGCCTAGACACTCGGTAACCGGTACATCGGCCGACAGGAGGGCACGGTCCAGGCCCGAAGCGCACTGGTGGGCCAGGCGGAATCCACCCTCGCTCTGGAATCCCTTGATGGAGAAGTAGCTAATACGAGAATGAGAATAATTATCAATACGGAGTCCGATATATAGGATCGCCTGGAACTCGTTGGCTGTGGTTGCCTGTGTGTCCTCATTCGGATGGTCGAGGTCCAACAGGTGGGCACCCTGGGCCCGAAGCGTCCGACTCAAGGCCGTGCTGAGGGCCGCAGAGCTACCGAACTGACCGACTGCTAAGCGCTGACCATGTAGTTCGGGGCTGCCCTGGCGTAGTCGATCCAACTCGCGTACCTGTGCCACGGTGGTCCGGCCTGCTGGTCGACCTAACAGTTGGTGCAACGCCCGGATGGTTTGAGGTCCGGCGATCCCGTCCACGGCCAAAGCGGTGTTTCGCTGGAAGTCAGCCAGAGCCCCCGCCGTATCCGGACCGAAGATCCCGTCGATCCGTCCGGCGTCAAAACCTAGACCTCCCAGGCGGAGCTGCAGGTCAGAGACATCCTCGCCTCGGAACATCGGCGCGTGGAGGTAAAGGTGACGGTCGCCCAGGCGCAGCCCGGCTTCAACCAGGGCGGCTTGGGTGGTCTCGTCGACTAGACCGTGCTCGTTTAGGCCGCGTTCAGCCTGAAAGGCCAGCAGTGACCGCGTGGTTTCGGGTCCGAAATACCCATCGGTTTCCTCGACCCCGCCTACCCGGTGCCCGGCAGCCGCCAAGCGACGGTGGAGGTCGCTGACCGGTGCCCCTCGATCATCGGGACGAAGCGGCTTGGACATCGGCCAGACGACCGGGCCAGCCAGAGAGCCGGTCTAGAGGTACCCAGCCAGCTCTTCGAGGAGCTGGGGTTTGCCCTTGGCACCCACCAGGCGCTTCGTCGGGAGGCCACCGTCAAACAGGATCAGAGTGGGAATGCTCATCACCTCGAACCGGCGAGCAAGATCCGGAGCCTCGTCCACGTTGACCTTGGCCACTCGAAGTGAACCCATCTGCTCGGAGGCGATTTCCTCCAGGATGGGAGCAATCATCTTGCACGGGCCACACCACTCGGCCCAGAAGTCAACCAGCACTGGTTCGGCGGCTGATCCGATTTCCTCGTCGAACGTGGCCTCGGAAAGGTTTGTAATGGCAGCGGCCATAGGAGTCTCTTCTCTTGGGTCTGTGGCTTTGAGTGTTTTCTATCGGTTCGCCGGACCGAAGGCTCGGCAGGGCCGGGCTATCGGCCGGATCGGTTAATCGGCGCGGCTCTCGAGCCACCGTTCGGCGTCAAGGGCTGCCATGCACCCGGAGGCGGCAGCGGTCACGGCCTGGCGATAGGTGTGATCCTGGACGTCGCCGCAGGCGAAGACACCCTCTACGTTGGTTGTCGACCGGTCAGCACCCGTGACCAGATAGCCGGCCTCATCCATATCCAGTTGCCCGGTGAACAAGTCGGTGTTGGGACGGTGGCCAATGGCGATGAACACGCCGGTGACCGGGAGACGACGGGACTCGCCCGTCATCGTGTCCCGAAGGTCCAGTGCCTCGACCTTGGAATCGCCCAGAATGTCGTTGACGACAGTGTTCCAGGCGAATTCGATCTTCGGGTTGTCGAAGGCCCGTCGCTGCATGATCTTGGACGCCCGGAGCTCGTCACGTCGGTGGATCAAGGTCACCTTGCTGGCGAAACGGGTCAGGAAGCCAGCCTCCTCAAGGGCCGAGTCGCCGCCACCCACCACGGCGATCTCCTGGTCTCGGAAGAAGAACCCGTCGCACGTAGCACAGGTCGAAAGGCCGTGTCCGATAAGCCGCTGCTCGGCTTCCAGGCCCAGCATGACTGACCGGGCACCGGTGGACACCACCACAGCGTCGGCTGTGTAGGTCGGCTCAGAAGTCTCGGGATCACCGATCCAGATCCTGAATGGCCGGGTCGATAGGTCGACCCCGGACACCTTTTCGGTGATGATCTCCGCTCCAAATCGGGCAGCTTGGGCCCGCATGTCCAGCATGAGCTGGGGGCCCGTGATTCCTTCGGGGAAGCCGGGGAAGTTCTCGACGTCTGTGGTCAGCATCAATTGGCCACCCGGCTGGTCGCTAGTTGATGATGGCTCGCCCTCGATGACCAGCGGAGCGAGATCGGCACGAGCTGTGTAAATGGCCGCGGTCAGGCCGGCTGGTCCAGAACCGATAATGACGACTTCGTAGTGGGGCACGCTCGCTCCTCGCGCGTTCGATGCGTCTTTGCAGGTCAGGGGGTACGTCGAGACCAGAGCCATGCTCCTAGGAGGCAGAGCGCCCCACCCAGCACCAGATGAGCTGACCAACTCTCACCGGGAAGGACGAGGTCTAAGAAGCGGAAGGTCCCAATGGAGGCCAACACGACGGCACCAATCAGGCATAACGCTCCAAGGACTCCGTAGACGAGAGCCCGGGTGGCCGTGATGACGGGCTGAGTAGTGGCCGAACGGAGACGCTCCACGGCATCAACCACCCGATCCACGAGGGCGGTAGCCCAGTCGCGGCGTTCTTCGGAGTTCTCAGTTGAGGATGTATCGGGATCGACCGGGGTGGTCATGGGGCGGAGCCTACCGACGGTCGTCCAGCGGTGGCCGCTGCTGGGTCAGCCCTTCAGGGTGAAGCAGAGGCCGATTAGCCCGGGTCCGCCATGGCTGGCCACCACGGGTCCGATTACTCCAACCCGCAGAGCGGAGGGATCCACGAAGGGGGTCAACATGTCGACTAGGTCTCCAATGTCCTCGGCCTGAGCGTGCATTACCGAGAGGGTCTCGATGTCCTCTGCGTGTTCGGCCACCTTGTCCCGGAGCCAGCCGAGGGACTTTTTCCGGGTCCGTTGGCGACCGGCCTCTTCGACCACACCGCTGCTGATATCAATCAGGGGCTTAATTGATAAAACACTGCCTAGCAGGGCCTGCGCGTTGCCAATCCGCCCGCCCTTCTTCAGGTTCTCGAGGGTGTCGATGGCGCCGAAGACACGGGTTCGGTCTCGCATACCCTCGACCAGGGCTACCACCTCGTCAGCCGATGCGCCGTCTGCCGCTGCCTGGGCGGCGGCTTGCACCATGACGCCTAGGCCGGCTGTCACCGACCGGCTGTCGACGACCCGGACATCACCTTCAACCTCGCGGGCAGCCAGTTCCGAGGACTCCATGGTGGCCGAGACGCCACTGGACAGGTTGATGCAGACGATGGAGTCCGCCCCTTCAGCGAAGCGCCTGCGGAAGACCTCCTGGAATGCACCGGGAGCCGGGGCCGCGGTTTGTGGGAGGTCTTCGCTGGAGGCCATTCGCCGGTAGAACTGCTCGACGTCAAGCTCCTCCCGGTCCAGGAAGACCTCCTCGCCGAACCGGATGCTTAGGGGGACGACATCGACGGCAAGGGCCTCAGCCTCCTCCGGGGTTAAGTCGCTGGCACTGTCGGTGACGATGCGGACGGTCATGAGGCCTCCTCGGGTCTGTTGGATCGTACCCGCACCGCCCGGATCCACCAGATGGCTAGCACGGTGATGGCGCCAACGAATAACACGACACCAGCCCCGGGAAGGCTGGTTGTCCGAACCATGAGGTGTGCTGACTCCAACTGCAACAGTTGGGCGTCGTCCGGTGACCGGACGGTGATCTGCAGGCGGGCATCACCTGAGGTCCGGGCTCGGATGGGGATAGTGATCCGGTTGGCCCCTGGTTCGAGGACGGCGGACAGGACATCCCCCTCGGGGAACTCCAGCCGACCGTCACTCTGCACCACCAGAACGACCCGGGCGTTGGTCGACAGGTCGTTGTGGATGGTAAATGGAATCTCAGCTCGTCGGCTGGTGAGCCGCACGCTTTGGTCGGACGGGGTGGTGAAGGCTTGGAGGACCTCGCTGACCGATGTGTACACCGAGGTCAAATAGGCGGTCATGTGGTCGGTATCCAACTCGGCCGCCGCCGTGACCTCCAGGAGGTCATTGAGCGCTGCGGCGTCGGGATGGGGGCCGCCGAGAATGGCCGTGTAGGCGGCGACGGTCCGTTCAGCGAGACTGCGGTCCGTGGCCCGCCGAGACATGGGGGTAACGGCATCCGGCCAGAGTTCATAGTTGATGGCCGCGGCGGCGTCCGAGGCCCGGGCGGCATCGAACAGATCGGGAAGTGGTTGGACCTGTAGGAACGGCGCCTTTTCCAGCACACCTAGTACCAGATCCAGGGTCAGGGGATCGACGGGCTGGCCGTCCGGGGCGGTCAGCACGGCTGTCCGGGTGACCGTCGGGTCAGACCAGGCCAGGAGGGCGAGATCGGCCACTAGGTACTGGGCAGCCGAGGCGGCACCCTGAGAATCAACCAGGTGTTGGGTCAGATTGGGGTCGGCCACCAGAGCGGCATGGGCTGGGCCGTTGCCGGTCACCAGTCGGGCGGGCAGGGTTGCCTCAGCCGAGGCTGCCAACGGGCGAGGGTCGAGGTGATCAGCCGACACGATGAACCGTTCGGCTCCTAGTTGGGCCAGGAGATCCAAGGTGTCAGGTACAGCGGTAGGGGGGAGCACGACGATCGAGCGATCGGGTGCTACACCCAGGAGATCGGCCAGTACCTGGTCACCATGGTCTACCAGGTCTCGGTGTACGTCGGGCCGGCCAGCCCGTCTCCAGGCCTCGGGGTCGGCGGTCACGAAGGGTCCCGACTGGAGGCGGAGGCCTGCGGCGCTGGCTCGTACCAGGTCGGCCAGCAGCCGGGCATGATCCAGGTCATCTGACTGGGCCAGCCCGAGCACGGTGGCCGGCGGGAGGCGGACATCCAGCGGAATCCTGGGATGGTCAAGGGAGGCCTGGATCACACCGTCTAGCTGGCGGATGGTGGCCTCGTCCAGCCTAAGGCTGCCATCCGGATGGAGGGGCGGTGGTCCGTCGATAGTCAGGCTGATGCCGACCAGGAGAGGTCGGTGGGAGGCTGCCTCACCCTCGGGGACCACCGGGAGGTGGACAAGCGGCGTGGTCAGGCGATCGAGGAGGCGGTCCTGGTTGTCGACCAGGGTGACGGAGAGCGGGTAGACGCCGCCCGGGCGGGATTCGAGACGACCCTCGGTGCCGACTTGGAGCACGAGCGAGGCCACGCCGGCCGAATTGCGCACCTCGGTCACGGGTATCTCGACCGGGCTTCCCAACGGGGAGTCCGGCATACCGTCCCACAGGGCTAGGAGACTTCGCCGGTCGACGGCACGGTGGAGTTGGAGGACCAACTTCGCCTCATCTGCGGCCCCAGTGATCCGCAGGTCCAGTGCCAGGTCACCGTCGTCGGCGATCCACGGTGACTGGGCAATCAGCGAGACACTCGCCGAACTGGTCTTGGCGACTCCCGCTGGGCTAACGAGTAGAACCAGCGTGATGGCCAGCACTCCGGTGGTCAGAAGGCGGCGGATCATCGACCTACGGTGGAGCGCAGAACGACCAGGCCTTCGTCCCGGGGAACGAAGCCGTGACATTCGTAGAGGGCCTGGGCCGGTCTGTTGTCGGGCTGGGTGTTGACCCAGACCTCCCGGACCCCATGCCGGATCAGCCAGGCCAGGGCGTCGGCTACCAGAGCGCTTCCCACGCCGACCCGCTGGTGGTCCGGATGGACGGCCAGACGCTGGACAAACCCGATTTCGGCCGTGCGACCAGTCAGGGCGAAACCGGCCGTCCGGCCGTAGCGTCGCACCAGTCGACGCCGATTCACGTCGGTGGCGTCGCAAGCCTCGGTGAACGCTGAAGCGTCGAATCGCCAGATGTCAGTTGAGCCAGTGAATGCCATTCCGTCCACGGCCAGGACGTCGGCCAGGTGTCTGGCTCCAAGGCGGCGGACTCGATGAACGGAGCGGACGGGAGCCGGAGGGATGGCCGGCTCCAGGATCCGGTGGAGGAGAGCCAATTCTTCGAAGGGCTGGAAGCCAGCGGCTTCGAAGGGTTGCTGGTCGTGGCTGGCCAGCGCTGTGGTCAGGACCGTGGTCACGTTCCGTTCGGCCAGGTGGGCCAGCATCTGGTTGATGGCTCGGTCGTCCGGTGCCGGACCACCGACAGCGACCACCTGTACCGTCGACGGCTTGTCCCGCCACGGGCTGATCCGCAGGATTGTTCCTCGACCGGTCACCAGATGTTCCACACCCCTGGGGCTGGAACCGCCCCGAAGGACGCGTCGTGGGCGCCACAGGTTTCCGCGCAGGGTCGAGGTGGGTGTTCGGACGTCGATGACCACAGGGTACGAGCCTCCCGCCGGGCCCCGGGGGTCGTGGTGGCCGTAGCCCCGAAGCCGATGGGGTCTGAGGGATACGCTCGCTGGGTGTCCGTCCTTTTGGTGACCGACGAGCGATTTCTGGACCACCAGCCAGGTCTCCGCCACCCGGAACGGCCGGCTCGGTTGACCGCCGTCTGGGAGGGCCTCGATGCGGCGGGGTTGGGGGACGCTGTAATTCGTCGGGAGCCTGTGGAGGCCTCCGAAGAAGACCTCTTGCGGACCCATCCGGCGGACCACCTAGATGCCCTTGCAGGTTTGGCCTGGTCGGGAGGAGGCCGGGTAGATGCCGATACAGCCATGGGACCGGGGTCCTGGACGGCGGCCCGCCTAGCCGCCGGGGCCGGCCTAGTGGCCGTGGATAGCCTCCGAGAGGGAGAGGCCGACATGGCGTTCTGTGCCGTTCGCCCGCCGGGCCACCATGCTACGCCCACCCGATCCATGGGCTTCTGCCTGCTCAACAACGTGGCGGTGACGGCTACCGCGCTGGCCGACGCAGGCGAACGGGTAGCCATCGTGGATATCGATGCTCACCACGGCAACGGCACTCAGGAGGCTTTTTTCGATGACGGGAGGGTGCTGTTCGCTTCGTGCCACCAATGGCCTCTCTATCCCGGCACCGGAGCGGCTGACGAGGTGGGGACCGGAGAGGGTGCGGGAACGACTATCAACGTGCCATTGCCGGCCGGTGCCGCCGGCGACACCTACCGGCACGCCCTAGATGCCCTGATCATGCCGGCCGTCGAACGTTTCGCTCCTGACTGGCTGCTCGTATCGGCGGGGTTCGACGCTCACCGGGCTGATCCGTTGACTGATTTGGGGTTGTCGTCGGGTGACTATGCCGACCTGATGGAACGGCTGGCCGCCCTGGTGTCTCGGGGACGACTTATTGCCTTCCTGGAGGGTGGTTACGACCTCGGTGCGCTAGCTGACTCGGCAGGGGCCGTGGTGGCTGCTGCCCTCGGAATTCGGCACCGTCCTGAGCCGTCCACCGGGGAGGGACCCGGGCGCGACGTCATAGATGCTCAAGTTCTGCGACACGGAGTAAATCAGTGAGCGCGCTGGAAGGCCCAGTCCCCGCCGGCATTTTTGACAATCTGTGTGACGCCGTGTCGCCGGTAGCCGACCGGTTTCTGGCCAACGGATTCCGATTTTACTTAGTAGGGGGCGTCGTACGGGACCGCCTCCTGGGTGTCGATCGAACTCCGGATCTCGACCTCACTACGGATGCCCCACCGGAGCGGATCCGGGAATTGGTAGATGGGGTGGCCGACGCGGTCTGGCTTCAGGGTGAACGGTTCGGGACCGTAGGTCTACGGCTAGGTGACCTGACGATGGAGATAACAACCCACCGCGCCGAGGCCTACATGGGTGACTCGCGCAAGCCGGTGGTCCGATTTTCCACCGATCTCCATGAGGATCTTGCACGCCGGGACTTCACCGTCAACGCCATGGCGGTAGAGGTCGCTGAACGGAGCTTGCACGATCCATACGACGGGCGGGCCGACCTCGGACGAGGGATCTTAAGAACGCCGCTGCCCCCCGAGGAGTCCTTCTTCGACGACCCGCTGCGGATGCTGCGAGCCGCCCGGTTCGTGGCCCGGTATGGGCTGGTTCCCGCCGAAGGCTTGGTTGGGGCTGCCCGGTCGCTGACTGGACGGATGGCCATCGTGTCGGCGGAGAGGATCCGGGACGAGTTTTTCCGCCTACTAGAGGTGGAGGACCCGTCGACCGGGATTCACCTACTAGAGGAGATCGGCCTACTCGATGGCCTACTCCCCGAAGTTGCTGCTCTGGACGCCGGAGTGCGGAACCAGGCGTTGGAAGTCGTAGCGGTGGCGACGAACGACCCGGTCCTGCGACTGGCCGTGCTGGCCCGATCGGCCGGGGGAATGGCTTCACGCCTCGTCGACCTGCGGTTGTCCGGAACAGATGCGAGACGGATCGCTGCCCTAGTAGATGGTGCAGACCAGATTGCCGAGGATTCGGCAAACGGGCCGTGGTCCGATGAACAGGTCCGTCGCCTAGCCGTCGCCGTAGGACTGCCCCTGAACCCGGTGCTGGACTTCACCAACCTGATCGGGGTGGAGACCGGTGACCTGGTGGCGGTGGTAGAGCGGCTTGAGTCAGCTGGGGAGTTCGACGACCTGGGCCCAGCACTGGGCGGGGATACCGTCATGGCTCTGCTCGACCTTTCGGCCGGGCCGGAGGTCGGTGAAGCCCTCTCCTGGCTAGTCGACCTGCGGCTCAGGGAGGGCCGTATCGCCCCCGACGAGGCCGCAACCCGGTTGGCTGACTGGTGGTCCAGTCGGGCCGCCGGCTGATCGTTCCGTCTGGCCCTCCAGCCGGTCCCGTCTTGTTGGCCTAGGGTTTGCTCGTGGCGAGTCGGCGAACTGGCGAAGCAGTACAAGTCCCAGAGAGCCTCTTACCCGTCCGTCGCCCGGCCGACGTCGACTACCGCCTAGCCCGCCAGACCACGCTCGAGGGCTGGCGTCGGGGAAACGTGGGCCTAGACGTCCTATGTGACGCCCAACCAATGTTGCGGCGAAATGCCGCGGAGTGCGGAACCCCTACGTCAGAGACGTGCCCAGTTTGTGAGGAGTACGAGGTAGCCCACGTGACCTACGTGTTTGGTCCCCGCCTTCCGGCCCACGGCCGGTGCATCTCGACACCCGGGGAGTTGGAGCGCCTCGATGCCCGACAGGCCAACCTGACCGGATATGTGGTCGAGGTGTGCCCGTCCTGCGGTTGGAACCACCTAGTCCGAATCACCTCCCTCGGCCGGGGCTGACTGCCGACCGACTTCTCCCGGGGCCGGGTTCCGCTGGCCTGAACGTTTCCGGGTCGTCCCGGTGGTTTCAGGAGATTCGGTGTCACACCCGGTGGTCATGATCGGGGAGTGGATATGGGTCGGACCTTGGAACGGGCGGCGGTAGCCTCTCCTTGCTTCCACGTAGGCCAGTGCGCCGGTCGAATCGGGGAGCGTGACAACCTGTTCCCCCTGCCCCACTGCGGGGCCCCGGGCGCGCCGAGGGCGACGCCCGAGTCCAGAGGAGGTGAGTGCCTGCCATGCGGGCCTACGAGATCATGATCATCTTGGACGGCGACCTCGACGAGGAGGCCGTTGCGTCCAGCTTGGCGAAGGTCACCGCCAATATCGAATCCGAAGGCGGCCGCATTGCGTCTGTGCTGGATTCCGAGCCCTGGGGTCGACGACGGTTTGCCTACCGGATCAACCACAAGTGGGAGGGCGTTTATGTCGTCCTCGATGTGGTGACTGATGCGGGCAACCTGGATTCCACAGACCGCATCCTTCGACTCGCGGACCGTAGTGAGATAGTTCGCCACAAGATCATGCGCCTGCCCGAGGCCGAGGCGACCCGTCGCGGCCTGCTCGGCGAAGCGTCACCGGCCGAGGCCGGCTGAGAAACGGAGAGCATCCAATGGCATATGACAACACCGTGACCGTCGTGGGGAACGTGACCCGAGACCCTGAACTGCGGTTTACCCCGAACGGCGCCGCTGTGACGAACTTCGGCCTTGCATGGAACCGCAAGGGCCAGAACGACGAGGAGGTGGTTTCGTTTTTTGACATCACCTGTTGGCGCAGCCTGGCCGAGAACGTGGCCGAATCGATTACCAAGGGAGCCAGGGTGATCGTGCACGGGAGGCTGGATCAGCGCTCATGGGAGAACCAGGAGGGTGAACGTCGCTCGAAGGTCGAGATTGTGGCCGACGATGTAGCCCCGAGCCTGAAGTGGGCGACTGCTGAGGTCACTCGAAACGAGTTTCGTGGCGGCGGCGGTGAATCCTCCGCGCCGGCCGGTGGTGCAGCGACCGCTGCCCCCGCTGCTGACTATCCGGATGAGGAGCCCTTCTGATGGCACGCCGCACTCCTCCCCGCCGTAACAAGAGCCGGGACAGTGCCCGTAGGGGCAAGAAGAAGGTCAGCCCGCTGACCATCGCCAAAGTTGACTTTGTCGACTACAAGGACACCGAGATGCTCCGAAAGTTCGTCTCCGAGCGGTCCAAGTTGAAGACCCGCCGGGTTACCGGCAACGACGAACAGCAGCAGCGTGAGGTGGCCCGGGCTGTCAAGAACGCCCGGGAAATGGCCCTGATCCCGTACACAAACCGGGTCACCACGCAGCGCCGCGAGCGGCGGTCCGACGACCGGAGCGCCCGAGCTGATGGCCCACCGCCCCGTCCGACCGCGCCGCCTCCGGGTTCAGGTGATGAGGCCACCGACGAGGAGTTAGAGGCTGTCGAGGCCTTCGAGTCGGTTGAGGCTGTCGAGACGATTGAGGCCGAGGCGACCGATGCGTCGGTTGAGGCTGTCGAGACGATTGAGGCCGAGGCGACCGATGAGTCAGCCGAGCTACTTGAGGCAGTGGAAGATGAAGATGGAGAAGGGTCGTGAAGGTTCTCCTCCGTAACGACGTGGACGGTCTTGGTCGTACCGGGGACATTGTTGAAGTGGCCCGGGGGTACGCCCGTAACTATCTAGTTCCCCGCGGACTGGCCATCGAGGCCGTTGAAGGTGTGGCGGCCCAGGCCGAGGCCATGCAGCGCAAGCGCGCGATGAAGGCAGCGACTGACCGAAACGACGCTGAGTTGGCGGCCGCCCAGATCACCGGTGTGGTACTCCAGGTGATGGCCAAGGCCTCCGACGAGGGCCGACTGTTCGGCTCGGTTGGCGTGGCCGAGGTGACCGAAGCCCTGGCCTCCCAGGTCGGCCTGGTGGTCGACCGTCGACAGGTGATCGGCGAGACAGCCAAGGACATCGGCTCGCACGAGTTCATCATCGAACTCCACGCCGAGGTCTCCGTGCCGGTGACCGTCGAGGTACAGGCTGAGGCCTAATCCCCGTCGTGTCGTCGATCGTCCGCAGGCCCGCCTCCCGGACCGGATGGCCCACAATCCACAGGATGCGTCGCGATATCCCCGCCCGGGGAGACGTGTTGGGGACCAGTAGCCGGAGTTTTCCCTCTAGCACCCCACAGGGCAGTCCGTGCATTCTTGAGCTCATGGGTGGATGGGAGACCGGAGAGTCGACATGAGCGCGTCGCCCGACGACGAGGACGTGGACCAGACGAGCAAATCACCCGGCCCGGCGGACATGGCCCTTCCTGACCTCCCGCCTCTCCCTGACGATGCCCCGCTCCCCGAGGAACCACGAGACGACGACCACGATGGCCAGCGACCGTGGTCGGCCGACCGGGGTTCCCGCTCTGCCAACCGTTCGTCGGGTGCACGGGTCCCTCCACACAACCTTGACGCCGAAGCTTCGCTCCTTGGCGCCATGTTGTTATCGCGCGATGCCATTGCCGACGCGTTAGAAGTCGTCAACGCCGAACACTTTTACAAGCCCTCGCACGGCCACGTGTTCGAGGCGATCTGTGGCCTGTATGCCTCGGGAGAGCCGGCTGATCCGGTCACCGTGGCCGAGGCCCTAACCCGGTCCGGATTACTGGACCAGATAGGTGGACCGGGTCTGCTGTTGGAACTCCAGGCGTCGACCCCCGCTACCTCTAGCGCCCCTAAGTACGCCCGGATCGTCCAGGAGCATGCCACCCTGCGAGGCCTCATTGGTGCGGCCAACGAGATTGCTGAGATCGGCTACGGCCGACCCGACGACGTGGTCAAGGCCGTTGATGAGGCCGAGAGCCTGGTGTTCCAGGTGGGTCAGGGACGGGTGACCGACTCCATGTCTCAGATCCGGAACCTCCTGGATGCCAACCTGGACCGCCTCGAAGAATTGATGGAACGGGGTGACCACATCACCGGTACACCCACCGGCTACGAGGACCTGGACATGCTGTTATCTGGCCTCCAGGAAGAGTCGCTCATCATCGTTGGCTCCCGGCCAGCAATGGGAAAGACCTCCTTCGGTCTCGGTCTGGCCACCCATATAGGAATCCGGTGCGAACTACCGACTGTGGTGTTCTCGCTGGAGATGAGCCAGATGGAGTTGACCCAACGGATTCTGTGCTCTGAGGCTCGGGTGGACGCCACCAACATCCGCAACGGACAGTTGACGTCCGACGACTGGTCGCGCATCAACCGTGGGGTCGGCAAGCTGAGTGAAGCCCATATCTGGATCGACGACAACCCGAACACCTCGGTCATGGAGATCCGGGCCAAGGCCCGACGTCTCAAGAGTCGGGTTGGCAAGCTGGGGGTTGTCGTCGTGGACTACATCCAGCTCATGACCGGCCGTTCTACAGCGGAGAGTCGGCAGGTCGAGGTCTCCGAGATCAGCCGGGGCCTCAAGATCCTGGCCCGTGAGTTGGGTTGCCCGGTGGTCGGTTTGTCACAGCTCTCCCGGGGCCTAGAGACGCGACAAGACAAACGTCCGATGTTGGCCGATCTCCGGGAGTCGGGGTCCATCGAGCAGGACGCCGACGTGGTGATCTTCTTGTACCGCGACGAGGTCTACAACTCGGACTCCGTTGACCTGGGTACCGCCGAGGTCATCGTGGCCAAGCACCGTAACGGGCCGACGGGCACCGTGAAGCTGGCCTGGCTGCCCCGCTACACCCGCTTCTCCAACATGTCGCGGGCTAGCTGAGGACCGATCGGTGTTCTTGGGCGAGGACATCCTGGGCTGGCTGCTGCTTGCCCTCGGAGGGGCCATGGCTGTGGGCAATGCCACGGCCCTCGTTCGACCGCCACGACAACGAGCTGACGGAGACCTAGTTCGTCCGCCCGTGTGGCGGAGCGTTCTCTACATCGTCCTGGGGACCGTTGCCGCACTCTGGGCCGTAGCCAGCCTGAGTGGCTGATCCTTGTCACGGCTCCCGGGGGACTACCGTCCGGCGGGGAGGTGGCGCCGATGCCTGAAGCGGTGACGACCGAGTTGTTGGATTCTGGCCTTGTGGATGCCTGCGGGGAGTCCCCGGGCTTCGCCTGCGAGTGGATCTGGGACACGACGGATAACGAGGCTTTAGCCGGGCTCGTGGACTGGTTGATTGAGCGTCCACTCAAAGTGGCGATCATCCTGATCGGCGCTCTGATTGTGAACCGCCTAGTGAAACGGGCCATTGATCGAATGGTCAGCCGTCTCGTGGAATCAAGGACTCGGGAGGAAGGTGAGGCTGAAGCCGAGTCATCAGCTCGGCTAGCCCGACTAGGGCGCCGAGCTCGGGGCAAGCTCCAACAGATTCACGATCAGGCCGAGCGCTCGCGACAACGGACAGCAACCCTGGGAGTGGTTCTTCGCGGTCTGGCGGGAGTTGCCGTCTACGCCCTGGCTCTCATGGTGGCCCTCGGAGAGTTAGGGCTCGACCTCGGTCCGCTGATCGCCGGTGCGGGCATTGTCGGCCTAGCTATTGGCTTCGGCGCCCAGTCGCTGGTGTCCGACTTCATCGCCGGGATCTTCATCATCATCGAAGACCAATACGGGGTAGGCGACATCGTGGATGTGGGAGCCGCTTCGGGCACGGTCGAGAAGGTGACCCTGAGGACCACGACCCTGCGGGATATCGACGGGGCATTGTGGGTGGTCCCCAACGGTGAGATCCGCCGGGTGGGTAACTCTTCGCAGCTCTGGGCCCGCACGGTGCTCGACGTGGACGTCGCCTACGACACGGATATCGATCTGGCGGCCAGCGTCATCAAGGAGGTGGCCGACAGCCTTTGGCGGGAGGAACTGGAGTCGGCCACCATTATCGAGGAACCCGAGATCTGGGGTGTACAGAGCTTCGGTGCCGACGCCATCTCCATCCGCCTGGCCGTGAAGACGGAACCCAACGAGCAGTGGGCCACGGGACGCCTCATCCGGGCCCGCCTCAAGAAGGCCTTCGACGCCAACGGCATCGAGATTCCGTTCCCCCAGCGGACGGTGTGGATCAACCAGGTCTCGGAGCGCACCACGGTGGTCCCCGAGACCAAGGTTCGAGACGACCTCCTGGATGGTCGATCGGGCAGCGACGGCGACGAGTAGCCGATGGTTGGGCTTCCGTTGCGGTTAGCCGTCGGAGCGGTCGATGGCCCGGTCGTCGGTGCCTAGGTAACTGGCCACCACCCGGGGGTTATTTCGAACCTCGTCGGGGGATCCCTCGGCGATGATCTGCCCGGTTTCTAGGCAGTACACCCGGTCGGATAGGGCCATGATCATCGGCATGTCGTGTTCAATGACGACCATTGTGGCGCCCAGTTCCTGCTGGATCTGCTTAAGCAGCGGTCCGAAGGCCTCAGTTTCTCGCTGGGCGATGCCGGCCGTGGGCTCGTCGAGGCACAGCACCCGGGCGTCAAGGGCCAACAGGCCGGCCAGCTCGACGATGCGGCGGGTTCCGGTCGACAGTTCGGCTACGAAGGCGTTGGCGTAGCGGCCCAGGCCCAGGAAGTCGATCAGGTCGGAGGCGTCGGATGCCTTGGCCCGCTCGGCCCGGATCGACGACGGGAGGAAGAACGCTGCCGGGAGCAGCCTTGTCCTCTCTCGGGCTTCTAGGGCTACCTGGACCGTTTCATTCACGGTCAGTTCGGGGAACAGGCGGGCTGCCTGGAAGGTTCGACCCAACCCCAGGCGGGCTCGGCTGGCCGCCGACAACCCGGAGGCGTCGCGGCCGAGGATCTTGACGGTCCCCGTGGACGGGACGAAACCACCGATGGCGTTCATGAGTGTCGACTTGCCGGCGCCGTTGGTTCCGATGAGGCCGACCACCTCCCCCGGGTGGGCCACGAGCGATACGCCGTCGACTGCCCGGAGCCCCCCGAAGGTCACGGCCACATCGTCTACGACCAGCGCGGGCCCATCGATTTCCCGATGGGTCCGTCCACCTCCTAGGGCCACGGCCGGTGGTGTTGTCGTGGAAGTTGGTGTCGTATCGGGCAGGCGCGACTCGGCCCACCGCAGTACGGCGTCTCGGGCTGAGTAGGCGACCTGGATCAGTCCACCGGGGAAGTAGAGAAGCAGGATCAGCAGGCCGATGCTGGAGGTGAACAGGGGAACCAGTTCGTTGTCGGGCCAGAAAGCGGGTAGTCCCACCACCCAGAGGGCACCCACCACTGGGCCCATGATTGTCCCAAGGCCGCCGATGACCACGATGGACACCAGGCGCAGCGAGTCGCCGATCTGGAACAGCCGCTCCGTGTAGGGGATGTTCTGTACCAGACCACCCAACAAGGCGCCACCAAGGCCGGCGATGCCACCGGCTATGGCGAAGGCCAGGAGCTTGGTACGGGTCGGGCCGACCGTGTAGGCGGCGGCCGTGGACTCGTTCTCGCGGATCCCGATGATCGTCCGTCCGATGCCAGTAGACCGGAGCCGGGAGACCGCTACCAGGAGCAGTACCAGGAACCCGAGGCATAGGTAGTAGTAGGTCCGTTGGCTGGCCAGGTCAATCGGCCCCAGACTGCCCCGGCGAAACGGGATGCTCTGCTTGAAGCCACCGTTGAACAACGGCCGGCGGAACAGGTACTGCTGAGCGGCTAGGGCGAAGGCGAACGTGGTGACAGCCAGCAGGAGTCCCCGGACCCGGAGGGCCCCGAGGCCGATGAGGGCAGCCGAGGCAGCGGCGACGCCTGCCGCGGCCAGCATCGAGACCAGGTAGGGGAGGCGGGGAACGGTGATGGAGAAGAACTCCAGGTCGTCACCGATTCCGACCCCGAACTCCAAGCCCCGGTTGAACCCGGCAGCGATCAGGGCACCGATCCCGGCGAACGCCATCTGGCTGAGAGACAACTGTCCGGCCCAGCCAGTCACGATGGTCATCGAGACGGCGCAGATAGCGAAGGCCAGGATGTTGGCGTACAACAGGTGGCGTGAGGGGCGGTCCACGATGGCGGGGATTATCAGGGCGATGCCCAGCAGGACGGCCAGCGAAATCGTCGACAGGTGCCTCACCCACCAGAATTGTCGGAGGCGCTCGGGGATGGGTCGCCTCCGGGCCGAGAAGGAGAACGACGAATCGAACTCCCGGCTCCCCCGGCTCTGGAAGGCAACGGCCACGGCAACCACGACGAACAACACGAAGTCGATCAGGCCGCCCTGGTTAAAGAACACGAACTGCACGTGGGCCTGGACCACACCAATGAGGATTCCGGCACCGAGGGCCCGGGGGAAGGAGACCAT
>PYIL01156552.1_pt1 | contig 36155 bp, 37 predicted proteins | sample 3578041 | NCBI WGS metagenome assembly PYIL01 (sample SAMN08408023, study PRJNA431606) | Marine metagenome isolate SA_KN192-05_S13_150m, whole genome shotgun... | biome: marine; feature: oceanic pelagic zone; material: water; isolation source: 150 m water sample, 0.2-0.8 um fraction ... | reverse complement strand
ACCGGTACCAATGGTCACGTCGTGGCCACCAATGGGGCCGTAGTCGGCAACAGCCAACTCGACGCCACGCTGGTTCGGGACACCCAGGAACGCCACATCGCCGGAAATGGCGTTCAGCGAACGAATCTGGATCTCCTCACCAGCACCGACACGAACCTCGCCGAGGCTTCCATCACCCAGATGGTCGGCAACCGTGCCGACCTCTTCCTGAGCTGGCGCAGCCGTCGTAGCCGGCGCAGCAGTCGTCGCCGGCGCAGCAGTCGTCGCCGGCGCAGCAGTCGTAGCCGGCGCAGCAGTCGTAGCCGAAGCCGCCGACCCACTGTCGTCCGACGAGGTTGCATCGTCTACTCCCCCGCAGGCGCCCGCGAACAACGTGAACACCGCAAAGACCACCATCAAACGCAGCCGTAGATTCATCGGTCTGTTTCCTCCTCAAGCCACCAATGGGCGACACGGATGTACCGACCCCTCCGGTCGGATCGTTTGACCCTACTGCACTATCTGATGGTCCGTCAGGTCCGACCAAAGGCCGACTTACAGCAAGCCAGGAATGATTAACCGTCCTGTCCCACCGACCACCACCACCCGGTCGGATCAGGGACTCGGACGGCTAGCGTTCCTGTCCATGCCCCGGATGGAGATCGAGCTAACCAGCACACGAGAAGACGGCAACTGGACTTGGCGCGCTGCCGGAGCACGCCAACCCAAGGGTTCGGTCGGAGGATCACTCGTACCCACTGGCGCCGTCGTGGGCGATGTCCTGCGCGTCGAGGTCGAACAATTCATGGACGGTATTGAGGTGACCTCAGTACTGGCCGACAAGACCGCCCGAGAGGCCCCGGCGCTTCTTGAGATACTCGGATCCGGCGGCGACGAGCCCTTGGTCACGACACGACTTGCCGGCAAACGAAACCGTCGGCGAGATGACGACGGCCCACGTGGCGGTCGAGACCGTCGCGGCGGACGCGAAGGTGGTCGCGGTGACCGGCGCCGCCCCCGTGGTGACGGGGATAATCGCTCAAAGGCCGACAGTCCCCGAGGTGGCCGACCGGACGGCGGGGACCGCCGAGGGTCCAGCGATCGCCGATCCCGTCCACAACGTGACGGCGGAGGCGGAGACCGTCGCCCCCGCAAGCGGCCAGTTGACGACGCTGCCCAAAAGCCCCGGGCGAAGCGACTTCGGCCTCGCCGCACCCACCGAAAGGCGGCCCTGGGCGCCCTTCCCGAGGATCAAAAGCTGCTAGCCCAGATCTTGCTGCGGGACGGCGTCCCCGGTGTCCGTTCGGCCATCGAAGCCCAAAACAAGGCTTCCGAGGCAGCCGGTGAACCGCCGATCCCCGCCGCACTGCTCCTGAAGCTGGCAGAACGGATCCACCCGTCGCTCCGGACCGCCGACTGGCAGGACCGGGCCGAGGCCGCACTGGCCGGTATCGACGACATCGACCTACGAGATCTGCGATCCGTCGTTGTGGCCGCCGAGCAGTCCGCCAAGGGCAAGGAGAACAAGGACCTCGCCGAACAGATTCGTGTGGGCCTTGCGCTACGGGTGGACCGCGAACAACAGGCCTGGCTCACTGAGGTCACCTCGGCACTTGACGACGACCGGGTGGTGCGTGCTCTGCGACTCAGCTCGCGACCACCCAAGGCAGGGTCTCCGCTGTCCGCTCCCCTCCTCGATCGTCTGGCCACCATGGCGGCCGCTGGCCTCACCGCCGACACCAGCCAGGACCGTTGGGCCACCGTGCTGGACGCTGTATCCCTTTCGCCAGTTCACCTCCGGGTTGTGCCCAAGGGTCTGCCCGCAGAACCGAACGAGCAGTTGCTTGCAGCTGTCAAGCGACTCTCGATGAGCGTGCCCGACATTGCCAAGGCGTTCGGTATCGAGCCCACTCCGCCGCCCCGTGCCCGCCGGGGGCGCACTCGTTCCTGATCGGGACCTCTCAGTAGGGTCGACGACATGAGTGTCCATTTCGAGATTCGGGACCGCGTAGCGGTCATCACCTTGGATCGACCCGAAGCCCGTAACGCCGTCGACCATCAGTTAGCAGTCGATCTCCAGTCGGCCATCGACAAGTTGGAGGCGGATGACTCCCTCTGGGTGGGTGTTATCGCCGGCGCCGGACCCGCCTTCTGTGCTGGTGCCGACCTCAAGGCGGTGGCCTCTGGAAAAGCGGACCTTGCCACCGATCGTGGCGGATTCGCCGGCATTGTTCGTCGCGAGCGAACCAAGCCGATAATCGCTGCGGTCGAGGGCCCTGCCCTGGCCGGTGGGTTTGAGATAGTCCTGGCTTGTGACCTGGTAGTAGCCGGCTCTAATGCCCGGTTCGGAATTCCGGAGGTCAAGCGTTCGCTCATTGCCAACGCGGGTGGGCTGATTCGCCTACCACGGGCCATCCCTCGAAACTTGGCCATGGAGATGGCGCTGACCGGTGATCCGATCAGCGCCGAGACAGCCCACCACCATGGTGTGGTCAACCGCCTGGTGGAAGCGGGCGGAGCATTGGACAGTGCCATCGCATTGGCCTCTGAGATCAGCGCCAACGCCCCGCTCGCCGTCCGGGCGTCACGTCAGGTGATCATCGAGGGTGCCCTTTTGGACGACGATGAGGCCTTCGCCCTGAGTGCTGAGGTAGCCCGCGACGTCTTCCGCTCAGAGGATTTCCAAGAGGGACCACGGGCCTTCATCGAAAAGCGCGCCCCCAACTGGCTGGGTCGCTAAACCGGAGTCGCCGATACCGGCACTAGCGAACCACCGGTTAGACGAACAGCACCCCGTTGGGGACCACCTCGTAGTCAACGAGGAAGGCCGCCAGTCCGTCGGCGAGGTCAGTCGTTTCAAGTTGATCGAAGGACGTCCAGGCCACCTCGTCGGCATCGGAACCGGCAGTCGGGGAACCATCATCGAGGATGTCCACCCGAAAGTTGACTATCACGAAGTGGTGGTCAACACCCATCCGCTCCACCCACCCCAGCATCGGGCCACAGAGACCCTCCAGACCGGACTCTTCACGAAGTTCTCGCACGACGGCCGCCACCAAGGCTTCGCCGGCTTCAACTCGCCCCCCTGGAAGCGACCAGCGACCACGTCCCGGATCGGTGCCACGTCGGATCAGCAGCAGTCGGTCTTCGTCGACCACCACAGCCCCCACGCAGAGTTCCGGTCGGCCAATCACTGAACGGTGAGTAGTCGAGGGAACCTTCACCGACCGTCCAACCACCGATGGACGATGATGGCCCTTGCCACCATGCCCTGGGATTCGAAGAAGTTCTTGGTGGCGCGGTCTCCCGGCAGGGCCGTGGACTGGATGGCCACCGCTCCCCGCTCCATGGCGTCAGCCTTCAGGGTCTCGATGAGGATTTCGCCAACGCCCACTGACCGAGCCTCTGGATCCACGAACAACTCGTCAACCGTCGCCTGGAGGCTTCCGTCGGACACCAAGGCCACGGTCATCAGGCCGTAGCCAACCGGAGTTCCGTCGATGCATCCCAAGAGAACGGTCGCGTCGGGATCCTCGACCGCGGCCATAACCCGTGCGCCGGGATCGACACGATGCGGATCCAGTCGTTGCACCACGTCGCCGCCCTTCTTGTCAGGCAGTTCGGCCCGAGCTCCCACGGCCAGGCACCCCAGGACTTCGGCATCGGCCAGTACGGCAAGTCGAACCGATTCCTCCATCAGACCCACACGCCCATCAGGACCGCTCCTCCATCAGACGACTCTTCCCCATGTAGGCCCCCACCGGAGCGCGATATTCAGGAAATCGGTCCTCCACAATGCCCGCACTCCCCCGATGAGTCAACCGCAGAGGCCTGGACCAACAGGAAGCAGTGAGGACAGTGGAGTTCGTCATCCTGACGTTCGACAAGGTCTCCGGGAGAGGCGTTGGGCGCTGCCGCCTTGACCGAAGCCTCCTCCTCGTCCTCGTCTTCGTCGTCGTCAGCGGCGGCGATCCGATCGCGAAGGATGGCATCCAGATCGTCCTCGACTTCGTCGTCGTCCTCTTCCTCCTCGTCGGAAGCGGGGTCACCGACAGGACGGGCGCCCTCTTCGTCCTCATCTTCGTCGTCGGACTCATCAGATTCATCGGCACCAGCCGGGTCATCTTCACCAGGAGCATCATCGTCCACCTCGTCGTTGAGGTCGTCGAGGTCGTCGACATCCAACTCAACGCCGTCTTCGGACGGGTCGCCTAAATCCTCGCTGGAGGGTTCGTCGGTTTCGGTATCACTCATCAGGGCCTCGAAAAGGTTTCTTATGTGCTAGCGGCGGGAGCATAGACAGGTTCTCGGCCCGTGCGATCCACCTCGGAGCATCGGGCCGGTCTGGAGCGTCGCCAACACCAGGGGTAGCGAATCTCTGGTCCGGGTCGTCAACTGGTTTGCGAATCTCTCGACGCCCGCTTCTCCTCGGCCCGACGCTCAGCGTCCAAGCGTTCCAGTTCGGGTTCTGAGGAATGATCGACGAAGGCCATCATCTCAGCGATGGCATGATGGCCCGCCACATCGCCGATAAGGCGGTGCATCTGCTGAGCCACCTCGCGGTACGACGGGTGCCCCTGTGGGGTAGATCTCAACTCAAGGACGTGCATGGCCTCTCGCGCGTTCATGTGCATCATGTACCGCACCCGGTAGGCGAGCGACACGGCATACGGAGCCTGCTCAGGGAAAGGCTCGAGAAGCGCATCGTGGAGATCACGTGAACGTTCCATGGCGGCATCGAAGCGACCGCCAACGCCGGCTTCGTCCACTTCGGGTGGTCGTACGTAGCCATGGTCCGGGCTGAGCCGTTGCCAGTCGATGGTCATCATCCGGTGGCGCTGCATGTCGCGGAAGGCGCCGTAGTCCGATAGCACATCGAAGCGGTAGGAAGGCCGCTCCAACGCACGTCCCGGGCGGTGACGTCGATGAGCCCGGTCACCAACCATGGCCCGCAGGACAGATAAGCGCTGATCGACGGTCATCGAACGAACCCGGGCCTCAACTTCACGGTCGGAGCGGTTGGTGGCCGGGTACAACGCCGACGCCACCAACTTGACCTCAGCATCGGGATCGAAGTCGGTGAGGTCGACGGTGGGCGAACCGGCTGCCGGCTCCTCCGCCGGGAAGTAGCCCTCCGCCAGGTCCTCCAGGCGTTCCCGTATGTCCGCGGAATAGGCGCCGATCTCGTCGCCCCGGTCGGGCAGGTCGACCCGTTTCAGGAACGATGGGATGACCTTCCGGAGTTCGGTCAGCATCAACGCTGAATAGTCGCGAGCCTCAGGCAAGGGATGTGCCCGCATCCTGACCAGCAACGACTCGTAGGCCTGCCCCGTCCCGTAGATGCCCACGTTGGACAGCGAGGCGGACGGAAGCACGCCGCGGACGGCGTCGAAGGCCTTAGCGGCTACCGCCTGCCGGTAGATGAAGTCAGAGTCCGATGGCGCCTTGGCGATACGGCCACGGAAGTGCTCGTTCATCTCCCGGACGAGGTCGGCGTAGACGTCGAAAAGCCGATCCATGTCGGAGATGTAGCGGGCCCCCAACGCCGAGGCCAGGATTTGGGGATCCCGGTGATAGCGGTACCGCCCGCCCAGACGGGAGTCGTAGGCGATGTAGCGAGTGGACTGCTCGAGGTACGCCATCAGGCGTCCCCATTCCAGGATCTTGGTCAACAGATTGGAGGCCTGCTCACAGGCCAGGTGCACGCCCCCGAGTTGGGCCACGCTGTCGTCGCCATACTCGAAGAAAACCTTGTCGTAGAGCTCTTCGGCACGACGTAGGCCCACGGTGGCATCAATACTCTCGTCGCCAGACACGTCGAGTTCACCGACGAACTCCTCGAGGAAGAGTCGTCGGAGGCTCTTGTCGGACCTTGAATAGCGGGCGAACAATGCCCCCTTGACCACTTCGGGAAGATTGACCAGAGCGAAGACTGGCTGGTCCAGGTTCGTGAAGTAGCGCCGGAGGACGTCGGCCTCGTCGGCGCTGAATTCCTCGGAGGCATACGCGGTCACGAGCGCCGAACCTATGCCGCGACAGGCCCCGCGGCGCGGACGCCCCGACAGCCCCAGCTCAGGCGTGGACGGCGGCGAACTCCGCCCGTGCAGCGTCGAGCACCGAGGGGTCAGTCCAGCAGTCGACCATCGTCAACGCCATGACCTTGGCTCCGTCCACGATGGCCTGATCAGCCTCGGCCTCTGCCGCGTAGCGAGCAAAGTCCTCGGTGTGGATGGCCGTCCCGAATGGCGCGACCTTGATCATCGGATGGATTCCCGGCACCAGGTAACTCACGTTGCCCATGTCGGTGCTGCCTACAACCTGGTGGCTGATAGTTGGCTCGACGACGCGTCCGAAGGCCGCAGCGTTGGCTATATAGCGATCGAGTAGGGCCCGGTTATCGACCACCTCGTTGTATCCCCCATCGATCCATTCGACCTGGATGCCGCATCCTGCGGCAGTTGCACCGGCTTCCAGGCAGGCCACCAACCGGACCTTGAGCGCCTCTAGTCCTGCCAGAGACGGTGAGCGGGCGTACCAGGAGGCCACGGTCCGGCGAGGCACGATATTCGCCTTGTCACCCGACTCGATGAAGATCCCGTGGAGACGCTCATCCGGTGCGATGTGCTGACGGAGGGCCGCCACGTTGCCGTACCCCAACACCATTGCATCCAGTGCATTCAAGCCCTTCTCCGGCGCCGCCGCGGCATGAGCGGCCCGACCCTCGTAGACGACCCGGGCCTGCTGGATCGCCAGGCTGGTGATGTTCTCAAGGTCGGCGTCCGCCGGGTGGACCATCATCGCCGCGTCCACACCGTCAAATGCCCCCCGGCCAGCCATGATGACCTTGCCGCCGCCTCCCTCTTCGGCGGGTGTCCCTAGGATCCGGACCCGACCGCCGAGTTCAGCGGCCACCGTCGCGGCAGCCAGACCGGCGCCCAGACCGGCCGTGGCAATCACGTTGTGGCCACATGCATGACCGATCCCCGGCAGGGCGTCGTACTCACAGAGCACAGCGAGCAACGGGCCCTCGGTGCCTGCATCCGCCTCAAACGCCGTCTCCAAGCCATAGGCACCACGGACTACCGGCAGCCCCTCTTCCGCCAGCACATTCGTCAACAGTTCGTGGGCGACGTGCTCCTCGAAGTTCAGCTCCGGTTCAGCATGAATGGCATGAGAGGTGGCCACCAGCCTTTCGGCCAGTTCGTCGACCCGGTCACAGACCCGGGTACGGGCTTCAGCCACGAGATCATCTGGGAGGGGATGGTGGTTGGGAGTGTCCATCTGTTGAGCGTAGCCACCAGTCCGATCACCGTTTCCGATCGGAGGATTGGCTGGCGGGGGTGCCTCAGATCGCCAGGCGAAGGACCCCGGTCCGTACCCGGATCGATAGGACGCTTACCCGCCCGACGGGCCGGCCATCGACCGCAACGACCGCCGGTCGATCGAAAGTGGCCTGGATCGCCGCAGTCCGTTCCTGCCGGATCGCTGGGTGGGGCACGTGCACGCCCCGGCTCAAGCGGCGCCAGGCCGCCGGGACCTGGCCAAGCGGTACCGAGGCGTCAAGGACGTCGAGTAGCCCGTCGCCGGGGTGGGCCCGGGGTGCCACATTCCAGCCGCCACGATGGGCGGCGTTGGCGGCCACCCACCAGCGACCCGGATGACGATTTGGGCGGACAACCAGATGGGCCACGAATCGGTGCAGGCGTCCATCTAGGAGTGCCTCGCCCACGTCGACGTCCACCAGGGTCGCTTCGCCGCCCGGTCGTGCCCGGCCCCGACCCCCCAGGGTCCGGCAGAGGTCACCGTCCGTCAAGGCCACAACCGGGCCGGGCAGCGCTCCTACGTCGGGCCTCTCTCGGAGGATGCCAGGCAGTAGGTCAGCGAGCTCACCATCGGATGAGGCCGTGAGGGCGTCGCCGGGGACCGGGCCGACCACTCCCCAGTCCTCGCCACGTACCACTCCCATCAGATGGGCGGTTCCGAACTTCCCTCGGAGTCCACCCTGCCCGAGGACATGGCGATCACCCCACGGTCGATGCCCTCCTGGGCCTCGAGTGCCGCTGCGGCCACCTCGGATCCTGCGGTCGCCGCGACCTGTCGGAGGAGATCAGCCACTAGACGTACGTTTCGCACGAACTCGCCAGCTGGGAGATCATCGTCAAGCACGTCACCCAATTCCGCTCCACCCGCCCACGCGTGAACGCAGTGGGCGAATCCCGGGTCCGGCAGATCCGCTGGCTTCAGTCCGGCCGCTATCTCGGCGGCGGCCACCACCCCGGCCAATTCGGTGAGTCGGTCGAAACAGTCGGGAAAGGGAGCAGCCAGCCGAACCGTCGAAGGGGCACCCGGCCCACGCTTTCGGTAGGTGAGACAGGAGACGACCGCCGCGGTCATCGAGGGGCTTAGGCCCCGAAGGATTCCTGCGTCGAGGACCTCGGCCACTAGCAGGTCGGCCTCATTGTGGATCTGGGTGAGTGGCTGACCGCGGTTAGTCAACGACCATCCATCAACCATTCCCCGTGCCGACAGGACGTCGAAGGCGGCATCGAACCGTGCGGTTAGGTCACTCTCAACGTCGGCCGGGCGATCAGCCTCGCGAGCGAGATCGCGTTCAAGCCTGAGCAGTCGTTTCCGATCGCCGGCCAGACCCGGGGCCCCATTCGTCGCCACAGCCCTGGCTGTCCTATGTGACGGGTCCACGGCGAAGTCGGATAGCCGACGCGCCACTTCGCGACGGAACTCACGGTCGTCGGGCACGAAAGGTGCAGGGAGCTCCATCTGGCCAACCAGTTCCGGATCACCGACTAGATCGTCGCCATCGACGGAGCCGTCCGACAACACGCTCGCCCGACCCTCCTGGCTGAGGGTACGTACCCGGATACGCCCGCCGCCCCGATTGGCCACCGACAGGACCACATGGGTCAATCCATCGTCGGGCACGACGATGTCGCCGGGGCGGAGTACGGCAGCTGAGACAAGCTTGCCCCCTGCCTGCGTAACCGGTCGCCGTGACTCGTTGTCTAGACGGCCACGGATCAGAGCTGCCTCCTTGTGCTTCTCCGAGTTTCGACGCAACCTCGTGGCCGTTCGGCGGTCAATCTGAAACTGGGCGAACGATCGCGCCAGGAGGTCCACGGCTTGTGCCCGTGTCCGGCCCTCGACCATGTTGGCCACCATGTTGTAGGTCGGCCGGAACGCCGATCGAAGGACGAAGTCCCGGCTGCCGGCCAGCCCGGCCACGCGATCAAAGGGCACGAAGGGTGACCAGCAGACCAACGCATGGCCTTCGACGTCGAGGCCACGCCGTCCGGCTCGCCCCGTCAGCTGCGTGAACTGGCCGGGCGTCAGAACCTCGTGGGTCTCGCCAGTGAACTTGGTGAGGCGGTCGATGACCACCGAACGCGCTGGCAGATTCACCCCGAGAGCAAGTGTCTCGGTGGCGTAGACAAGTTTCACGAGACCGGCGACGAAGAGTTCCTCGGTTACTTCCTTGAAGATGGGTACAAGACCGGCGTGATGGGATGCGATGCCCCGACGTAAAGCATCGGCCCAATGGTCGACTCGTAATGCCGCCCGGTCGGATTCCGCCAACGATTCCAGGCGTTCAGCGATGTGAGCGTCGACGGCCTCCGCCTCGCGATCATCGTTGAGAACCAGGCCGTCGCGGACCACGGCGTCGCGGGCCTCGTCGCAACCGGCTCGACTGAAGATGAAGTGGATTGCCGGGAGCAAGTCGGCACCCGCCAACTCGGACACCACCTCGTTTCGCCGAGGCGGAACCCAGGGTCCACTCCTCCCCCGGCCACGGTGCCTGCCGACGGACTGGCGCCCAGGGGGGCGACCATTCTCATCGAAGCGCCGCCCGACCGGGTTGGGCTTGCCGCCATTGACCAGCAGAGCTGTCCGGTGGACCTTCCGGCTCGCACCATGGCGACCACGCTCGGCCACCAGGTAGTGGGACCGAAGACGGACCGGACGCCGGGTCTCCACGATCACATCGGTCGGCCCTCGTACCGACGTCACCCAGTCGCCCAACTCGGCGGCGTTGGAGACGGTGGCCGAGAGGGCCACGATGCCCACAGTCGGCGCCAGATGTAGGAGGACCTCCTCCCAGACCGCCCCCCGGTACGGGTCTTCCAGAAAGTGCACCTCGTCGAGCACCACCCAGGCCAGGTCGTCCGTGGCTCTGCTCCCGGCGTAGAGCATGTTGCGAAGGACCTCGGTGGTCATCACGACCACCGAGGCGTCGGGCGCCACCACCTGATCACCGGTCATCAGACCCACCCGGTCCGGTCCAAACATCTCGCCCAGGTCACGGAACTTCTGGTTGGACAAGGCCTTGATGGGTGTCGTGTAGAACGCCCGACGGCCAGCTGTCAGCGCTGCCTCGACGGCATGCTCGGCGACCACCGTCTTGCCGCTCGATGTCGGAGCTGCCACCAGGACCGAACGCCCGGCATCCACGGCAGCGATTGCCTCCTTCTGAAAGCGATCCAGTGTGAATCCACGCTCGATGGTCACTCCGCCCTCCGACGGTTTCGTACCACGCCGATCAGGATGGCCACTTCGTAGAACAGCAGCATCGGTACCGACAGGACCATGAGGGTGAACGGATCGCCGCTGGGAGTCAGGACCGCCACCAACGCCACGATCCCGACCACGGCGTAGCGGCGGGCCTGACGCAACGCGGCCGGAGTCAGGATGCCGGCGAGCTGCAAAAACACCAGCACCAGGGGAAACTCAAATCCGATACCGAAGGCCAGCGTCATCTTCACCACGAAACTCAGGTACCTGGCCGGCGAGAAAATGCTTACCAGGTCGGGGCCTCCGATCCCCACGAGAAAGTCCAATGCCCTGGGAATACTCCAGTAAGCCAGCCAACAGCCTCCGACGAATAGCAGCAATCCACTGGCCACGAACGGAATGGCCCACCGGCGCTCCCTTGTATGGAGGCCGGGCGCTATGAAACGCCACGACTGCCACAGAAGCACCGGCATGGCAAGACCCACGCCGCCGTATCCGGCCACCATCATCCTCACGGCGAATGGTTCAAGGGGGTCAGTCACCAACAACTCGCACCCATTGCCGAACATGGCCGGGTCGGCCAGGCCCTCACGGAGACGGCAGTAGGGCTCCAATAGGAGGTGCAGAATCTGCGGGTACAGCACCCAGCAGACAACCGTTCCGACGATCACGGCGGCCACCGACCGGAGGAGGCGGTTTCGTAGTTCCTCGAGGTGGGCGACCAGAGGCATTCGGCCGTCGACGTCAGCCACCGGTCAACGGTTCCCCGTCATCAACTGACCCGTCATCTAGAGGCCCGTCATCAACGGGGCCGTCATCAACGGGCCCGTCATCAACGGGGCCGTTACCTAGAGGCCCGGTAATTGATGACTGTCCTCCGGTTGCACGGTGCCCGCGCTCACGCGCCAGAGCTTCGATCGACGGGTCTTCCACCAGGTCGCGAAGCTCCTCCTGGAACCCACCAGCCATCCGTCGGAGCTGGCCGACGACCCGACCCACCTGTTGGACTACCACGCCCAACCGGGAGGGCCCGAGCACCAGCAGGCCGAGGATCAGGATGACGAGGAGTTCGCCGCTCCCGAGATTGCCCATAGGGACCGAGCCTAGGCGTCGCCCACGGAGGCACCGATGCCCGCCATGATGTTCCGGTGCGCATCGTCCAGCCCATTCTCTTCGCTCATCGGGGCGGTAGGGCCCACGCCCCGGAGAACACCTTGGATGCCTTTCGACTGGCCGTCCGTCTCGGGGCAACCGGTTTAGAGAGCGATGTGTGGTGCACACTCGACGGGATCCCGGTGCTCCACCACGACGGCCGGGTGGGTCGGCGTCCAAGGCGACGCGACATCTCGTCGTTGGATGTCGCCGAGCTGCCTGATGACCTCCCGACACTGGCCAACCTCCTGGCAGAGATCGATCCAGACCTACCTGTCTCGCTGGACGTCAAGGACCCGCTGGCCGCCGCCGCCACTATTCGTCTGGCAGCCGAGTACGGCGGAACTGCCCGCCTGTGGCTCTGCCACCCCGACCATGCCCTGTTAGCGACCTGGCAAGACCTCGACTCACAGGTACGCCTCGTGCACTCCACCAGCGTCAACCGGATCAACACCTCCCTTGAACGTCATGCGGTCGACCTGGCGGCTTCCGGCGTAGACGGGATCAACCTTCCCGAGTCGGATTGGTCTACCGGACTGGTTGCGCTGTTCCGGCGCTTCGGCCTTGCTTGCTTCGGTTGGGACGCCCAGCATCGCCGACAAATCGACCGTCTGGTGAACCTGGAGCTCGACGCCATCTACGGCGACCACGTAGACCGACTAGTGGATGGCCTTCGGAGGGTTCACCCAGACTCCTGATGCCGGTCCCCTAGGGCCCTCAGAGTCTGTCGAGGCTCCCGGGTGGCCAGACCCGCACGAACGCCCTGCCGGTGATCGCGGTGATCGGGACGGGTCCAAAGAATCGGCTGTCCCGTGAGTTGCCCCGGTTGTCACCCATCACGAACACGTGGTCGGCGGGCACGGTGCACTGGTTGCTCACTTCCGAGACGCACCAGGGCACCACGCCCATTCCCTTGGTCATGTCGGAGGTTGTCAGGTATGGCTCCAGGAGCAGCCCGCCATCGATGGTCACCCGTCCCGCATCAAACCGAACCGTCTCGCCCGGGAGTGCGATCACCCGCTTGATCAGGTCGTCGATGCCGTTTGTGGTCGCCCCTCTGGTGGGGTGGAAGACCACCAGGTCGCCCCGGTTCACGTCGTGCAGGCGATAGCTCACCTTGTTCACGATGATCCGATCCCCCTTTGAGAGCGTCGGCTCCATGGAAGGCGACGGGATGTAATAGGCGCCGAACAGGAAGGTTCGTACAACGATTGCCAGGATCAACGCACCGGCGAGGACAGATCCCCACTCGACCAGTGCCCGACGTGCCCCCGCTCCAGCGCCGGGAAGCTCCAGGTCCACCGGCGGCGGAGATGCCGAGTGAGGCGGGTCCCCTGGCACAACGAACGTGTCGGGAAACGGTGGATCAGACAGAGCGCCGGGAGCCGCCCTATCGGCAAGGTCGGCGCGAGTCACTAGGGTCGGACGACCGGTCGTGTCGGAGAGCGGTTCGTTAGTCGGATTCTCCTGGCCACCAGTTGTTTTCGACTCTCCGACCGGCTGGGGAGGCTCGGCGTTTCCGGCTGATCGGGCTTTCGCCCGGGCCAGAAGGTCATCAGTCCAAACCGACTGACTGCGTGGCGACCCTTGGGTCTCGTCGGTCTCGTCCTTCTCGGCGGGCACGGGACGAATCTAGCGTCCACCTGTCAGGCGTCGGTGGCGGCCGGCCGTCATCCCCGGCGGTAGCGGGCAAGTATCCGGTTGGCGGCCGCCTGTCGGAGATCGTCTCCGAGTCCGTCAGGTGCAGCCACGACCCGGGCCGCCTGTCCCAGCCGGAGCAGCAGGCGTTCCAACCATCGGGCGGCGGCTACGGGCAGGACTACCTCCACGCCATGCTCCAACTCTCGGATTCCCCGATTTGGGTACTGGTCAAGCACCCAGCGAACCGACTCATCCAACTCAAGTACAACCTCCGGGATGCTTCCGTCGGTCGGGATTCCGTCCATGGAGTCCGCCACGTCGCCGGGCGGTGTAAAGGTTTCATCGACGAGGACAGCGCTCCGGACCCTGTCTAGCCGGAACACCCGGGGGGCACCGGCCAGGCGACAGTTCGCTGTCAGGTACCAGAAGCCGTCGTAGAGGCAACGGTGGGGTTCGACCACCCGGGTCGTCTCCTCGTCCCGTCCGTAGGAGTGGTAGGCGATCTCGACGCAACGTCCCTCGGTGATCGCATCCTGGAACACCTCGAGGTGGCCGTCCGACGACGATCGGAGTCGGACCTCCACCGCATCGGCCTCGGTTCCTAGTGCCACCGACAGCTTGGCTACCGCTCGGGCCAGCGGACCCATCGCGGCATCCGGGCCATCACCGTCCGGCAGTTGGGTGGCAGCAGCGCGACCGGCCGCCACCGCGGCAGCCAACTCGACCCGGTCCACGCTTAGGGGTCGACCAAGCAGGTCATTACGGTTCACCCACATCCGACCATCGGCCACGGCGACGTCGAACACCAGGTCGCCATAGAGCCCGTATCGATCTCCGGTCACGAAGTTGACCACCTCGGTGAGGTCGGCCACCAGATCCTCGACGGGGTAATCGAAGTCGACCGACAACGTCTCGATAGAGGCGCCGTTGGATCCACGGGACTCCACCCACGGGATCAGATTGAGGAGTCGAGCCACCCGGTCGGCGGCGTTCAGGGAGCTCACGACTGTCCTCTGCCACCAGCCGCCGCGAGTCCCTCGAGCCACGCCACCATGTCGTCGCGAACCTCGGGTGGGTCGAGGATCTCTGCGTCGTCGAGGAAGGTGAGGACGAACGAACGGAAGGCAGCAACGTCACGAACCTGTTCAGTGATGACTACCGAACCGTCCCCGGATGGCTCAACCTCGGACGACTTGCCCAGGAAGCCGCCCAGCCATGCCGCGTGGCGACCATCGACCCGCACCCGCACGGGTATCGGCTCACCGATTGGTCGACCGTCAAGCCGGTCCGTCGAGCCGGCGAACCGCCATGCGTGGTCGACCTCTACTTCACGAGTCACGCCTGGTGGATCGAAGGACTCGTCGGACAACGAGACGGCTCCCTGGATCCGATCGCTTCGGAACTGTCGGACGGCGTCGCGCAGCCGGTCATGGCCGGTCAACTGCCACCGGCCCTTGGCGAATACCAGGCGATGGGGCTCGACGGCCCGCTCCTCACCCCGATAGACGAAGGACACCACCCGCCGCTCGGTCACCGCCCGCATGAGCGTCCGCACGTCCGGGCCTCCAGGTACATCAGTCCCGGCCAGGTTCGCTCCACCCGCCCGCCCGGCATCACTGTCACCCAAGAGCCAGATGGGCGTTCCGGGCCGCTCCGGGTCGATTCTGACGACCGCGGTAGCCAACGCCAGACTGGTGGACTCATCGGGATCGAGGGTCGGCAGGTCGACGCCGAACGCCTCCGGGTCGATCCGGTAGCCATCGATCGGAGGTTCTGAATCGGGGGCTGGTGCGCGGACCAGATCGATTCCTAGCGCCCGCAATTCGTCCTTGTCGCGCTCAAAGGTTCGGCGGAAGGCAACGTCGTCGGCCGCGTACGCGCCAGATGGCAGGGTGTCACGGATCTCATGGCGGGTCAGCGGTCGCGCTGCCTCAAGGAGCACGGTGATGAGGTCCAGGAGACGCTCCAATTTCCCCATCTCGGCCACGGCCTGACCCTACGCCTACTACCGACATAGCGCCCGTAGGGCTAGCCCACGGACGAGCAGCCGTGGCCTCAGAGCGACTCGATGAGCTTGGCCACCCGGTCGTCCTCAGAGCGGAACGGGTCCTTGCAAAGCACGGTCCGCTGGGCCTGGTCGTTCAACTTTAGGTGCACCCAGTCCACCGTGAAGTCCCGATGCCGTTCCTTGGCCCGGCGAATGAAATCGCCACGGAGTCGAGCCCGGGTGGTGAATGGCGCCTCCTCCACTGCGGTGGCAATCTCCCGATCAGTCGTGATCCGCTCCATTAGCCCGCGGTCCTGCATCCGGTAGTAGAGGCCACGACGTCTATCCACGTCGTGGTACTGCAGGTCCAACAGGAGCACCCGGGGGTCCGATAGGGCCAGTCCGTGCCGTTCCCGGTAGGCATCCACCAGGTGGTACTTGGCCACCCAATCGCATTCCCGGTCCAGACTCAGTGGATCCTTCTCGATCCCGTCGAGGCAGTGCTCCCACATCGCGAGCACCTGCCTCTCCTCGGCGCTCATCTCGCGGTGCTGAGCGAATCGGGTCGCCCGGTCAAGGAACTCCCGCTGGATATCCAAGGCGCTCATCTCGCGGCCGCTGGCCAGACGGACCGGCCGCCTGCAGGTCAGGTCGTTGCTGATCTCTCGGATGGCCCGGATCGGGTTTTCCAAGGTCATGTCCCGGAAGACCACGTTGGGTTCTTCCAGCATCCGCAGGAGCAGTCCACACGCTCCAACCTTCAGGAAGGCGGCGTACTCGCTCATGTTGGAGTCGCCTACGATTACATGCAGTCGCCGGAATCGCTCGGCATCGGCGTGCGGCTCGTCGCGGGAGTTGATGATGGGGCGGGACCGCGTCGTAGCGCTCGAGACTCCCTCCCATATATGGGCGGCCCGCTGACTGATACTGAATCCCGCCCCGCCGCGTGCATTCTCGAAGATCTTCCCCGCCCCGGCCCAAATCTGGCGGGTAACCAGGAACGGGATGAGCACCTCGTCATACTCGGCCTGCTCGTCACGTCGGGTGGTCAGGTAGTTCTCGTGGCAGCCATAGGAGTTGTTGGCCGAGTCGGTGTTGTTCTTGAACAGGTAGACATCTCCGTCTATTCCCTCTTCGCGGAGCCGATCCTCGGCGCTGGCAACCAACTGTTCGAGGATCCGTTCACCTGCCTTGTCGTGGGTCACCACCTGGCGAACTGAGTCACATTCCGGCGTGGCGTACTCGGGGTGGGATCCGACGTCGAGGTAGAGCCGGGCACCGTTCACCAGAAAGACGTTGGAGCTACGTCCCCACGAGACCACTTTCCGGAACAGGTAGCGGGCCACCTCGTCGGGGCTAAGGCGCCGGGAGCCTTCCACCGTGCAGGTGATGCCGTACTCGTTCTCGATCCCGTAGATCCGACGTTGCACGTGGTCTCCGACCGGTCAGTTTCGGGATCCGACAGGCCGCACCACGATGCTCCAGGCCCAGCTCACGCCAGAAGGCCGTCCAGCTCGTCGCCCTCGATCCGTCGGAAGGCACGTCGCCTGTTGGGGCGGGCCAAAACCGCCACTTCGAGGTCGTCGGCCGACAGGCTCCGCTCCGGTCCAGCCAGCGCCATAACAGCGGCGTTAACCGCCACCGTGAGAGCAGAGTCGCGAGACCAGGTCTCTTCGAACCGACCACGAATGGCATCGGCCTCGCCGCCGATCACAGCGAAGGTCCGCATGTCCATCACCGTGCCGTCATAGAGCAGGTGGAAGAGTTGGTCGCCGTCGGGCTCCTCGCCCATCTCGCCGACCAACATCTCTATCTCCAGAGGCTTGGGTTCGTGGGTGAAGTACCCGCCGAGGGTCTCCGCGTAGAGGTTCGCCAACGAGCGAGCGTCGACATCCTCGCGGCTGTACGTGTAGCCCTTCAGATCGGCATGGCGCACGCCGCCCTTGCGGAGACTGTCGAACTCGTTATAGCGACCGACACCCACGAAGCCGATGCGGTCGTAGATCTCACTGACCTTGCGAAGAGTGTTGGACGGGTTCTCTGCACACAGCAAGACTCCATCGGCAAATGTGCAGCCGATGGCGGCACGTCCCCGGGCGATGCCCTTACGCGCGAAATCCGCCTTGTCCTTCATTACCTGTTCGGGCGAGACGTACATCGGCATACTCATGATGAAGGGTCCCCAGCGGTCTGGTTGCCGATCAGCGAGTCCAGCAGCGCGGTGGTCCGGTCAGCTACCCGTTGGTCATCGAGGCGCTCGAAGCCCGCTGCGGTGATGCTGGCCACCACCGGGTAGATCCCCCGGATCGGATCAGGACCACCAGTGGCACTGTCCTCGTCAGCGGCCTGAAAGAGGGCCTCTACCACAACGTCCACCGCCTCGTCCTCGGTCATGTCCTCGCGGTAGCGCAACTTGACGACAGTCGAGGCGTGCAGCATCCCCGAGCCGGTCGCAGCGTGGTCGCGTTCCTCGTAGCGACCACCGGTCACGTCGTACTGAAAGAGCCGTCCGGTGTCGTGTCGGTGGTCGTATCCGGCGAACAGCGGCACCACTACCAGGCCCTGCATGGCCAACGGCAGGTTGGCGCGAAGCATCTGGCTGAGCTGGTTGGCCTTCCCGTCCAAGCTCAATGCCTTGCCCTCGACCTTTTCATAGTGTTCGAGCTGAAGTTGAAAGAGGCGCACCATCTCCATGGCAATGCCGGCCGTCCCGCTGATGGCCACGCCGGAATGCCGATCGGCGGGAAATACCTTTTCGATGGAGCGGTGGCTGATGAAGTTGCCCGACGTTGCTCGTCGGTCGCCAGCCATAACCACCCCGTCGATGTGGCGTACCGCCACGACGGTGGTGGCGTGCGGTGCCAGTCCGGGCTCGACGCCTGCCGGCACGCGTAAGGACTCGGTCGGCCCGAGGCCCAGGTGGCCCAGCAGCCCCAGGAAGCTAGGCCCCGGATCGTCCTCTGGGCGGAAGAGCGGCAGGTTCACGAGCCCTACTCGCCACCCTTCTGGATGTAGCTCTTCACGAACTCCTCGGCATTGGTCTCCAGCACCTCGTCGATCTCGTCAAGCAGGTCGTCCAACTCGCCTTTCAGCAGTTCACCGCGCTCGGTCGCGCCAGGTGCTGCGCCCACCTCTTCGACCACCACCTCGTCGGTCGACTCCGCCTCTCGCTGGCGCCGTTCCTGTTCAGCCACGGATATACCTCGACTCGTTCTCCATCGGTCTTGTCCGATCAACCGCCATCAGGCAGACAGTCGGTCAAGCAGTTCTTCCACCGTCTCGCAGGTGTCGAGGAGCGTACCCACGTGTTCCTCGGTACCACGGGAGGGCTCCATCATGGGCACCCGACGCAGGGCATTGTCGCCGACGTCAAACACCATCGAGTCCCAATTGGCGGCCACGATCTGATCGGGCCACCGAGCGAGACACCGTCCCCTGAAATAGGCGCGGGTATCCCTGGGGGGCGTGCGGGTCGCCAGCCGGGCATCGGCCGGGTCGACCAGAGCCTCGGCCCCCAGCCGGGCGAAAAGCGAACGGTCGGGACGCAGGTCGTGGTACTGGAGGTCCACGGCGGCCAGCTTCAAATCCGATGGTCCCAGACCGTGACGGTCTCGTACGCCCTCCACCACCCTCCGCTTGGTCACCCAATCCACCTGGCCTGTCAGTGACCCGGGGTCGGACTCGAGGCCGGCCAGGACCGCTTCCCACCTTCGGACAACCGCGTGGGCGACCGACCCGCCAACCATGTCCGGGCCCCGCTCGTCGAGGTACCGACGGGCCGCCTTCAAGAGCTCCCATTGAACCTCGATCGCCGTGGCAGTCCGACCGTCGACGAGCTCCAATGGGCGAGCAAGGGAGAGATCCCACGACACGGCCTGCATGGCTCGCACCGGATCCACGACAGCCAAGCTGGGATCGATCATGTCTTCCTCCACCATGGCCAGGACCAGGGCGGTGGTCCCCACCTTGAGGAAGGTCGCCACCTCACACAGGTTGGCGTCGCCCACGATCACGTGAAGGCGGCGATAGCGCAACGGGTCGGCGTGTGGCTCGTCGCGAGTGTTGATAATGGGTCGCTTCAACGTCGTCTCGAGACCTACCTCCTCCTCGAAGAAATCGGCCCGTTGGGTGAGCTGGAACGGCACGTAGTCCCGGTCACGGAACGGCAACTCGCATCCCACCTTGCCTGCCCCGGTAAAGACCTGCCGGGTCACGAAGTGCGTGGTGGCGTGCTGGACAATCCGACTGAACGGCGTGGACCGGTCCATCAGGTAGTTCTCGTGGCAGCCGTAGCTGTTGCCCTTGCCATCCGAGTTGTTCTTGTACACCACCAATTCCTGGCCGTCCGGAAGCACGGCGTTGGCGGCTTCCATTGACTCAATAAGGATGTGATCTGCCGCCCGATCTTGGAGCACGATCGAGAGCGCGTCGGCGCACTCGGGTGTGCTCAACTCAGGGTGGGCGTGATCCACGTAGTAGCGGGCACCGTTTGTGAGGACCGCGTTGACGAGGTGGGTCTCAATCTCGGGTGCCATGGCGTCCAACGGAGTGAACCCACGGAGGTCCACGGCGGGTGACTCGTCGACGAAGTCCCATCCCACCCGGGGGGACCCCGGGCCGCTCCCCGGCTCGGCCCGCCGACTCAGGTAGGCGTTGATGAGCAGAGAGGAGGCACTGATCGGATTGGGGTCATCCACACCGCGGTGGACAATGCCGTACTCCGTCTCGATGCCGAGCGTCTTGGGAACAGGCATAGTCCAGCGGTCGGCAACCTGGTCCAGGGCGTAGGCCCTAGAGGTACTGCCCGGTGCCGACGCCTTCGATGGCCCGACCACCGGACTCGTCGGTCTTCTTGGAGACCAGGGTCCGCACGTAGACGATCCGCTCCCCCTTCTTGCCAGAAATCTTGGCCCAGTCGTCGGGGTTGGTGGTGTTCGGTAGGTCCTCGTGCTCAGTGAACTCCTGACGAACTGACTGCACCATGTCCTCGGTCCTAATGCCTCTCGGTCCCCCGGCCAACTGGCGCTTGATGGCCAATTTCTTGGCCCGGCGAACGATGTTCTCCACCATGGCCCCCGAGGAGAAGTCCCGGAAGTGAAGGACCTCCTTATCGCCGTTCTGGTACGTCACCTCGAGGAAGCGGTTCTGTTCCTCGTCGCTGTACATCTCGGCCACAGTCTCGTCAATCATGGCCATAGCCGCCTTATTGCGGTCGCCGCCACCGACCGTCTCGATCAGGCCCTCGTCGATGGGCAGGTCACCCACGAGGTAGCGGGAGAAAATGGCCGCGGCAGCCGTAGCGTCCGGACGCTCGATCTTGATCTTCACGTCGAGCCGGCCGGGCCGCAGAATGGCTGGGTCGATGAGATCCTCTCGGTTCGACGCGCCGATCACGATCACATTGCGGAGCGTCTCCACACCGTCGATCTCAGCAAGCAATTGCGGCACGATGGTCGACTCGATATCCGAGCTGATACCGGTTCCCCGCGTGCGAAAGAGGGATTCCATCTCATCAAAGAAGACAATGACTGGCCAGCCCTGCTCGGACTTCTCCCGAGCCCGCTGGAAGACCAGACGGATCTGGCGTTCGGTCTCGCCGACGTATTTATTCAACAGCTCCGGACCCTTGATGTTCAGGAAGTAGCTCCGGGCTTCCTCATCGCCGGACACCTCGGAGACCTTGACGGCCAGAGAGTTGGCCACCGCCTTGGCAATGAGCGTTTTTCCGCAGCCCGGAGGCCCGTACAGCAATATTCCCTTGGGTGCCGGAAGGTCGTACTCGGCGAAAAGGTCCTGATGCAGAAACGGCAGCTCCACGGCGTCCACGATCTGTTCGATCTGGCGATCCAGTCCGCCGACGTCCTCGTAGGAGACGTCTGGGACCTCCTCGAGTACCAGGTCCTCGACTTCGGGCCTAGGAAGGGTCTCCAGGAGGAGTCCAGAACGCGGGTCCATCATCACCGAATCGCCGCTCCGGAGGCCACTCCCAAGCAGCTCGTCGGCTAGCTCTGCCACACGTTCCTCGTCACCCCGACCGACCACCACGGCCCGCTGACCACCGGCCATGACCTCCTTGACGGTCACCACCTCGCCGGTGCTGTCGTGCGTTCGGGCCATGACGATGCTCATGGAGTCGTTGAGAACAACCTCCTGGCCCGGGTGGAGGCCGTCAACCAGTTCAGGGTGGATGCCGACGCGCATCTTCCGGCCGCTGGAGTGCACATCAGCCGAACCGTCGTCATTCAACTGCAGCACCGTCCCGTAGGCCGACGGCGGCTGGGAGAGCTTCTCGACCTCGTCGCGCAGTATGGTGATTCGCTCTCTCGCCGCCTCCATGGTGGCCGTCAACTTCTGGTTCCGAACATTGGCACGGGCCAGCTCGCGGCTGGCGTCACGGGCTTCCGACTCCAGGAGGTGGATCTGGCGGGGCGTGTCGACCAGACGGCGACGAAGTTCGGCGACCTCGCGTTCCAGGCCCTCTCGTTCAGAGCCCTCGCTCTTGCAGGCCTCAGGGTCCAAGGGAACACCACTTCCCGTATTCCCCGGGTCGTCGTCGGCTGACTCCACCTTGATCTCGTCCACGGGGCGACCCTAGCCCCGGCCTCCGGAGCGGCCAGTGCCAGCGGTCACTCCGGCTAGAAGGGTGCATTACGACGCTCGGAGGTTAGGTACACTCTCGTCTGTCCCGGTGGTCTCCACCACGTGGGACGAGGTCGGTCCCCCCGACCTGGCCCCAGCACTTCGGCACGGTCGACCGTGTCCACAGAGAGGAACCTCACCGACGATGAAGGTCTGGATCGACCAAGATCTGTGCACCGGCGATGGCCTGTGCGAGGAAATCGCCCCTGACGTATTTGCCCTCCTGGACGACGGCCTGGCCTACGTGAAGGACGGGGACAAAATCCTCAGCGACCCGGGAGGTGCCGAGGCCGTGGTTCCCGTGCCCGCCGGGCAGGAAGAGGCCACCATCGAGTCGGCCGAAGAGTGCCCCGGGGAGTGCATCTACATCGAGGTCGACTGACACCGGTTCCCGTGATGGCAGGCCGGCGGACTGCCTCCGGCCCGTGAGCCCCGCATTTCCTGCACTCAGAGTGATCTCCCTGGCCAGCGTCCCTTTCCTTGGGGCGATCTAGCTCCTTAGGGCGATCTAGGACCTGGATCCCTGTACCCAGGTTCGGAATCGGGCTAGTTGACGCATGGCCCGGCCGGCTCCGGGCTCGACCGGACCCGCTCAAGAAGGATTTGCAACGCGTTGGACTGGACGGCGTAGGCCACCGGTGACCCACCACGGGCCCGAGAAAAGGTGATGCCGACCACCCGCCCGGCACCGTCTACCACGGCGGCGCCGGAATGCCCTCCGACGACCGTCGCTGCGAGAATGAGGGCGTCGCGCCCGTCGGCCTCTCGACCATAGACGTCAGCCCCTGTCGCTCGGATCCGTCGGGCAATACCGGCAGGAACAAGCCGCGGGCCCGTCGACTCGTGGACCAGCATGGCGCCCACTGTCCCAGCAACCGCCTCGCCCAGCGCAAGGGGAAGGGGCATCCTCCCGTGATTGACGGGAGCCAGGACGGCGAGGTCGGCCACCGGATCGAAGCCAACCACTCGGGTGGCCACCTCTGCACCTTCGACAGTCACCACCGGTGCCGCGATGCCAGCCACCACATGGGCACTGGTCGCCACCAGGCCACCAGCAACCACAAAGCCTGAGCCGACCTGTGCCCGACCACAATCAAGGCCACGGACTCCGACAGTCGATTCCGACAGGCGGACCACCAGGGCGTCGGACAGGCCGTGCCCCACCGGTGGTGGACCCACATCGGACAGGTCGACGACCACTGACGGATTCTGGGCCGGACGGTCAGCGACCGACCCTCCGACCGCGAAAAGGGTGATCGTCAGAGCCGCTGCCAACGTCGCCACCGCCGCTATCAGAGCCAGTCGAGCGGCCCTCGGTCGGGCAACTCGCGGAGCGGTCACTGAACCAGTAGGCGGGCATGGGTTAGAAACGCCGTGTGGGCCACCATCCGGTGATCCGGTCGGACGGCATCGCCGTCCACATGCCAGGTGCGGTTCAGCACCTCAACCGTCTCAGCAAATCGGAACCCGTACTCGTCCAGCACCGTACGGAAACGGGTGGCCTGCACGATGCTCGGCGTGTAGGCCACGATGATCCCGCCAGCGTGGAGCGCCTGGGCCGCGTGGGGAACGACCTCCCACGGCTCCGGTAAGTCGAGGATCACCCGGTCGTAGTCGCTACCTGAGATTCCCTCATACGCGTTCCGCATCTGGACGTCATACCGTCCGAGAGCATCGTCGCCCAGCATGGTGGTGACGTTGGCCACGGCACGGGCTGCGAAGTCGTCGCGAATCTCATGGCCGGTGACCACAGCTCCAGCCCGGAGAAGAGTCATTGACAATGCGCCCGAGCCCACGCCCGACTCCAAAATCCGGGCCCCGGGGAATACGTCAGCCAGCATCAAGAGTGGCCCGAGGTCTTTCGGGTAGATGACCTGTGCTCCTCGGGGCATCTTGAGCACGTAGTCGGCCATGGTCGGGCGGAAGGCGGTGAACATCGAACCCCGGCTTGACCGCAGGACAATGCCCTCGTCGGCGCCGAGGATCTCGTCGTGGGCGATCACCCCGGTGTGGGAATGGAACTCCGCCCCAATCTCTAACTCAACCAGGTAACGACGCTGCTTCCGGTCGACCAGGAGGACCTGGTCCCCCACCACAAACTGGCGGATCATGGGGCTTCCTCCAACAAGGTGCCCCCATCGGCCATCGACCCCCTGGTGGGACTGAGCGTCACAGGGACCCCCCTGTCCTCATTGCCGGAGCCGTAAGTCCTGTCAGGGTGGGATCCACCGGCCCGTTCCAGGAGTCGGCAAAAGGCACACACCTCGCCGCCCGATGGCGCACCACATTGGATGCACACGCCGACCGTGACGCTGCTCCCGTCGGCGAACTCCTCGTCCGTCGGGGCAAACCGGTCCACGGCCCGACTCAGGAAACCGGAGTAGAAGGCCTCCTTGGAACCCGGAGACTGTTCCTCGATCGCGTTTAAGGCCTCCTTGTAGCCGAGGTGTTTGTTGCCCAAGGCCATCGGGCACTCCTCGACCACGTAGTCGATCCCCTGCAGAACGCAGTAGGCCGCCATCTCTCGTTCGCCGAGACGGACAAGTGGCTTGACCTTCTTCGGGAATCCGGCCCCAGCAGGAAGAACCGGTCGCTGGCGACCCAGGTATTCGTCCTGCCATCGCAGGACATTGCCAAACAGAACCGCCGCCTCGTCGTCGAGGTTGTGGCCGGTGGCTACTGCGTCGTAGCCGCCACGTCTCGCCGCATCATCGAACAGGTGTCGTTTGGACATCCCACATGCGCTGCACGGCACCCGACGAGCGGCGCGTGCACCATCGGGAACGTTGAAGCCGTAGTCCCCCGGAAGGTCCACCACCTCAAGTCGGAGACCCCGTTCCTCAGCAAACCGACGGACGTAACCCTCCGATGATTCGCTGTAATCCCCGATGCCCAACCCCACGTAGAGCCCATCAACCTCATACCCCAGCTTGACCAGGATGTCCCAGAGGGCCAGGGAGTCCTTACCGCCAGAGGCGGCCACCAAAACGCGGTCGCCTGGGGCCAGCATGTCGTGCTTGTCGATGGCCTTAGCCACCTGATCGCGACAAAGCCGCAAAAAGTGGTCGACGCAGAAGTTGGCGTTGTGGCGTCGGATATCGATGACCGCCGGCCCCCGACACACCCGACACTTCATGAGGTGCTCCCGCTCGACCGGCACCCACTAACGGCGCCGCCGGAGATCACCGACCGGATCTCGACCTTGTCGTTGTCGGCCAGCATGGCGTCGCCAGGCACCAGAGTGCCGTCCCGGATTACCAGTACCGACTCGCGGTTCAACGAAAGGCGAGCCAGCAGGGCGGTCACCGCCATGGGTCCATCGAACTCAACGGTCCGGGTCGGGTTACGCAACTCAACCTGCATCACTCCGCACCCGACGAGCCGTCACCGACCGGCAAGCCGACCAAGGACGGTGATGACCTTGATGCATCTCCGGAAAGGTGGCGGATCTCGAGTGTCTCGCCCGCCCTGAGACGTTCGCGAAACACGACGGGCCGGGGTCGGCCAGCACGTCGAAACAACTGCCCAACCACACCCACCACCAAGACAATCTGCCAGGCACGTGAACCCCCGATCAGGCCACGCCGAACGGCGTTGGCCAGCAGGCCCGACCTCAGGCCTCCCGGCAGCCCGACCATCAGATCCGACGTACCTCGACCACCGTGGACCGTCGCTGACCGGCACGCCGGCCGACCAACCAGGCCACAGCAACGACCGACGCGACCACCACTACCGCGCCGGCCAGGAACAGAGATCGACGTTCTGCCACCCGGTCTTCGGTTCCGACGACAGTGGCCCGCAGTTCGGCCTCCAAATCGTCCCTGGTTATCCGCTCATCAGCCATCAGCGATCGTCCGTTCCGCCGAGTGAAGCGCTATCAGAGACGCGCGATCCGAGTAGTGCAATCGTCGCTATCAGCGCCAGGGCCACGATCAAGTAGGGCGCCCAAGACCAGGATCCCTCGAACGCCGAACATCCCTGCAGCAACCGGAGAGCACCAATTCCGACCAGAACCGCCCCGGCGCCCATCAAGACTGATCCGGCGGCACCAAAACCGAGGAACCGGCCCAGAGCACGCAACGGTTCGACCGTCTCCTGACGCACGTAGCGCTTGAGGATGTCCGGAAGGTCGCCGGACTTCGAATCGGAAGCCATGGGCCATCCACGCTACCGGCGAGCCTCCACTCCGGCCCCGTCGCCGTCCAACCACCCAGAGCCGCCGGACTCCACTCAGAAGTCGTCGAGTTGCCCTGCGAGTCGAAGGTCGACCACCTCACGGACCTCATCCACCAGATGACCGAGCAAGGCCAGACGTTCGGGGGCCCGGTCGCATTCGAGAAGTCTCTGACGATCATGGACCGAGATGGGCGCTAGGGCCGCCAACTGCAACGCACCCAGTGCCGGGTCATCGGACACCTCGAAGGTCGCATCGGCTACCGGTTCGCCCAACTCGCTGAGGGCTGCAAGGACGCTCCTCACCGTCCTGGTGAGTTCCTGGAACGCCGACCGACTGGTCGGCGTTCCAGGCGTATCTGGCATCGGGGTGACCTCGGCCATCGGATACGGGTCATCGTCCAGCCACGTCTGGACCCGGATGCGCTGGAGGCCGACGGCTGCTACAGACCAACGACCGTCCGGCGCCTGCCGAGCTTCAATCACCCGGGCCCGGGTACCGACGTCACAGCGTTGCTCTCCGCCGCCGACCTCGCTCCCCCGGCGGATCAGGACAACACCGAACTCTCGATCCCCGGCCATCAGGTCAAGAATCAACTGTCGGTAGCGGTCCTCAAAAATGTGCAGAGGCAGGAACCCGGAGGGCATTAGGACGGCGCCCAACGGAAACATCGGCAACCGTCGAACCTCGCCCACCGTCACCCCCCCGAGGTCTCGGCCGCCACCGAATCGGCTGTCGCAGGATTCAGCAGAGGGCGGGGCGACAGCAGGTCGACTACCGGCCCCGACGGATAGGAGAGCATGGACAGGACAACCTCCTCATGAAGGTCCCGGATTTCGTACGGCAACTCGCCGTTGCTGATCAGGGCAAAGGCCAGCCGTCGGCCGCCCGGGGTGTCGACCACGCCGGCCAAGCTGCTCACCCCCCGCAGCGTCCCCGTCTTGGCCCTCACGCGACCCTCGCCGGCGGTCCCCACGAACCGCTTCTTCATCGTGCCCCGGTCGCCGGCCACCGGTAGGGCGTCCACCAGGACCGATCCCACCTTCTGATCGTCGAGGATGCTCGCCAGTAGTCCGCAGGTCAATCGGTTATCCGGGTCCAGTCCACTCCCATCATGTGGAACTACCCCTTCCACGGGGTGGCCGGCTGCCCCAAGGGCATCGAGGAGCACAGAAAGGCCCCTGACGGTGGTTCCCCTGTCGGTGGGCGTGTGGCCCATCTCCTTGATCAACAGTTCTGCGGTGGTGTTATCACTCTCAACGAGCATTTGTTCGACTAGCAGGCGCACGGGCACGGAGTCCAGGGAGGCCACCGTGCGCCAGCCGGGCGCACCAGGCACCGTGCCGGAATCCACGCGGCCCCGTATCACCACGCCCCGAGATTCGAGATGGTCATCGAACAGCCGTGCAGCCAGGATGGCCGGGTCATCAGAGGGCACGCTCAATGAGGACGCCGGATTGACCGCGTCCCAGTTCGTGAAACCGTCATCCACCGAGAGCGCGCTCAACGGACCCGACTGGATCGACCAGCCGGGCTTGAATCGGTCCGGCCACGTCCCTAGGTAACGGATGGCGTCGTACCGGGACTCATCTCCCACCACCGACCCCTGAACCTCCCGAATCCCCGAGGCCACCACGGCGTCGGCTAGATCAGCCAGGTCGGAATAGGCAAATGGATCATCGAAGCGGTCGGCATAGGGGGTCGTCATCAGGAGTGGATCTCCACCACCGATTAGCCAGAGATCCCCGAGCACCACGCCGTCGACCGATGGTTCCTCGACTACCACCGTGGTGGTGAGTACCGAATCGGGACCCAGGACGTGTAATGCGGCGAGGGCGGTCAATAGCTTTTGGGCACTGGCCGGGGCCATGGGTGTCAACGACTCCAGAGAAACGAGGTCTAAGCCGTGCTCGGCCACCGCAAGGCATGTCCCTGGTGGAAGGGCCTCCACCGGGGCGACGAGCTCTTCACGGAGGCGCCGTTCCGCGGTAGGTGACTGCAGGAACTCCGGAATCCTCCGCACGGACAGTGCCGGGGTATCCACCGATGCAGGCGACCTCGCCGGGGGAACGATCTCGGAGGCCGCTATGGCACGGTTTGTTCTCTGGGCCTGGAGGGCGGACAACACAGTGATGGTGAGCAGCAGGAGTGGGAGTACGAAGCGCCGGTTCACGGAGCAGCATGCTACGACTCGAACCCTTGAGCGACGGGGCGCTCTTTGAGCTGGTTATCAGGAGCGCCAGACATCGTTCCGAGATCCTGACGTCCTAGGTTCACCGTATGCAGATCCTCGCCGCACTCTTCTTCGAGGGCATCGACCTCCGGCCGGTGGCCGGCGGAGCGACCCATATCGACCTGACCGGTATCCAGTTCAGCGCCTCTTCCCCCACAGAGCCACCGGTCTCCTGGGCCCCGCACCTGATAGTGGTCGTGCGCTGCCCCGATGACCACAGCGGCCAGGGCGTACTGGAGGTGGTCTTCAGCCGTGACGGCGCGCAGGTGGCCCGCAATGTCCAGCCGCTATCGGTGGAACCCGGCCGCTTCGGCTATCGCCTGGTCCGGGCGGAACTGGAGTTCACGGAGTTCGGGACCGTCGAGGCGGCGTGTCGGGTCGACCAGGGACCGGCCACTGTCGTGCCCTTCACCCTGCTCCCCCCTCCCGGCCCCTCGGCCTGAGTTCCATGGGCTCATACGCCACTGTGGTTAGCCAGCACCCAGACACAGCGGTTGCCGTAGCCGAGGTGATCGGCCAGAGCCTCGAGCGCATCGGAAGTCAACCGGGCCTGGCGATCCTTTTCGCTTCTGGTGCACATGCCGGCGAGGCACCCCGCATCGCTAGGGCCGTCCGACATGGCCTATCCCCGACCGTCCTCCTTGGTTGCACAGCAGGTGGAACACTGGCAAACCGCCAGGAGATCGAAGAGGGCCCATCCATTGTTCTGTTCACGGCCCAGATCGACGGTACGCGCCCACTTCGCCTCGACAGTCCCCGCCTTCCCGACGATCTGCCCACCGGAAGTGCCGTCGTACTGATGGGTGACCCATTTAGCTTCGATGCTGCGACGCTCGCAGCATCGGTGCGTCCGGACCTCACCGTGGTGGGGGGATTGGCATCAGCTTCGGCCCGTCCGGGTGGAATCCACCTCGTCTTGAATGACGCCACGTTCACCACTGGTGCGGTAGCTCTTGTCTTACCCGTAGGTGTCGATGCTCGGGCCGTGGTGGCCACTGGGTGCCGGCCTGTCGGCGACCCCATGGTGGTGACCGACTCCGAGGGCAATCGCATTCTGAGCCTGGCAGGGCGACCAGCTCTGGAACGCCTCGCCAGGTTGATCTCCTCAGCGGACGAGGCGGACGCCGATCGGATCCGGCGGGGGGTCCACCTGGGGGTCGTCTTCGACGAGCACCGCGAGGAGTTCGGCGCCGGGGACTTCCTCATCCGATCGATAGTCGGGACGGACAAGTCCGCTGGTGCCCTGGTCGTAAGCGACATCGTTCCAATCGGGACCACAGTGCAGTTTCAGATCCGGGACGCCGAGGCGGCCAGCGCCGACCTCGAAGATCGCTTGTCAGACCTATCGGCCGGCGCCGCCCTGGCCTTCACCTGCAACGGTCGAGGAAGCCATCTCTTCGGTCTTGCCGGTCACGACGCCGACCACCTGGTCGACAGGCTCGACACCACAGCTGTAGCCGGCATGTCGTGTGCCGGTGAGATCGGACCCATCGGAAGCGTCCACCACATGCATGGCTTCACGGCTTCGGTCCTGCTCCTCGACGCGGTCGCCGAGGGGACCTGAGGCCGCGGATAAGGTCCGGACCGATCCATTCCAGCAGGGCCTCCGCGGCCGAAGGTGAGAGTGATGACGGGCGCTCCAGAGCAAGCGATTGACGACGAACGTCGAGCCATCGACGTGGTTCGGAGTCTGGCCATGGACGCGCCCCACGCCGCTCGTTCGGGGCATCAGGGGACCGCCATGGCCCTGGCCCCGCTAGCCCACGTGCTGTGGACCAGGGTCCTCACCTACGACGCAGACGATCCGTCGTGGCCCGACCGCGACCGGTTCATCCTTTCGGCCGGCCATGCATCGATCCTGTTGTACTCGATGCTGCACCTGACTGGTCACGGCCTGACTCTTGATGACCTCCGCGAGTTCCGCCAATGGGGGTCGGCAACACCTGGCCATCCCGAGGTCGGACATACGGCCGGTGTCGAGGTCACTACCGGCCCTCTCGGTCAGGGCATTGCCAACGGCGTCGGCATGGCTATTGCAGAGCGCAACCTCCGGGCCCGCTTCGGAGCGGAGTTGACCGACCACCACACCTTCGTGGTTTGTGGAGACGGGGACCTGGCAGAGGGCATCAGTCACGAGGCAGCATCCCTCGCCGGCCACCTGGGCCTCGGTCGCCTGATAGCCGTGTACGACGACAACCACGTGACCATCGACGGGCCGACCGAACTGGCCCTGTCCGATGACGCTCCGGCTCGCTTCCGCTCCTACGGATGGCATGTCATCGATTTAGGGGAGGCTGCCGAGGACCTCGACGCCATGGAGGGCGGCATCCGTGCCGCCATGGCCGTCGACGACCGTCCCTCACTTGTAGTACTGCGGAGCCACATTGGTCATCCGTCGCCCGACGTAGACACCTCGGCGGTGCATGGCTACTCCCTCACCGATGACGCCATCAGCGAGACCAAACAGCGCATGGGCCTACCCGACGAGCCCTTCCACGTACCCGATGACGTGGCGAGTTTGTATCGGGCGGCAGGGTGCCGGGGTGCCGGCGTTCGGACCGAATGGAAAGCCCGTCTGGCCGCAAGTGGCATCGACCGCTCCGTGTGGAACGCCGCGTGGGCCGGCGGAGGCGTCGACGGCTGGGCCGATGCCCTCCCCACGTGGGAGGTAGGCACTGCAGTGGCTACCCGGAAGGCCGGCAACGCCTGTCTTCAGGCCCTTCTCGACGTGGTCCCCGGTCTGATCGGTGGCGGTGCAGACCTAACCGGAAACACCGGCACCACGATCTCGGGCCACGGAGTCCAGGGGCCAGAGTGCCCCGAGGGGCGTCAGCTCTTCTTCGGGGTGCGGGAACACGCGATGGGCGCCATCTGCAACGGCCTGGCCCTCCACGGTGGAATGCTCCCGGTCAACGGCACGTTCCTCGTGTTCAGCGACTACATGCGAGGCGCCGTACGTCTGGCCGCCCTCTCGGGAGCAAAGAACATCTTTATCTGGAGCCACGACTCGGTGGGCGTCGGCGAGGACGGACCCACCCACCAACCGGTCGAGCACGCTGCAGCCCTGCGGACCATCCCGGACCTTCGGGTGATCCGACCCGCCGATGCCAACGAGACCGCCGGAGCTTGGCGGACGATCGTCGATGGGGCCGGGCCGGCTGCCCTTCTCCTGACCCGCCAGGACGTACCGGTGCTTCCCGGCACCGGCGATCACGCGGCGGTGGCCAGGGGCGGCTACGTATTGGCTGAGCCCGAGGGTGCACCCGAGGTCATCTTGATCGGGACCGGCAGCGAGGTCTCCGTGGCGATGGATGCCGCTGACACCCTGACGACGGCCGGTCGATCCGTGCGAGTCGTGTCCATGCCCTGCATGGAGGACTTCGCCAACCAGGACAGCGCCTACCGGAACTCAGTGTTACCGGGTGGCGTCCCCACCTTGTCGATAGAGGCTGGTGTGACGTTCGGCTGGGACCGCTGGGCCGACCGCTGCATCGGCATTGACCGCTTCGGTGCCTCAGCGCCCGGCGGACGGGTGATAGCCGAGTTGGGCATCACCGCTGAGGCCCTTGTGGCCGCCGCCACCGAACTGCTTTCCACCTAGCCCGCCCCATACCAGGGAGTTCCGATGACCCGACTGCACGACCTCCACGCTGAACAAGGCCAGAGCCCCTGGCTAGACAACCTCCGACGGGGGTGGATCACCTCGGGCGAGCTCCGTCGTTGGGTGGATCGCGGTGTGCGGGGAATCACTTCCAACCCTTCCATCTTCCAGAAGGCCATGACGGGCACCGATGCCTACGACGAACAGTTACGTGGTCTGGTCGATGACGGTTCGTCGATCGTGGAGAGTTACTGGGCCCTTGTCGTCCGCGACATCCTTGACGCCTTGGACATCCTCCGTCCGGTCTACGACGAGTCCGACGGCGTCGACGGCTACGTCTCCGTTGAGGTGGACCCGACACTGGCTCCAGACACCGAGGGCACCATCGCCGCTGCCCGGGCGCTCGACGAGCGGATCAACCGTCCGAACCTATACGTCAAAATCCCAGCCACTGCTGAGGGGATTCCGGCTATCCGCCAGATGATCTCTGAAGGCCGGAGCGTGAATGTGACCCTCATCTTCTCCCTAGACCGATACGCCGACGTCATGGAGGCCTACGTGTCTGGACTCGAAGGGTGTCTCGGCGATCTGTCGAGCGTCTCGTCAGTCGCCTCGTTCTTTATCAGCCGAACCGACAACGAGGTCGACCGTCGACTAGATGCCATCGGCACTGACGATGCCCTCGGACTGCGGGGTCGGGCCGCCGTGGCCCAGGGCCAAGTGGCCTACGACATGTTCCAAAAGGTGTTCAGCGGCCAGCGTTGGGATGCCCTGGCCGCTCGTGGTGCCCGCGTGCAGCGACCCCTCTGGGCATCTACCTCGACCAAGAATCCCACCTATCCCGACACGCTCTACGTCGACACCCTCATAGGACCCAACACCGTTAACACGCTGCCTGACGCCACGTTGGAAGCCTTTGAGGACCACGGCACGGTGGCCCGGACCGTAGATGCCGATCCGGCAGCCGCGCATGGTGTCCTGCGCGACGTAGCGACTGCCGGGGTGGACCTCGACGACGTAGCCCGAGTTCTAGAGGACGAGGGCGTCTCGGCCTTCGTGAAGTCGTTCGATGAACTACTGGGCAGCCTCGGCGAGAAGGTCGACGGCTTCTGAACAGGACGTCGGGCCGGGTCCGTTGCTTTTTGCAACGGACTGCTACTGTCAGCCGATGCCATCAGCCATTCACGCAGAAGCGAATCCGAACGGCATCGCCCATGAACCAGAATGTTCGATCGCTGCCACGCTCGAGGCGGTCGGCGATCGTTGGACATTGCTCATCCTACGAGACCTCTTCCGGGGGGTTCGCCGGTTCGAGGCCCTCCACCGCGACCTGGGCATTGCACGGAACCTCCTGACCGATCGGCTCCACCGGCTGGCCGGACTGGGCATCGTCCATCGGGTGCCCTACCAGGACCGGCCCGTACGCCACGAATACCGGCTGACCACCAAGGGCGCCGACCTCTCCCCCGCTCTGGTGGCCCTCATGCATTGGGGAGACCGCTGGTACGCCGAGGACGGACCGCCGACGCTCCTCATCCACGACACCTGTGGAACCCCACTCGACCAGGCAGTGTCCTGTCCCGAATGCGACGAAACCGTGTCGCCCCACCACATACGCAGCCGCCCCGGCCCAGGGCGCACCATTGAGGAGACCCTGTGACCAAACAGGACCACACCTACCAGAACAAGACGGCACCGAACCCCCTGACCGAGCTTCGGGGCGATGAACTTCGTGCGGCCGCCCGGAGTATCCGTGACGCCCACCATGGGGGCCGGATCACCTACAGCCCCAAGGTCTTCATCCCATTGACCATGCTGTGCCAGGACCGCTGTGGCTACTGCACCTTCGCACAACCTCCAGCACGCTTGGAGGCGCCATACCTCTCTACGGACGAGGTGTTGGCCATTGCACATCAAGGCGCCGAGGCGGGCTGCCACGAGGCGCTCTTCACCCTGGGCGAGCGTCCCGAGCTCCGATACCCGGTAGCAGCCGACTGGCTGGAACGCAACGGCTACCAGTCGACCGTCCACTATCTAGCCGCAATGGCTCAGCTGGTCCTGACCGAGACCGGACTGCTCCCACACGCCAATGCGGGAGCACTGTCCATTGAAGAACTGGCAACACTGCGTTCCGTCTCGCCGTCCCAGGGAATGATGCTCGAGTCCCTCGTGGCCGACCTGGACTGCCACCGAGGGGCACCCGACAAGGCCCCCGAACGACGCCTGGCCACCCTCGAAGCCGCCGGTCGCCTCTCTATCCCTTTCACCACCGGCATCCTCGTGGGAATCGGTGAGACCCGCTGGGACCGGATCGAGGCGCTGGAAGCCATTGCCACATCCCACGCCCGATACGGCCATGTCCAAGAAGTGATCGTCCAGAATTTTCTACCCAAGCCGGGTACGGCCATGCACAACGCCCCAGCTTGCCCACCCGACGAATACCTAGACGCCATTGCCCTAGCCCGGGTCATCCTCCCCCCGGAGGTCCATCTGCAGGCACCGCCCAACCTGTCCGACGACTTCGGCGTGCTACTCGACGCCGGCATCGATGACTGGGGCGGCGTTTCGCCGGTGACCACTGACCACGTCAACCCCGAGCGGCCATGGCCCGCCCTGGAGCTCCTAACCTCGGTGACCGTCGAACGGGGCTTCACGATGGCCCCCCGACTCACCGCCTACCCCGAGTTCGTCTGCGATCCGAACCGCTGGTTCGATAAAGGCCTGCACTTCGCAGTCATGGATAGGAGCGACGCCGCCGGACTGGGTCGTGACGATCCAGGAGCCGTCTTTCCTGAGGCCATTGAGACCGTTTCCGCCGCCGACGGTGCCGAAGTCCGTCAGGTCGGATCTGAATCGACGGCCTGGTATTCGGGTGCCTCCGTTCGGCCCGTCCACCTGGTGCCCGGTCCGTCAACCGCTCACGGACGAATCCGGGAGGTCCTCGACGGCGTGCTGGCCGGACAACGTACCGGTCACGACGAACTCCTGGCCCTCTTCGGTGCAAGGGGACCCGAGGTCGTCGCAGTGGCCGAGGTGGCCGACGAACTGCGGCGTCGACGGGTCGGCGACGAAATCACGTGGGTAGCCAACCGAAATATCAACTACACGAACGTGTGTACCTACAAGTGCCGGTTCTGCGGGTTCTCCAAGGGCCCGTTGTCGTTGAACCTCCGGGGTACGCCTTACCTCCTGGAGATGGATGAAATAGCCGGCCGGGCCGCCGAGGCCGCTCAGATGGGCGCCACCGAGGTCTGCCTCCAAGGTGGTATCCATCCGGACTTCGACGGTGAGTACTACCTGGACGTGACCCGGGCAGTCAGGGCCGCGGTGCCTGACATACACGTCCACGGCTTCACCGCTCTTGAGGTCACCGAAGGCGCTCGCCGGCTCGGCGAGCCGCTGGTCGAGTACCTCCGCCGGGGTTATGAAGCTGGGCTTCGATCCCTGCCAGGAACGGCAGCCGAGATTCTCGACGATGAGATCCGTGCCGAGCTGTGCCCCGACAAGATCACCACCGACGAGTGGCTGGAGGCCCACCGCGTCGCCCATTCCGTCGGCATCCGATCCAACGTCACCATCATGTACGGGTCGATCGAACGTCCCAAGCACTGGGTTCGCCACCTACTTCGTTGCCGTGACCTTCAGGACGAAACCGGCGGCTTCACCGAGTTCGTCGGACTGCCGTTCGTACACATGGCGTCACCCATCTACCTCCAGAAGAAGTCCCGTCGGGGTCCGACCTTCCGCGAGAACCTCCTGATGCACTCCGTGGCCAGAATTGCCTTCGACGGATCAATCGACAACATCCAGTCTTCGTGGGTGAAGATTGGCTTTGACGGCGTCCGCCAGCTGCTCCAATCCGGGGTGAACGACCTTGGAGGAACCCTCATGGACGAGAACATCTCTCGTGCAGCCGGCGCCGAACATGGACAGGGGGTAACCGAAGCCGACCTCCGCGAGCTCGTGGAGCCGCTCGGCCGATCGCTACGTCAGCGCACCACTCTCTATGGCGACGTGGAGGCCGGTCATCGCCTCCACGTGGCACGACCCCACGATGGCCGCGTGCTCATCCCTCTGGTCGTCAACTGAGACCATCCAACCTGCACAAGCTGACCTGACCCTGCTGGCCAACTTCAGCGGCCGACAGGGGTCGCCATCACCAGTCCGAACGATCCGGTTCGTCTAGGAGGTGGGCGGCCTTCTCTACGGCCCGTCTGGCCCTGGT
>PYIL01050802.1_pt1 | contig 36627 bp, 44 predicted proteins | sample 3578041 | NCBI WGS metagenome assembly PYIL01 (sample SAMN08408023, study PRJNA431606) | Marine metagenome isolate SA_KN192-05_S13_150m, whole genome shotgun... | biome: marine; feature: oceanic pelagic zone; material: water; isolation source: 150 m water sample, 0.2-0.8 um fraction ... | reverse complement strand
TATTTTTTTCTTCAACAATCAATTTAACAATTTTATGTTTATAATATCCTACATCTTGTTTCGTCCAATCAATAGCACTCTTGTCATTATAATAAATTTTTTCAAATAAACGTTCTGTATTCTTAATAAATATCAATTCTCTGGTTTTTGTATCAAATATATGAAATCCTCTAGGATCATCATAATCATTCCAAGTTATTTCATATGGTGCTCCAAGATAATGAATATTATTCTGACTTGACTTATGATGATAATGTCCTGAGCATAATACCTCATATCTATTAAATAAACTTTTCGGAAGTCCCGAGTCCGCTACATATCCTTTATACATAGCAAATCCATCAACTTCTAAATGTCCAAAACCAACTTGCGATTTAGAATCTCTAATGAACTCCATCATTATATCATAATTCTCGGAGTTAATCCAAGGAAGAATATCAATAGCCGTATTATCAATAGTTATTGTGGCTGGACCCGGATAAGTAATTACATTTTCATAATGTCCATAAAGTAATTCAGAACTATTAACACTATTTGTATTTCTAAAATAGGTAGAATGATTGCCTACGATAGAATGTAATTCAATATGTCTTTCCCTCAGAACATCAAAATAAAATTGCTTTACCTTTTGCAATGTCTGAAAGTTGACATACTTCCTTCTATCAAAAGTATCACCTAAATCTATTACTGTGTTTATACGATTTTCTTTTAGGTAGGGAAAAAATTGGTTAGTATAGAATCTTTCAATATAATCACAAAAAGATTGACTATCCTGCTTTCCGCCGAAGTGCTGGTCTGTTATCAAAGCTATTTGCATGATCTATTTCCTTTTTCCAAATAAAATGACATCTTGTACATTCAAATGTCTGTATTGTTATACTGTCTTTATAATCTACATCAAAACTACAATTTTTATGTTCATAGTCTGGCTCAAACTGTCTACATCTTGCGCACTCATCGAAGAACAGAATGGAATATTTCATTTCATAAAAATTTCCAATCTAGACTTTTTCTTAGGCTTTTTAGGTTGAGGGTTTTCAGCATACTTTTCATGTGTCCTTAAATACTCTACATATCGTTTTGTATTTGTTTTATGATCTTCTATATTAACATTAATTTGTTCCAATATACCAGATCGTTCTACATGAAGATATTTTAAATGCATTTGTTTCTTTTCTTTCGTAATACGTCTAACATATGCATGATGAATAATTTGTGTAAAATAAGAAAAAGGATTCTTAGATTTCTCTGGATTGAAATTATGTGCATACAATAAGCAATTTTCTATCCCATCACTTACTAGATCATCACGAAAAGTATAATTAATAAAATTAGGTCGCCATGCTAAGTTTTCCGATATCTTTAAAAAACATTCACCCATAAACTCAGTACTTGGTGGATCGGGATCTTCAACCTCTCTTGCATCAATTACTCTTTGTTTCCATTTCTTCATTTCTATAAAAAACTTATCGTTGTCTACATAATGTTTAGGATTTGCCATAACTTTCCGCTTTCTTATTTAAAGGTAAAAATAGCTACAATTCTATCACCAAATCTAGGATAATGTTGATAATGGGGTAAATTTTCAAAACAAACTCCTTTATATTTTTCTGGAATAATTCTTTTCAGTTCATGCTTCTCGGCTGGAAATAAAATACCATCACTTCCATTTATTCCAAGTGGGGTATCCTTATCCATAATTACCGTATGTGCTTCTTTATCTTGTGGATCATTCAAATAAATTATCAATTGCTTATGATACTCCGGATGATCCACATGTGGAAAACATTTTTCCTGACCATTATTATATGTTAAATTTATTGCTCCTCTAATAACCTCTGTGCATGTTATTTGGTTTCTATTACAAAAAGTAAATAACATATTCTCAAATATTTTGGCATAATCAGAATTATAATAACTTCTAATACCCATCTCATCTTTTTGTTCTGGTCTATAAAATAATATATGACATAATAATGTATGTGTCAAATCTTTATAAAACAGAGGCTCAAAACTTCGTTGATAGAAATATGAAATACCCTCAGACCTTTGAGTTAATTCTATTATTTCTTTATGTTCATCTGTTAAAAAATCATTATCTTCAATAAAAAACATTATTTAACTCCTGTTGAACCAAGTCCACCTCCCCTATCTTCCGTATCAGATTCAATAGCATGTTCGGCTTCATCAATACTAATCAATTGTGCTTCAATAACTGGTTTAATAACCAGCTGCGCTATTCTATCACCTTTTTTAACTTCATATGGAAAATGATTGTGATTAATCATTATTACTTTAATTTCACCTCTATAACCAGAATCAATGGTGCCCGGTGAATTTAAAACTTGTAATCCATGTTTTGCAGCTAATCCAGAACGTGAACGTACTTGTCCCTCATAACCATAAGGTATAATAGCATAAAGACCCGTATCAATTACTGCGGTACTAAAGGCGCGAATATTTTTATCCTCATTAGAACGAATATCCATCCCTGCATCACCAGAATTTTTTCTTTCCGGTAATGGATTATCTGACTTATTATATACCTTCACTTCTAATTGTTTCGTTTTACATTTCATGGCCATCTAATCCCAATAGGTGTTGAAGGTGTGCTCATAACAGAATATTCAGTTTTCCATAATGGATTAGGTTTGCATGATTGACATTCGCGAAGTTCATAATGTTTACACTCTTGACACTCATATCCTTGATACCATGTGGTTCCACCAAACCCCTCATCCGTCTGAACGAGCGACTTTGTATTGCATTTCGGACATTTCTTCGGCTTGCTCATATTTCTCCAGCTCCTTAATAATTTTACGCTTTAATCTAAATTCTTTAAATTTATGATTGCGTTCCCTCTGTCGGTCTTGCGATTTAATCTTTCGATATGTTTTTCCCATTGTAGTATCCTTATAATGGTATTAAATTATAATCATAATCAAACTTTTCTTTTAAATAAATATTCAACCTCTCCTTCCAATGTTTTAAGCCATAATTATCATGTTTTTTCCAATGTAAATCATCAATGATATCATACAGCACTGCTTTATTTTCTTTATCATCCAATCTCAACACCCGACCAATAGATTGTAGATTACGAACTTTAGCTTTATATGGATGAGCAAAAATTAAATATTGCAAGTTCTTTATATTAACACCTGTAGATAAAACTCCTGAGCTTGCTACAATAACTGCATTCTTTTCTTCCTCTGTTGCTTTTCTAATTTCCTCCCTTTGTTCAACATCTGTTTCACCAGCTATAAAAAATATTTGCCTATCCTTTTCTTTATCACGTAACATCTTTTCTAATACCTTACCATGCTTTTCAATATAATTAAATAATATAAGTGTATTGCCTTTCTGATCTAATGCTAGATTGCAAATAAAATTATTACGTTTCTTATGTGAAACTATAAAATCTATCTCCTCTTGATATGTTGCTTTGGTTAACGATTTACGTTCCTCCTCTGGATATTCTAATTGTAAACATTGTATATTTAGTTTGGAAATATGTTTCTCATCCATCAATTCCTTCGATGTGATCGCTTTATATGTTTTTCCAAACAATCCCTCAAGGACTAGTTTATGTGTTTTACAATCAGTTAATGTTCCAGTTGTACCAAATCTATATCTACAAGAAGTCGATTTTTCTAATATACTTTTCAATGACTGAGCTGTTGCTAGGTGAGCTTCGTCACCTACTATTAAAGAAAACTGTTCAAAATATTCTTTAGGTTGTTTATATAAACTTTGCCATGTACTTATATATATTGGTTGATTTGAATCTTTTTCTCTACCAGAATATATTTTATGACATTCATCATAAACATTCCAATCTTTATCTTGCTGTGAGTACTCTTTAAAATCACCGAACATTTGTGTAACAAGATTGGTAGTAGGAACTATCACTAACATCTTATCCTCATCTAAAAACTTTTGATACCATCTTATTAATGCATATATAACTAAACTTTTACCGGAGGATGTAGGGGATAACAATAATGTGCGATCAGCTTTAACACAATGTAAGAATGATGCTATCTGATAATCTCTCGGTGTAATTGGTTTTCCCTTACAATAAAGATTTAAAGAATCAAAAAATTCTTTAATCTTATCTATATCACCTTCTTTTAAATGTCTTGCGTCTGTAATATCAGTCTTTAATTGATATGAATGTTTTTCTGACCATTCTTTAAGATATGGCAACAGTCCTAAATATAATTGTCCTGTCTGCATATTAAATAAACGTATCTTACCATCCCACATCCTAGCTTTAACTTTTGGATGGAATTGATGGTTAGGAACTAAAAAAGAAAAATATTCATTTAATTCATATGCTATGTGTTTATCACAAGATAATTGTAAAAAGGTTTCATTTAATTTACCAGCAACAATCATGTTAAATCTCCCGCTAGAAATTTTTTCCATTTAATAGCATTACTAATATTAAAAGAAGCATTCTGAATTAATCTAGCGGTCTCCTCTATCAATTTAACCTTATCTTCTTGTTCTTCTATTTTATTTTTAGCCAACAAGAGTTCCTCATCACCATCTAAAAATAAATCCATATCATTTTTTAATACTTTCAGATCAAATGGCTTTTCTTCATATTCGGAAGGATCAGCCTTTCCGGAATAGTATTTCCACTTCTGAAGTTTTAATATTTTATATTGACTTTGGATAAACCGTAACACATTCTTTTCATCGTGTCTTAATTGATGATATTTATTAGCCAACTCTGGAATTGTGGTGGAATATCCGTCCAAATCAGTAGTATCTATTTTGGTGTCTATTTGACACATTTCTTTCAACTCTTTCATATTCATACTACTATTATAATAAATTTAAGGGATTAATACAAGGAAGAATATTATCCTATCTTTTTAACGGAAAATGCACCTGTATATCGAAATACAGCATTGACCACAATAGGTTCGAGGGAAGTGGCATTCGTATCAAAATTAATACCACCTAAAGCTACTGGAAATATATCTTTAAAGGTTACATTATAATTAGGATTAGCCTTATTAGTATGTATAATTATATTACCATCAGATTTCAGGTCTTTATCTTTTTCAGAATCATATTGATCAAAATTATCAGGAAACCCTATTGCTTGCATCCAATTATATATCTCCATATAATTCTTTAGGTCTTCATCTATAATAAATTCGATACTCAAATCTTCGAAAACTAAGTTATCACCTTCCATCGGGATACCTGCAAATGGTGTTGATTGCATAAGACTACTTAATGAAATTCCGGGTATACCTACACGTTGACAAAAGTAGTCCACTGTCGGCATTCGAAGAAAGTTCGTCTGGAAACTTACTACGTTTAAATAATTAAGGTTAGTCGGTTGATTTGCGTAAGCCATTTAATTGTTCCTTTTATTGATCTTATATATACTATATAATATTATTATTTATAATACTTAGCAAGGACAAAATATGAAATTGAACAAGCCAACTATCACCTTCTTTATATTCCTTCATTTAGGTGCCCTCTTAGCTTTTATTCCTTCCACATTTTGTTGGTCAGCAGTCGGTCTAATGCTTTTTATGTATTGGTTAACCGCATCTGTAGGTATTTGTCTTGGATTTCATAGATATTTAACACATCGAAGTATGATAATGTCACGGTGGTTAGATTACTTTGTTATATTTTGCGGAACGTTAGCATGTCAAAATGGTCCTCTAAAATGGGTAGCACAACATAGAATGCATCATCAAAGTTCAGATACTCGTGATGATCCACATGATGCGTGCCAAGGATTTTGGTGGTCGCATATACAATGGATGTTTTATGATAGGCATAAATTTGATAATGTAACCAGATTAAGAAAATACACTAAAGATATTAATCACGACAAATTTTACCAATTCCTCGACAAATATTTCATATATATTCAAATCGCTTTAGGAATTCTATTCTATTTAATAGGCGGTATCTCTTGGGTAGTGTGGGGAATTTTTGTACGCTTAGTATTGGTATATCATGCTACATGGTTAGTTAACAGTGCTTGTCATATATGGGGATATACTAATTATATTACGAAGGATCTTTCAAAGAATAATTGGTTTGTAGCTTTACTGACCTTCGGTGAGGGTTGGCATTCGAATCATCATTATCGTCCAAAATCCGCTAGAGCTGGTGTTAATTGGTATGAGCTTGATTTAACCTATTTTTTAATTAATTCTCTAGAGAAGTTAAAGCTAATTAAAAATGTTAATATATAATATATCTATATTCCCAAGCCCACCAACATATCAATAATAACATATTTAAAACAGCAATACAAGGAAAAAGTTAAGAATATTTGATCCCCGCTCTTTTAAGACTCATGCGGTTAACATTATGTTCTAACTGTATTTCCTCCTTTGATCTTCCATCATATTCTACAGCTAAGTATTCTACCACCATTTGTTCATTTAAATTAACACCATTAACTATAAGTTCCCCAAGAATTCTGCCAAATTTTCCTCTTGCATCATCTAAATGTGTTCTAAGTGTAATATGAGAACCTTTAGGACAATAATCATTTAAAAATTGTTTAGCTAGATTACCATAGAATTTTTCTTCTTTATCTCTGGTTCTGGATTCGGGTGTATCGATACCATAAAGACGTATTCGCTGTTTAGTAAGAATTATATCAAATCCTAAATCAATATCCACATCAACGGTATCGCCATCAATAATTTTAATTATCTTAGCTCTATATTCATGCATGGAGACTCCAAAAAAAAAGGGGACAGGGTATAAACCCCATCCCCCAATTTAGTAAAAAATTAAAATTACATTAAGTTTGCAACATTAACTTTTCTGTAGTACTGGTTACCAGTGCTAGTAGAAGTACCAGCTTGGTCAGCAGTAACGAATGGATTGTCAACAATTCCATATCGGGTTTTGAATCCGATTTTTGGTTGGAATGTATCCTCACCCATTGCACGAACCATCTGTAGAGGAACGTAAGGACAATAGAACATACCAGAGTCATAAGGACTAGATCCCTTATAACCGACAACGTAGAATTGACCAGCAGCTGATCCATAATAAGGATCAACAAACACTTTCATGCCGTTCATCGTACCAACATACGTGTTAGTGTGTGAATCACCCGCGGTTGGATGACCAGTTTCCAACATACCAGACATTGACAATGCAGATGCAACGTCAGCAGAACAGATCATAAAATTACCTTTTCCACGTCGTGTGTCAAAGCCAATTTCATTTCGATCGCGCTCAATTTGATACATCAATCCTTTAAACTTCTCTACTGACCATCGGCCATTAGAATCCGTGTCAAGATCGAAAGTACCAGCAGCCGTAGTATTAGTAGCGGCTCCCCATCGTGCATTTTTATAAATGCGGCGGATGATTTCGCGGTTGATCTCATTGAGGATTTCAGTAGAAAGAATATTTGACAATTCAGTCTCTGCATCCAAACCATGAACTGCTTTCAAGTCTTGAGAGAGTTCCGTAGAGTACTCGGCTTTGAGGGCACGAGACTTAGCCGTTACGGTAGTCTTGTCAATACTGAATGCCATTTCTTGGAACGCACGTCCACCAGAAGATCCCTGTGCTTCAGCATCTGCCGTGGTGTTTGCTTGACCAGATGTCCAAGTTCCAGCAAACGGATTGTTTGTTCCGTCCGTAGCAACATGAGCTGGTGTACCATCATTGTCTCCAGAGAAAGCTGTGTTAGCTTCGCCGTGGAGGGCTTCAGTTCCATCCTGTGCAGTGTAATGAGACTTCATTGCGAAAATCAATCCGGTTGGTCCAGACATAGGCTGAACACCACAGACGTCATAAGCAAGAAGATGAGGCATAGATCGACGAACCAGACTAATAAGAATCGGGTCCCAACCTTTTACATCCGTACCTGCAGGTGCATGACCTGAGTTAGCCGGCGCAGCTTCTTTCAAGAAAGCCTCTTGATTTTCCAACAATCGCAAAGTAACGTCTCTGCGATAGGTGTCTTTAATTTCAGGAAGATCGGCATGCTCCATTACTGGTTGCCACTTCTCCTTAATGTTTTCTGATAAATACATTTCTGTACTCCTTATTAATTAAATTTAGTTAAATGTTCTCATTCATTCCATTATATATTTACTTGGTAGATAAATTGGTAATAGCGCTCATAATACTATCCATTCTGCCATCACTTGTCCCATCTGCAACTGGATTATTAGTACCGGCCGTTCCTTTATTATCTGTTACTTCTTTTTTGTCTGATTTGAAATAGCTATTCTTAATAACATTGAGTTTCTCGCGATACTGTTCATCAGTTTCGTAATCAACGTCCTCTGCTAGTTCGGTAAACTTCTCAACATCAGTATCAACCATTCCCTCTGAGATATCTCGGAATGCATCTTTAGCTTTATATGTATTTAATTCTTTCACTGTGTCCATATGCTTTTGAGTCTGCTCGTCAAGTTTCTCTTCTAACTCAGCAACTTCAACAACCAGATTCTCGAATACATCTTCCTTCTCTTGAGGAACATCAATATAATGCTCTTCAAACAACTTCTTCAAACCAGAAATAAAACTCTCGGTGACTTCGTTACGAACACCAGCTTCGATAGCAAGTTTATTTTCTGTCATCCATTCTTTTACTGTATAGTTGAGGTATTTGTCAACATTCTCAGTCATGTCTGACTGCATAGACTCAATACGCTCATCTGTTTCTTTTTTATTTTCTTCCCTAATTTGCTTACGAATCTTAGCAATCTTAGACTTAACAGCAGCCTCAAAGATCGTAGCAGCTTTTGCTTTGAACTCTTCAGAAAGTTCTTCGCCATCGACTAGAGCAGCAACATCAGGAGCAACATCTACTTCGATGTCCTCTTTCTTTGCTTTCTTTCCCTCTTCGGCTTCTTCTTCATCTTCTTCATCTTCTTCGTCGTCTTTGGCTGGTGGGAATTCTTCTTTTTTGGATTTGGACTTTCCTTCTTCGACGTCATCTTCTTCTTCGTCTTCGGACTCGTCGTCTTCTTCTTTTCTAGTTCCTTTGGTTCCTTTAACGTCTTTTTTGGACTCAACAGGTTTTTTATCTGCTTTAGCTTCATCAATAGATTCGTTATCATTTTTTTCATCCTCTGCGTTAGTGGCAGTTTCCATTATCTTTTTTTCAATTTCTCCATCACTTAGGGTTTCTTCGTTAGCCATTTTACATCTCCTTTAAAGTGTTTTTTAACCTATATATATTTATAATATTAAAGATTTCCAAGGAATTTTTCGAATATATCAAGCTTTTTCTTATCTAATTCCTTCGATTTTGTATTTTTAATCTCATTTTGAATAGCATACTCAAGTTCACCTGTAGCACTGAATTCTTTTCCTTCCATAACACCATTTACAAATGCTGATGGTGCTGAGGGGTCTGCGACTATATCAACTGTAGTTAAAGTAAAATCTTTCTGTACTTCATTTACACCAGTCTTTTTATTTATCTTAAGACTTCCTAATCCTCTTGATGATACACCAAGCTTAACGCCTGAAGAAAGAAGATTTTTCACAATCTTTCCATTTGGTGTATCCATAATTTTTGCTTTACCAATAAAGTCTTTTCCATCTTCTGTTAATTCTGTGATAAGATGAGAAACGCGATCAAGATTAATAGTTGGACCCATAGGATGTCCTAATTCACCGAGAGCACGTCCTTCTTTAACAAATTTTGTTTGATATCTTTTTACTTCTTTTTTCAAAATGGAATAAGGATATACACGACCATTTTGATTTTTAAGATCACTTTGCATAAAAATACCTTTAATATATTGATCCTTACCTTTGCCTTCAACAATATATTCAAGATTTTCAAAATGTTCTGTAATAAGTTTCATCTATTTCTCTCCTTTTTTTGCCATTCGTTCTGCCTCGGCTTTTTTAACCTGTGGTAAAAGTTTCTTAGCTAATTTTTTAATTAAAACCGATTTGGATTTAATTTTCTTTTCCAATGACGCTTTACCTGCTTGCCCTAACTCCGATCTATTTTTACCTTTTAAAATCTTTTGTGCAATAAAATCTACTGCTTTTTTCTGTGCTCGTGTTTTTAATTTTTCTGGACTAGCTTTTTTACCCATTGCCCGTTTGCGCTTAGCAGCAATCATTTTAGATTTAGCTTTCATGGTACGTGCTAATTTATTCCGAGCTTGTACAGATAATACTTCAAACATCTTTTGCTGGTTCTTCTTTTGCTGGTTCTGCTTTATCAAGTACTACAAATTTAAATGCTTGCTTGTACTTGTCAATAGCATCAAAAGTCTTCTGTTTTAATGTTTTTTCAAACTCACCATTAGCCTTATTATATTTTTTATCTAATATGTTTTTAACAATGGTTGTTTTTAAAGCTGTGGGTTCACTCATTTTATACTCCTTTTTGTTTGCCTAAGTTTTCTATAATAAAATCTACATCATTTATCGTATTTCTTAATACGTCTTCATCTAGGTTATATTTAATAGATGCTTCAGATATAGCTAAACTAATTTTAGCTATACCATATTTGTCAGTTAAATAAAATGCATGATGAACAGCATCCTCTAATACATTCGGAGATACTTTTTTAACCTTGTCTTTATAATTTTTTATAAAGCTAGATTTTAATAGTGTCATAATAATTACCTGTGAACATCAACCGGTGCAACCAGATTTGGATTAATTTCAAAATCATCTGGATCACCTTTACCGGCCGCCGCATTATCCCTATTGATCTGATCTATTTCTTCATCCGTTAGACGCAGGATTCGTTTTCTAATCCAATCATCAGAGAAGAATTTTCCAGCATATTCATCAACCATCTGTAAGAGTTCCATTCGTTCTCTGAGAATTTCATTATTCTTTAATTCTGCATAATGTGAATCTCTTGTCCAAATAAATTCAAGATTATCTCGAATATCATACCAATCTGTTTCTTTGATAATACCTTTAAGAAGACATTGAATTCTTAATAGATCAACAAACATTGTTGAAAATCTATGTCGTAGCTTAGCAACAAACTTTGCAAATTTTATTTCATCTCTATTAATCTCTGAAGCACGACCTAAGTTAAAGGCGGTTTGTTCTGTTCCCTCAATGCGAGAAATTGGAACATTTAATGATTGATAGAGTTTCTTTCTAAAATATTCAATATCTTCTATTTCACCTAAATTTTGCCCTGATGGTAATGTAGAAATTTCAGTTCCTCGGCCACCCTCTCGTCTTGGTAACCAAAAATCTTCGAGCATGGCCATTTGTTTTTTCTGATCTTCTACTTCCCCCGTCGCTGCATTATAAATTATTTTCTGCTTATACTTATTCATTACAGACGTTAAATACTGTTCTGCTTTTAATTTTGGTAGATTACCAACGTCAATATAAAATATTCTTCGTTCTGGTGCTCTTGCTAGTCTGTATATAACAAGAGAGTCTTCAATCATCTTAAGTTGATTGAAAGGTTTTATTGACTTAAATAGATAACCTATAATAATTTGTTTTTGATTATCCACCATCCCTGAGTGGCAATACGAAATCGAATCTGGTGCTACTTGAACTGCATTCGTTGTTTTAGTATCTTCTGGTGTATATACAAAATATTCTTCTTTATCAACTACTACTTCTACACTTGATATAGGATCTTTTTCTTTTTTTATTGCTGTAATCTTTTGTATCTTTAATGCATCAATAGGGATAAGTTCTTTAATTCCTGATTGCGGCTTTTCGGGATCAATAATAATATGATGATAAATTTTTCCATCAACATACCATTTACGAAATAAATCAGAACCAACTCTATTAAAATCTAATAGTCGAAGAATATGTTTAAATTCTTTTACTATTTTTTCTTTAATAGGTCTACTCTGATTAGTATTATCAAGAAAAAGATTAATAGATGATCTACCGTCTTCATGTACAACGGCTTCGTTAACAACATCAGAAACTGCCAAGTCCACTTCTTGTGTCATTGACATTTCACGATATTTTTGGATCAAAACATTTTCATCTTTGGCATTTACCCCTGTATCGAGATAATGTCCATAGATACCCCCACCATCGACAATTTGTGTAGAGCCATCAAGGTTTTCGGGCGTTACAAATGTTTTTTCTTTTTTTATCTCTTTCTTCGCTATCTCAAAACCAAATAATTCAAATCCAGCCATATAAAATCCCCTGTTTTATTATAAAAAAGAAAGGGGAAGGTTTCCCTTCCCCCTATTCAAAAATTAAACGCTAATTGTTACTCCACCGAGGCTGATAGAACCACTAATTGAAACATCAACTCCATTAGTAGTAGAACCATCCATACCTTGACCATCGACGGTAAAGTTATTAACAGCAAAGGTTACTGCGAACTCTTCAGGAGCTCCATCAGGATCCATTGCCAATTCAATAGCGGTTAATGTGGTTGGATAAATATCTTGAAGACGATACGTCCTTAAAGATTTACCCTCACGTGTTAACTGCGTTACGGTTGCATTTCCATAAACACCAGCAGCAGATGTAGAAGTTTTATTCTGTGAATGTTGTGTGATAGCATTCATCCACTGTTCCATTGCTGTTCTATTTTGCCATTCCGGATCATTAAGAATAGTTACTGTCCAATCTTCAAACGTACGATCACCCGGAACTTTCAACATACGACCGCGATAGGCAACGTCTATATTACCAATAACCGAACCCGGAATTTGAGTTGCTTTTCCAAGAAATTGTAAATCCATTGCCCCAAAAATCGTTGGAGCATTAACCACAACTTTATATAGATTAGGACGAACTCCACCTCTAAAGTTGTTTTTGAAATCAGAAATTGTTGACATTTTATTACTCCTTTAAGTTTGTATATATTTATAAGATTTATCCACCGATTTCTGAGAAAGATACATCAGTTCTAGCGGCAATAAAGTTCAACTGGATGAAGTTGATAGAACGTGCTGGTTTGATATAAATATCACCAACAAAATTGTTCGTATCAATAACCTGACCAGTATTGTTTGAACCATCACATACTACCTTAAAGTCAGTAATACCACGCCTACCCTGAACTTCTCTCAAGAAAGGTTCAACCATATTAACAAACTGTGCTCGGGTAAACTCGTCATTAAACTCAAATAACATCGCTTTAGCGGCTACTGAGATTGCTTTTTCTAAAACAATGAACAATCTTCGTACATTGATTCTATCAAATGCACTTGGAACACTTTGCATTGTTTTATCACCCCAAAGAACCACACCAGCACCCGTTTGTGTAATCAGAGGGTTAATACCAATCTGATACAATGTATCACGGTCTGCTTTGGTTGCTTCCCAAGACAATTTAACAATATTTTTAATTCCACCGCGATTCAAACCTGCAGGTGACCACCATGCATCGTTGGTAAAATCCGTTCGTGCACATAATCCTGCTATATCTCCATTCATCGGAACATATACAAATTTATCATTGTATCTATCATACTGATATTTCCATGCACCATCCATAATACCATAACTACCAGCAGCACCAGCAAGTGCTAAAGTACCTCTTGTGGTTACAATATCATCAGTTTCTGATCCAGCATTTCTAACAACATTTGCCATAGGAGGAGAAACAAGAGCAACACAATCTCTTCTTATAGATGAAATATTATCAATAATCCATTTGCTCGTTACTGCACTTGCAGGTCCGCCCATAACCAAAGTAACATCTACAACTTCTGGATTGGTGTACATATTATATGCTGCTTGTAATTCACCATCAGTAAGCATATTGTCATCAACACCACCAGTAAGTGATCCACCTATTATTTCTTTGCCAACACCATTGATTCTTTTAAAATCACCACCGGCCATAACTCCGCCAGCATTTTTCTCAGGAGCTCCACCGCCGTTGTCCGTAGACGTTTCTGTAATTTCAGTAGGATCACCTAACCAAACATATTTTGATTCATTACGCAAAACAGTTCCAATATAATTATTTGAACCATCAATACGTTTCGCATCTGATGCTTTACTTACATAACCATGTGACTCAAGAACATCGCCCGGTGAGTTTGTCCAAGCACCATCTTCGTCTATTACGAGGACATGCATTTCATCATTACCGGTAGTAGCACCACCATTAGAATCCTGCATAGCGGTTGAAGCACCCGGAGCGCTATCAAACCTAGCAAGGAATAATGCTTCATCATTAGTACGTGCACTAACAGCTTTGGCTTTAATTATTGCCCAACCAGCACCATCAACAGCAAGTACTTTTAAGCTGTTTCCTAAAGCACCCGGATATTTTGCAACAAATAATGAAGCTGTATAAGTTGTACCATCATAATCATCTTTGTTATGAGTAACGTTAGATGATGTTGCTGAACTTGCATCATCGTCACCAACAACAGCGTTGCGTGCATCAGCACCAACATTTCTGGTTACAATAAGATTGTTAGAGTATGCGAGATAATTTGCAGCGGTAAGGAAATACTTACCATCATTGTCTGTATTATCAAGCGGTGGTCCAAATTCGTTTACTAAATCGTTTTCTGTAGTGATTGATATCCTCTCTAAAACAGGACCCCATTGAAAACCACCACCAATAGCACCAATCGATGTGGCCACATTAGGGACTACTGTAGTAAGATCGATCTCACTAACATTAATTCCTGGGCTTACTTGAAACGCCATGTTATTTCTCCTTTATACAATAAAGTTACATTTTTTATATTAATATAAGTTTCATCAATGACGCATCATCTGTTATTCTACATTTACCCAAACGTTTCCCATATTATCTATTTCACGATCGTCTTCCTTTAAACCATTACTAATAATTCCGAATGGTGTTGTCATATCCTCAAGTTCGTTCAGTTGATTTTTATAAAGATTGGATCTAATATTCTGATTACTTAAATCTTTAAAATATTGCTGATCAACCATCCACGCAAATAAAACTAAAGTAATAACTAAATCATCATTAGCACCTTCTTCTGCTGCATATGACTCCGCGCTGGAAACGAATGTTGTCAATTCTGATATCATATCATAATCTGGAATTAAGAGTTTATCATCCTCAATTAAAGCTTTCAAATTAGAACAACCTATCTTTTTCATAGATTTTGTTGTTCGAACTCCAAATTGAGAATCTCTCTTACCACCAACGAAACCGCTCAGTTGTTGTCCATGTCTACCATACCACGCTGTTGAAAACAGGTTTTCGTATTCCAAATCGTGATGGAGAACGTCGGAAACTTGTGAACCAATATCGTTTACCTCTATCAAAATATAAGCATTATTATATTTCTTTCCAATAATATTTATAATATTCGGAAACACTAGGGGGGCTACATGGTTATTTTTATATTTAGCAACAATTCTATAAGGTATATTTGTAATATCAAAAACCGTAAAAGCTGAATAGTCATTTCCTTGTCCCCTTGCTACATCAACCGTTACAACATAGGCATGGGATGCATCCACCTCCTCAAAGACGTCTACATCATTTTTTCGGTATAATGGTTCATTATACGATAATTCTTGTAATTTTTCATATGAAACCAGCGTATTTGAAGAACCTAAGAATTCTGCTTCATACTCCTGCCTAAATGCATCCTCACCAATGGTTGATTGAATCTTATCTTTCCATTCTTGATTTCTGTCCGGAACAGATGACCAATGAACTTTAAAAGGGGTAAAATCATTTGTACCTTCTTCAGCATCATTCCAATACTTGTAAAACATATTAAAACCATTTGGAGTAGATACTATAATAACTTTGGTTTCTTTACCAGATGAAATTGTAGGATATACTGAACGAATAAACTCATCTGCTATATGTCTTTGAACGTGAGCAAACTCATCAAGTAAAATACAAGAAAAAGAAAATCCACGAATAGCACTGGAAGATGTAGACGAAGCTATAATCTTACTTCCATTCTCAAGTTCTAAAGAACCTTTATTCCATTCCTTGAGTCCTTGTTGAAGAAACTTAGGAAGATGTTGATATGCTATTTGTATACGTCCAAGCAATTCTCTAGCAGTGGCGGCCTTGTTAGCAAGAATACCAACCGTCTTAGATTGATTAAAAAGAACATAATGTAATAACCAACCCAATGTAGTAGTAGACTTACCAACCTGCCGACCAGTCTTTACAATTACATTTCTATTTTTGGATATAGTGGTTATTAATTTTTTCTGAAAGGGATACAAACTGAAAGGAATTAAACCTTTATCAACGTGGACAATCTTCACATGGTTTTCTAAAAAATATAAAATATCATCACGACATTTTATATATTCTTCAATTTCTTCTTTTGTAAAATTATGTTGAACATCCGCTCTCTTTAAAAGAGAATTTCCTAAATATTGGTCGCTCATATTATTTATTTCTTTTTATTCAACAACTCCTGCAACTCCGCAGTTGATCCAATAAATAAAGAATTGTTAACTGTTGAGGGATCTTTTGTTTCTTTTTCTATTTCTTTTTTTGTTTTTTGTAACACTAAAAGTTCTTTTGTAGTATTTGTCAAACCAGAAATTAATTGTGTAACAACTTCAAACGCTCTAGGATTTTCTGATTCCTTTGCAACTGCTAAAAGTTCTCCAAGTGCATCATTGCCTTTATCTATAAGAGTATGATATTGCTTTTGAGAAAATTCATATTCAGAAGTAAGGTCTTGTGTATTTATTTCTACACTTGGTGCTTTACTTCTTTCTTTTTTAATTAGTTCACCAGAAATATCTAATACTTTATTTAATTTTACCACAGTGTCTTTTTTCATAAATCAGTAATTGTTTCTGTAAATCCATAATCGTCATCAGGTTGAGCATTAGCTGGATTTGGTTTAATATCCATATTTACATCTTTTTTATCATTAAGGTTAGCACCAATGTTGGCATCTACTTCTCTAATAATACCTTGTTCAGATGTCTTACCATATATATGTGCTTTAACAGTAAACTCAAGTGTATGTAATAATGCCCTTCTTGTTATAAAATCACCTTCGTAAGTATCCTCTGTTGTAACACTATTTAAAATAATTGGAATGTCTCGTATGATTCCCATAGTAGACATCTCATTCATAGCAACATGAAACTCTGGTGTAAAGAATGGAAGAATCTGTTCCAATATCTGTGATCCATCATCACTATATTTTACCATAACAGTTAAAGTGATATTAAAATCATACGGAACAGGATTATATATTGTATTCAATTCTGTGACACTTGCACCCTTTACTTTTTTATATTTTTTTGTAGTTTGTAATTTTCTTGTAGGATCATAAGCATAATCCGTGATTTCAAAAGACATTCGTGGTAATGATAACACATCTTTTTGATTAAGTTTAGCTAAAAACTTTTCACTGGGTCCATATGCAATAGGAACTTTAAGTTCACGTTCAACAGTTCCATCCGACTTCATTCGTCTTATTGAAATATCATTAAATACTGTACCAAACAGGACTACAATATTTCTAATATTCTTATTATAAAAATGTGTTCCAAACATTATAAGTCACCCTCACTCCAAGGATCCATTTCAGAAAAGTCTAATATATTATCCCCATCCGTCTCTAGAATCTTATTATCAGAAAATCCATCATTTGGCAATAATTGATCATCTGTGGAGGTTACACTCCAATTTGCACCACTTGTATTGCCTGTAACATATGAATCACTTGCAAAAGTACCAACAATATTATAAACTCTCAATTTCCTTGTACTAGCAGTCCAAGATGCAACTACAGCCTTAGCTGTTGCGGTTGCTAAGGTATTACCTTGATATACCTGCTCATTTGGTGTATATGTTCCCAATCCACCAGCAGTCATTAATATATCAATTGAATACGCATTATCGGCTTCAACCTGATCAATAGCCGCGACACCAGTATCAATTTTCTCCCCACCATATTGAAATAATTCACATGTTAAATCAAAGACATAATTCTTTCCAACTTGATAAAATGGTTGTTCGTCTTCGACAAATTTAATTTCAAACAATCCTTTTGATAATGGAAACCATATAAGATCACCCTCTTTAGGGACAGCTGTACCAGTTACAAACTCAAACCGTTCAGCATGAACTGTTAAAATAAGTTCATCAGTAATAGTTAAGCCAAACTTAGAAACAGAATCGTCAGCACCCCCAAAATTATCAGAAGTCTTAACATACATTTCAATATCATATTTAGTATCAAATGTTGATAAAACATCCTCATCTAATATTAAATCTTCTTTAACAAGAGTTCTTGGTAAGTATACTACATCTATACCAGCCTGTTGTATAACCTCTCTGTTAATCTCATTTAATAAGTTTTGATCTGCAGTTGCGTTTTGAAAATAAATATTTGAGGCCATTAACCTATCATCCCATCAGGTGGAAGTTCGTATTTTAAATTCATCTCTTCTTCCATTTTAGTAATTTCTTCGGTAGCTTCTGTAAATATTGTTTGACCATCTAATGAAATACCACCGGGTAATGTGACACCCGTAAATTTCTTTAAATTACTTCCCCATTGTTGTTTAATTAAGGCAGTAGCATATTTTTTTAAGAACGCATCATTATATACCTGAGGATATGTAGATGGATCAAGTGCACGATATGCCTCTACAATAAGAATAGTATCAACTGAAAATTTACTTGCCCAATCAGTTTCTAAATATACTTTATCTTGCTTTCTATTAAACAACATCGTTGGTTGAATAGAAAATAAATGTTCAATTAATGAAAAATTAGTTTGTGACATAGCCCAATTAATTATTGCTGAGCTTTGCATATTTTCTAAATCATTTAAACGTAACTGATATTCCTCATTGAAGAATCCTGTCTGGAAAGCATTAAAATTAGGAATGGGAAGTACACGAAGAACACTAATAACAGCATTATCAACAGTTAAATATTCATTATCAATATCTGCTTGTGTTAATGTCTTTTTAAGAAAAACTTTTTCCACACCATCAAAATGATACTCTTGAAAATATTCAATCGCATCATCTATTCGATCTGACACTTGTTCGTCATCTACATTAATTTCTGTTACAGGCGCACCAAGGCGACGTAAACAATAATCAATTAGTTGTGGTCTTGTAGTTACTGACATTTATATCTCCTAATAATTCATTGCCCAATGGTTATGCATTAACTTCTTTCCAACTTACAGAAGGTTCATCCCATTTAAACAGTTTTAAACCATCTTCTGGTCTATCAATGGGAGGTTTCCATCTACAAGTATCCTCATCAAATACCCATGACGGTGGTACACCTTCTCTAGTTTCTACAAAAGCATCACGATTTTTATCATATAGCATTCCGGGACCAGCAAAGTTTTTTCTAAAAGTTGCGTTGTATGATGTTTGCAACCATTCGCCGCCCAATAAGCTTTTTAAAAAATCAATACCAAGTTGTTCTTGTTCATCCCCGTTTTCATCCTTCAATACATCATTATTAACAACAAGAGTTCTAATAACCCTATTACCTTTTAATTCTACAAAATGTGCCATTAAATACTCTCCTAAGCAGTATATGAACCAGTTCCAGTAAATTTTAATAGAGTATCTGACCCACTTGTAGTTACTGTCGGGGAACCTGATACTGTTCCTGTGTAATTTGCAGTAGGAATTTTTATAAATACAATTCCAGAACCACCAGAAGCTCCGCCCGCAGAAGCATCGTGACTTCCACCCGCTCCGCCTCCTGAGTTTGTCCCGCCATTTCCACCAGAAGAAAAAGTACCAGTACCGTAGTTTCCTCCTGCGTTAATTGCAGAGGTACCTCCCGTACCACCGCCTGAATAATTTCTTCCTGCGCCACCACCACCTATTCCTCCATCAAGAACGCCGCCTTGATTGTGATCTCCTCCGCCGCCGCCCCCTCCCCAATAATAATTATTGCCATCAATATTTACTTGTTTTCCAACTCCTCCTGTAGCTCTAGCAGAAGATCCGGGCGCAGCAGGTGAGCCTGCTGTACCTCCGCCTCCTCCCATTCCGCCTCCGCCGCTATTATAAGCTGCACATATTTGACCATCATATCCCTGATTCGTAGTTCCCTTTGCAGCAACACCACCATTACCATTTTGTGCTTCTCCACCTCCGCATCCTCCATCTTGAGCAAGATAAACACCGGGATGGTTTCCACTACCCCCGCATCCTCCTCCGTCTGAAACTATGTCAGTTATATCAGCACCAGTAATTGAACTATTTTGTCCCATCATAATTCCTCCCTGACCATAATTAGCTCCGTGAGGACTAGCAGCTTGTCCTACCCCACCAGCACCAACTGTTATTGTATAAGTTGTACCTTGACCTAAGAATATATTTGATTCAGATGGACCTCCGCCACCAGAACCACCCGGGTGCGAAGTCCTTAATCCTCCCCCACCCGCTCCTCCTGTCATGCCCTGATATCCATTTCCACCACCACCAGCAAGTACCATGAAGGAAGTAGTCATATATCCGGGTTTAATATTTCTTGTCACACCTTCTCCAACACTCATCCAAGCATTGTTGTCAGTAGTAGCATCTGTGCAACACCACATATCTCCTGTATCTGTTCTTAAATACAAAGTACCAACTCCAGTAGCAGGATTTGTTGTAATTGCAGGATCAGAAGTTGACTCCATAATGACCTTGCCTGAAGCAGGTAAATTTGTTAATTGACTACCATCAAGTGCGGGTAAAGTTCCATTTAAATAATTAGCATTAATAGTGTCACCAGCTTCAAACTCTCCAAGTGATATTACATCATTTCCAGAATATCTTGCTTTTACGGGTATTTTATCTGCCATTATTTATCCTTTATGGTTTAGGTGGCCAAGTTACATCTGCATAAACTGTATTACTTGCCGGTATATCTCTTAGTTCTTGTCTATAGGTTTTCCATTCATCGGACATGGTTACGTCAGGAAGTGCTGTCCAATCTGTTTCTGCTAACAAGTTATCTCTATGGTTACGAATCATTTTCATTTCTCTAGCTGGTGCTTCGTTATCCCACAAAATCCGATCATTATCTAATTGGGTTCTCTCATCGTCAGTCAGTGCAACATCTACGGTAGTGCCTAGAGCTAAGTCTATAATTTTTCTCATCCTAATTCCTCTATTATGTAATTGCCAGAAACCATCGTATTACCGTATATCTTAAACCCATCAACAACTGAGGCTTGTTTAAATTGTAAAGCACCGTATGTAAGCTGCACTGTATCACTCGATTCAGGACCGACTAAACGAAAGTACCCTATAGTATCGTGCGTACTGTCTTCTGGACCCATTATCGTTATTTGAATATATGCTTGAGAGGTTGTACTGCCTATATTCGTCACATATGGATTTAAAGGCAAATTAGTACCACTACTGCTTCTACTAGTGGACTCATCCGCTGGGCTTTCTCTGTAGGTATGAATAACATACCCATATATAGCACTAGATACGTCCGCGCCACTTTCTCGCAGACGCACATTCAAATTTGCTGTTGTATTCAATTCTAAATTGGCCATGGTAATTCTGGTAGACTTTGTTACATTAACTACCAGATCTGAATTACTAGAGAATGTACCGGAAGTACTTGTTGTCCAAACACCGCCACCAGCACCACCTGCTGGAGCTTCACTTGCCCAATTAGTTCCATCAGATGTTAATACATTTCCATCTGCACCAACAGCAGGTAAGCCTGCAGGTAGATTAGAAATATAACTAGCATTAATAGTATCACCAGCTACGTACTCACCAAGTGAGGTAACATCATTTCCCGAATATATTGCTTTTACTGGTATTTTATCAGCCATTGTTTATCCTATTAATTAAGTTTTTGGTATATCTGTTTTAACTTTAGCAATATGATCTTTCCAGATTGTAGTGTTATCTTTCAAATCTCTGTATTGCATATCTAGTTGATCTCCAATAGAACCGTAAGCTTTTATACGTTTATCTTCAAAAGAAACACTATTACTATTCCAAGTGTCATCATCCCAATCTACTTCAACAACTTCAAGATCAGCTTTAGCAATTCCTGAGATTGCTACTGCATTGTCTAAAGTTTTATCAGAAAAAGGTTCTTCTCTATGAATAATTTTATTAGTTGATTTTTGTTTTATATATTTCATTAAGATACCTTTAGTACATTTAAATAAGTTGAGTTAACATCAGCTTGTAGATCAATAGTTCCCCCAGTTTGCTGGCTCACTCTAATCTCAAAATAGTCAGTTCCATTTGCATTTTCTACAGAAACCAAATTCATACCAGCAGTCCCTGATGAATGTTGATTCGATGAGGATTGCGCACTATAGTACCCATTTTTATATACATAAATAAACTGAGCACAATTTGCACCCCAAGTTGCCCAACGAATGCTAACAATAAATAAATAAGAACCAGCAGAAGGAGTGTATCTATAAGTACTCGAATTCCAAGCATTTTGTGAATCTAACGTTTCTGTATTAAAAGCTACTGTCGTATTGTTTCCATTAAGACATGAAAGATTAGCACTATTATAAACATCTAAAACAGGAGTAGCACCCCCAGAAGCAGCATCAGCCCACTCGGGTGCCGTGGCACCGCTATTCATAGCAAGGGTTTGTGCGGCAGTTCCTTTTGGAAGTCTTGCATAAGCTGATCCATCATGGTAAAGAATATCTCCTCCAACTGAATTCAACGGAATTCCAACATTAAGGCCATCACCACCACCGGGCGTATTAATATTATCTAATACACCATCCGCTTTATAAAACGGAAACTGGCCACTTGTGATTGTTATATTATCTGAATTTCCATCCGCTTTATAAAACGGAAATATACTATCACCATCTACTGCAGCTGCCTCTTCACTTGCCCAATTAGTTCCATCAGATGTTAATACATTTCCATCTGCACCAACAGCAGGTAAATCTGCCGCGGCATCAGCATTTACCCAATTAGTTCCATCAGATGATAAAACTTTTCCTGCAGCACCGGGTGCAGGAATATCTTCCAACATACTAATGTCGACTTTATGTAATGCCATTAACTTCTACTCCTATTTAAGATGCATTAACTTCCATCTTCTGGTTGTTTGTATTTTCTTGGTTATGCCTACTAATTGATTGAAGTGGACCAAGCACATTAATAACTTCCCCCTGTGACGCTCCTTGCGTTAAGCAATTTTTACGATGCATCAATTGCTCTTCCATCGAAACAGCTTGATGTGTATCACAATTTTTCGTATCAAATGAACCATCATCTGTTTCAGTTTTAATTTGTGACCAGATTTTGAGTTCTCTAATCCGATCTGCTGCCATTAGATGTAGCGCCATTTTATTATATTGAGCCTCATCTAAATCAATTTTTAGATCAATCATATCAAGTTCATCATCACAAGCTTCTATATCACGCTTAATTTTGTTTACTTTATTTTGCAATCGTCTGTACTCAAATCCCTGCGTAATAACCGAATCTAACATAGCAGCTTGTTCTCGTACTGCTTGCCAATACTTACTAGCTTTCGTTGGAAACGTGCCGTCATTTAAAACACTAAAACGCATTTCAGTTTCCGTGCGAAAAATCTGGCGTTTATGCAATGTGTCATTTAATTCTGCTTCAAGCGATTGCAAAGCATTTCCATCTTCCTTAGACAGAAGATCAGTTTCGTCACAAATTCTTTTAAGTTCACTCATGGAAGAACAATCTCCTCAAACGGTCTATCGGACTCGGCTTTATTGTAAGTAATATCAGCTTCTTCTTTTTCAGCATCAATAATTGCTTGTGCTTCTTCTCTTGTTTTTTCTACCCCCGAAATTCGTTGTATCCATTGTTTGGCAGAAGGCTTATCTTCAACTGCCCAAATAGATTTCCCATATCCTATTACTTCATAGTTACGAGGGGTATCGTAAAAATCCTTTCCAAACTTATCTCTTTCAGCGTATATGTACATTAAATTATTCCTCTGTAATAAAATTATTCGGCACTCATACTCACAGAGTATACTCCTGAACCAGCAGTATAAATTTCTGTGGTATTTGTGGCACCAGAAGTAGTACCACCTGAAGTAATACCAAACCCTGAACCACCAGCGGCTCCGGGCATAGCCCCACCAAATTCACGAGCAGTAAGCATTACCGCTTGAGTTGTCCATGATGAGCCGTTCCAACTCATATGGGCATTTTGGCAACTACCACTACCACTATGGGAAGTGCTCTGCCATGAGTGAGTGCTTGTTGTGCCACCAAACAAATGAGCAGTAGTTTGTGTAATTCCACCCATTCTTGCCCTCTGTACCACAGTCATTGATGGGTCTGATACAGTTGACCATGAACTTCCGTTATAAGTTTCAGCGGATTTAATATTAGATCCACCACTCATACCCATCACACTTATCGAAGCAGTTGAAGTTCCAGCCATACAAGCATGGCTAGTTGTACCATGATTCCATGCGCCTCCAGCACTTTCTGCTGAACCATTCCAAAGACGAGCATTATTATTACCAACACCAGAAGGGTTATATCCCCCAAGGTAAAGTGCTGCGGTTTGAAGACCACAACAATTACCTCCTGCTTGTTCACCACCAGCAGCAGAGCTGCCAACTTGCGTCCATGCTCCACCATTATATTCGTGAAGATAATAGGCAGTTGACCAAGAGCCACCACCACCATACATAAATCCAGCCGAACTTACCCCACAACAACCCGGTCCTCTTGATTGTTGATTAGGAAGACTACCCCCTGTTGACCAAGATGTGCCATTATAGAGATGCGTTATGACATTTGCAGTTCCATTAGAATCAGTTTCTCCACCTGACCACCAAGAATCTGTGCGTGAACCAGCACCACCATTAAATTTCATGGCTGTCCCATTTGTACCAGTTGACCATCCTGGAGTTACAGCTCCAGTTGCTTGGATCTTGTGCGTATTAGTGGTTGTATTAAACCACTGATCGCCAATACTTGGAGAACCTGGATCAGATGCCACAACATCTAAGCCACCAGCAGCAGCTACCCAACTGGGGGCTGTTGCACTTGTAGCAAAGGTTAATACTTCACCAGCAGGAGTACCGGGTTTTGCTAACCGATTAATTGTGTCAGTACCATCAGCATAAATAATATCTCCTGCTACTAACGGAGGATTAAGTTTCGATCCTGTTATAGAATCATCCTCTATTTGAGCCGAATCAACGGTTGCTAAACTAGCTAACGCACCAAGACCGTGAGATGCAATTGAAGTAACCGCACCTGATAATTTTGACGTTAAAATAGTATCACCCACAACAGTTTCAATCCATACAGCAGCACCAGCCGTTGCATCAGTACAACTAAAAAGTTGTCCTGTGGTATTATTCAGAATCATATCACCAAGAGTTGGAGTTGCAGGATCTGTTGGAGTTGGATCGGTTGCTTGTTTTACAATTGAACCAGATGGTGCATTTTCGCCACTTGTCCAATTAGTCCCATCAGAAATTATAATTTTCCCAGCAACACCCGGTGCGGGAATATCTTCCATCATACTTATATCTACTTGATTTAAAGGCATTAACTTTCTTCCTTATCTCCTGTATCTGTTTCCACATCTGATGATGTGTTTGCTTGCAATCTAATTAATTTTGCTTCTAACTGAATATTTTGGGCTATTTGCTCATTCAATCTTGTTTGAAGAATATTAATAATAGTTTGTGCATAATCTACTTTTTCTTCTGGTGTAGTTACTACTTCATTCATAGTCAATCTCCTTTATAATTTATTTTTTTTCTAAAGTTTGGTCACTCCAACCAAATTCATTCATTTCATCTTCATCCTTGAGAGCATCTATAACATCTTCTAAATCGTTTGATTTATCTCTAAGTGCTTGACGTTCTGCTAGTATATCTGTATTATCAGCACCAGTATCTCGTGCTCTATCTAGTTTCCAATCCGTAGCAGCAATTAAATTACCTGTAGCAGCTTTCACCCTTTGCTTCGTGTAGTTTTTCTCCTCTACTAATTTTCTTGCTAATTCTGCATCGGCTTCTTCTTTAATCTTATCTATAATAGCATTATCAGACATCCCATCAAAAATATCAACTAATACACCTTCTTTAACTTGAAACCGATGAGGATGTGATGCCATATCATCAAGTTCAAACTTTCCGTTTGGATCAGGATAATATTCTGTACCATCTTCATTAAAAGTAACTTTAATTATTGCCATTATCTTACACTCCTATTGTTATATAATTTTACCATCCAGATTCAGGTGGGTTAACATCCTTCCATGTTGATTGATCGCTATATGTATGACCTGTATTTTGTGGTGTTGACCAATCGTTTGTAGCAGGACCTCTATAAGCTTCAACCTCCGCGATTGTTAATGCACCCGGAATTACCGGATAAATTCGTGGATAATTAGTAGAATGATGCATGCTGTCAAAGAAACCATGTCCATAATTAAAGTTATGTTCAATGGTTCCTCCATCAATAGGTCCATATTTTATACTGTTTCCCCCTTGACCATAGTTATCAAGTTTATAGGCATGAAAATTCTCTTCCATGCTATGTCTTCCAAAATATAGTCTATAGTCTGAATCAGCATTTGAGTTGTAATTAAAAACAAAATCATTACTACCAAACGGTGCAACACAAACTGAATAACTTGTTGAATTATTCCAACCTTTACGATATTCACCAGTTACACTATCAATCATATACATTTTCATTCCACAACCATAATAATAATATGGCCACATACACAAAACATATCTACCATCATTTGTTATCATAAACATCTGACCATGATCTTCATCTTGGTCAATACCATAACTCGTTGTAGATTGCATACTACCCATTTGGGCATTAACATCTGTAGAATTTCTTACTCCATACTGGTCAAAATGTTTTCTATAAGTATATCCACAATCAACATCTTGTCCATAAGTTTCATTTGTAAAATTAATTGCTTGAATCCAAAACCCTGTATGTGGTCTCCCATAGGTACAATAAACTTCGCCAGTATCACATACAGTTACAGTATGGTGATATCGGTCTTCGTCGTTGTAATAACTATAAGGAACATCTGTCCATCGGTGATTTGATTCTTTTACATTTTCTCTCCACCAATTCCAATCAACTCCTGGATGAGGAGGTGGAACATCTTTATACCAATGCCATCTGAAATTACTACCGCCCGCATACTCAACAAAAACCATTACTTTAGTTCTTTGATTATATCCCATGCAACCGCGTGAATTATTTTGAGAATTACTCCAACCAAATCGGTTAGTATTGGTTACACTTGAACCAAAATACCAACTGTTTCGCGATTGTTTTGCGTAACCTCGGGCAATCCATGGATTACTATGAGTAGAATATGATGATCCTTCCATAGCTGAACGTCCACCTGCCCAAGTATCTTGCCCCCTTCTATATATTCTCCGTTGTGGATCAGTATTTCCTACCCAACAACAACTATTCATATTTGCTGACATTATATGCCTATAATGATCCATAGCATGACCCTGCATAGGACCACCCCACCCATTAGGAGATAAATTCCCTATATCTCCACTACCACCACTAACAGAACTACTACCATAACTTCTAGTACTTGAACTACCGTGACCGTTAGTAGTCATTACTCCACTATTGTTGTTCGTTGTTTCAGGACCATAGGAACTATCCAAGTTGGGACCAGATAAATTACTCCAAGCTGTAATAGGTCTATTATAATGATTATAGGCAATATAACCTCGACTAGAAGTATCAGTCGCGGTATGTACATACCATGCGGCTCGTTCATATGGATCAGTACTGAAGTTTGAATTACCTCCTCCACCACCAGAAGAAGAACTTGAACTCCCACCAAGAAATTGACTTAAATTACTCATTTATATTTTCTCCTTTAAGATAAAACCCAACCATTCGTTGTGCCAGTATAAGTTAATCGGGTAGATGAATTGGCTACATTAATTTCCAAATCTTCAGCCAATGTCTGTATATTTTTTCCATTTCTTCCAACAGTAAGTTTATTAGTAGCAAATTTACTTGCTTGATCTGCAAAATCAACATAATCATTTACTGCTGGATTAGTTGGCAGTTTTACTGTAAAGGTTCCTGCTGTTGTATTAATCATATATGAAGTATTAGTAATAGCATCGTAAGTTGGTGCAGAGTCGGTACCTTCTTGTCTTGTAAAATACCAATCTAACCATTGCGTATTACCACCTCCATATACAGCACCTCGCACACCTACCATTCTATAATATTTGTAACCTGTAGTATTAGCAGACAGTTCAGTACGATCTATATAACCACCATTACCACCCGTCAATCCCTCATTATGTAAAGCCCATTCTGTGCCTATATTAACTTCTTCTCCACCCCAAACGCCTGTTGCACTTCCTTGCCATTGCCAAGTTCCTTGTGGAGTTTCAACCGCTGAAACAGTTTTTGAAAATCCACTCGTTCCACCTGTAATCGTATCAGAAGTGGTAAATTTCGCACCAGATGATTCAGTATAAGTAACAGTGGTAGTTCCAGCAGCACCAAGAATAACAACTCCTGTTGCACCCGATGAACTGCCAGTAATAGTTTCACCTACTGTAAATGATTCAGCAGTATTATTAACTGTAAGTTTTGGATTCTCAAAAACTGTATCTGAATGTTCGCCATACATTCTTACTCCGGTAATAATATTTTTTGTGTCAAAAGCAAATTGTATATATTTTGACGAAGTAATATGATCGGAAGAAAATTCCCAAGAATCTGTTGAATTTACAGCATGGCCGCCATCGACAAGATTGGAAACAGGACCTGCTGGAACAGTACAAGTAGTTGTTACAGTAATATCACTTGTTCTATCATCATTTAAAGTATCTAATGCTGAAGCAGCATATGTCGTAGTAATTACTCCGTCAGCATATACAAGATGTTTCCAATCAGCCCCATCAGTATCAGTCTGAACCCATCCATCAGTTGCAGACGCATATACTAACTCAATCATTGATCCACTTTCTAAAACCAAATTATATGCTTGTCTATTTATATTTTTACCATTTCTATCAATTGTCAATCTATTAGTATCAAAAGATCCTGTCTTGTCTACAAATCTAACAGCATCACCTGCTGTAGGAGTTGCAGGAAGTTGAACAGTTTTAGCAACACTTGATGTATCAACTATATAATCATTATTAGGATCAACAGGAATTGATGATGTAGTACCTGCAGTACCACCCATTGAATTATGATAGGAACAATAGTAATATAAATCCGGTGCACCTGATGCTACAACTATTTGTGTATACGCACCAGCAGTTCCGGGAGTTCCAACTTCTGTAACACCCGTTGTGTATTGTGTACTACCACCTGCGTCTGCCACAGTTGCAAATTTAAATGTATGACCTGCCACAGAAGCATTAGATGTATTAAACTTATAAGTATTTCCCTCTGCTAAAACTAAAGAATCTTGTGATACTCCATCTATAACAAATTTACTAGATGCAACAACTACTGATTTCGTTATTGTTTTATTATTTATTGCTTCTTCCCAACCACCAACCCATGACGCGTCTTTACTAAAACCACCAGAGGTTAATTTCTGTCCCGCAGTGCCCGGTGCCAATACAACCCAATTTCCATTTGAGTCATAAGTAATAACCGCTCCCCGCTGGCCGCCAACCAATGCTGCCATTGTATCAAAACGCTGTCCCATACCTAACCAAACATTAGCTCCTGCTGTATCATCAGTTAAAACAAAAATATTACCATCAGTAGTATTAATCCATTCTGTACCGATAGAATAACCATTAGATTCAGCAGAAGTAACGGTAGGGTTTGTAGAATATTTAACAGGGATCGTACCGGGAGCAAACATTGATGGTGTTAATGTGCCTCCAGAAGGAACACCAATATCTGTCACAACACCTAAATATAGTACATGGATAAGTATATTATTAGCAGGCGCAGTATTAAATGTAAGTGTTCTGTTACCAGTTCCTGATAATGTATAATGATTTGGTGATATTTGCTGAACACCACTAACGGTTACTAAAATTGATGCAGCAACAGCAACGTCTTGTGTTAATAGAAAAGATGTTTCAACACCATTTCCAGTATATATCTCTTGCTGAAAGGTTCCACCAAAATTACCAGTTAATTTAGCAGCGTCTACTGATACGATTTTATCATTAGTAACAGAATTATCAAGAATTTTACCAGTAGTAACAATATTATCTGCAAGTTGTGCTTGTGTATAAGTGGAAGTTGTTCCCGTAGTGGTTAAAAATCTAACCATAACACTTTGTCCACTAGGGACACCGGCTAGTGTTAAAACTTTTCCTGAAAGGCTATATTCACTTGGTCGTTTTACAACGCCATTAACAACAACCTCTATAGAAGCCGTGGTTGGTGCTATTCTTCCTAAAGTATACTGATTTGCACCAACAGATGTATGTTCTTCTGCTTTTATAAAACCAAAAAATGGTTCATTGCCTATATACTGTGTCATCTATTATTCCCCTATTCTGATATGACTTTCGTCACTTCTGGCCGTAAATGTATTTTACCTTCTAAGATTCGTGTAATTACACTACCCGAAGTTACTTCAACATCATAATAATAATAACCAGATTTCATCTCAGCCGAAACGGCAGATGTCAAATTCAATGTAAGAGTTCCTGCCGATGCAACTAATGTAGTTCCTGAAATAGCAGCTGAAGCGGTGGAAGTATAATTCTTCCGCATATGAGATGTAATAGTATAATTAGATAAATCAATCACCGTTCCTGAGGTATCTTTAGCAGTAACCACGGTGCTCCAATCCGATCCCTGATCTATGTTGTAATTTGTAATGGTAGCCATTCTAATTCCTTTTAATATTTATACCAATATTTATAATACTATATTGCTCTCTTTATGATTTTTCATTCAATACTTCAATTAATAAGTCATTTTCGGGACAATATAAGTATTCCAATCTACTGGTATCAAGGGCTTTAACAGCATCATCTAAGGATTCAACTAATGGCTCACCACCTAAATTAAAGGAAGTATTGAATAATATAGGAATTCCTGTTTGTGTATTAAACTCCTCTATCATTTCATAAAATACAGGATTTTGTTCCTTTTTCAAAGTTTGAATACGGCACGTACCATCTACATGAACAATAGCAGGAATTTTTTCTTTATATCCTTCATTACAATACATTGCATACATCATGTGAGGAGATTCTTCTAGTCCTCTCATATCAAACCATTCGTCTGCATATTCATGTAATATAGTTCCTGCGAATGGTCTAAAATATTCTCTACGTTTTACACTATTAACATAAGCCTTACCATCCTCTGTGCGAGGATCAAAAAGAACTGAACGATTACCCAATGCTCTAGGACCATTCTCACAACTACCCTGAAAGAGTGTAACAATATTTCCTTTCAATATTAGTTTAACTGCATCTTCAGGTAAAAAAGCTTTTTTAATAGTCCCATTATATTTTTTAGCTATGTTTTCTACTTCCTCATCTGTATATTTATACTTCGGACCTAAAAACAAACTATCAGCATATTCTTTAACCTTTTCATCTTCATTAATTAAATGATGTGCAAATAATGCCGCACCTATAGATGTGCCCGCATCATTTGAAATAGGTTCAACGTATAAATTAATATCTTCATCTTTTAATTGACCAAGATACCAATAATTAGCAACACAATTTAATCCATAACCACCAGACAGTACAACATTTTTATTACCACTCATTTCAACTGACTTACGAATTAAATCAAGAACCATTTGTTGAGATTCTGTTTGTACAGCATAAGCCATATCTCTACGATTTTGTAATCTAGTAACATCTACTCCAGCTTCTAATGGTTCTGGATCATTTAAATGTTTATATCTTCCTTGATTTACCGCAGCACCATTTGGATATGTTGGAATAATTAAATTACGATCTGCTGTTTTCCATCTTCCTCCACCAGCATCATTAAAAATTTGTATTTTATCATTTGGTTCTCCATAAGGAAATAATCCCATAGTCTTGCCAGCTTCAATTGGATTCCATCCACAATATCTTGTTACTGCTTCATATGCTTTTACAATACCAGCAGAATCATCAATAATAAATTCATGTTCTCCTTTTTCATTTTCACGTTCACTTGAAAAGTTATCAATCTTTCCACTTGTCCATGGTCCTCTACCAGCTTGATGTTTATAAAGTGTTTTAAATGTAGCTGGATAAGAACAATTAAAAATTGATTCAAGTTCCCATGTTATATCCTTTTCACCATTTAGTTCCATAGGAATATATGTACCTGCTCCATCAACAACCAATGCTGTTGCAGATTCAAAACCAGAACGATAAAAGGCACAAGCAGCATGCATTTTATGATGCCACCTGTCCATATGCCAAACTTGTTTTCCCGTATCTTCAATAAGACGTAACTTTCTTGCAAGTCCACTACATACATCACCACCAGAAAATTCAACCATACTTTCATCTGGTTGTGTATGTGATATAATTAAATAATCTAGTTTATCAGTATACTCTAAAATTTTAACCATACAAGCATAAGGACCACCATCATATTTTTGTCTACTCAATCTTTCTTCTTCTACAGCAAAAACTACTGCACCATCTTTAAGTAAACATATACTAGCATTATGACCTCTTGATATACCCGCAATCCATTGACTCATCCATTATCCTCCATTAATTTCATACCTTGTGGTATGCTAACAGGAGCTGGTTTAGTAAAGTTACTGTGGTCATCATGGCTACACTTATCAGTATGTACATGAGGTTCAACTTTACCTTCAAATTTAGATCCTTTTCCCATTCGTTTCTTTACTGAATCAACAACAAGTTTTATTTCTTTCTTATCCATAACAATAGAATCATTATTAGCACGATCTTTCTCATCATCCATAGTAAGACGAATAGGTGAATATACCCGTTTATCTTTACCAACATCTATAATATCAAAATCTTTATTGTCTGGATAAGAAATGTTTATTGGATAAGTTGACCCAATAATAACAGTTGCTGTTTTATTAAGTGCCTTTGCAATATGTTGTCCTACAGAATCACAACCAAGAAAATGATCTGCATTATATATCATTGCCGCCCACAATCTTAAATTAGGTTCTTTAGGTACAGCAATTGTATGTTCTTTATCTTCTTTTATATCTAAAGGCATTTGACTCATCACAATAATCCCATATTCTTTTCTTAATTGTTGAATAAGCTCAACAGCATTTGCTGATTCTATAGATCGCGAAGTTGAATCATATACAGCAGGACCTACCTGTTGAACCGAACGACCAAAAGGTTGGAAGACTAATATTTTGTCTTTTTTAGTTCCAGATTTAATTTCTTGAATTGTTTGAAACCCTTTAACTAATTCTTCTTTACTAAGATGAATTAGAGGGTCAGGGAGGACACGAGGTTCATCTAATTCATTAATAAGAATATCAAAACCTTGTGCTAAACTACATTTTTGATTGAAGTATTCGTTAACTCGGTATGGTTCGGGAGAAAAGACATCTTTATCTTTTAGATGACTTTCAAAAAGATTTTTATGCCAAACTTCAAAAGCATGTTTATGTAAGGTAGGATGACCACGATAAAAATCCATTCCACTTTCACATACTATAACAAAATCTTTATCACCTGAATCTTCTGCATATCTTTCTAATGCGGGGATAGAACAAAGAACACGACCTGCTCCACCATTAATAAAAAAAGCTTTTGAACGACCACTCATAATTTTTCACCTCAATAAAACTATTAATAATAATTACATAACTATTTATACGACCTTATGGAGCGTTTTCATCAACTCCAGCAATCGGCCACATTTGTTCTATTGCTTTTTTATCTTCAGCAGTTCTATCTTTAATACTAACAATACTATCATCATTATCTATACTCCAAGGACCATCTGGATTGGTAGTATTATTTTCTTCTGGTGACTTAGGCCATGGAATTAATTCATTAGGTACATCTTTCCATGTTGCTGGCATATCTCGTAATTTTTGTCTGTATGTTTCCCACTCTGCCTTAACATCAGCAGGTACATCCGAAGCTGCAGTTTTATGATCGGAATTTTCTAACAAATGATTTCTTCTTGACCTTATCTTTTCATCTGTAAACCGAGTTGGCACACACGCTTCTTTATAAACTAAATTCTTAAACTGTTTTGTATCGGGATTATACAAGTCCTCATTCAAATCTGCTTTTGAAAAAACTTCAAAAGGAGAAGTTGGATCTGTTACAAACGAATTAGGTTCTGAATCTGGTCCTACTTTTATTTCATAGCGTTTTAACTCACCTAACGGATTAAAGGTCTCCGTACTAGGTCCAATTAATCCCGCTATAATACATTCTTTATCTCCTGCTTTTGCATCTAATTCAACTTGATAAAGATCGCCGGGCATTGGACGTTCTGTCATATCATCTGCATCCCATACTGCTTCAAGACGATTAGCTTTCCCCCAACTATTATTAGTATCTTTAGTTAACCATAAAATTAATTTTTCTGGTCCTTCATATTGACAAGTGCTGGTTTTACCCAACACATCAGCTTGACCATGACGTTCATCAGGGATTCTATATGTAAGTAATGTTTTATATATCGCCATTATTTTTCATCCTTTTTATTGATAAGTTACTTTTACTAATCCACCAGCACCCCAATGACCCCAACAAGCACTTGATGTTGCATGTCCTACTCCTACTCCGGCTCCACCTGGAAACATTGAATGTGAAGAACAACAACTATAATTACCCGTACACCAACTAGAACCTTGACCAGTATAACTAACTGCAAATGGACCTGTAGGTCCGCCAGCTGTTGTAAAAACTTCTGAACAACAACTGTAACCATGATATGAGTGTCCTGTAGTTCCCGTATATCCCATACTTTTAGTTGTTGGTGTTTCTGGTATACCACAAAAACCAGGATTAGTTGCGTTTGTTATCCAGTTACTATTATAATCACCTAGATTACATTGAGTAGCTAATCCACAATTATAACAACTAGACATTTTATCCCAGCTATTTGCTCCACCACGACCACCAATTGCACAGAAATTTGATAAGCCATCTCCTGTGACATATGATATACAACCATCTCTACAAGCTGAACAGCAATGACAACAACATGAACAATCTGATGTTCCTGCTGCACATAAAGTATATTGTGAAGAACCTGCTGTAAATTCACTATCCGAAGCAAGTAGATATTGCATAGCATAGTTTCCACCTTGTCCGCCCATAGGAACATCATGGTCACCACCAGATGAACCACCTGGCCCACCACCACTTAAAATTTCAAACTTAACCATCTGTACACCAGATGGTACAGTCCATTGTAAACAACAACCACCATTTTGCTTAGTCCAATGATTTCTATTAAAAATAGTAAATTCTTTTACTACCGGTGTCGGTGCCGCGGCAACACCCATGAGTGTTTTAAAACTGACTACTGCCATGATTTCTCTCCTTTAATATATTGACTCATTGATATGTTACCTTAACCAATCCACCACCACCCCAAACAGCTACACATCCTGTACTAGTATTTCTTTGTTGACCGCCTCCACCTCCGCCTGGAAATGAACTATGTGATTGACAACAGGATATTCCACCATGACAAGAATGCCCTCCTACCATAGCATCTAAACCTCCACTAGAAAATGGTCCTCGTGGTGAACCAGCCCATGACCAATTTTCTTGGCAACAACCATAATTTACCATTATACCTCCCGGTGAACCCGAAAAACCATAATCTGCACCACAATAGCCGGGCTGAATTTGCCAATGAGCCCAAGGTCCATTATAGGCGCTAAGTGTACATTGTGAACCATTAATATAACAATTATAACAACTAGACAACATATCTGTTTGTGTAGTACCACCTTCTCCACCCATTGCACAAAAATTATATAATCCATCACCTGTTGCATATGAATGGCAACCATGCCTACAATTCCTATGACAACTACAACAACATGAACATTGTGAAGTTCCTGCAGCACATATAGTATAAACAGATTCATTACCTGCTGTGGAACAAAAATCTGGCATCATTTCCATAGCCGTTATAACACCACCCGATATAGTTGAACATACTCTACCACCTTGACCATTATTACCAATGAAATGTCCATTAGGACTGCCTTGTGCAGCTGTTCCAACAAAACAAACAGCTGGTTGTGAGCTATATGATGATCCACCATTCGTAACAGTAATAGTACCTAACTTACCAGTGGCCAGATCGACTGCCACGGTGGCTGATGCTGAACTTCCCCCTCCACCTGATATACATACTGTTGGATTACTATACCATCCACCACCACCAGCAGTACTGTTAAGAGTTCTAACTGCATAAGCCCCGCCTTGACCTCCTACCCCCGAATCATGGTCTCCTCCCGTTGAACCACCGGGACCTCCACCACCTACTAATTCAAATTTTATTGAAGATGTGCCAGTCGGAACAGTCCATTCAATACAACAACCACCATTAGTTACTGACCACCATTGATCGTTATAAACATGAAATGTTTTAGGTGAAGATGAAGGTGGAATCTCTTGATCTGCTTGCCAAGTTAGAAGGTCTGTTAAATCTACCATTAAGTTATCCTACGTTTGAAATATTTTCTATTTGTTTAAGTGCATCTGCATCAGCTTCTGATCTATCTTTAATCCAAACAACATCATCTTTATCTGAATCCTCAGAATATCTATGCTCTATTGTTCC
>PYIL01041955.1_pt1 | contig 38287 bp, 38 predicted proteins | sample 3578041 | NCBI WGS metagenome assembly PYIL01 (sample SAMN08408023, study PRJNA431606) | Marine metagenome isolate SA_KN192-05_S13_150m, whole genome shotgun... | biome: marine; feature: oceanic pelagic zone; material: water; isolation source: 150 m water sample, 0.2-0.8 um fraction ... | reverse complement strand
GAGGAGCGAGTGCATCCCGGGGTGCGGTTAATGAGCGCCCTGGACGAGTTCAACGCCTGTCTGGCCGAGGAAGGACACGAGTGGATCGGATTCCCCGATGCCGCAGCGGGTCCCGAGGCGCCGGCGAATCAGCCCGCCTACCTTCAAGCGCTGCAGCTCTGCAACAGCCGGACTGGGATCTCTGACGCCTACGAGAGCTACGAGACCTCCCGCTCAGACCTCTCTCCTGAGGAGATCCGGCAGGAGAATCAGAACTTCATCGACCTAGTGGACTGCCTCCGAGGTCTGGGTTGGTCGGTCGGTGACCTGCGACCCGACGAGGACGGCCTCCTGAACCCGGGAGACGAGTTTGTGGGTCCCGACGGCGGGATCGTGAGCGATGACATCCGAGACTGCGCCAGCGAGATTGCGCTGGCTGCTGAAACCGAGGAGTGACCAGATGATTCGAGCAGCAGTAATAGCAGTAGCGGCCTTGATCGCCGCCGGCTGTGGTGGAGGCGGCAGCGAGGCGGCACGCACGGTGACCCTGCTGGCCGAGGACGCACCGTCGGTGATCGTGGTCTCGACCACCGTGGCGCCCTCCACGACCGTGGCACCCACCACGGCGGCACCCACGACCGTAGAGATCATCGAGGAGGCCACGTCCACATCCGCAGAGGCCACGGCGTCCGAGACCAGCCTCGAGGTCGAGCCCGAACCGGAGGCGACCACGACGACGACTGAGGTGGTCAAGGAGACCATCCCGTTGGCCGAGCAGGATGTTCCCGCCGGGATCAAGATGATGGACTCCCTCGAGGAGTTCAACAACTGTCTAGAGGAAGAGGGGACGACATTCATCGGTCGCCCCGATGCCGATCTGGGTCCCGAGGACCCAGTCAACCAGCCGGAGTACATCGAAGCACTGACCCTTTGTGCAGCTCGGTCAGGCATCGTGACCGCCATGCAGGAGTTCCAGACGTCGAGGATCGGACGGTCCCCGGACCAGATCCGTGAGGCCAACGAGCAGTTCATCTACCTGGTGGGCTGCCTGCGAGGAAAGGGCTGGACGGTTAGCGACCCGATGCCCGATGCTGAGGGTTCGCTTGGCCCCGGCGAGGACTTCCAAGGTCCCGACGGCGATCTCGACCTCGGCGACATCCGCGGCTGTATCAGTGAGCAAAATCTGGCAGACGGAGGAGATGACCAGTGAGGAAGCGCTTGAAGAGCCTGTTTTCCCTGGCCGTAGCGACGGCCTGTGTGGTGGCCATCGTGATGTGGCAGCCGTGGGCTGACGATGCGACGGTGGTGGATCTTGGGATCGATCGGGCCATCGCCGAGTCGGTGTCGGTCCGGACGTTGACTGACGAGATCACTATCCGGGGCGAGCTGCGTCGCGACGAACTCCAGGTGGTGACCGCCGCGGTGGACGGCAAGGTTGGACACGTGTCCGTGGAAGACGGGGACACCGTCAAGGCCGGTGATGCCCTGCTGACCATCGACGGCCGCGAGCTCGTCGCCGTGCTGGGCGATTTCGCGTTCTACCGACAGTTGGACGTGGGGTCCGAAGGTCCCGACGTCCGACAGTTGGAGGACGTCCTGTCGTCTGCCGGCTACCAGGTGGGAGACGTGGACTCCCTCTATACCGAAGAGACCCGATCCGGTCTTGCTGCGTGGCAGGCCGATCACGGCTACATCGGTGCGGCCCCCGAGGCCGACGAGGTCGTGACGGTCAGCCTGCAGGGCAATCCTGCGGGATATGTGGTCGGTCCGGTCAACGCTGTTTCAGTTCGCATCGGACCGGCGGTAGCCACCGCCGGTGAACTGCGCGAGAGCCAGTCAGCAGCAGTGATGAGCACCGTGGCAGCCGTTGTAGATGCGGCGGCCGTGGCCGACACGCCGGTTCCCACGGTGAGCCTGACCTCCGCGGCCGTGGTCGTCCAGGAGGGAAGACCCGTGGTGGTGACCGTCTCCGCCGACGTGGCGCCGGTGGCCGACCTGGAGATACCGATCACCATCTCCGGCGACGTCATGGTCGGCGACGACTATGTGGCTCCGGACGACACGATTGTGCTGCCGGCCGGCAGCTTGTCGGTGGTAGTCGAGATTGAGACGCTTCTGGACGACGACCGCGAGCCTTACGAAGATCTGAAGGTGGCCATCGGCGGCGCGTTTGATTCGCTGGTCAGCATCGCGCCCCAGACGCTCGTCGTGTTCGACCTTCAGGCCCAGATCAGCGACAAGGAGACGCGAAGGTCGGAACTGGTGGACGAGATCGGCGAGGCGGCGGCCGATGGTTGGTCTCTCGGTGAGTACGACAACCGTGTCGAGATAGTTGACCTCGAGAAGCGGAGACTTGAACTGCTGGACGAGATTGCCGAAGCCGAGGCGGACGTGGCGACCGAACAGACCGAGGTAGACGCGCTCGAGACCCTCTCCAGACTGAAGACCGATGTCGAACAGGAGTTGATGGACAAGAGCATCATCACTATGGCCAAGGCCATCGAAGCTGACTACACCCCGGCAGTTGCTGAGGAGTTGATGGCCCTTGACACTGCGCTTGAGAATGCCGACGCCGACCTCGAGGCCGAAGACATCACTGTGTCGGCCTGGAGGAAGGCCTTTGACGCTTACTACGACGCGCTGGAGGCCGCTGGAGAGGAGTCGGCTGAGCTTGTGGCGGCACGTGACGTCCTCGAGGCCGAGACCGATGCCCTCACCCTCCTCCGGGAGGAGCAGGATCGGGTGGGCTACCGAATAGAGGATGCCGAGGACCGGCTCGCCGACGTCCTCGCTGCCGAGGATGACTCGTTGTCCCTTCTTCGCGATGAGCAGCAGAGGCTGACCTACCTGCTCGAAAGTCTTCACGAGGACCTTCGGGTGGCTCAGGCGGCCCGCTACGTGGTGGGTGATGCCGATGAGGTCACGGTCAGTATCGACGATCCCGACGTGCCCGACGTGCCGATCCTGGTCTTGCGGGCCGACGGTGAGACGGTCGGCGAGGGCGGCTCGGCCACCTTCACCATCGAGACGACTGTCGAGCTTGTGGAAGACCTTGATGTGTTCTACGTAGTGGAGGGTTCGGCCACCGCCGATGCCGATTTCAACGCACCGGACGGCGACATCACGATGAAGATGGGTCAGGAGCGGATCACGCTGTCTATCCCGGTCCGTAGCGATGACGACGTGGAGGGCGACGAGACTCTCACCGTACGGCTGAGTGTCGACCCGTCGGCGAAGTACCGCCTCAGTGACCGTGACCGGGCCACCATCCTGATCGAGTCCTCGGACCTGCCCGAGCTGACGTTGGCTGGTGGTGGTGGTGTGGCCGAGGGCGACACAGCGGTGGTGACCATCGTGGCCGACCAGGCGCCGGACACCGACACGAGCGTTAACTACCAGGTCTCGGGTAGCGCCCAGGCGGGACAGGACTACGCAGTGGTTACCGGCACTGCCCTGCTGAGGGCTGGAGAGCGTTCGGTCACCGTGGAGATCCGAACGATTAACGACGACGTGGTGTTCATGCCCGGAGACATGGTGGTGGCCGCCTGGCCGGTCCGGGTGGGCACGGTGTCTGTCGTGGAGGGTGACTACGTGCAGCGCGGTACCCCATTGTTCGACCTCACCGAGCCGGTGTTCACCATCACGCTGTTCGCTTCACCTACTGACCGCGCCAAGCTGGCCGAGGGTCAGTCGGTGACGGTCAACCTCGACGCCGGCGACCAGGAGTCGCCGGGAACCATTGTGGAACTGGACGACAACGCCACGGTGAGTGGAAGCAGTGAGACTTACGAGGGCGTTGTGGAGGCCGTCGAGGACCTTGTCGGGGTGGACGGCGCCGTGGTGACCATTGATGTGGTGGTCGAGGAGTCCATGGACGCGGTGGTTGTGCCGATTGCCGCCGTGCTGTCGGACGGCGGTCAGGAGACGGTCCGGGTGGTGACTCCCGATGGGGTCATCGAACGCCGGCCCATCGAGACCGGGATGTTGGATGGCGCCTACGTCGAGGTGGTGAGCGGCGTGGTAGCCGGGGAGTACGTCATCCTGGAGATCGACCGCTCGTGACGGTCGCGTCACCACATCGGGAGGTACCCGTCGGCGAGGTCGTGCTGGCCCTTGAAGGGGTCTCGCGTGTGTATGGCACCGAGGTGCAGGTGCGGGCGCTCGACGACGTGTCGCTGGACATCCGGGCCGGCGAGTTCCTGTCCATCATCGGGCCGTCGGGGTCCGGTAAGTCGACGATGCTCGGGCTCCTAGGGGTGCTGGACCTACCGACAGATGGGGCCATCCGAGTACGAGGAACTGATGTGACCCGTCTGGCCGACGCTGAGCGGTCCCGACTTCGGGGTGAGGCCATCGGCTTCGTGTTCCAGCAGTTCCATCTGATTCCACACCTGACGGCGCTGGGCAACGTCGAGACGGCGCTGCTCTACCGGGGTTTGACCCCTCGTGAGCGCCGGTCACGGGCCATGTCGGCCCTTGAACAGGTCGGCCTTGGTGAGCGCCACGATCACCGCCCAGTGCAGATGTCGGGCGGTGAGCAGCAGCGGGTGGCCATTGCGCGGGCCATCTCGACGGACCCCGGGGTTGTGTTGGCCGATGAGCCGACCGGGGCACTCGACAGCCGTAATGCCGAGAACGTGATGCAGATCTTTGCGGAGCTGCAGTCGCCCGAACGAGCCATCTGCATTGTCACCCATGACATGCACGTGGCAGATTCGACCCGGCGCAGGATCTCCATGCTGGATGGGAAGATCGTGGCCGACGAGCTGCTCGGTGGCCCATCTGGTGGCCGTGTTGTGACAGGGGCGGGGGCCGGATCATGAGGCGATTCCGGGAACTGGTCGGCGTGGCCACCGCCGGGTTGACGGCCCGCAAGATCCGGACGTTGCTCATCATGCTCGGCCCGATCCTGGGCGTGTCGGCCATCGTGGCCGCTATCGGCATCAACGAGAGTTCCAAGGGTCACCTCAAGGCCAAGCTCCAGGAGCTGGGTACCGACCTGATCGTGGTCAATGCCTCGGCAGGGTTCGGATTCGGCCAGGACCCAGTCATCGAGGCTGCCGCCGTGGCCCGTGTCGGGCGACTGCCCGACGTGGTGGCGGTGACTGGCACCCGTCAGCTGTCTGACATCGTGACCGTGCCGTTTGCCGGAGCGGAGGACTACTACCGGGCCTTCCCCGTCCCGGTGATAGCCACGACCCCCGAACTGCCCGCCACTCTGGAGGTCCCGATGGTCTCGGGACGGTTCCTGAACGCCTTTGACAAGCAGTCCAGCGCCCGGGTGGCCGTTATCGGGCGGGATCTGGCCGACGAATACGGCTATCTGGCGGGGGAGTCGCGCACCATTGAGTTGAACGGCTTGGAGTACGGGGTGGTCGGGGTTCTGGACTGGGTGCTGTTGGAACCGTCGATGGATTCGGCGGTGTTCGTGACGTTCGCTGCTGCGATTGCCGACTGGGATCTGGACGATCCCGATCCGAATCGTCTGTACGTCCGGGCTCCCACCAATACAGCGATGGTGGCTAAGGAGATCCCCATCGTGGTCAGCCTCGGCGGGCCGGATGGGGCTAATGCCTCGGTCCCCACGGATCTGCTGGACGCTCAGTCGCAGGTTGACGAGAGTCTCAACAACCTGACCAAGATGATGGGTGGGCTGGCCCTCATCGTGGGCGGTGTGGGCATTGCCAATGTGATGTCCATCTCGGTGATCCAGCGATCTTCGGAGATTGGGATCCGCCGGGCCCTCGGACACAGTCGAGGGACCATCGCCGTCCAGTTTTTGTTCGAGGCCCTCGTGGTGGGGGTGTTCGGGGGGATCCTCGGGGCGCTGGTAGGTGCCGGCGTGGTCTGGGGGGTGGCGGCCCAAAGGGGCTACACCATGGTGCTGAGCGTGACCGGACTCGCCGGGTGGGCACTGGTCTCGGTCGGCGTTGCCGTGGTGGCGGGCCTCTATCCGTCGTCCAAGGCCGCCCGTCTGGAGCCGTTGGAGACCCTCCGTCTCGGATGATGGCGCCTGATTGAGGGCCCTAGCATCGGTCCCGATGGATCCTGACCTTCTACAAGCCTTCGGCTGGACCGGCGGAGCGCGCCCCGATGACGGTCGTCTGGGTCGGATCGTGCGGGTCGACCGGGGCGAGTGCGACGTGGTGACTGACGAGGGTCGCCTCCGGGTGCTCTCTGATTCACAACGTTCTCAGGACCTGCTGGCGCCGGCCACCGGCGACTGGGTGGTGGTGGTCGACGATCCCGAGTTGGGTCCGCTGATCTCGCGTGTGCTGGACCGGGCCAATACGGTGTCGCGCCGTGACCCGTCCGAGGCGGTCATCGAGCAGGTCCTGGTGGCCAACGTGGATCTGGTACTCATCGTGCATGGACTGGACCGGCCCCTTCCGCCGGGGCGTCTCGAGCGGTTCCTGGTCGTGGGTTGGGATAGCGGAGCCGAGGTGGTCGTGGTCCTGACCAAGGCGGATCGAGAACCGGAGGCCGCCATCGAGGTTGCGGCCACCGTCCGGGCGCTGGCTCCCGATGTCGAGGTTCTGACCGTCGGCATGGGGCGTGACTATCCAGGGCATGAACAGGTCGCCTCGTTGATGACGCCGGGACGCACCGTGGCTCTGTTGGGGGAGTCGGGAGCCGGAAAGTCGACGCTGGTCAACGCCCTGGTGGGCGACGAGGTGCTGGCTACTGCGGCGGTGCGAGCCGGTGACTCTAAGGGGCGCCACACCACAGTGAGCCGGGAGCTGGTCCTGCGTCCTGGCGGGGGCTTGTTGGTCGATACGCCGGGAATCCGGGCCGTGGGGATCTGGGATGCCGAGGAGTCTCTTTCCCGGGTGTTCGGCGACCTCGAGGAGCGGTCCGCCGACTGTCGGTTTGCCGATTGTGCCCATGATGCCGAGCCGGACTGCGCAGTCCGGGCCGAGGTGGAAGCCGGCCGGGTGGATCACCGACGGGTTGACCGTTTCCGTTCGTTGCGGGCCGAACTGGCCGAGCAGCGCGAACGTGAGGTGGGCCGGGAACGGAGATCCGGTCGGGGCCGCCGCCGCTAGGAGTTCAGTCGCCTGTCTGGCTTCGCGCCTCTTGGGCGGCCAGGGTTCGGCGGTCCAGCTTGTCGCCTGCGTTCAGCGGAAGCCGATCCACGATGCGGATGGCCCCGGGCAGCTTGTAGCCCGACAGGTCGTCGTGACCGTGGGCCACCAGGTCATGCAGGGCCGGCGGGTGGTCGGGATCGGTCGGAACGATGACGGCCACACCGATCTCGCCCATGGTTGAGTCAGGCCGGGGCACCACAGCCACCTGGGCAACAGCGGGATGGGTGCCCAGCACCGCCTCGACTTCGAGCGGGTAGACGTTGTAGCCGCCACGGATGTACATCTCCTTGACCCGTCCGGCTAGCCGGAAGCAACCGGCGTCGTCCACATGGGCCAGGTCGCCGGTGCGGAGCCAGCCGTCGACCAGGGCTTCGGTGGTGCCCTCTGGGTCGTTCCAGTAGCCGGACATGGCGCTCGGCGTCTGTAGCCAGAGCTCGCCCACCTCGCCGTCGACGAGGGCCTGACCGTCGTCATCGCGGACCTCGGCGGCAACCCCTGGGCGGGGTCGCCCCACCGTGTGGAGCGCCTCGTCATCGTCGGCGTCCAAGGCCGTACCCAGACCGGTGCCACCGGATTCGGTGGACGAGTAACGAATCGAATAGGCGGCACCGAATCGTTCGCGGGCCTCAATGACCAGCGCTGGCGGTGACGGCCCTGCACCGACCACGATGGACTGCACGCATGACAGGTCCCGATCGTCGAATCCAGGCTCCTGCATGAGGAGCGAGACCTGGGAGGCCACCCCGTTCACGGCCGGGAGGCGGTACCGCTCCACCAGGTCCAGGAAGCCGCTGGCTGTCCAGCGGTCCATGACGTGGATGGTGACGCCTGAGGCCAGCTGCCACCCGAGTTTGGTCATCACGCCGACGTGGGCGAACGCCGTGCCGCTGACCATGTGACCGCCCGATCCCCATGCGCCACCGGCATCCAGAGCGTGGATGGCCACCAGTTGCCGGTCGGTGAACCAGGCGCCGCGGGGGTCGCCGGTGGTGCCGGATGTGAAACAGATGCAGGTCGGCCGGTCAGGGTCCGCGGGGACGGCCGGGACGACTTCCCCGTGGCCCCGGAGGCCGGCCAGCAGTTGGGTTGGATCGTTACCGTCACCGACCAGTTCGACGCGACGATCTTCGGGAATGCCGTCGGAGAGGGCGTCGTTGGCCAGGATCAGGTCAGGATCGACGGCCTCGATGATGCGAGATCGTTCTCGGGCCCGGAGACGGGGATTGGCACCAGCGGTGGTCACTCCGGCCTTGGCGGCCGCCAGATATCCCACCGCGTACTCGAGGCCGGAAGGCAGGGAGAGAAGGAGGACGTTTCCGGGCCCTAATTCTCGGCCGGCTAGTCCGGCGGCCACCTCGTCGCTGGCCCGGTCGAGTTCCCGGTAGGACAATTCGGTGCCGTCGGCCAACTGGAACGCTGCCCGGTCGCCGAACCGGCGGGCGGCCTCGGCCACCGTTTCAGCCAGCAGGGGCCTGCTCATCTGGTTCTCGTCCTGCGAGCAGTCATCGGGTCACCGGTCGATTGGAGATCTCAGGTGTCGAGGAGTTCGAGGATGCGATCGGCTGGTCGGGCGACTACTGCCCGGTTGCCGAGGATTCCAATGGGTCGCTGCATGAGTTCGGGATGTGCGGAGATCAGGTCGACCACGACGGTCGGATCGTCCAGCGACGCCGGGTTGACGTTCAACGCATCGAACCCGTCGCCCCGGCGGATCATCTCCGCAGGGCCCAGAGCGACCATGTCCAGGATTCGCACCAGCAGGTCGTGATCCAGCGGCTCGTCCATGTACTCGATGACGTCGAACTCGACGCCGCGCTCCTCGAGAATTTCGAGGGCGCCCCGGGACTTCCCTCAGACCGGGTTGTGGACGAGTAGGAGCCGACGCGGATCGATGGAAGCCATGGGCCGGACGGTACCGCGCGCTTCGCCCGCCCCTAGAATCGTCGCGTGGCCCACGCATCATGTGGGCTGCACAGAACCTGGACGGACCGAGCATCGGCCGCCCCTTCGATCCCGGGAGTTCGACCCATGAGCCGACGAAGCGACGCCATTGAGCGCTTCACCGTCGAAGCCGAGGCCTCGGGGCTCGACATCGAGGTACAGCTATATCCCGGTGGAACCCGGACGGCGGCCGATGCGGCTGACGCCGTGGGTTGCCACGTGGATCAGATCGTGAAGTCGTTGGTGTTCATGGCCGACGTCCGGCCGGTACTCGTGTTGTGCTCAGGCGGCCGCCGGGTCGATGAGGAACGCCTGGCGTCCTACCTGGGTACTGAGATCAGGATCGCCGGGGCCAGCGAGGTCCGGGCGGCCACCGGATTCGCTATTGGTGGGACGCCGCCGCTGGGGCACACCGTTCCGTTGCGGACCTTGGTCGACCCTCATCTCATGGACTTCGATGAGGTGTGGGCGGCGGCCGGCACCCCCGATTCGGTGTTCCCCGTGAAGCCCAAGGACCTGGTCAAGGCCACTTCGGGTGCGGTGGTCGGCGTCACCCGCTGACCGGCGATCTCAGGCGTGGTCGTCCAGTGGGACGGCGGTGGTGGACTTGAGTTCCTCCATGACGAAGATCGAACGGAAGCCCGAGAAACCGACACGCTGGGTCATCCGCTTGTAGAAGTCGTCGTAGGCGGCGATGTCGCGGACGAGTACCCGAAGCATGTAGTCCACTTCACCACTGGTTCGCCAGGCGTTCACGATTTCGGGAAACTCGGCGATGCCCAGGGTGAACTGCTCCAACCAATCGGCGGAGTGGTCAGTGGTGCGGATCTCCACGAGGGCGGTGAGGCCGCGTCCGACCGCCGCTGGATCGACGAGGGCCACCCGTCCACGAAGGATGCCCTGGTCCTGAAGGCGTTGGACCCGCCGCCAACACGATGTGGCCGAGAGGCCGACCCGTTCGCCGAGTTCGGTGGTGGAGAGGGAGGCATCGTCCTGGAGGAGACGCAGCAGATCCCGATCGATGATATCCATCGTGCAAGTATATTGCAGATTAGAGGTTATATCTGGATAACCAATGCACAAATAGGCTGAGATATCGCAATAGCGCACGGATATCCCGGGGATTCTCCAATAGGTTCATGCCGTGGTCACGCACTACGACGCCAACTCCCACAACGTCAACCCCCGGCATCCATCCACGCTGTTCACGGCGCATCCGGCATCGGTCGGTGAGACGTGGTCGCAGCACGCTCGGTTTGCATTTTCGGCAGCCGGAAGATTGGTTGTTGCTGCCATGGCCGCAGCGGTGCACGCCCTGTTTCCCTTTCTTTTTCAGACGACGGCCAGTCGGACCATCGACGTACTCCACTCCCGGATCCACGGCCCTCGGGGCAACGAGTCGGTGGTGACCACCACCACGGAGCTTCTGGCTGAGTAATCCTGTTCCCATGAGCCCGGCGTCGCACCTCCCTCCGCTGGTCGTCGAGGTCACTCGGGGTGATCGGCTTGAGAGTCGACACGAGGTTGACGTGGCCATCGTCGATGCAGACGGCCGACTGGTCCGCGCCCACGGCGATGCCCATCGTGACGTGATGCCCCGTTCAGCGTGCAAGCCCGTCCAGGCGTTGCCGCTTGTGACCACCGGCGCCGCCGACGCCTTCAGTCTGGGCAATGTCGAGTTGGCCCTGGCGTGCGCCAGTCACGACGGTGAGCCGGGTCATGTCTCCGCTGTCAGGGCCTGGCTCGGTCGACTCGGTCTGGACGCCGATGCCTTGGCGTGTGGAAGCCACCTTCCGATGCACGAGGGCTCGGCCGCCGACATGGTGGCGGCCGGTGACACACCGGACCAGACGCACAATAACTGCTCTGGCAAGCACGTCGGCTTCCTCACCGTTCTCCGCCACCTCGACCTGCCACTGGACGGATACCTGGATCCCTCCCATCCGCTGCATGCCGATCACGTGACTCCGGCGCTGGCCGAGGCTTGCGGGGTCGACCTGGACAGCCAGGTTCCCGGCATCGACGGATGTGGTATCCCGGTCTGGTCCGTGCCCCTCGATGGCCTTGCCGGCGCCTGGGCCGGGCTCGGTTCGGCGGCGGCCAACGCACCGGCCACCCGCCTGTTGGACGCCATGCGTGCCGAACCGTTCCACGTGGCTGGTAGCGACCGGACCTGCACCCGGATCATCCGCGCGGCGTCGGGCTCCGCCGTGGTCAAGACCGGCGCAGAGGGCGTGTTCTGCGCTGCCCTACCTGCCAGTGGTCTGGGCCTGGGGTTGAAGGTTCGGGACGGGGCGAGGCGGGCCGCCGATGCGGCAGTCCTCCACCTGCTGACAGATCTGGGATGCCTCCCGGACGATGGCCCTGAACTGCTCCGCAACCGGGCCGGCACGATCGTGGGCCAGGTTCGCGTGACGTAGTTGCCCGTACCGGATTACCCCTGGCAGGACCACCGTATGGCTGGCCTGAAGGCTCTGTTCCCTAGGGTGGGCTCCCTAGGGTGGCGGGCTGAAGACGACGGAGATCCGAGGGACCGCTTCGATGGAGAGGACTTCAATGGGCAGTTGTGACGGACGGGTGGTGATCGTGACCGGAGCCGGTCGTGGTCTTGGGCGGGCCCATGCCCTGGCCTTTGCGGCTGAGGGCGCCCATGTGGTGGTCAACGACCTCGGGGTGGGACGCGAGGGACAGGACCCCGATGCGGCCGTCAGCCCGGCCCACGAAGTGGTGGCCGTCATCGAGGCCATGGGTGGTCAAGCCATTGTCGACGGAGCGGACGTAGCCGACTGGGATCAGGCCGAGTCCATGGTGGCCCGGGCCGTCGATACGTGGGGCCGCCTCGACACGCTGGTCTGCAACGCCGGGTTCCTTCGGGATCGAATGCTGGCCAACATGGGTGAGGACGAGTGGGACTCGGTGACCCGGGTCCACCTGAAGGGGCACTTCGCCCCGGCCCGTCATGCCATTGCCCACTGGCGCGAGCGGTCCAAGGGCGGTGAGGAGGTGGCCGGTCGGGTGGTCATGACGTCGTCCGGCGCGGGCCTGATGGGCAGCATCGGGCAGGGCAACTATGCGGCGGCCAAGGCCGGGATCGCCTTGCTGGTCGTCCAGGCGGCGGCTGAGTGGGGCCGTTACGGGGTGTTAGTCAACGGGGTGGCTCCCGATGCGAGGACCCGCATGACCGAGGGCGTGTTCTACGGCGATGCACCTGACAATGCATGGGACGAGAAGGACCCGGCCAACGTGTCACCCCTAATGGTCTGGTTGGGGAGCGAGGCTTGTGACGTGACCGGCCGGGTCTTCGAGGCCACCGGTGGCCAGTTGAACGTGTGCGATGGATGGCAGCACGGCCCCGTGGTCTCGGTGGGGGAGCGTCGGTTCACCGTCGACGAGGTGGGCGAGGCTGTACACCGGTCGATCGCCGAGGGCCCCGAGCCGGCGCCCGTCTTTGGAAGCTGATTGCCGGTACCTGAGGGTCCAAACGGTGGTTGACCGGGTGGGTATCAGGACGCCCGTTCGGCGTCGGCTCCCCGGGTGAGGGCCTCGTCAAGGAGTTGGCGTGCGGAGTCGCGGTCGACGCCCAGTTGGCGGACCTCGAAGGCGAAGCGGTCGGCGGCCGCGGCCAGGCGTTCGCGGCGCTGTCGGAGAGGCTCGGAGTGGGGCGGCTCGTCAACCACGAAGGTGCCTCGTCGCCCCCGACCCTCGAGCGCCCCGGAAGCCTCCAGTTCGCGGTAGGCCCGGGCCACCGTGCCGGGCGCCAAGGCGAGTGCACTGGCCATGTCGCGGACGGTGGGAAGGCGGGAGCCCGCCACGAGGTGGCCGACGGCCACCATCACCGACAGCTGTGCCCTCAACTGTTCGTAGAGAGGGACCGAGACGTTGGCATCCAGGCGAATGACTAGGCGGCGGCGTCGACCGGTGGGGTCGATCGAGTCGGCGATGGTCGGGCCTGTCTGCATGCAACGTATACTGTATCAGTACAAATAAACAGAAATAGTCAGGATTGCCTCAAATCCTTGCATCCATTAGTGGTACAGATGATAGTTCGTATCAACAAAGCTCGCTCCAAAGAGGCGGGCAAGAGCCTCGGCGAACGGGAGCACACCATGAAACTGGTCACGGCGGTCATCAAGCCCTTCAAACTCGACGACGTGAAGGACGGCCTCGCCACCCTCGGCGTTCAGGGCATGACGGTTAGCGAGGTCCAGGGCTTCGGACGACAGGGCGGGCACAGTGAGACCTATCGGGGCACCGAGTACAAGGTGCTCTTCACCCCCAAGACCCGGGTCGAGGTGGTGGTCGACGACGACGTGGCGGACCAGGTTGTGGACGCCATCGTGGCCGCCGCCCGCACCGAGAAGATCGGCGACGGCAAGGTCTGGGTGACGGACGTAGGCAACCTCGTCCGCATCCGTACCGGCGAGCGTGGCGCAGACGCCGTGTAGTTCCTGCAGGCAGGCATCTCCCGGTCGTCTCGTCTGGGAGGGGTGACGACTACCGTCGACGGTAATGAGCGACGACCCGACCCCCCAGCAGTCTGATATTGAGCAGCCTGATGTCGAGGAACAGGTCCGGTTCGAGATCCGGAACCAGGTGGCGTGGATCACCATCGACAACCCGACCAAGGGCAACGCCATCTCGCCGGACATGCGGGATCGCATGGCTTCGCTGATCAACGGTTGCAACGGCCGGTTCGAGGCCCGTGCCATCGTGATCACCGCTGTAGGTCGGAAACTCTTCTGCCCGGGGGCCGACATAAGCGTTGGTCGTGAGTTCGCTCCGCGACCCGACGATGCGCCACCGCTCGCCGTCGGCGAGTCCCGACGCATGATGCTCGAGGGTCAACTCAAGTTGATGCCGGCCATACTGGACAGCGAGCTGCCGGTGATCGCCGCGGTGAACGGCACGGCGGCCGGCGTGGGGGCCCACCTGGCGTTGTGCTGTGACCTGGTGATCATGGCCGACAACGCCAAGTTCATCGAGGTATTCGCTCGCCGGGGCCTGGTGCCTGACGGGCTCGGTGCCTGGATCCTGCCCCGCCTGGTGGGACTACTGAAGGCTAAGGAACTCATGTTCTTTGCCGAGGACATCAGCGCCGAAGAGGCTCTCCGAATCGGACTCTGCAACCGAGTAGTTCCCGGCGACGATCTCATCGAGGCCGCCACCGAATGGGCGGAACGGCTGGCCAGCGGCCCGACCCGAAGCTTCATGCTCACTAAGTGGCTGGTGAACCGGTCGTTGGACGTCGACCGGCGCACGCTGGAGGACAATGAGGCGTGGGCCGTGGAACTCAACAACGGCACCGTGGACTCCGCCGAGGGCCTGGCCAGCTTCCGCGAGCGTCGCGATCCGGTGTGGCGGGGTTTCTAGGACCCGTGCGCCCAGGGCCAGTGCTTCTAATGTCAGCCGCGATGACGGCGTACAGACGAGGGCTGGACTGATGATCATCCGGGTTGATGCAGCGGGTGAGATCCGGGTCGACGAGCACGACGTGTTCACCGACTTCCACGTCGAGGACAGCGCCGGGTTTTCCACCGCTGACCTGGCAGCCACCATGGGCGAGGACACCCGGGCCGACGGCGAGTACCTCTGGATCGCCGAGACGGCTGTCCGCCGTTGGCTGTCAGGCCGCATCGACGAAACGTGGGACGAGGGCTTCTCGGGCATGTTCGCCTATGCCCGTTCCAAGGGTTGGACCAACGACGCAGGCACCCATCTACGGTCCCACGTCGAGCACCCCGACTGATTCGCTTCCGATCGACTTATTCCAGACTGAGAATCCGGCCCATCGAGTTTCAGGCCCCGAACATGACAGGAGTTTTCGTGGCAGACCTCACCGTCCTGCACAACCCCCATTGACACGCATCCAAGAACGCCTTGGCGGTCGCCGAGGAGTTGGGAGTCGACGCCCACGTCGTGCTCTACATGAAGGAACCACCGGACGAGGCGTTGCTGCGACGCATCGCCGCGGGGCTGTCCGATCCCGTGGAGGACCTGGTCCGTAAGGACTCGCAGTTCAAGAAGTTGGAGTTGGTCGAGGAAGATTACGTGGGCGACGCCGATGCGGTGGTTGAACTACTGGCCCGCCGCAAGGCCCTCCTGCAGCGACCCATCCTGGTGCGGGGCGATCTGGCAGGCGATGGACCGCTGGTGACCACCGTGGGACGGCCCAAGGACCGACTCTACGAGTTCATCGGCGGCGGAAGCTGAGCCCGAAGTGAAACCCACCGCTGACCTTTGTGACGACCACGGTGATGCGGTTCAGGTGCTGACCGGCGGCTTCGGGTCCTACGGAGGCGTGGACGCCTTTCGTGGACCGGTGTCGACCCTGGCTGTGTTCGAGGACAACACGTTGGTCCGTGACGCGTTGACCGAGCGGGGTGACGGTCGCGTCCTGGTGGTGGCCGGTGGCGGCTCGGAGCAGTGCGCGCTGGTCGGCGGCAACCTTGGTGTTCTGGCTGTCGAAAACGGTTGGTCGGGCATCGTGGTGGACGGCTGCGTCCGCGACGTCGCCGAACTCCGAGCATTGGCCGTTGGTATCCGCGCCAGGGGCACGTGTCCCCGCCGGAGCGTCAAGAGTGGTGTGGGCGATCGTGACGTACCGGTCACCGTGGCAGGCGTGGACTTCGTGCCCGGCATGTGGTTGTGGGCCGACGACGACGGCATCGTCGTGGCCAAGACTGATCTGGGACGGACCTAGCGCAAGTCGGTACGACGTTTTTCAGCCACGCCCGGGAGCCTCCACGTAGTGTGCCGAACCCGTGTGCCCGTCGAAGCGGCACATCTTGAGGTCCACATCCCGAAGGTGTCGAAAAGAGCGGCCCTCCGGACGGAGCGGGAACACCCGATCGCGTGTCCGGCGGGCTTCTCGCCGGGACGATCCGACCGGTACCGTCGGCTACTTGGGCACCACCCGTTGCCCAGAACGGAGAATCCCTGATGCTCGCAGCGATCCTGACCGAGACGCCCACCGAGGAGTTGGTCATCGCCGACGACGTGACCCTCCGGGATATCGCCCCCGGCGACGTCCAGGTAAAGATTGCCCACAGCGGCGTCTGTCATTCAGACCTGTCGGCCATGAACGGCACCATCCCGCTGGCCCCGCCGGCCGTGCTGGGCCACGAAGGTGCCGGCGTGGTGACCGCGGTAGGTGACGGGGTCACCCACGTGGCGCCCGGCGACCATGTGATCATCGCCTTCTCGCCGCCGTGCGGGACCTGTCCGTACTGCACTGGTCGCGGGCAGCCCAACCTCTGCCTGAACGGCATGACCTCGATGTTCCTAAACCAGCAGTTCCGCCGGGGTGACGAGGTCGTCGGTTCGATGACGGGCTGCGGGACGTTCGCCGAGGAGACCATCGTCCCGGGCATCGCGGCCGTCAAGATCGACAACGACATTCCGTTGGACGTGGCTGCACTGGTGGGCTGCGGCGTCACCACCGGTGTGGGTGCGGCACTCAACACTGCCAAGGTCACACCGGGTTCGTCGGTGCTGGTCATCGGCGCCGGCGGGGTCGGGGTGGCCGCCATCCAGGGGGCTCGCATCGCCGGGGCTGCGGTGATCGTGGCCGTCGACCTGCATGAGGGCAAACTCGACCGCGCCAAGGCGTTCGGAGCCACTCACGGAGTCACCCCTGACGACCTGCCGGCCGCTCTGGCCGAGGTCACCGGTGGCGAGGGCTTCGACTTCACGTTGGAGTGCATTGGCATGCCGAGCACCATGCGTCAGGCCTTCGACATGACCCGTCGGGGCGGCACGGCGTGCATCGTCGGCGTAGGCCGAGCCGAGGAGACGTTTGCCCTGTCGGCCTTCGAGATGTTCTTCAGCGAGAAGACGCTGGTGGGGTCGATGTACGGCGGTGCCGACGTGCGGACTGACTTCAACCGGTTCCTACGGCTCTACAAGGCGGGTCGACTCGACCTCGAGGGGATGATTACCCGTCGCATCCGGATCGACGAGGTGAACGACGCCATGTCCTGCATGGGAGATGCCGACGTGATCCGACAAGTCATCGACTTCTGATCAGGCTGGTTCCCAGGGTGGTGGTTCACGCGCCGGATATGACGTGGTGACGGTCGGATCGGTGGACCCCGCACCCCTACGGGCTGACCTGGTCATTGAATATCCGTTCACACGGACCACCGGACCGGTGGTGGGGGCCTTCATGACCGGCCTGCGTGACGGTCGGATCGTGGGCTCACGTCGCGCCGACGGACGGGTCTTCGTGCCGCCCGCCGAGGTCGATCCTGAGACCGGTGACGCCATTGTCGAAATGGTCGAGGTTTCATCGGCCGGTGTGGTCGAGACGTGGACGTGGGTGGATCCGCCCCGACCCGGCTCACCGTGGGAGGTGCCTCACGGGCTGGCCCTCATCCGAATGGACGGGGCCGATACGCCGATGCTCCACGGGGTGCTCGTGGACTCGGTGGATGATATGGCCACCGGCATGCGGGTCGAGGCCGTCTGGCGAGACGAACGGGTCGGTCACATCACCGACCTCGTGGGGTTCGCGCCAGAGGGAACCGACACCAATGTCGAGTCGGCTGCCGGGGAAACCGCGTTGACGGTTGGTGTCGCAGTGGCCGGAGAACCCGTCCGATCCATCAGGACGCCCATCCGTCTCGAATACGACTTCATCCCCAGCGCGGCGGCTCAGGAGTACCTACGCGCCTATGCCGACAAGCGAATTCTTGGCAACCGCTCGCCGGTCGACGGGGCGGTATTCGTCCCGCCCCGGGGCGTGGACCCCCGTCACGGTGTGGAGGCCACCGAGATGGTCGATCTGGCCGACACCGGTCACGTAGGCAACTTCTGTGTCACCCATCTGCCCATTCCGGGCCGCAGCGACCTCCCAACGCCGTACGTGAGTGCCTGGATTCATCTGGATGGCGCCGACATCGGGTTCCTGGGTCTGGTGTCGGGTTGCGACCTTGACGATGTACGGATCGGCATGCGGGTCCGGGCCGTCTGGAAGCCCGACGACGAGTTGGGGGCCACGGCCGAGAACGTCCGGTACTGGGAACCCACCGGTGAACCCGACGTGCCCGTCGAACAGGCCGGCAACCAGGCGTGGTCAGCGAAGGGGTCTCCCGATGCGTGAGGTGGCCGTCGTTTCCTCCGCCATCCACCAGGTCAAGGCGTTGACCCTCACCACCGATGTCCAGTTGATGGTGCCCCTCATCAACGAGGCCCGTGACGCCGTCGGGCTCACTCAGGCCGACATCGGTTTCACCTGTTCTGGGAGCAGCGACTTCCTGGCCGGGCAAGGTTTCTCCTTCGTTCAGACGTTGGATGCCGTGGGCGCCTTTCCACCCATCGCCGAGAGCCACGTAGAGATGGACGGAGCCTTCGCCCTCTACGAGGCATGGGTGAAACTCCAGATCGGCGAGGTCGACATCGCGCTCGTCTACTCATACGGGAAGTCATCACCCGGCTCGCGCCGTGACGTGCTGGCCGTGCAGCTCGATCCGTACGCGGTGGCACCGCTGTGGCCCGACGCCCATTCGGTGGCCGCCCTCCAAGCCCGGCTGCTGCTCGAGTCCGGTGCCGTGACCGTCGAGGAACTAGCCGCCATTGCCGTACGCAGTCAACGCAATGCGGTGGGCAATCCGAACGCCCTTCGTGCCTCGCCCGACGTCACGGTGGATGACGTGCTGGCCGGTGCCGTGGTGGCCGATCCGCTGCGGGCCAGCGACCTGGCCGCCGAGGCTGATGGGGGTTGTGTCGTGGTTCTAGCTGCCGGTGACCGGGCCCGCGACCTGTGTGAACGACCGGTGTGGATCCGCGGCATTGACCACCGCATCGATGCCCATGGCCTCGGGGTGCGTGACCTGACCCTCGCCGCGTCGGCAGCGTTGGCCGCCGGGAAGGCCGCCGAACGGGCGGGCTTTGCCGCCGATGCCGTCGACGTGGCCGAACTGCATGCAGCGAGCACCGCCCAGGTCCATGTGCTGGCCACCGCGATGGGGCTCGGAGGGACGACCTCGGGCAACGGTGTTCGGATCGATCCGTCTGGCGGTTCGCTGGCCGCCGACACGCTGATGGCCGCCGGCCTAGTGCGAATCGCCGAGGCGTCCCGCTGGGTCTCGGGTGGCGATGCCGACCGGGCCCTGGCCCATGCCTCGTCGGGCCCCTGCCTGCAACAAAACATGGTCTGCCTGCTGGAGGGGGAGTAACGGTGGGAACCCTCGGGGAACGCACCGCCGTGCTGGGCGTCGGCCAGACGAAGTACCAGTCGACCCGCGGTGATGTCTCCATTGCCGGTCTGGTTCGCGAAGCCGGCCTGCGGGCCCTAGAGGACGCCGCCTGCACATGGGCCGACATCGACGCCGTGGTCATCGGCAAGGCGCCCGACTTCTTCGAGGGCCTGATGATGCCTGAGTTGTTCCTGGCTGATGCCCTGGGTTGTGTGGGAAAGCCCATCCTGAGGGTCCACACCGCCGGGTCGGTAGGCGGTTCGACGGCGCTGGTGGCTGCCTCGCTGATCCAGGGCCGGATCCACCGTCGGGTGCTCACGATCGGCTTTGAGAAGCAGTCCGAGTCCAACGCGACGTGGGCCCTGTCGTTGCCCCAGCCGTTCTCGGTGTCCATCAACGCTGGGGCCGGGGGATACTTCTCTCCGATCATCCGCCGCTACATGGCTCGCTCGGGCGCCCCCGAGTTGATCGGCTGCATGGTGGCCTTCAAAGATCGCCAGCAGGCCCTTCGTAACCCCTACGCACACCTTCACCAAGCTGACCTGACCTTCGACCAGGTGGTTGAGGCCCCGATGCTCTGGGATCCCATCCGGTTCTCGGAGACCTGTCCGTCCTCGGACGGGGCGTGCGCCATGGTGCTGGGTGACGAAGCGGCAGGCGACGCTGCCGAGGGCCCGGTGGCCTGGGTGCACGGCACAGCCATGCGTTCGGAGGCCAACAACTTTCCTGGTCGGGACGAGGTCAGCCCACAGGCCAGCCGGGACTGCGCCGCCGAAGTGTTTGACAAGGCGGGCATCACCGACCCTCGCTCGGAGATCGACGTGGTCGAGATGTACGTGCCCTTCTCTTGGTATGAGCCGATGTGGCTCGAGAGTCTCGGTTTCGCCGAGAGGGACCGAGGCTGGCGCATGGTGGAGGACGGTTCGACGAACCTCGACGGCGGTGATCTTCCGGTTAACTGCTCGGGAGGCGTCCTGTCGTCCAACCCCATAGGTGCGTCGGGAATGATCCGATTTGCTGAGGCGGCCCTCCAAGTCCGGGGAATGGCTGGCAACCATCAGGTCGAGGGCGCCCGTCGGGCCTTCGGGCATGCCTACGGCGGTGGGGCCCAGTACTTCGCCATGTGGGTGGTTGGAGCGGACAAGCCCTAACGGGCCCACGGCGCCTATGTTCTGGTTCCGGCCGACTTCCGGTCCGGACACCGATTTGGATAACCGAGACCAGGAGAGCCGCCATGCGAGTAGTTGTCGACTACGACCTGTGCGAGAGCAACGCGATCTGCATGCAGATCGCCCCCGATGTGTTCGAGGTACGCGACGACGACTTCCTGTACGTCCTCGACGAGAACCCGGGTGACGATCGGCGGGCTGCTCTCGAAGAGTCCGTCCAACGCTGCCCCAAGCAGGCCATTTCGTTGGAGGACTGACTGGTGCCTGTCGGGCGGGACAGGGTAACCATCGTCGGGGCGTCCCTGGCCGGCTACTGGGCCGCCGAAACCCTGCGGCGTGACGGGTTCGAGGGGGCCATCAGCCTGATCGGCGACGAGGGGCATGAGCCCTACGACCGACCACCCCTTTCCAAGAAGTACCTGGCCGGCGAGGTCGGGCGCGACCGGGTCGATCTCGGCAACGCTGAGAAGTTGGCCGCCCTAGCCCTTGACCTGCGACTGGGTCGCCGGGCCACCGGTCTGGACGTGGCCGCACGCACCCTCGACGTCGAAGGTGTGTCAGAACCGTTCGACGGTCTGGTCATCGCCACCGGGGCCCGATGCCGGACCCTCCCGGGAACCGACGGTGTGGCCGGGGCGCACACCCTTCGCACCATCGATGACGCCGATGCGGTGCGAGCCGCCATGGACGGCGGAGCCGAACGGATGGTCGTGGTGGGAGCCGGTTTCATCGGTGCTGAGGTGGCGTCGACCGCCGTGGGTCGCGGCTTGGCTGTGACCATGGTGGAGGCGCTTGAAGCCCCGTTCGGACGGGTTCTCGGCCTAGAGATGGGTGCCGTGCTGGCCGACGTGCACCGCGGTCATGGCGTGGACCTACGTGCCGGTGTCGGTGTGGACGAGGTGTTGACCGAGCCCGATAGGGGCACAGGAGCAGGCCTCCGGGTGGTCGGTATCCGTCTGGTGGACGGCTCCGAGGTGGCATGTGATCTTCTGGTGGCCGGTATCGGCGTCATCCCCAATGTGGACTGGCTGGAGGGTTCGGGCTTGGAGGTGGCCGACGGGGTGGTGTGCGATGAGACCTGTCTGGCAGCGCCGGACGTAGTGGCGGCCGGCGACGTGGCCCGATGGACCAACGCGCGCTACGGCGAGTCGATGCGGGTGGAACACTGGGACAACGCCGTTCAGCAGGGGGTCCACGCGGCCCGCCGGCTGTTGCAGTCCGACGAGGAGGCCGAGCCGTTCACCCCCGTGCCGTGGTTTTGGAGCGACCAGTACGACCGCAAGGTACAGCTGGCCGGCCGCACCCACCCCGACGCCGAGGTCCGGGTGGTGGCCGGATCGCTCGCCGAACATCGCTTCGTGGCGTACTACCGACTCGGCGAGCGATTCCTGGGCGTGCTTGGCGTGAACCGGCCCCGGCAAGTGATGCAGTCCAAGGGGTTACTCGAGCAGGACGCCTCGTGGGACGAGGCCCTGGCATTCGCCGCCGACTGGGACTGACCGCGCTCCTGGGACTGCTGGGCATCGTGGCATCGGCCTGTGGCGCCGACGGATCGACGCCCCTCGACCTCGAAGCTGTTGAGCGTCAGGTCCCGGAGGTGTTGCTCCCCGCTCATCCCGACTTGATCACCGACGTGGACTGCGGCGAACCTGCGTCGACCGGGTTAGGCCCGATGCCGTGCACCGCAGTGGTGGCCGGCGTGGAGATCCCGGTCATCGTCCACCGGCCGGCGGTCGACGGCCGGATCCGTGTCGAGTCCCCGGCCGACCTGGTAGCCGCCGTGGACCTGGCTGGACTGGCCGCTGAGCGTCTGACCATCGACACCGGAGTGACGGCACAAGTGTCGTGTGCCCCGGCCGTGCGGGTGGCCTTCGCCGGCCAGACTTTCGACTGTGTGGCCACCGATCCCGACGGTCGCACCCTCGACCTGGTGATCACACTGGTCGATGCCGGCGGCGGCTTTCGAATCGACGCTGCTCCCGCCTCCGACTGATGGACGGACACCGCCGTTCAGGTGTCGAGCAGACGGTTCCGTAGCCGTTGGTTGACTAGACGTCGCTCCCGATGCTGAGCCACCACGAGGGCTCCCTGAGGCACCGGGTGGGCATCCAGGAACGCATCCACCTCTGGGTCTACGTCACCGACGAGGGCCCGGACGCCCTCGAGCATCCGGGAGATGCTGTTGGAAGGAAGGCGTTCGGACAGGTCGGTCCACCGGTCAGTGATCGACTGCCAGACGGCGACCCGCTCCGTCGGGTGGGTCAACGCTGACCGCAACAGGAAGGGCGCGTCCTGGGTTCGGATCATGCCGCCGTGGATCTCCTCCAACAGGAGCCCGACCTCGGTGGAGGCCGGGAAGAGGGCCAACGCCCGCAGGTGCCGCTGTTCGTCCTGGGCCGTAGCGGCGGTCGTGGACCGGTGGCGACACTCGGACCGGTCGACAGCGTCGCCGTTGGAGGCCACGATCGACACCACGGCGGCGGCCACCGCCGGATCACTGTCGATGGTGGGATCAGCCCAACGGCGGCGGGCCTCAGCCAGCACCGCACCATCGTCGGCCAAGGTTCCCGCAGCGGCTAGTACCGAACCCCGCAGCTGACGGGTCCGGTCGTCCTCGTCGGGTCGGGGTATCCAGCCGAGGTGATCGACGATGCCGGCCAGGAGGTCACCAGCCTGGCCAGCCCACCGGGCGTGCCGTTCGGGTGCCACGAGGTCGATGGTTCCCAGTCCCCGCAGTACGGCCTGCCAGACGGCCAGGTCAACCTCGCCTCCGGGTCGTCCCGTCACCGAGGCGACAAGGTCCAGAAAGCCGGTGGGGTGGCCCAGGTCGGCCAGGATGGTCGCCCAGCAGTCGTCGACTACCGCGGCCCGTTCGGTGGCCGTCAGCGCCGACGAGTCCACCCCTGTGAGGCCCATGCTCCGGTGGAAGCCGGTGGCGCCCGCGTTCAGGGTGAGGAGCGGGCCATCCAACGTGACCTCCGCTGGTTCGGCGCCCAACAGGGCCCGGTGTTCGCCGCCCGTGGTGCGAAGTCGAATCGGGACCTGCCACGTGGGGAAGGTCTGGGTCTGTGCCGGATCTTCTTCGGGTAGCAGATACTGGAATGGCCGCTGGAAGAGGGTGCAGGTCGAGCCATCCACCGCTACGACGGCCTCGACGACGGGATGCCCACCCTGAAAGATCCAACTATCCATTAGGTCGCCCACCGGTTCGCCCGAGGCCTCCGCGAGGGCTGCCCACAGATCGCCGTTGTCGGTGTTCTGGTACAGGTGGGCGGCCAGGTATCGGCGCACCCCGTCACGGAACACGTCCTCGCCGAGGAACTGCTCGAGCATGCGGACGACCGCCGCGCCCTTCTCGTAGGTGAGGAGATCGAACATCGATTCGGCGTCGGCCGGGGTGACCACCGGGTACTCGATGGGTCGGGTGGCGGCCAGGGCGTCGACGTCCATGGCTGCCGAGCGGGCGGCCGTGAATCCGGCCCATACCTGCCAGTCGGGTCGGAACGTCTCGACAGCCTTCATTTCCATGAAGGTGGCGAAGGCCTCGTTAAGCCAGATGCCGTTCCACCAGCGCATGGTCACCAGATCACCGAACCACAGATGGGCCAATTCGTGGCTGAGCACGGCGGCCACGCTCTCCAGTTCACGCTGATCGGCAGTGGACGGATCGACGAGCAGGAGGACCTCCCGAAAGGTGATGCAGCCCAGGTTTTCCATGGCCCCGAAGGCGAAGTCGGGCAGCGCCACCAGGTCGACCTTGCCGCCCGGGACGGCAATGTCGTACCAGTCAGCCAGCCAACGCAGTGAGTGGGCGGCCACTTCAAGGGCGAACGCCGTCTGATCGCCCTTTCCCGGTGGGTGGATGACCCTTACCGGCACGCCGTCCACGTCGACCGGTTGAGTCGCCTCCAGAGGCCCGACTACGAACGCCACCAGGTAGGTGGACAGCGGGATGGTGTCGATGAACACCACCCGGTCGGTGCCGTTACCCAGCGGTGTACGGGACTCCTCGGCGCCGTTGGATACGGCCAACAGGTCCGAGGCCACCACCAGTGTGACGGCGAACGTGGCCTTGAGGTCCGGCTCGTCAAAGCAGGGGAAGGCCCGGCGAGCGTCGGTGGACTGGAACTGGGTGGTGGCAATGGTCCGCTCCTCCCCGTCTAGCACCAGCGTGCTGCGGTAGAAGCCCCGCAGGCGGTCGTTCAGCACCCCGGTGAAGGCCAGCTCGAGGCGGGTTGGACCGGCACCAAGGTTGGGCCCATGCAACGACAGCTGTTCGGTCGCCTCGTCGAGCGTGATCGTCAGGTCGTGGCGAACGCCGTCGATGACGGCCACGGCTGAGGCCACCTCCAGGTCGGCAGCGTGCAGGACCACCTCGTTGCAGGCTGCCATCACGTCCACGTCGATGGCCACGGTGCCGCTGAACGTCCCTGTATCCAGGTTGGGGAACAGTTCCAGGGCGTAGTGACGGGGGAGGACGTGGCGGGGGAGTCGTCCGGGGCCGGGTGCATCATGGGAGGCGACGCCGTCCGGGGGGCCGGTGGTCTGGGGGCTGTTGTTCTGAGAACTCGTCACCGGCGGAACGGTACCGGTCACGGGGAGACTGGGATCCAGCGGGCATGATGTCGCCCGGACGCTCGTCGAGCCTGCCGAGACCCCCCCCGAGACCGCATCCGAAAAGGAATCTGCCCGTGGCCACCAACGAGATACCCCCCAAGCAGGATCTCGCCGCGTTGGATGTCGTCGGCATCGGCAATGCCATAGTGGACGTTCTGGCCGAGGTGGACGACGACTTCATCGACGAGCACGCCCTGGCCAAGGGCGCCATGACGCTCATCGATGCCGACCGGGCAGTGCAGCTCTACGCGGCCATGCCGCCCGGGCTCGAGGAGTCCGGGGGATCGGCGGCCAACACCATGGTGGGCGTAGCGTCCTTCGGGGGCCGGGCTGCCTACATCGGCCTGGTGGCTGACGACTTCCTGGGTGAGGTGTTCCGACGCGATATGCGCCACGTAGGTGTCGACTTCGACGTGCCCGGGGTGGCCGGCAACGAACCAACCGCTCGCTGCCTCATTCAGGTCACCCCCGACGCGCAACGCACCTTGAACACCCACCTCGGCATTTCGTCACACCTTTCGACCGCCGAGATCGACGGCGACCTGGTGGCCTCCGCGTCGCACCTGTACTGCGAGGGCTACCTGTGGGACACCGAGGAGGCCAAGGGGGCCATCCGCTACGCCATGGATCTGGCCCATGACGCAGGACGGACGGTCTCGCTCACCCTGTCCGACGGGTTCTGCGTGGATCGCCATCGTGAAGAGTGGCTTGAGCTGCTCACCGACCGGGTCGACGTGGTCTTCGGCAACGCGTCGGAGCTTTGTTCGCTATTCGAGGTCGATGATGTGGAACAGGCCACCGATGCGGTGGCCGCCGAGGTGGATCTCGCATTCGTGACGCTGGGGAAGCAGGGGTCGATGGTGGTGGCCGGGTCAGATCGGATCCGGATCGAGGCCGACGAACTCGAGGCTGTGGTCGACACCACAGGCGCCGGCGACCTCTACGCGGCGGGGGTCCTGTTCGGCCTCAGCAGGGGCGCCGACCTGCCCGACGCCGCCCGTCTGGGAAGTATCGCGGCGGCTGAGGTGATCAGCCACTTGGGGGCCCGCCCGGGCAGGGCGTTGTCGGCCGTGGCAAGGTCGATCCTGGGCTGAGCTGCTGATCGTCCTCATGAAGCGTGCCGGATGGCCGGGGGATCGGAACCGGGGTCTACCGTCGGGACCATGAGCGACGGATACACGTGTTTCGAGACAACGTTGGATGGTGGCGTGGCCACCGTGACCCTCAGCCGGGGTGATCAGCTGAACACCATGGTCCCGGCCTTCTGGGATGAGCTCCCGGCGCTGGTCCGGGAGTTGGACGCCACCGGTGAGGCCCGGGTGGTGGTGCTGGCCTCCACCGGCCGTCACTTCTGTGCCGGAATGGACCTAGCGGTGTTCGGCGACGGAGACCGGCCGAACCCGGGAGCCCCCCAGGGCCAGGTTCGGGCCAACATGCGAGCCAACGTGCTGCACCTCCAGGAGTCCTTTTCGGCTCTCGAGACGGCCCGGATGCCTGTGCTGGCCGCCATCCAGGGTGGGTGCATCGGCGGCGCGGTGGACATGGTCACGGCGTGCGACATGCGCTACGCGTCGGAGGACGCTTTCTTCTGTATCCAGGAGATCAACATCGGGATGACGGCCGACGTGGGCACCCTGCAACGCCTCCCCAAGCTCATCCCCGAAGGTGTCTGTCGTGAGTTGGCCTACACGGGGCGCCGCATGTCGGCCGCCGAGGCCAGGTCGGTGGGGCTGGTCAACGAGGTGTTTGCCGACCACGAGGCGCTGCTGGAGGGGGTCCAGGAGGTGGCCCGGATGATCGCCTCGAAGCCGCCGCTGGCCATCTACGGCTCCAAGGAGATGATCACCTACAGCCGTGACCACTCGACGGCTGATTCGCTGGACTACATCGCCACCTGGCAGGCCGGGATGTTCCAGCCCTCGGATATGGGTGAGGCGTTCGCCGCCAAGTCCGAGGGCCGTGACGGCGACTTCGCTGACCTGCTTCCCTTCCGGGGCGGGGTCGGACAGGGCGTCTGATTCCTGCATCGGTCTCCCTCGACACCTCCGCGGCACGGCGCATTGCGCTGGCCGCCCAGGGGTTCTGCGACAAGGCGCCGGCCAGTCGGGTAGACACCCGACATTTCCGTCGAGTAGTGGGACGCCTCGGCCTGCTGCAGTTGGATTCCGTGCAGGCTGTCTGTCGGTCGCACTACCTGCCCGTGTACAGCCGTCTTGGGGTCTATGACCGCGACCATCTCGACGACTGGTTGTGGCAGTCCGGTGAGATGTTCGAGACGTGGTCTCACGAGGCTTCCATCGCTCCCGTGAAACTCGAACCGCTGCTGCGGTGGTCGAAGGCTCGGGCCCGAGCGGGCCGGACGTGGGCGGGGTTGGCGGCGCTGGCCGAGAATCGGGCCGAGTACGTGGAATCGGTGCTCGATGAGGTTCGTGCCAACGGGCCGGTGACAGCCGGCAACCTGAGCGACCCACGCCCTCGCGACGGTTCGTGGTGGGACGGGCGGTCCGACGGGAAGCGGGCGGTGGATTGGCTTTTCCGGATTGGCGAAGTGGGCAGCCGCCGTATCGGAAACTTCGAACGCACCTACGAGGCGTTCGACCGGCTCGTGCCCGCCGAGGTTCTGGCTCGGCCTACGCCGACTGAGGCCGATGCCCAACGTGATCTGTTGGAGGTCGCGGCGAGGTGTCACGGCATCGGGACGGCGGTTGACCTGGCTGACTACTTCCGCATCAGCCCCCGTGATGCTCGGCCGCTGGTGGCCGACCTGGCCGATTCGGGGCGGCTGGTGCCGGCCTCCGTGGAGGGTTGGCGGGATCCCGCCTTCCTCCACCCCGACGTAGTTCGCCCCCGGGAGGTGCGGGCCCGAGCCCTGCTGTCACCGTTCGATCCGGTGGTGTGGTTCCGGCCCCGGGCCGAGCGACTGTTCGACTTTCGGTACCGCATCGAGATCTACGTGCCAGAAGCAGATCGGGAGTACGGCTACTACGTACTGCCGTTCCTCCTGGGCGACCGGTTGGTGGGTCGGGTCGACGTCAAGGCCGACCGCCGGACAAGAGGGGGTACTGGCAAGGGAACCGGTCTTTTGCTGGCGCGGGGCGTGTTCGCCGAGGACGGGGTGGATCGGGACCATGTGGCCGTTGAGCTGTCGGCAGAGTTGGACCGGCTGGCTACGTTCCTGGGCCTGGACGGCGTCGAAGTGGGTAGTCGCGGCAACCTCGCCGGCGCCCTCCGTTCAGCCCGTCTCTGACTCTGTTTCTGATTGAGCCGTTGACCGGGTGGTGGTGATGGCCACGGTCCAGCCGCGTTGGAGGCTGGGCGGGTGCTCGATAGTCATGGCCCGGACCTTTCACCCTGCGAGGCTGCCCCGAAGAGCGGTTGGTCCGGTCAAGCGCGGGCCCGGCGCCACGCGGCGTACCAGACCAGATGGCCGAGGGCTCCCACGGCCCGGTCGGCCGATGGGTAGCAGAGTCGGTCCGCACTCCGTACGGCGGCCACCATCGGGTTGTCGGGTTGGGTCACAGCCAGTTCGGAGGCCACCAGTACCGGCTTGCCATGGGCTGTCGATGCGTCGGCGGCTGCCTCGGCGTAGCGACGCTCCTGACGCTCGTGAAAGTCCACGATACGTTCCAGGCCGTGGTCGGGGTGGAACGGTCCGCTACGGGTTAACGCAGCGGTGTTGCCCTGAATGCCCAACCCCAGCTGGACCACCGAGTCCACGCCCGGGTGGCCGGCCACCATGTCGATCAGCTCGGGGATGGTCTCCCGGGTCTCGCCGCCGGCCAGGTCAACCGGGTTGTTGCGACTCCAACGGGGCGGAAGCATCGCGTCCACTGCAGTCAGCAGGTCGTCGGGAAGTGTGGTGAGCGTCAGGTCTCGATGATTGGTTATCGCGTCCGCGGTCACCACGCCCCAGCCGCCGGCGGTGGTCAGCACCACCACGCCACTGCCGCCCGGTAGTGGCTGGGTGACCAGGGTGGCGGCCGCCTCGAAGGCCGCCTCGATGGTCGTGGTCCGTACCATGCCGGCCTGACGGGCCATCCCGTCGAACACGCGATCGTCGGACGCCAGCGACCCGGTGTGGGATGCCGCAGCCCGTTGGCCACCGGTAGTCGCCCCACCCTTGACGACCACCACGGGCATCCGCGGGGTGATGGCCCGAACCCGCTCGAAGAAGTCGCGCCCATCGGTGAGACCCTCCACGTAGCAGAGACCGACGTCAGTCTCCGGGTCGTCGGCGAACCACTCCAGGTAGTCGGCGATGCTGGTGGCTGCAGCGTTTCCAGCGGAAACAGAACGGCTGATGCCGACGCCGGTCTGTCCGGCGTAGTTCTGGAATGCCGAGACGAAATTGCCCGACTGGGAGGCCACCCCGATCCTGCCGCGAGGAGGGAAGGGCGCCACGATCTGCGCGCACAGGCCCACCGGTGGGGAGGTGATGCCCTGTCCGTTGGGTCCAGCCAGGATGAGGTCCAGTTCATCGGCCAGGGCTACCAGGCGTGTCTCGGCCGCAGCGCCCTCTTCGCCGGCTTCTGAATACCCACCAGCGGCCACGAACACGGCTCGTACGCCACGTTCGGCAGCCGTGCGTATTATCTGCTCGTTGGCCGCCACGGGGGTACAGACCACGAGCAGCTCGGCTGCCCCCTCAGGCAGTGCATCAATGGAGGCCAGGACGGGGCAGTTCAAAATGATGGTGGCCCCTCCCTCGGGATCGGGTCGACCCACGGCGAAGACCTCGCCCTGATAGCCACACGACAAGAGGTTGTGGAGGGTCACGAAGCCGAACTTGCCAGGATGGCTGGACACGCCGGTCACCACCACGCCGCGGGGCTCGAACAGTGGGGTCAGGTCGCGCGCCATCAGGTGCGCTCCACGAGAGCATCGACGGCCACCGGTTGGCCCTCCACCACGATCAACGGGTTCAGGTCAATCGAGGCGATGGCTGGGTCGCCGGCCAGGTCACCCAGGGCGCACAGGGTGCCGGCCAGGACGTCGCGGTCGACGGCCGGCTGGCCCCGGAATGGTCCGAGTAGCGTCTGGGCTCCCAGATCATCGATCAGCTCGTGGGCATCGCGCCGTTCCAGAGGCGCCAGGCGGAAGGCCACGTCGGCAACCGCTTCGGCCAGGACGCCGCCCACGCCCAGCATCACGCACGGTCCGAACTGGGGGTCACGCACCAGTCCGGCGATGAGTTCCCGGTCGCCCCTGACCATGGTCGAAACCAGCAGTTCGACGGCGCCGTCGGACTCGGTGGCAGCACCCAACAGGTCGGTCGCCGCGGCCCGCACATCGTCGGCCGAGGTCAAGGACAGCCGCACCAGCCCCCGCTCGGACTTGTGGGCAATGGCATCACCGCACAGCTTGACCACCACGGGGAAGCCGATTTCCTCGGCCGCCACCGCCGCGTTGTCGGCATTATCGGCTGTGGCCCACCTCGATACCATCACGCCGGCTTCGGCGACCAGGGTCCGTGAATCGGCTTCGGACAGCGTGGTCACCCGGTCTCCGCCATCAGGTCGCCGTACCCGGGCTTGACAACGTCCTCGATGATGGCCAGCCGCTCATCGAAGGGCAAGAAGGCGCTCTTCATGGAGTTGATGGTCAGCCAACGCAGGTCGGCCAGACCCCAGCCGAACGCCTCGTTCAGGGAGGCCATCTCCGAGGTCATCGAGACGTCGCTCATCAGACGATTGTCGGTGTTGACGGTCACCCGGAAACCGAGCCGCCGCAGGTCGCCAATGGGGTGTGACGCGATGCCGGCTGCCGCCCCGGTGTGCACGTTGGACGTCGGGCATAGTTCAAGAGGGATTCGGCGGTCCCGGACGAAGGAGGCCAGCCTGCCCAGGTGAGCCTCGCTGTCGGCGTTGGTCGTGATGTCATCCACGATCCGCACGCCATGGCCCAGACGTTCGGCACCGCAGTACTGCACGGCCTCCCAAATCGACGCAGGACCGAACGCCTCGCCAGCGTGGATGGTGAAGTGGAAGTTCTCCCGTTGCAGGTACTGGAAGGCCGCCAGGTGCAGCGTCGGGGGGTAGCCGGCTTCGCGGCCGGCGATGTCGAACCCGACTACGCCTCGGTCCCGGTACCGGACCGCCAGTTCAGCCACCTCGAGTGAATCGGTCGAGGTTCGCATGGCCGTGACCAGCGTGCGGACGGTTAGCGGGGTACCTGCCGAACCGTCTGCAAAACCAGCCAGGACAGCTTCGAGCACCTGGTCCAGTGCCATGCCCTGATCGGTATGCAACGCCGGCGCGAAGCGGACCTCGGCGTACACGCAGCCGTCGTCGGCTAGGTCGCCGGCACATTCGGTGGCTACCCGATGGCAGGCCTCCGGGGTCTGCATGACGCCGACCGTGTGTTCGAAGGTCTCGAGGTAGAGACCCAGGTCGCGGCGATCGGCGCCCCGGTGGAACCAGGTGGACAGAGAGGCCTCGTCGTCGGCGGGAAGGACGTGGCCGGCGGCGTCGGCTAGATCCAGCACCGTGGACGGTCGAAGGCCGCCGTCGAGGTGGTCGTGGAGGAGCACCTTGGGGGCCCGGCGGATCGTCTCCAACCGGAGCGGCTGGTTGAGGTTGGCATCAGTTCCCATAGGTCAGGCTACCCAGACCCACTAATAGGTCCGAAAGACAGGGCTCAGAACCCACGAAGGGGGAGGTCGGGGCTCCGTTGTAGCCAGTTGTCAGCCGGGTAGTGGGCCGTACCATCGATGAGGTGCAGCGTGTAGGCCAGCCGTGGTTGGTCCGAGGTGTTGGGGCCGCTCCAGTGTGGAAGGCAACCATGAAAGGCGATGCAGGTGCCCGCCTCCACCTCGAGGGGTACCAGGGCATCCATGTCGTACGGGGTGGGGTCCAGTACGTCGGTGGTCGTGCCGGCGCCCTCACGGCGGAACCGGGTGCGGGCCCCGCCGGTTTGCCCGCCAGGGATGGCCCACATGCAGCCATTGTCGATCGTGGCGTCATCCAGGGCGAACCAGAAACCAACCACCGTCTGGGGCTCGGTCCACAGGAATGAGTGGTCGCAGTGGCAGATCACTTCGCCACCTATGTGGGAAGGCTTGAAGATGACCATGGACTGCAGGAGAAGGGGATCGACGAACCCCAGGTCGGCAGCCAATTTGGCCACGGCCGGGGTACGCGAGAAGCGGTCGAACACCGGGTCCAGATCGTGCATGGCGTGACCCAACTTGTTGAGCGCCTGGTCCATGGGCACGACCGGATTGCCAACGCCGTCGAAGGCTCCCGCTTCAAGGAATGGTCGGATGACATCGCCAGAAGTGAGAAACCAGTCGTCTTGAGCGTGGGTCTGTTCAGTGGTTGAGAATACGGAGGCTGCGCCGTCTGGAAGGCCAGAAGCGGAGTAGTCGGCCACGATTTCAGCAATACGGTCCCGGAGGTCGGCTTGGAGTTCGGTGTCCACGAAGTCGGGGAGCACCACGAACCCGTCGCGGTCCCAGGAAGCCCGCTGGCCGGGGCCAAGGACACGGTCCACTATTCCTGCCCACGTCGGTAGCGGAGGCCGTTTGCCGCAGGCATCCGGAGCCTGCTGGTAGCGAACACCAGGACAAGCAGGGTGACCACATGCGGCGTGATGGGAGGTAGTTCACCGGCTACTTCATCGGTTACCGCGTACCACCAAAGCACGGCTGCCGATGAGCTCGCCAGCAACATCGCAGAACCGTGTCTGCGCTTCAGCAGGGCTCGTAGGGCCAGCCCCGCGAGGGCTACGCCGGCGAGCAGCAGCAGGGCATGCACCGCCGTGCGGTCTCTGAGTTGCAGTGCATCGGCGAAGCCGAAGAGTAGCGATCCGAGGAAGGCGCCCACGGGTTGCCAGTTGCCAAAGATCACCGTAGCTAGGCCGATGAAACCCCTGCCCTGGACCTGTCCTTCCCGGTAGACGCCCGTCTGTTCTATGGCAATGAATGCTCCACCGAAGCCGGCCAATGCGCCGCTGACCACTACCGCGGTGAACTTCATCCTGTATACGGACACGCCGAGGCTGTCGGCGGCCACGGGGTGTTCCCCCGAGGCTCGGATCTGGAGACCGAAGGGTGTTCGCCACAGCACGAATACTGAAACGGGAACCAGAGTCAGTGCCAGGAGAGTCGCCCACGAGAGGCTGCTGGTAATGCCCGATAGGACAGCAGCCAAGTCGGAGACGAGCAACCAATCTTGATCTACGGTCCATCCGAGCAGGTCGGGGGTTCTCCATCCAAGGAATTCGCCACCTGACAGGAATGGCAGATCGAAGTGGCCGACGGACTCGACCCGGGGCGACTGTGTTATGCCTCCACCCGATCGTCCAGAGAACACCTCGCCAGACAGGAACCGTGCCAGCGCTGGTGCGACGATGTTGACGGCCACCCCTGAGACAATGTGGTCAACACCGAATCCCACAGTGGCTACAGCATGGAGTAGGCCACCGGCAGCGCCGCCAGCAACACCGATTGCTATTCCCCACCAAGGGCCGAACTCGAGTGCGCCCCAGGCACCGAACCATGTGCCGAGAACCATCATTCCCTCAAGTCCGATGTTGACCACGCCGGCTCTCTCAGCCCAAATGCCACCAAGCCCGGCCAACAAGATTGGTACGGCCCGGCGGAGAGTTGACTCGGCGGTGCCAACAGAAACGAGGTCGATGGTCGCTGGTCGGGCTAGTTCCTGCAAGACGGATAGGGCGACTACCACCCCGAGCGCGGCAAGCATCCAACGAAGCACCGTCGAGGACCGTAGGAGTTCCATTACGCGGTATCCCCGTTGGAGGTTTCGACCGGTAGTCGGACGGCTACTGCAGCATCTCGGGCTTCAGATACACGGCGAATCCGGTTCACTACCTCGTAGGCCACTACGGCCGATAACACCACAACCCCCTGGAGGATCGAAACAATCTCGCGGGGAGCGTCCCCAACGACATCCAGGATCGGGGCTGAACTATCGAGCCAGCCGAACAACAGGGCTGCAATCGCGATCCCTCCGGGATGGTTCCGGCCGACAAGGGCCACGGCGATTCCTGTGAATCCAAGACCGCGAGCGAATCCAAGGTCATATTTGTGGGCGTCGCCCAACACCTCGGGAAGGCCGATCAGGCCAGCGACGGCCCCCGACAGCAACATGGCTCGGACGATGTTGGTTGACGGATCTGCGCCCGACGCTTCAGCGGCGAAGGGGTTGAGGCCAGTGGCTCGAAGGTCGAAACCGGCTCGCGTGCGGTTGAGGAAGACGTGGAAGAGCACACCCACGAATACCGCTACCAGTAGGAAGCCCCAGAGTTCTCGACCTCGACTAATTTCTCGCGTGAACGTCTCGACAAGAGAGTTGAGGTGAGGGAATTGGCCTGATGCCGGTATTTCCGGCGTCATCATGTTGAGAGTGGTGTCACTCTCGTCAAGGAGCCAGTTGCGCAGAAGGAAACCCACGGCGGCTAGTGCCACGGCGTTCAGCATGATCGTGGAGATCACCTCATGGACGCCTCTGCTTACCTTCAGGTAGCCCGCGACCCCAGCGAACGCTGAACCGACCGTCATGGCGACGGCCATGATGAGGGCAACATGCAGAACCGGGGGCAGATCGACTGCGGCACCCGCCGATGCGGCTAGTAGCGCGGCCAGTACGTACTGGCCTTCTACCCCGATATTGAAGAGGTTCATACGGAACCCGATTGCCACCGCAATGCCAGCCAGATACAGGGGAGTCGCGCGGTTGCCCGTCTCAACGAAGGTCTCTAGGCGGGTGCCATACGACAGCATCTCGGACCATGCGTCAATTGGATTGGTTCCAAAGGCCATCAAGACCAGTGAAGACACCCCTATAGAGAAGGTGAATGCGCATGCGGGCGCGGCCAAGGCGAGTACGAAGCGCCGAACGCTCATCGGACACCACCTTGGTCATCCACTGCCGCCCCAGTCATGTGGCTTCCCAACAGGCGTGGCGAAGTATTGGTCGGGTCCAATTCGGCGACAATTCGGCCGCGGAGCATGACCACCAGGCGATCGGCCAAACCGATCAGTTCCTCCAGGTCGGCTGACACCAGCAGGACGGCCATTCCTTCACGACGCGCTTCCCGCAACTCATCCCACACCGCAGCTTGAGCGCCCACATCAATACCGCGTGTGGGGTGGGCGGCAATAAGCATTCGTGGTCGAGAAGCCATTTCCCGCCCGATGATCAACTTCTGCTGGTTTCCACCCGATAACGCACGGGCCGTGGTATCCACGCCCGGGGCCCTGACGTCAAAATCCGAGAGGATCGTTCCCGCAGCAGCCCGAGCGCTGGAACGATCCAGCCATGGGCCCCGCGCATAGGGCCGCTGGGTTTGGTGGCCGAGCACGACGTTTTCCCATAAGGGAGCATCGAGCAGCAGGCCGCGTCGTTGCCGGTCCTCAGGCACGTAACCAAGACCGGCGTCGCGTCGATGACGGACCGGCCAGTTGGTGATGGGTTCCCCATCTAGGAGCAGTTCGCCCCCAGAGAAGGGGCGGAGTCCAAGAATCGCCTCGATGAGCTCCACTTGACCATTGCCTTCCACGCCGGCCACTCCCAGGACCTCGCCGCGGTGTATTTCGAGATTGACGGCTTCTAGGGCGGGTCGGCCGTCATCTCCCGGAACAGTTGCCGAACGAAGTGACAGCGTCACGTGTTGATCGGCTACTCGCGGTTCAGTGGACGGCTTCGGTAGTTCGGAACCAACCATCAGTTCCGCCAACTCGGCAGCCGTGACCTGGTCAGGCGTCGTAGTGGCGACGGTGCGACCCCGTCGAAGCACGGTGATGGTGTCAGCGACGGCCAAGACCTCCTCGAGCTTGTGGTCGATGAAGATGATGGTGTGGCCCCGAGCCTTGAGCTCTCGTAGGTTGTCGAACAGTTTTTCCACTTCTTGGGGAACGAGCACCGACGTCGGTTCATCGAGGATTAGGACCTTCGCCCCCCTGTAGAGGACCTTGATGATCTCCACACGCTGGCGTTCGCCAACCTCTAGGGATTCCACAAAGTCATTGGGGTGTAGGTCGAGTCCATAGGAACTGCCCAACTCGTCGAGATGGCGGCGAGCCGAGTGGTAGTCGATCACTCCCCGGCGGGTCGGTTCGGCCCCCAGAACGACGTTCTCCAGCACCGTGAGCTGGTCGGCCAGCATGAAGTGTTGGTGGACCATCCCGATGCCTGCGTCAATGGCCTCCGATGGTGAGGAGAACTGCACTTCGACGCCACCGACCAGCATCTGACCCTCATCGGCCGTCTGCATTCCGTAGAGGATCTTCATGAGCGTCGACTTGCCGGCCCCGTTTTCGCCAACTACCGCGTGGATCTCGCCCTCGGCGACTCGAAGGTCGACCCGGTCGTTGGCCACGACACCCGGAAACCGCTTGGTGATGCCGGCGAGCTCTACAGCTGGAGTAGGCGACGATCCGACCGTCACCGGCCCAGTCCCACGGTCAGTAGATGATGGCGACACGGTTAGTAGAGGATCTTGTCGAAGAAGGCCCGGGTGCGGTCCTGGCTTGGGTTGGAGAAGACCTCCTCGGGGGCACCAACCTCCACGATCTCGCCCTCGTCAATGAACACCAGACGGTCAGCGGCAGCCTTAGCGAAGCCCATCTCATGGGTGACCACCACCATGGTCATGCCCTCGCTGGCCAACTCCAACATGACGTCCAGAACCTCCTTGACCATCTCGGGGTCGAGTGCCGAGGTGGGTTCGTCGAAGAGCATCACGCGGGGTTCCATGGCGAGCGCTCGGGCGATCGCCACCCGTTGCTGCTGGCCTCCGGAGAGTTGGCGAGGGAAGGCGTCGGCCTTGTCGGGAATGCCCACCCTGGTGAGTTGGCGCATGCCCATTTCGCTGGCCTCGGACTTGGAACGACCCCGGACTTTCCGCTGGGCCAGGGTGATGTTTTCGAGCACCGTCAGATGGGGGAACAGGTTGAACTGCTGGAAGACCATGCCTACTTCGGCTCGCACGTGGTCGAGATCGGTGGCCACGTCGGTGAGGTTGGAGCCGTCGACGATGACGACGCCAGTGGTTGGTATCTCCAGGAGGTTGATGCATCGCAGCACGGTGGACTTGCCTGAACCGCTGGGCCCCACGATGACCACTACCTCGCCCTCCGCCACGTCAAGATCCACGTCCCGTACAGCGTGGATAGTGCGGTTGAATGTCTTGGAGACGCCCTGCAGGCTGATCATTGGCGTGTTGGGCGCAGTCATCGTTCGCCCTTTCGGTCACGGGTCATGCGCCGCTCCAGTACACCCAGGAGCACTGAGAGGCTGAGGGTCAGGACTAGGTAGATGAAGGCCGACACGAAGTAACCCTCACGGAACTTGAACGTGCTGGCTGAGAACTGGCGGGCTCGTTGGGTGATCTCCAGAGCCCCAAGTACCGAAAGCAGTGATGTGTCCTTGAGGATGGCAATGAAGTCATTGCCCATGGGCGGAATGATGGCCCGCATGGCCTGGGGCAGGACCACTGATCGCATGGTCTGGCGACGGTTTAGCCCTAGAGACCGGCCAGCTTCGGTCTGGCCCGGTGGGATCGATTGGATACCGCCTCGGAAGATTTCGGCCATGTAGGCCCCATAGATGACGGCAAGCGTCACCGTGGCCCGCATCTCAAACGACAGGTTGAACTCCCAACCGAACCACGCATTCAGGCGGGTGTTGAGCAGGTCGGTGAACTCTGGAACGAGGATCAGGGCCACGGTGAAGATCAGGGGCAGCATGGGGATGCCCCGGACGAACTCGACGTAGGTGCGGGCCAGATTTCGGATTATCACGTTGCGCGACATCTGGCCGGTACCGGCGATCAGCGCTATTCCCAGAGCAATGCCGAAGGCGTAGATGGTGGAGCGAAGAGTGAGCCCAAGGCCGGGAATGATCCGTTCCCAGGCGAGGCCGTAGTCGTCGTTGACGATGATCTGGAAGCCCATCCACACCAGCACAGCGAGAATGATCACCGACCACCACGGGAAGGTGTCCCACCACGGCCGTTCGTCGGTGATACGGCCATCGCGCGACGACCGAAATTCGCTCATGGGGCGGACCTCACCGCTGTGACCCGTGTCGCTGCAAGGCAGCAGAGCCTATCGGTTGGCTTCTAGTGGTGCCGCCCCGGCAGGGCTCGGTGAACGGTGTAACGGCCCGACTAGAAGAAGGCTTCTTAAAACGGTGGGAGGCCGGGCCCTTGCGGGCCCGGCCTCCGGTCACCGTGTCCCGTTGCCTGCCCCTCAGAGAGGGACCGGCTCCGGGATCAAACGTTTAGGCCGTTCAGCCAGCAGCCTCAGCGATCCACGCATCAACGTGAGCCG
>PYIL01120219.1_pt1 | contig 41862 bp, 36 predicted proteins | sample 3578041 | NCBI WGS metagenome assembly PYIL01 (sample SAMN08408023, study PRJNA431606) | Marine metagenome isolate SA_KN192-05_S13_150m, whole genome shotgun... | biome: marine; feature: oceanic pelagic zone; material: water; isolation source: 150 m water sample, 0.2-0.8 um fraction ... | reverse complement strand
TCGTCGGTGCTCGGAATCTCTACTTCCGTGACGGACCTCAAGGGCAACGCCGTTGGGTCCTCGACCTACCGGATCGTGATCAACTAGATCTGATCCCCGCCGCTGACGCGGCGAAATCCTGAGAGGGGCCCCGCACTTCGGTGCGGGGCCCCTCCGCGTTTTCCCGACTGTCAGAGACCAGACCGGTCTGCTCCCAGCCGGTAGGTTTGCCGAGTGCAGACCAGACGAGTCGGAAAACTCTGGTCCAGGACGCCAGACCCCGGTTCACTGGAATGGATGGTCTGCTTGACCCCATTCCTGCTGGTTCCCGGCTTGTTCACCCGGTCGACGTTCTCGGTGTTCTCGGTACCCAAGGTCACGGTCCTGTGGCTGGTCGCTCTGGTCCTGTTGGCGTTGGAACTCTGTAGATCTGTGTCCTCTGGCCATCTCCGGTTGGCCCGTCGGCCGGTCGACGTCGTTGTTGGGTTGCTCGTGGTCTCGGTGGTGACCGCTGCACTGCTCTCCCCACATGTGCATCTGGCCTGGTCGGGGGTTGGAGTCCGGTGGTCGGGAGCGTTGACGTACGTGGCCTACGGGGTGGTCCTTCGGTCGTTCGCTGTTTCAGCGACGAAAGCTCGCCTAGCCATGCTGACCACGGTGGTAGCGGTGGGAGCCGTGCCTGTGTTCGGTTACGCCTTGGTACAGGTCCTGGGCCTCGATCCGCTCGACTGGCCGGTGTCGCTGTCGTTCGGCGGGGACGTCATGTCGACCTTCGGGAATCCAAACTTCTCGTCGGCGTATCTCGCCATAGCCACACCGTTCATGCTCGTGCTTGCCCTCCGTCGGAGGGGCCCCCGTGTCGTTCGTATTGCGGGTGCCGGTGCGTTCGTCCTGGCACTTGGCTGCATCGGCTTTCTCATCTCCCTGCAGGGTCAGTTGGCCGCCCTCTCGTCTCTTGTGGTGGTGCTCGCGGTGGTGACTGACAGCGGACGGGTGACCGGACGGGCTGTCCTCCAGGTGGTGCCCTACGTGCTGGCCGTCCCGCTGGTTCCCCTCGTCGCCTCGCTGATGGGCCCGGAGGTCCTGCTTGGCGTGGCGGCCCTCTACGCCTTCTGGGCGTCATTTCCTGGGCCGTCCTCGCCAGAAGCTGAGGCCGATGGTCGTGATTCGAGCCCGAGGTGCTCGCCTCCCCCTCGGCTGGCCTTGATCCTCGGTGGCGGATTGGTCGCCGGCGTGTCGGCCTTCGTCGTGGTCGGTTTCTTCGGAACTCGACTTTCCGGAGCGCTAGGCGAGCGCTGGGAGTTCTGGAGGGTGGCGCTGGACATGTTCGCAGACCGTCCATTGACGGGCCTGGGCCTAGAGACCTTCGGTACCCGCTTCGCCGAACTTCGAAGTGCCGAACACGCAGCGGTGTCTCCGAGCCACCTGAGTGACTCAGCGCACTCGGTGCCATTTGGCCTCCTCGCGGGCGGAGGTCTGCTGGTGGCGGTGGCCTACAGCGTGCTGGTCATCGTGGTGGGGTGGGCGGCGGTCTCGGCCTGGCGACGGACCCGTGGGGATGAGCGCCTTCTCGTCGCCGGTGTCATCGCCGGATGGGTAGCGTTTCACCTGCAGTCCGCAGTCTCGGTGGATCTTCCGGCGTTGGGCTTCGCCCACGCTTCTTTCGCCGGGGTGCTGCTCTCTCTGGGATGGTCGAGTTCGCCGGATCGGTGGGCCCTTCCGGGTCATTCGGCTTGGTTGCGCCTACCGACGGCCGTCCGCGGGGGGGCGGGCGTCTTCGCTGCCGCCCTTCTCGTTGCCATGCTGGCCGGCCCGGTCCTGGGACCTCTCCGAGCGGATCGGGCCCACCATGAGGCGATGGTGGCGATGACCCGATCCGATGGCGAGGTGGTTGAGTCGAAGTTGCTGGAGGCTGTGGGCCACCAGCCGTATGACGGACTCCTCTGGAACCTGCTTGGCGAAGTCCAGGCATCAGCGGGGGATCACTATCTCGCCTACCGGTCCTTCGCTCGAGCAGCGGAACTACGACCGGGGGATCCGGCGATGGCCGTCCGGGCTGCCAGAAGTGCTGTTGGGCTCCTTGTCCGACCTGGATACCTGGGCGAGGCCATCAGATGGTACGAGTCAGCAGCTTCCTCAGACCCACTTGGATCATCAAGAGGAGAGGCGGCTGATTTTTTCTTTGCTATCGGCAGGTCAGATCGCGCCCTCGAACTCGAACGGGGTGGTTCACGTGATGACGGATAGCGAGAAAGCGGTTCGTCTACCGACCAGCCGGGGGCATAGATGAGCCTTGGGGCAGGGGGTGTCGATCGCAACGTAGACGAGCGGGTCGTGGAGGCATTCGGGGACGAATGGGCTCGTTTCACCAATGCCGACCTAGACGCGGCTGAACTCGAGGCGATGTTCGAGGACTACGTGTCGATCTTCCCCTGGTCGGAACTACCGGACGGTGCCGTGGGCTTCGATGCCGGATGCGGGTCAGGTCGTTGGGCTGCCTTGTTTGCTCCGCGCGTGGGACACCTGCATTGCATTGATGCCAGCGCCCGAGCACTCGAAGTCGCCCGAGCGGGCCTCGGCGAACACGGGAACGTCTCCTTTAGACACGAGGACCTGAGTTCCATCGGGTTGCCGGAGGAGAGTTGCGACTTCGGCTATTCCCTTGGAGTGTTGCATCACATTCCCAACACGGCCGACGCTCTACGGGCCTGTGTTCGGCGGCTACGGCCCGGTGCCCCGTTTCTCGTCTACCTCTACTACGACCTGGAAGGTGCTGGCTGGGTGAGACGGTCATTGCTGCTCTTGGTGACCGGCACACGGACGGTTGTCGCCCGACTGCCTCGGGTTCTTCGCAACCTGGTGGCCGATGCGCTGGCGATCGGCATCTACTGGCCCCTAGCTCGTCTGGCCCGCGTCGTGGAGGGACTTGGGCGCGACCCCGCTCGACTGCCTCTGTTCCAGTACCGGAACCGGAGTTTCCAGGTGATGCGGAATGATGCACTGGATCGGTTTGGCACACGGCTCGAAAAGCGGTACAGCCGGCAAGAGGTTCTCGAACTGCTCGAAGATGCAGGGTTGGTAGACGTCGAATTCTCAGACGGACCGCCATGGTGGGTGGCCGTCGGCCGCCGGGACGAGTCGTGATTCCCGCCGTGGGAGGTGTCCGGGAGAAGGTCGTCGGGTTCCTTGGTCGGGCTAGGGGCGAGTCAGCGGTCGTAGCTGTTGCCCGGCTGATGTCTGCAGGGTGTTCCCTGCTCATCGCCGTAATCAGCGCGCGGCATCTCGGCCCGGCTGGACGAGGAGAGATCGTCTTCGTCCTCACGGTGTCGATGTTGGGAAGTGAGTTCATGAGTCTCGGGGCGAACGTGAGCGGTCGGATCCAGATTCTTCGCCGAGCCGGCGTCGCCGTGGAGGACTACCTCGGGCTGAGCATCGCCCTTGCCTTCGCCCAGGCCGGCCTTATGGCACTGGTCTTCGGCACGGTTGGAATCCTTGTCATGGACCTCTCGACGATGGTCTGCATCCTGGGAACGCTGCTTGGCATCGTCATGTTCCTCGCCTTCATGCTCGTCGATGCGGCATTCGCGTTGCGACGGACCCTAGAGACGGGAGTCCGGGATCTTCTGATCGGCGTCGCGCCGCTTGTCCCGGTCATTGCCGTGACAGCTGCCGGAAGATTGTCGGTGGCCGCAGTCGTGGGGCTCACCGGCCTCGGTTACCTGATCGGCGGCGGATACCTGTGGTCGGTGGTGTATCGGAGGACCGGCGTGGTTCGGTTCTCGAGGCGATCCTGGGGGCCGATTCTCCGCAATGGCCTACCGGTCCTCGGCGGCTCCTTCGGGCAGACGCTGGCCTTCAGAGCCGACCGGCTTATCTTGGGGGTGCTCGCTACATCCGCCGCCCTCGGGATCTTCTCGGTGGCGGCAACGACCGCTGAACTTCCGCGCCTGATCCTTCTGCCGGTAACGCAGATCCTCGCCAACCGGGTCGCCGGAGGAGAGATCACGGCGACGTCGGTAACGAGTCTGGTGGCTCGCCTTATGGTCGGATATGCGATCATCATGGCCGTCGTTGGTGCCGTTGGTGCATCGCTGGTCCTCCCGATCGTGGGTGAGGAGTTCGCGATGGCTCGCGATTCGATTGCCGCCCTGGCCCTCGGTGAGGTTCTTCTCGGTTGCTACTTCGTGTCTATCGCCGTACTGACCGGGCTCGGCAGGTTTCGCCTCCTCCCCGTGCCGGCAGTTGCTGGCGCAGTAGTGATTTTGGTGGCCGACATTCTCTTGGTCCCCGATCACGGTGCCCTGGGGGCTGCCTGGGTTCGTGTGGCGGGGTTCGCCATCATGGGGATAATCGGTGTGACGTCGATGCTCGCGGTTCTGAGGCGGGAGAGGTGACCGAACGTCCTGACTATCAGGAGAGGGTCAGCGTCGTGATCCCCATGTATCAGGCTGGGCCGTGGATAGCCGAGACCCTGGCATCGGTGGAGGCACAGACCTATCCGATCCACGAGTGCATCGTCGTGGACGATGGCTCCACCGATGATGGGCCCGAGAGGGTCCGGACCTTCGCCGAGTCGGCGAGGTGCGATGTCCGGCTCATCTCCCAACCCAATGCCGGGGTCTCGGCAGCGAGGAACACGGGTCTAGCCGAAGCTACCGGTGACCTTCTAGCACTTTTGGATGCCGACGACCTCTGGCATCCGACCAAGATCGAACGCCAGGTTCACCTCATGGCTCGCTCCGGCGCCTCGGTCTCTTTGACCGGCTACGCGCAGTTCGACTCCAGTACCCGACGGATCCTGAGTGTGGTCTCGTTTCGTCGTCCAGAGCGTGCGCTTCAGAGGTGGTTGGCCCTGGAGGGCAGTGGCCTGTGCCTCGGCTCGTCGGGCCTGATCCGACGGTCGGCATTGGCCAAGGTTCAGGAGTTCGATCCGCGTGTCTCGATTTGTGAGGACCTTGAGTTCACGGTCAGGATCTGTCGGGTCGGGTTGCTGGCCATCGACCGCCAAGTCCTTGTCGGCTACCGGAGCCATGACCGGCAGGCACACAGGCAGATCGATCAGGTGGCGGAGAACACGGCGATTCTCTTCGAAGAGGTCCTATCGTTTGACGAATTCTCTTCTGCATTTGGTCGGCGGTGTCGGGCAGGACTCGATGCACACGTCGGGTACGGCTACCTCGTGAGGGGGGAGTTCGGCAGCGCCAGAGCCCATCTACGGGATGCCGCTCGTCGAGACGCTGTTCGCCTCCTGACGATCCCGCTGAACGCCGTGGCGCGACGTGTCTTCCGGCGTTTCCGGGCCATACTCGGGCCCCGAGTATGGCCAGAGCGTGGTACTGGCCAGCGGAGGGAAGGGTGAACGTGGTATTGCGTTTTCGAAGGTGGTCCGTCGAGCGACTGATGGATCACCCGGTCTTGGCTGTGTCCATGGTTGCCCTGATCCTTCGGCTCGGAGTGGCGTTAGTTCTGAACCTGAGTGGTAACTGGACTTTCGCCCCCGACGCGTCGTTGTATCTCGTAATTGGCGAGGCCGCAGCCGACGGCAATCTTGACGGATTCCTGAGGGGTTACGGGAGTTCGTTGTTTCACACCACCTGGGCGTTCTCCGGTCAGGTGGCAGCGCTCTTTGAGATTTTTGGAGCACATCGGTTGGTCTTACAACTCGTGTCGGTCTTCTACGGCGTGGTCACCGCAGCGCTCGTCACGATATTGGCCGGGCGTCTCCTTCGTGGACGAGGGTATGCCGTCGTAGCTGGCCTGATCGTGGCTGTCACCCCGTCACAGGTCATCTTCTCATCGGTCGGTCTTCGGGAGTCAGTGGTCTGGGTGGCGTTGGTGCTGACCGGCGTTCTACTGGATCGGATCGGATCGGAGCCTCGGACGTGGAGGGTCATCCTGGACGTGTGTGGCATTTCCATGGCCTACGTCGCGCTGACTATGACACGGAACCAGACGGCCCTACTGATGCTCTGGTGTGCGGGAGCCGCCCTTCTCGTCGGTCCAGGGCGACGAACGATTCGTATCGTAGGGCTGGGCCTTCTTTTGGTCGTTGTACCAATGGCGATCGGACGCTCGCCGGGAGAAATCGATTTCTTGAACAAATCGCTAAGTCAGCTGGGGTCGGTCCGGACCTACGCGGCCATGGGAGCTGAGAGCGCGATTACTAAGCCGGTCCCAGTTGAGTTGATGCTCGGTGGTTCGGAGTCCGTGGGTGGTTCGGAGTCCGTGGGTGGTTCGGAGTCCGTGGGTGGTTCGGAGTCCGTGGGTGGTTCGAAGTCTGTTCCTTGTCGCCGGTCCAGCTTTCAATGCAGGTCGATACGGCTCGATGAACCGATGCTTGATCGTGAGAGGAAGGTCTCCGACGGCGGTCAGGAGTATGTGATCGATCTGGAAGGTACTCCCGTAGCCGTTCACAATGACCTTCCGGCGAGTCTCGATGCCCTACCGCAGGGAATAGTCGCTGTGACGGTCCGCCCGTTGCCATGGGAGGCCGGGGCAAGCCTTGGTCGAGTTGCCGCCAGTGTCGAGTCGGTCTTCTGGCTCGCCCTCTTTGTCCTCGCTGCTGTCGGCTTCTGGGTTAGGCGTAGGGATCTCGGTGCCGTGGCGTTCCCTGCAGCGCTAGTGGTTTCCGCGGTGCTGTCGGGGGCGGTAACCCAAGGAAACCTCGGTACGGCATTTCGTCATCGAGGGCAGATCTTGTGGGCACTGGCCATTCTGTCGGTGGCCGCCGCAGAGCATATTCGAGACCGTTCAACGACAAAGCCGACGGTGGGGACAGGGAAGAATCCATGATCATGGGGGCGGAGGATCAGGAACTCAGGGAGTTGGTTGCCAGCAAGCACGATCACGAGACTGGGGCATTTGAGAAGGAGTATGGGTCATTGGCCCTCTCCGGCTATCGGTCCACGGCGCTTCTGGTCGGGCGGTCGAGAATCGATCGATGCCTGACCGGTTGTCTGGCCAGCATGTCGGCCGGGTCGAGAATTCTCGACGCAGGTTGCGGGACCGGTCATGAGGTCGCCGCCCTGGTCGATGCTGGGTTCGACACCGTGAGGAGCGCTCGGGCGTGAGTGGGGAGAACGACGATGGGCCGACGATTGGGTACGTGCCTCTGCACTCCTCGATGCGTCGGCCCGGCGACCGTCGACGGTTTCCCGCCTACGCGGAGGATCGGCGCCTCTCGTTTTCGGTAGTAGATGACTGGGTTGGCTTGGACGTGGCCGTTTTGTCGTCGGAAGTCGACCTAGTCGGTTGGAGGCGGGCTCCCGACGACCTTGTCATCGTCGTAGACCTCCCTGATGCTTTCCTCGACGAGCGGAGGAACTTCCGGACTCGGGCCCGGGGCATGGCCAAGTGGATTGCCGGGCCCCTGTCGCGCCCCGTCGTTGACCACCAGCGGGCCATGCTTCGCCTTATCGACCGCGCTGACGCCGTGGTGTGCAGCACTCCGGAACAGGCAACAAACCTTCGTAGGTTCTCGCCCAACGTGCATGTGGCCCTCGACCTTCACCGTGAAATCCTGCCGTTGGCTCCGGTTCAGCGCGACGGAAGGGGACGACTCGAGGTGGTATGGGAGGGCCTTTTCCCGACGCTGGCAGCCGTTAAACCGATCCTGTCGGCCCTGAGAGAGTTGTCGCGTTCGCTCCCTTTGGTCCTTCACCTAGTTACCGATCGGCGGGCTCCCCGGTTCATGAATCGTTTCTGTTCCGTCGATGTGCGGTCTTTCGTGTCGAGTTGGGGGATCGACGTGGAAATCCATGATTGGAGTGCCGACGTCCTTCGTGAGGTGGCCGGCCGTTGTGATCTGGCCATCGTTCCGGTGGATCGCAACGACCCCTACACCCTTGGTAAGCCCGAGAATCGCATGCGGATCTTCTGGCGGTTGGGTCTAGCGGTGCTTGGTTCCGATTCGCCCGCTCATCGGCGAGCCTGCGGGGTTGCCGGAGTGCCTGGAGATGTCCTCTGCGTAAGCCCTGATGACTGGTCCCGGGCGCTCGAGCGTTATGGCCGTGATGCCCTTGCCCGGAGACGTGTTGCTGAATTGGGTCATCGGGCGGCATTGGGCCCGTATGGCGATCAGTCCGTCCTCTTGGCCTGGGATGGGGTGTTCCAGAGCGTGGGGTTCCCGTGACCGTGGCTGACGGTCGGGTGGGCGACGGCCGAGAGATTGTCTACCTGTCCATGGATCCGGTAACGAGCACGGTCGGGTCTTCACAGGTGGTGGCCTACCTCTGCAGGCTTGCCGAGAGAGGAATAGCGGTCCACCTCCATAGTTTCGAGCATCAGGTGGGGACGAGGATGTCGACGACGCTGGATGATGCCGGTGTGCGATGGACCGTCCATCGCTACGGGAAACCAGGGGCTAGCGGCGGATTGAGTCGAGTGGTTCGCTTGGCCAGGGCGATTCGAGGTAGCCACCTCGTACATGCTCGTAGTGACATGGCTGCGGCAGCCGCGATGCTGGCTGGAGTCGACCACTGGTTGTGGGACGTCAGGTCGTTCTGGGCCGACCAGAAGGTGGCCACAGGTGTGTTCACCGAGGAATCCCCGCAGGCCAGGATCTTTCGGCGGATAGAGCGGGCGGCAGCGAAAAGGTCGGAACGGGTGGTCACCCTGACTGGGTCGGCGATCGCGGAACTCGATCGTCGATATGGCGACGCGGTGGGGTCCAAGGCGACGGTCATCACCACCTGTGTGGATCGCCGTCGGTTCCGACCGGTTGATGCACCGTCGTTCGGACCGATTCGCCTTCTCCTGGCTGGGACGCTCAACCGGTACTACGACGTGCCCCTAATGCTCGAGTTCGTACGGGAACTCCAACGAAGGGAGGACGTCGAGTTAGTCGTCGCCACCCCTGGTGAGACGGAGTGGGGCGACGAGTTGGCCTCAGTCGACGCGGTCCGGACGTCGGCGACTCCGGACCAGATGCCTTCGTTGATCGCCTCCTGCCATGCAGGTTTGAGCGTGTGCCGGGATGACGCCGGAGCGAGCCTGTTGGCGGCCATGCCGACCAAGATTGGGGAGTTCCTGGCTGTCGGCCGCCCCGTGGTGGTGAACGCCGGTCTGGCCGATGCCGCTACGTTGCTGTCTGAGGTGGGAGCCGGCGTCGTCCTGGGTGGCCGTTCCGGAGTCGATCAAGGAGTGGATCGATTGCTCGACCTCGTTGGCGATCGGCAGACCACGGAGCGGGCGGTGGCCCTCGCAGCGTCCCATTTCGATTTGGACGAAGGGGTGGATCGGTTGATCGGGGTTTACCGGGAGATGGGGTGCAGCGCTTGAGGGAGCCCCGCCTGATTGGGGCGCACGGGATACGGTACGTCGCATGGAGTATGGAGGCTGAGTAGTTGAAAGCGGTGATCCTCGCTGGTGGGCTCGGAACGAGACTGTCCGAGGAAACTGCCGCGCGTCCGAAGCCAATGGTCGAGATCGGCGGACATCCGATCCTCTGGCATCTCATGAAGATCTATTCGGCCCACGGCGTCAACGACTTCATCGTCTGTTGTGGGTACAAGGGGTATGTAATCAAGGAGTATTTCGCCAACTACTTCCTCCACGTCTCTGATGTGACCTTCGATGTCGCAGCGAACTCCGTGGAGGTGCACCGGGACCGAGCCGAGCCTTGGCGGGTCACCCTCGTTGACACCGGGGACGAGACCCTCACGGGTGGGCGTCTGAAGCGGATAACGGAATACGTGGAGGGCGAGGAGGCATTCTGTATGACCTACGGCGACGGCCTCGGAAACGTTGATGTGACGGCTCTCATTGCTTTTCATCGGACTCACGGTCGAGTGGCAACCGTGACGGCGGTCAAGCCACCCGGGCGTTTCGGAGCCCTCGATCTTGACGGTGACCGCGTGTGTGGTTTCACCGAGAAGCCACCCGGGGAGGATGGGCTGATCAATGGGGGATTCTTCGTCCTCAGTCCTACCTGTCTGGATCTGATCGAAGGCGATGACACCCGGTGGGAAGACCATCCGTTGCAGACCTTGGCGGCCCGGGACGAACTACGGGCATTCCACCACCGTGGATTCTGGCAACCTATGGACACGATCCGGGAACGTGATCTTCTGGTCGGACTCTGGGAGTCCGGTGAGGCTCCCTGGCGGGTCTGGTGACTCCAGCGACATGAACTGCCGGTTCTGCCGGGCACCCCTCGAATCGATCTTCCTCGATCTGGGGAGTTCTCCACCCTCCAACGCCTACCTGTCTGCGGACGACCTTGATGGTCCCGAGGTCTGGTATCCGCTACAGGTGCTCGTGTGCGGTGACTGCCACCTAGTGCAGACCCGTGACTTCACCTGCCCTGAGGAACTTTTTGCCGCTGACTATGCGTACTTCAGCGGGTTCTCCACCAGTTGGGTAGATCACTGCCAGCGATACGCCGACGCCATGGTTGACCGATTCGATCTCTCACCGGACAGTCGGGTGGTCGAGGTGGCCTGCAACGACGGCACCCTCCTCCGGTTCTTCCACGACATGGGGCTCCACTGCCTTGGAATCGAGCCGACGGCGGCCACGGCTGTAGCGGCCCGACACCTTGGTCTCGAGGTGGTGGAGGATTTCCTTGGCGTCGAGTCGGCGGAGCGGCTTCGGCCTCGAGGGCCGGGGGCTGATCTTGTCGTCGCTAACAACGTGGTGGCCCACGTACCGGACGTCGTTGATTTCGTGGACGGTTGTGGGCGTTTACTGGCCCCCGGCGGAGTCCTAACCCTCGAGTTTCCCCACCTGTTGAGGCTCGTCGAGGGAGCCCAGTTCGACACCGTGTACCACGAACACTTCTCGTACCTGTCGTTGGCCACCCTCTCGAGGGTGGTAGAGAAAGTCGGCCTGTCGGTTTTCGATGTTGAGGAAATCCCCACACACGGAGGGAGTCTCCGGGTCTTCCTCCAACTGGAAACTGGGCGCCACCCCGTTATGCCATCGGTAGCTAGCCTTCAGGGCCTTGAGGCTGAGGCGGGGATGTCCAATTTAGCCTTCTACACCGGCCTCCAGGCGCGGGCCGATCGGATCAAGGACGACCTTCTGCGTTTCCTTCTTGATGCCGTGGCCGAGGGACGCAGCGTAGTCGCCTACGGCGCTGCTGCTAAGGGCAACACGCTCCTCAACTATTCCGGCGTGCGACCCGACCTTCTCCCATTCGTGGTCGACCGGAATCCTGCGAAGCAAGGCCGCTATCTCCCGGGCAGTCGCATCCCCATCGTCGGTGAGGTGGAGCTGGTGTCCGCCAGACCCGACCACGTGCTGATCCTGCCGTGGAATCTCAGCGAGGAGTTGATGGAGAGGTTGGCCTACGTCAGGGACTGGGGTGGGACGTTCGTAACGGCGGTTCCGAAACTCGTGGTGAGTTGATGGGTCGGGCGCCCCGGGCCGCGGGAACCCTCCCGGTACGATGAGTATCGGCTCGGGTGACGATCACCCACTGATTAGACGGATGACGAGATGACCTCCGCAGTACCGATGCTGCTCGACTGCACCCTGCGTGATGGCGGGTACCACAACGACTGGGACTTCTCGATCGATCTGATCGAGGAGTACCTCCAGGCAATGGATGCCGTTTCGGTGGACATGGTCGAACTCGGATTCCGGTCGTTGGAGACCGAGGGATTCCGAGGCGGGTGTGCCTATACCACCGACGGCTTCATCAATGGGTTGGCCGTACCGCAGGGTCTCAGCCTGGGGGTGATGGTCAACACCGGTGAGTTGTCCCGTTCGGTGGATGGTGTAGTCGGCACCGTCGACGCATTGTTTGCTCCGGCGGTGAAGTCGCCAATCACTATGGTTCGACTGGCAAGTCACCTCGCCGAGTTCGAGGACGCATTGACCGCTACGGTCAGATTGAGGGAACTCGGCTATCAGGTTGGCATCAACCTGATGCAGATCGCGGACCGAACCGATGCCGAGATCGAAGACGTCGCCCGGCGTGCAGCAGAGTCCCCACCTGACGTCCTCTACTTCGCGGACAGCCTCGGCAGCATGGACGCCACTCAGACGTCCCACGTGGTGGGTGTACTCCGTCGCGCGTGGCACGGACCATTGGGGATCCACACGCACGACAACATGGGTCGGGCACTGGTTAACAGCCTTCAGGCGCTCGATGATGGCGTTACCTGGTTGGACGCCACGGTGACGGGCATGGGAAGGGGCCCCGGAAACGCACGTACCGAACACCTCGTGATCGAAGTGGCAGACCTACGTCAGCGGCCACTGGACATCGCCCCTCTGGTATCCCTGGTCGAGCGGCGGTTTCGACCGATGCAGTCCCGGTACGGGTGGGGCACCAACACCTACTACTACCTGGCGGGCAAGTACGGAATCCATCCGACCTATGTCCAGGCGATGCTGGCCGATTCCAGATATGCCGACGAGGACGTGTTGGCGGTGCTGGAACACTTGCGGAGCGGTGGTGGAAAGAAGTTCAGTGTCGAGGCATTGGAGACCGGTCGGAACTTCTACGACAGCACTCCGAAGGGATCGTGGGCACCGTCCGACCTGATTAAGGGTAGAGACGTGCTCGTCCTCGGATCTGGGCCGGGCGTGGCAGCCCACCGGGCTGCGCTCGTCGAGTACATCGAATCGGTACATCCGGTGGTGATGGCCTTCAATACCGATTCGGTGCTGGATGACGGCCTCGTTGACCTGCGGATCGCCAGCCACCCCTTTCGCCTACTGTCGAACGCGTCGGCCCACGTGAACCTTCCTCAACCCCTGGTGACTCCGGCATCGATGCTGCCCGATTCTGTGCGTGATTCGCTGGAGGGCAAGGAGTTGTTGGACTTCGGTTTGGCGGTCCAACCAGATACGTTCGAGTTTTCCGACCGGTACTGCATCCTTCCCACCTCGCTCACAGTGGCCTACGCCATGGCCATAGCAGCAAGCGGTCGCGCGGAGCGGGTCCTGTTGGCAGGGTTCGATGGCTATTCCTCTGATGATCCCCGCAATGTCGAGGTGGACCAGTTGTTGGCGGGTTATTTGGCCGTTGAGCACGTACCTCAGGTCATCGCCATCACGCCCAGCCGGTTTGCCGTGGCCGCCGGCTCGGTGTACTCACTGATCTGAACGGACTTTTGATGATGCCCGCCCAAGAAGGTTTCTGGTCGAACTCCGTGAGGAGGATCTGATGGACAGATTCGAGACGATGCGTGGACTTCTTGCCGACTCGAAGTATTTCAAGCTGGTCTGTGGGGCTGGCAACGAGAACGCGGACGAGGTTCGGAGACTCGCTGTCGTCTACTCGCTGGCCGGGGCCAACGGCTTCGATGTTTCGGCCAAGCCTGACGTGGTGGAGGCGTGTGTCGAGGGGATAGATCTCGCCTACTCATATGCCGATCACTTCCGGAGGCGGATCCCGGTCCGCCCGTTCATCACGGTGAGCGTGGGTATGCCCGGTGACCATCATGTGCGCAAGGCTTACATCATTGACGATTGCGTGAGTTGCGACCTTTGCATCCCGGTCTGTCCGACGGATGCCATTCCGGAGGATTTGGAGATCATTCCCGAACTCTGCATTGGGTGCGGGAATTGCGAGGCGGCCTGTCCTCCAAAGGTGGCGGCGATCCGTTACCGCCACAACGGAAAGGAACTCGCTGAACTCCTTCCGCGATGCATCGAGGCCGGTGCCGAAAACATCGAACTTCATGCAGCCGTGCCGGGCGATGAAACGATCATGGAGGAGTGGGCTGTGGTCAATGACGCCCAGCCCGACAATTTTATTTCGATGTGTCTGGATCGCCTTCATCTTTCCAATGTGCAACTGGTCGACCGGATACGGGCGGCCCATGAGGTGTCTGGTGACCGGACAATCATCCAGGCTGACGGTGTGCCCATGAGCGGTGGCGCCGACGACCACAACACGACGCTTCAGGCGGTGGCCATCGCCGATGTGATCCAGAAGGATCTCAAGGACAAGGATCGGTCTTTTCGAGAACTGCCGGTCCTGCTATCCGGTGGGACGAATGGCAAGACTGCTGAGATGGCCCGGCTCTGTGCCGTTCCGTTCCAGGGGGTTTCCATTGGTACACATGCTCGGGGGATCGTCAAGGGGTGGGTCGCCGAGCAGGGGTTCGAGTCGGATCTGGAGTCGATCGGGCAGGCGCTCGGGCCGGCGGCCGACCTGGTGACTCGGAGCGTTGCTGCTTGACCGCTCTCAATTGTGCCGGGACCACCGTCTTGGATGGCTGCACGGCGGTGTTGTTCGACAAGGACGGAACTCTCGTGGATATACACCATTACTGGGCTTCGATGATCCGCCTCCGCTCTGCCCTGTTGGTTGAGTGGTTCGCTGCCGATGGTCCCCCCCTCGTCGAGGAGCGAATTGTCGAAGCTATGGGGGTCGATCTTGGGACGGGGCGGATGAATCGTGACGGTCCGGTTGGGGTGCGACCTCGTCCGGCGATAGTAGTGATCTCCGCTGATGTGCTCAGGGCGATGGGTCGCGAGGTTAGCGACGAGGATGTAGAAGCCTGCTTTGCGGAGGTCGACCGGCGGACGGCAGCGGATCTGGCTCCTCTGGTCAGGGTGCTTCCCGGAGTGGAGGGACTCCTCGAGGATCTCGCGATCACCGGGGTTGTTTCGGCGGTGGTTACAACCGACCTCTCGGTCCGGGCTACTAGTGCGCTCGAGGTTGCTGGTCTTCTCGACCGGTTCGAAGTTGTGGTGGGAGCTGATGAGGTGGCCCGGACCAAGCCGGCACCCGATCTCGCTGTAGCGGCCATGGAGTGTCTCGACGTCGATCCCGTCCGGACGGTAGTGGTGGGAGACCACCCGGTCGATGTCGATATGGCCGTTGCCGCGGGGTGTGGCGCAGCAGTGGGCGTCCTGACCGGTCTGGCCGACGAGTCCGGGTTTCAGTCGAAACCCTGTGTGGTGGCGCCGGATCTGACACATTTGATGGTGACCTGAGGAGGCGCAGATGTTCGACAGCAGCACGCTCCGTGAACGAATACGAGCCGGGGTGCCCGTGCTCGGGACATGGAACACCATGGCGGCACCGCTGGTCACCGAGGTGATGGCCTCCGCGGGGTTCGACTTCCAGGTCATCGATCTGGAACACGGCCCGTTCATTCTGGATCGGGTTCACGAACACGTATCGGCATGCGAAGGTGCCGGAGGCTGTGCTCCGCTGGTGAGGATTCCCGACAATCGACCGTGGATGGCCTTGCAGGCACTCGACCAGGGTGCGCACGGGGTGGTCGTCCCCCATGTGCCCGACGTGGCTGCGGCGGCGGCGTTTGCCGAGGCCTTGCGTTATCACCCTGATGGAGTGCGGGGTTTCACCCCATTCTCCAAGGCCGGTGGTTTCACCAACCGTGATGTTGGCGCGCATGTCGAGCGAAGTAATGACGGCGTGATCGGCGTGGTGATCGTGGAATCGATCGGGGCGTTGGAGGCTGCCGGTGAGATCGCGGCCGTCGATGGTGTCGACGTGGTCTATTTTGGGGCCTACGACCTTTCCCAGGCCCTCGGCTATCCAGGGCAGCCGCTGCACCCGGCTGTCGTCGAGGCCATCGTTGATGGCGTGGCGCGGGTTCGTGGAACTGGTGGCTGTGCTGGGGGCTTCGTCCCCCAGGATCGGGACGGCATCGCCCGGGTGCTGGAGATGGGTATGGGATTTGTGACCTACGAGGTGGACGCCTCGATCCTGTTCAGGCATGTTGCCGACATGGCTGAGTGGTTTGCACGGGAGGTTGGCTGAGGACGGTGGAGCGTCCACACACGACAGCGGTGATCCCCGCTCGCCTCGAATCGGCCCGTCTGCCTGGGAAGGCGCTAGTGGACATCTGTGGCCTACCCATGGTGGTGCACGTCTACCGTCGCTGCCTTCTCGCCGAGCGCCTAGACGATGTCGTGGTGGCTACCGACAGCACCGAGATCGCCTCCGTGGTCGAGGGCCATGGCGGTCGGGTGGTCATGACCCGGCCTGATCATGACAATGGCACCGAGAGGATCGCCGAGGCAGCCGAGTCGTTGGACTCCGACATCGTGGTGAACGTCTTCGGGGATGAGGCACTCGTGAATCCGGCCTCCATCGACGCAGTGGTTGCAGCCCTGCACGACGACCCACGAGTGCAGGTGGCGATCCTTGTCAATCCGTTCGAGAGGCGGAACTCCCCCTCGGACATCAAGGTCGTCCTCGATGACAACGATGACGTCCTCTACCTGTCGCGTTCTGACATCCCGTCGGGTGCCCGGACACCGGATGCTCCAATGCTCAAGGCGTACCACATTCTTCCCTTTCGTCGGGACTTCCTTCTGGAGTACGCCACATGGCCCCCGGGGCGACTCGAGCAGATCGAGTACCACGAGCACCTTCGGATTCTCGAGCGTGGCCATTCGATCCGAGCAGTTCAGGTGGAGAGCAGTGCGGTCAGTGTGGATACCCCTGAGGATCTCGAATATGTCCGCGGCCTGATGGAGTTCGATCCGCTCTTCCTCCTGTATCGGGACTCCACCGTTGATGACTGATCAACTTCCTTCCGGACATCTGGTTATCTGCGATGGGGACATCCCACCCCCGTCCGCTGGTACGACATGTGTGAGTTGGAACGGTTACGCGGAGCTCGATGGCGTGATCTCACTGCTTCGATACGTCGAAGAACATGCTGACCGTCTGAGGAACCACTATTTGGAGTGGGTGGACGATCTTGGTCAAGTTGAGATCGGAGGCCGCCGGGTGGTTGATCTGATGGCCGTCGGCTCGACCGGTTTCAGCCTCTGGTGGATGTCGAGCATCTTCGAGAAGAGTTTCTGGAACACCTCGACGATGGCCTCCGTGGTACGACTCCTCGCGCTGGATGATCTTGTGGGAACGCTTGCACCTGGGCGGGTCACGGTGGTCAGTGATCGTTCGGAGATCAGAAAGGCTGTTAGACGCCTCTGCGCCGCACGGGGTATTCCCTGTGCGGGTCGACGAGTCGGGGCCGAATCGGTGTCCTCCCTGGTGCGACGGGGTCTCGTAGGGATGGTGCCTAGGCCGCTCATGGCACTACGGACCCTGATGGACCACGCGCTGAGCACTCGACCGGCCCATGGTCGTCGTCCCCGCCGGTGGGACGGTTCGCCTGATGCGCTCTTTCTCCTCTCCTGTTTTGGTCATCTGGACCCTGATGAGGCGTCAGCGGGGCGCTTCAACTCGCGCTACTGGCAAGGCCTCTATGAGGTGTTCCGGGAGACCCGCACTCCGACCAACTGGCTTCAGTACCACGTGGCCATGGTGGACCTGCCTGAGTTCGAAACGATGGTCGAGTGGCTGGAGCGCATCGATGCCAACAACGAGGACCAGGGAAACCACGTCTTCCTCTGGTCCTATTTCTCGATGGGGGTCATGTCCAGGGTGCTAGGGCGATGGATCCGGCAACTTGTCGTTGGTGTTCGCCTTAGGAAATTGGGAACCCAAGGCTGCGGACCAGATGGTAGGGATCATCTGTGGCCGGTGGTCAGACGCGAGTGGTTGGACGATCTTCGTGGGGAACGGTCCATGCGCCATCAGATCTGGTTGGCCACCTTCGAGGAGGCCTGCAACGACCTTCCAGTCCAGCGCCGTGGTCTCTATCTCTATGAAGGTCAATCCTGGGAGCGCGCCTTCGTCCACGCGTGGAGATCTGCGGGCCACGGTGAACTGGTGGGTGTCCCCCATGCCACCATCCGGTTCTGGGACCTCCGCTACTACGTGCATCCCAGGACTAGGGCACGCGGTGGACCCCATGCCCTACCCCAACCGGACCGCCTCGTCCGTAACAACGTGACAGCACGCGCCGCCTTCAAGGCCATGGACTTCCCGGAAGCCTCTATCGTCGATTGTGAATCTCTCCGCTACGCCCACCTCATCGGTATCGACCAGATCGAACGGACGGAAACGTCTGTCGATCTGCTTCGGATCCTGGTGTTGGGCGAGATCAGGGCGTCCGCCATGCGCAAGATGTTGGCCATGCTGGCCGATGCTCTTTCAGGTCTGGAGTTCAAGGTCGACCTCGCCGTCAAGCCTCACCCCGTCTCACCCATCCACGCTGCTGACCATCCAAGGCTCGACTTCCGTATCGTCGACGGTCCGCTCAGTGGCCTGGTAGACGAGTTCGATATGGCCTATTCGAGCAACGGGACATCGGCTGGAGTAGACGTGCTCCTGGCTGGGCTACCGGTGGTCGTATGGCTTGACGAGGACGACTTGAACCTCAGCGACCTATGGGGCCTTCCGGACGTTCGGTTCGTCGGCGAGACTCAGGATCTCGTGGACTCTCTGTGCGATGTGCGCAATGGCACGGTGGCGGTAGCCGAGGCGCCGGAGTTCTTCACGCTGGATCCTGACCTGTCGGGTTGGAGGCGCCTACTCGCCGAGTCGAGAGTTGGGTCGGCTGCTGTGTCCGATCGGAGAGACCACGATGTACGCAGGTAGACGGGTTCTGCTTGTCGGATTGGGAGTCCTAGGTTCTGAACTCCTCCGCGACCTGGAGGGAGCGGGAGCAACCGTGGTGGTCGTACTCGACGATCGGTTCGCGGAGATTGTCGGTGAGCCTCGACTTGTCGGGCCGGTGTCGGGTCTCGGAGAGGCGTTGGACGAGTACGACGTCGACCTGCTGGTCATCGGGGCTTCGTTGATCGCTTCGGAGCGGATTAACTGGGTTACCCGCCATGCTCGAAGCCGGAACCTGCCCGTGTACGTGGCTCCCGAACGGTCAGAGATCGATTCGATGGAGAATCTCAGCGAAGCAACCCGGACTCCGGGGATCGAGGATCTCTTTGCCCGGTCATCTCTTGTCGTCCATAACGAGCGAATCGCTGAGGCGGTGAGCGGTCGGAGAGTTCTCGTCACTGGAGCAGGTGGTTCGATCGGTCGTCGGACGGTTATTCAGTTGGCTCGACACGACGTTGCTTCCATTGGCCTGCTCGACCGGGATGATTGTCTGCTACACGATGTCGCTGTTGAGCTCTCCGGTTCAATGTTCGACGACCGGTATCCCCTTCTCCATGTTGATGTCCAACATCGGCAGCAGGTACATCGGGCCTTTCAGGAATTCCGACCGGAAGTGGTGATCCACGCTGCGGCACTGAAGCATGTGACCACTCTGGAGGCCGATCCGGCGAATGCTCTGGCCGTAAACGTCCTCGGGACGGCGCATGTCCTAGATGCGGCGACAGCGATGGATGTTGGCCTCTTCGTGAACGTATCCACTGACAAGGCTGCGTCACGGCTGGGCAGCCTCGGGGTTTCCAAGTACGTGGGGGAGAGGATGACTGCGGCCACTGGTCAAGAGGGTTACAGGTCCGTCAGATTTGGGAACGTCATCGGGTCACGCGGCAGCGTGTTGCACACTTTCCGGCTGCAGGCCGAACATCACGGGAGGGTCGAGGTCCGGGGGGATTCCACTACGAGGTTCTTCATGACGGGGGGTGAGGCGGCATCGTTGGTCCTCTCGACCCTCTCCCAGGAGGCGTCTGGTGGAACGTTCGTCTTTCAAATGGGCGACCCGGTTCAAATCGTACGGTTAGCTCAGGCGGTCATCGACGATCTGGTGAGTGATGCCACCATCGGGTTGACGGAACTCAAGGCTGGTGAGGCTCGTCATGAGAAGTTGTTCTCCGACGACGAGGAACCGGGCGAGACTCAGGTGGAACGGGTCTTCAGGGTGGAGATTCCACCACTGGACCGGGGGGTCGTCTTCGAGCAGGTGGGTGGCCTAGAGGCCGCCGTCGGTAGGTCTCCCGATGAGGCCCGGGAGGTGTTGGCTTCCCTTGCCCACTGGCCGGTGAGCAAGTGAAGGTCCTCCAGATCCTCCTGTCGTCGTTCGGACACAATGAGATTCCAATGTCAATAGCCCGGTCCGGAAAGGGCGATGTTGAAATCGCCACGTTGGACGCTGGCCAGGGCGAACTACGTGCGGCGACCGAAGAACTGGGGATCGGGCTGCAACCGCTGGCCGGCCGCACGGTCTTGTCGTCGACGCGCCGACTTCGGCGACTCCTGCGCCAGACTGAGTGCGACATCGTCCTCGCCCATGGGCATCATGCCGGTTGGTACCTCGCTTTGGCGAAAGTCGGCCTCCGCCGACCCCCCGTCACCGTCGTGGCCCGGCACCACAATCTGTATCACCACCTCATCCGGCGTCGGGTCAGGGTCCTTATCGACAGGATGACCATCCGCATGGTGGACGCGATGATCGCCTCTTCGACCAGCGTCGGCGACACGTTGATGGCCGAGGGATGCCCGAGGGACAGGCTTTTTTACGCCACAAATGGACGGTCATGGGATGAGCCCCCGGACCCGGTGGAGACCGAGGAACAGCGGAAATCCCGAACGGCAGCGATACGAATCGTTGCCGTGGGAAACATCAAGGAGGAGAAGGATTACCCGACACTCATCCGTGCCTTCGCTCGGGTGATCGAGAGCGGCTCGGACGCCGACCTGTTTATTGCCGGAATGGGAGCGTCCGCTGCTCAAGCGGAGCTCGAGGCCCTTGCGCTCCAGTGCGGCGTCGGTGATCGGGTGGTGTTCGGTGGCTGGTGTCCCGACGCGCTGGCTGTCATGGCTGCCGCAGACGTCGTCGTGCACTCAAGCATGGATGAAGCCTCTCCGCAGGCGGTGTACGAGGCTGCCGGGCTCGGGATTCCGGTGGTTGCCACCTGGGCTGGCGGCATTCGCGACATTCTCGGTAGATATCAGGATCTCGTTGAGCCCGGTGATGTTGAGGCGTTGGCCGAAGCGATCTCCGAAGTGCTGGCGGACTTGGGAGTGGCGAGGGACCGGGCCGGCCGGTCAGCGGCCGAGATTCGCTCTGCATATGGCAGCGATCGGTGTGGGGAGTCGTACCTTCGAGCCTGTCGCCGGGCACACGATCGTGGAACAGGGAGCCGACGTTGAGGTTGTTGATCCATGCCGGGACGGAGAAAGCGGGTAGTTCGTTCCAGTCTGGAGTCCGAGTCGGACTCGTGCAGAGTGGGTGGAGGGGCCTCCTGGGTGCGCTCATCGGAAAGGTAAGACGTCGGGTGGGCACGACACGGTTTGGTGGAGCTCTACGAAGGGCCGTTCCTTCAGGCGGTCACTGACGTGTGTGGATTGGCGGGTCTTTTGGATCCCTCAGGTAGGAGATCGGAAGCAGATCTCAGGGCATTGGCCTGCACCATGGCCGACCGGTTGGCCCATCGCGGTCCGGACGACAGCGGGGTGTGGTCCGATCCCCGGTCGGGCCTGGCTGTGGGTCATCGTCGCCTATCCGTCGTTGATCTGAGCGAGGCTGGGCACCAGCCGATGCATTCGGCAGATGGCGGTTGGGTCATTGTTTACAACGGGGAGTTGTATAACGCCACCGAGTTGATGACCGGGGCCGCACTCGACGCGGGCGCCTTTCGAGGACATTCGGATACTGAGGTTCTTGTCGAGGGGTTTGCTCGTCTCGGGGTGGTTCGGACCCTCGAACTGGCCGTAGGGATGTTCGCCTTCGCTGCATGGGATACCAGGCGAAGGGAACTCTGGCTCGGGAGGGACAGGTTCGGTGAAAAACCGCTGTATCACGGTGTCCATGAGGGATCCCTCCTATTTGGATCCGAGTTGAAGGCGCTCGCCGCGGTACCGGGGTTTAACCCATCGATCGATCGGGATTCGGTCGCCGATCTCGTCCGTAGCGGATGCGTCGCCGCTCCATGGTCGATCTACAGCGGCGTGTCCAAGGTGCGTCCCGGACACGTTGAGCGATTCGACGACCAGTGTCGTCGCATCGAGGAGGTCTGCTACTGGTCGCCTGTCGATGCAGCCGTCGGGGCGGCGGCATCAACTTCCGTTGCGCCCCGCGGCGAAGATGCGGTGGACGAGTTGGAGGAGGTCCTCGGACGCGTGGTGGGATCGCGAATGGTGTCAGACGTTCCGATCGGCGCCTTTCTCTCCGGCGGCGTCGACTCGTCAACGGTCGTGGCCTTCATGGCGGATCATTCTCCAGACCCGATCCAGACGTTCACAGTTGGATTCACCGAGGCCGCATATGACGAATCCCCCCATGCCAGAGCGGTGGCCGAGCATCTCGGAACGGACCACCATGAGTTGATGGTCAGCCCGACCGACGCTCGCGAGGTCATTCCGGCGCTTCCTTCCATGTTCGATGAACCGTTCGCCGATAGTTCTCAGATCCCGACGTTCCTCGTGAGTCGGTTGGCTCGGGGGAGTGTGACCGTAGCCCTGTCGGGAGACGGTGGGGACGAACTCTTCGGCGGGTATGACCGATACCGATACATGGATGGTCTGCGGAGGCTTCTGGAACATGCCCCTGCAGGTATACGCCGCACCGTCGGTGGCGCTCTCGGGGCCGTGGGGGCCGGGACGTGGGATCGTCTGGGCCGCTTGGGACCCGAGGCGACTCGGCGACGTCTTGGACACCGGATTCACAAGGTCGGTCGAGTGCTACAGGCGGAAGGTCCGGCAGACGCCTATCAGATGATGATGAGTTCGGTGAATGATGCATCGGCTCTGGTTCTTGGTGTGGGTGAGGGGATATGCCGGTCGGGTCGGGTCCCCGGGCTCACCCGGACCGCGGGGTGGTCGGGATTTGAACAAGCGATGTTGTTGGACACGCTGGGATATCTTCCTGACGACCTGTTGACGAAGGTGGACCGGGCGTCGATGGCTGTGAGCCTCGAAGCCAGGGTTCCCATGTTGGACCCAGAACTCTTTGAGTTTGCGTGGAGGCTGCATCCGGGGGATCGGGTCCGGGATGGTCGGGGGAAATGGGCGTTGCGCCGAGTGTCGGCCAGATTCCTCCCAGAGGATCTACTCGACAGGCCAAAGATGGGTTTCGGGATTCCGGTCGGGGACTGGCTGCGGGGCCCGCTTCGGGGGTGGGCCGAAGAACTCCTCGAGCCTTCGCTACTGGCAGAGGGCGGCTACTTCGTGCCGGAAGGTGTGGCCCAGACTTGGGCAACCCATCGGTCGGGAGAAGATGACCTCATATTCCAGTTGTGGCCTATCTTGATGTTCCAGGCGTGGTTGACCGAGGCCCGCCCGTGACCGATGACGGGCCCATCCGGGTTCTACGTGTCATCGCCCGGATGAACGTAGGTGGGCCAGCTTGGCAGGCCAGCGTCTTGACCCGATGCCTTGGGGAATACGGCATCGAGACCCGTCTGCTTGTCGGCCAGGTGGGACCGGGTGAGGCGAGTTTCCTCAAGTTGAGAGAACCCGAGCTTCCGGTCACGCCGGTGGCCGGTCTTGGCCGGTCCGTCAGGCTGCTAGGCGATCTACGGGCCCTGAGGGGGGTGGTGCGGGAGATACGACGGTTTCGGCCTCACGTGATCCACACCCATACCGCAAAGGCCGGTGTGGTGGGTCGTGTGGCAGCGATCATCACCCGGGTTCCGGTGCGGGTGCACACATTTCACGGACATGTCCTGCATGGCTATTTCTCAAAGCCGGTCACCTATTTCGTCAGAACGATCGAGAAGGCCCTTGCTCGACGGACCACCGCACTGGTGGCGGTGGGTGAGCGGGTCCGCGATGAACTCGTCGCGGCGGGGATCGGAACTGAGGGCCAGTTCATTCCGATCGCCCCGGGGGTCGCTGATCCGGGGGTCGTGGATCCAGAGGAGGCTCGAAGGATCCTCGGGCTTCCCGGTGCGCAGCCGGTCGTGCTCTTCGTCGGTCGGATCACGGCGGTAAAGCGTGTCGACCGGTTGCTTTCTGCTTTCGAGATTGTGCTGGAGGACATTCCCGAAGCTGTGCTGGCCATTGCTGGAGACAGCGACCAGACCGAGTGGCTACGGCGATCGTCGGCTGCTTTCGGCGACTCGGTTCATTTTCTCGGTTGGCGCGCTGATATCGGCACCCTCTATTCGGCGGCCGATCTTGTCGTGATCTCGTCTGACAATGAGGGCATGCCTGTCACCTTGATCGAGGCGGCGATGGCCGGGGTTCCAGGGGTGACGACGGATGTGGGGAGTGCCTCGGAGGTTGTCGAGCATGAGGTGACAGGCCTTGTCGTCGACGTGGATGCTGACAGTCTGGCCGCGGGCATCATCGGCCTTCTGAAGGATGGGGATCGCCGAGCATCTCTGGGGTGTGCTGCTGCTGAACGGGCGTTGGACCGGTTCGGAGCCAGCCGCCTTGTTTCCGACCATGTCCAGATGTATCGGAGACTTCTTAAGCATTGAGGAGGCATTGGTAGGCTTGGTAGATGCGGGCACTGATCACCGGTGGGGCGGGCTTCATCGGATCTCATCTGGCCGATCGGTTGCTTGCCAGGGGAGATCAGGTGGTCCTCCTTGATGATCTATCTACTGGGCGTCTGTCCAACATCGCCGACCTCGAGCGTGACTCGGATGCCGAGTTCGTACTCGGGTCGGTACTGAATGTCGACCTCGTGGACCACGTCGCTTCACGTGTCGACGTCATCTACCACCTGGCGGCGGCGGTTGGGGTGAACCTAATTGTCGAGAAGCCACTCGAGAGTCTGATGACGAATATTCGAGGAACGGAAACGGTCATCGAGAAGGCACACAAGTACGACAAGCGGGTACTGGTGGCCTCCACATCTGAGATTTACGGGAAGAACACCTCGGATCGACTGTCCGAGGATGACGACCGCATCCTCGGCTCACCGCTGAAGAGTCGATGGTCGTATTCTGAGGCGAAGGCCATCGATGAGATTCTCGCCTACACGTACTGGCGGGAGAAGGGGCTCGAGACAGTCATCGTCCGACTGTTCAACACGGTTGGGCCGAGACAGACGGGGAGTTATGGGATGGTCATCCCCCGTTTCGTGACCCAGGCTTTACGAGGCGAGCCCCTCACGGTCTTCGGCGATGGCACTCAGACCAGGTGCTTTTGCTCCGTCCATGACGTGGTCGGGGGGATACTGGCCCTCTCGGATCATCCTGAGGCGCTGGGCCGGGTCTTCAATCTGGGTGGAACGGAGGAGGTTTCGATGGCCGCTCTCGCAGAGCGGATCGTCCGTCTGGTGGGTTCGTCGAGTGCCATCGAGTTCATCCCCTACGACGTGGCCTACGAGGAGGGATTCGAGGATATGGAACGTCGGGTTCCCGACACCTCACGGGCCCACAAGTTAGTGGGATTCGCGCCGACCTCAGATCTGGATGACATCATCAGGGCGGTGATCGCGGACCAACAGAGTTAGGCGGGGCATGACCGGAATCTGGTGGGAGTACCTCGCAATATTCCTAGCGTCGGCAGTCCTGTGTATGGTCTTGTCGCCGCTGGCAATCGCCGTAGCGCTCAGAGTTGGGATGTTGGACCGGCCTGGTGCGCACAAGAGCCACCGATCGCCAGTGCCCTATCTGGGCGGTGTCGCGATAGTGGTCGCCTTTTCGGTATCGGTGCTGGTGGCGACGCTGGTCGACCCACCAGCGAGTGGACGTGACGAGTTGGTCGTGGTCCTTCTGCTGGCGGTTGGATTGGCCTTTGTGGGCTTGGCCGACGACCTTCGCGATCTCTCTCCCGTGGTGCGATTGTTGGCTGAGGTGGCGTGTGCGATCGCCCTCTGGCGGATGGATGCTGGGGTCACCCTCACTGGCGAGCCGATATTGGATGGTGCCCTCACCGTTCTGTGGGTCGTAGGCATCACAAATGCCTTCAACCTGCTGGACAACATGGATGGCCTGTCTGCGGGCCAGGCGGCGTTGTGTTCGATGACGTTGTTCGCCGTTGCTGCCTCCAATGGCCAGTTTCTGGTGGCCGGGCTCGCCATTGGCCTTGCCGGTTGTGCCGTCGGCTTCCTCCGACACAACTTTTATCCTGCTCGGATCTATATGGGTGATGGAGGGGCCCTGTTTCTTGGATTCGTGATTTCTTACCTGGGAGTGAAGCTCCGTTTCGAGAGTGACGTCTCGGAATCGTTCATCGTTCCGGTCCTCGCGTGCGCTGTGCCCATTCTGGACACCTCATTGGTCACGTTCTCGCGTCTAGCCACTGGCCGTAGCCCCTTTGTAGGAGGCCAGGATCATATGAGTCACCGCTTGGTGGCAAGTGGTCTCCCGGTTCCGGTGGCCGTCGGGTCGACCTACTTCGCGTCGGCGAGCATCGGTATTCTCTGCTTCGTCGTCAGCCGAGTGGACCCGATGTCGGCCTGGATCATCGCTGCCCTCATCTCGGGCACCCTCCTGCTGGGGGGGGTTCTTCTCGCCCTGGTACCGGTCTATCCGGAGAGTCGGCGACGGCACTTCGCCATCGGAGAGAAGGGTCCGTCTGATTGACCAATGGCCGGGGTGTCCGATCGGCGGCCGACAGAGAACTTCAGTCGGGTACTGGTCGCTCCCAGGGCCGGGTTTCCTCGAACCAGCGGACGGTGGCTTCGAGTCCCTCGCCGAGCGGGGATGGCGTCACGTCGGGGAAGAGTTCGAGCAGCGTCGTCGAGTCGGCCTGAGACCGGGGGACGTCTCCCACACGGGGAGGTTGGTGGTTGCGGGTGAGGTTTCGGCCGAGAATACGTTCCAACTCGCCGATGACCTCCAAGAGGGTCACCTGAGTTCCGAATGCCAGATTCACCGGTTCCAGATTGGTCACCTCCCGGAGGATGGCCTTGGTGAGGACGTCTACGACGGTGTCCACGTAGGTGAAGTCGCGGCTCTGTGTGCCGTCGCCGTGCACCGGAAGCGGCATCCCCTGGAATGCCGCAGCGAGAAAGGATGGAACAGCCGCAGCGTAGGCATGGAGCGGAGGTTGGAGGGGACCGAAGATATTGAAGAAGCGAAGGGTGAGGACCGGTAGGTCGTAACTGTGTCCCCATGCCAGCGTGTAGGCCTCGGTGGCGAGTTTGCTTGCAGCGTAAGGGCTCACCGGTCGTGTGGCGAGGCGCTCATGTTTGGGGAGGGTTTCGTTGGCGCCGTACACCGATGAGGAGGATGCCACTATCACATGGAGGCCACCTGCTCGTCGGGCGGCTTCCAGGACGCGGAGGGTGCCGGTGGCGTTAGCTTCATGGGCCGCTACCGGGTGGGCCACCGACCTTGGAACTGATGACCGTGCGGCTAGATGGACCACGGTATCGGCACTGGTGAAGGCCTCTTCCAGCAACTCCATGTTGAGGATCGACCCCTCGACGAGCGTGGTATCGACGTCGTCGAGGTTGTCCCGAAATCCGAATGAGAGGTCATCGATGACGATGGTCTGTTCGATCTCGCGCACGTCCTGCAGGTGCCGTACGAGATTCGAACCGACAAAACCGGCCCCACCGGTGACCACGACCTTCATCGCCGAAATGCCTGTAAATCGGCAATGTTTGATGCCATGAGGGGGTGGGCTCCGTCGTTGATCGTTGAGACTGGAGGCTAGCGACCCAAGTCACGCTGGCTCCGGTTTTGCCGGAGGAAGGCTGGTTGATCAGGCAACATTGAGGAGGCCGCTGGTACGGTTGCCGATTGATGATCGACCGGTCGGGCCCGACCCCATGAGCACGTCTTTCTCTAGATATTTCGAGAATTCGGCCCTCCTGGTTGCAGCCGCGTCAGAGGATGATTTCGAAGACTTGGTGGGCCTTCTTCGGAGGGTCGGGGAGCGTTGCGGAAAGGTGCTCCTGGCTGGCAACGGGGGCAGCGCTGCGATTGTCGACCATGCTCAACTTCGCCGGGATTCGTAGTCCAGAGGTGATGGCCGTGATCGACCAGAATCCCGGCAAGCAGGGTCTACTCGCTCTCGGGACCGGCATCCCTACCGTCTCGGGCTCTGCCTGCCTGCCCCTGTTGGGCGATGATGGGGCGGTGCTACTGCTGGAATGGAACTTCGCTGATGAGATCATGGGTGACCTACGCACCGATGGCGTTCACTGTGACGTGATCGCCCCACTCCCGAGTCAGGTTCGGACGGCCTGAGTTGAGGATCTCCGGTACGTCGATTGGCGGCGTCCATCTGGTTGAGCCCGAGGTTCATTGGGATGATCGGGGTGAGTTCTGGCGTTCGTTCTGCTCGGACAACCTGTCGGCCGCTGGTATCGACTTTCGCGTCGTTCAAAGCAACGTGTCGGTCAATCGGGCTCGTCACACAGTGCGTGGGTTCCACTACCAGCGCCCGCCGTCTAGAGAGCAGAAGATTTTGACCGTGGTGTCCGGGGCAGCTCACGTCGTGATCGTAGATGTGCGGCAAGGCTCGGATACCCGCTTGGAGCACCAGGAGTTCGTGTTCGAGGTGGGAGACCGGAGATCCCTGGTCGTCGCCGAGGGCTGTGCCACTGGTTTTCAGACCCTGACCGATGACACGATCATCCACTACCAGATGGCAGACATCTACCGTCCGGACAGTTACACGGGGTTCCGCTACGACGACCCGACGGTAGGAGTCGATTGGCCTGCTGAACCTGTGGTCATCTCGGACCGTGACCTCGACTTACCGTTCCTGGATGCGGATGAGCGGTGAAGGTCATCGTCGAAGCCTCTGGCTTTCTTGGTCGCCATGTTCCGGCGCTGAAAGCGACGAAACATGGGGTGTTGGGTACTTCGCGGTCGAGCCGTCGGTTGTCGACACGGTAGGGGCTGAGGTCGGCGACCTATCACCGGTGTTGGTACTCCTGGATTCGAATCACTCAGCTGACCACGTTCTACGTGAGTTGGCCGCCTATGCCGACCTGGCGACGGTTGGGAGTCGTTGCATCGTCTGCGACACGGTGATCGACCTCCTGCCATCGGAGATGCACGAGGACCGGCCGTGGGGGCCTGGTGATTCACCAGCGATGGCCGTGGAGGAGTTCCTCCAGGAGAACCTAGGCTTTCAGGCCGAGGCCTGTATCGACGAACGGTTGGCACTTAGCGTCGCTCCGAGGGGCTATCTACGACGCATTGCTTACTAGACCACACGTTAGAGTCGCTGGAGAGCGTGATCACACGGTCTAACCGTTAGATCGGGTCGCTCAGGTGATGCGCGTAATATCAAGGCCATGAGCTCCCCGTGGCTGGAGGTTTGACCGTGGTGACCATGAGGACACCGCTTGACGTCCTTTACCTCACTGATCTCCGATTCCCGGGTGGATCGTCAACCAGTCTCGTGGAGGAGGTGCGAGCCGCGACCGCGGCCAACTATCGGGTCGGTGCTCTTCATTGCCAGTCCGTGAGCCTGCGTGCTGATCGGACTTTTCACCGTGGCATTCAATCCTTGATAGACGAAGGCCGCCTGCTTCTCATCCGACCTGGAGAACCTGTTGATTGCCGGTTGGTTGTCGTTAAGCATCCGACTGTCTTGGTGGAGTCGTTGGGCGGCCGGCTTCCAGTCCGAGCGGAGGCTGCTGTCGTCTTCGTGGGACAGGTCCCAGCTGACGATGACGGGACCATTTATTACGACCCTGTTGTCGTTCATACCCATGTGGCCGAGGCGTTTGACGTGGAGCCAATCTGGCACCCGGTAAGTCCCATGGTTCGTCGACGACTTGGTCCGTCGGGCGTGCCGTTGAGCGCCTCTGACTGGGTAGAGGTGATCGATCCGTCTGAATGGAACGTGGAACGATCTGGACCCCGAGGGGATGTGCCGGTGATCGGGCGACATGGCCGTCCGTCATACTTGAAGTGGCCTGATGACCCGACTGTTTTGAAGGGGGTCTACCCGGTGGATGGCTCTGCGGACGTGAGGATCCTCGGAGGCGTCGATGGGTTGGATGCCGTCCTCACCGAAGTACCCGATTCATGGACAGTCCACGAGTTCAATTCGGTTCGACCTAGGGATTTCCTCTCTGGAATTGACTTCTTCGTGTATTTCCACCATCGGGACTTGGTGGAGGCATTCGGGCGAACTGTGATCGAGGCGATGTCCAGTGGATGTGTTGTTGTGCTACCTACACACTTCTCTGAGTTGTTTGGTGATGGCTGCGTTTACTCGGAGGCTTCGGAGGTGGCCGGCTTAATCCAGGAACTGCATGCTGATGGTCGGGCGTTCATGGAACACTCGTCTCGGGGGTTGCGTGAAGTGTCTGAGCGGTTTTCACATTCTGCGCACGTAGAGCGCCTTTGTGGACTCGTCGGAGAACCTATGGCAGAAGTGGGTCGTGCCACGCCGACTGCGCGGGTCCCGAAAGGTCTAGCGGATCAGCGGCCTACCGTTCTGATCTCCTGCATTGGGGCGGGCCCCGAGGTGACCGCGGACACTCTCAGGACGGCAGTTTTTCACCGTGATCGCACAACGGCATTTGAGCCCATTGTGGTCTGCGACAGTTCTGCCCCCGAAGTGGCGGAGAATCTAGAAGAGGACCTGGAACTCGATGGCGGGAAACGCTGCTTCGTCGGTTCGGTCTCCGGGGTCGTGGTCGAGGTCCTCCAACCCAGGGAGTTGTTCGAGGGGGCCGAGTCTTGGGAGGATTACGTAATCGCCAGATTTGGGCAGCTCAACAGGCGACTGAAGACCACCAGAACGGTGATCGCCAACCCGGAGCATCCTGATGCCTGGCTGGCGATCCAAGCAACCGTCTGACCGTTGGTAGCCTCTACCGATCGAGAGGGGACCTCGTCATGGTCCTGCTCGCTGTGTCAACGACGGAACGGCATGTCTGGAAGATGAATGGCATGTCTGAGATGGGAGTGAGATGCAGATTTCGTTGACAGTCATCGGTCTGGGTTACGTCGGATTGCCCGTTGCTCAGGAGGCTTGTCGTAGTGGCCTGCGAGTAACCGGGTTAGACGTCGCTGAGAACGTGGTTGACGACCTGAATAGCGGAATATCACACATCGATGACATATCGGATTCGGATCTGGCAATGATGCTTAATGAGGGCTTCAGCGCGACCATGGATGCCTCGGTACTCACGGATGCTGATGTTGTGGTCATTTGTGTTCCGACCCCACTTTCACAAGAGGGCACCCCGGATCTGGGAGCGGTGCTGTCTGCGTCCAGGACGGTAGGACGAAACCTGCGCAGAGGTGCACTGGTCATTCTGGAGTCGACGACCTATCCCGGAACAACTGGAGACGTTGTTCGCCCTTTGGTGGAGAGCGAGAGTGGACTGACCGCAGGCGTTGACTTTGCTTTGGCGTATTCGCCGGAGAGGATCGATCCCGGAAATTCGGAGTATGGACTTCGAAATACTCCGAAAGTGGTCGGTGGACTTACTCCTCAGTGCACAGGTGCAGCTACAACGTTCTATAGCCTTCTCGTGGATGAGGTCGTTCCGACTCCAGGACTCCGTGAGGCAGAGCTGGCCAAATTACTAGAGAATACTTACCGGCATGTGAACATTGCACTCATGAATGAACTCTCGGTTTTCTGTCATGAGATGGGCATTGACCTCTGGTCGTCGATTGAGGCTGCCGGTACTAAGCCCTTCGGTTTCCAGGCGTTCTATCCGGGACCCGGGGTCGGAGGCCACTGCATACCAATTGATCCGAATTATCTGTCTTGGATGGTTAGGTCTCTTGGGTACCGATTCCGTCTCGTGGAACTTGCCCAAGAAGTCTCCGAACGGATGCCCGCCTATGTCGCCAAGAGGGCTCAGGATTCATTGAACAACCGATGTAGATCGGTCAACGGTTCGACAGTTGTTCTCGTTGGAGTGGCGTACAAGGCTGACGTTAGTGATCAGCGTGAGACGCCGGCCAGACCCTTGGCGCAAAAGCTACTTTCTTTGGGGGCGGATCTCTTGTATTTGGATCCACATGTTGAGTCTTTTGAGGTTGATGGCCTTGAGATCACGAAAATAGAGGATTCATGCCACGAGCTTTCAGATGTGGACCTAGTTATTTTGCTTCAGCCACACCGGGTCATATTGGAGAGCGGGGTGTTGGAGAGCGTCGAGCATATTCTGGATACGTCAGGGTCACTAACGGGTCCACACGTCGATCGACTCTGAGATGGGATGAGAGTCGTCGTCGCAACTGTCGTTCATCATCCGAGCGATGCTCGTATTTTCCATCGGCAGATAGAAGCACTTTTGTCTGCGGGGCATGAGGTCACGTATCTGGCACCATTCGATCGTGGTGGGGCCCCTTTTCGAGACGGATTGAGTTGTCGCGAGTTACCCCGATCTACAGGGTGGCGACGACTTTCTTCCCTGCATGCGGCATCGACCGCACTGGCCGAGGAGACGATTGAAGCCCAGGTGGCCGTTGTCCATGACCCGGAGTTGACTCTGCTTGGTCGCTCAATCTCTTGCCCAAAAGTGTTCGATATCCATGAAGACCTTCGGGCGCAGGTGGAGGACAAGGATTGGATCCCACGGCTATTTCGACCAGTCGGGCGGATACTCGCTGCCATGCTTGAAGAGCGGGCGGCAAAGCGATTCGAACTGATGTTGGCGGAGGACTCTTACTTGGGACGATACCCAAGTGGGGTCGTCATTCGGAATAGGCCAGTCTTGCCGGACAAGGTCAAGAGTTCGGGCGACAGTCGTCTCGTCTATGTGGGCCGGGTATCTCTGGGTCGGGGACTAGAGACCATGCTCGCGGCTAATCGGCTCGTCGGGAACGGCAGGACGCTTGACCTCTATGGGCCGGTGGATTCCTCCGCTCAGGCACTACTCGCCGAAAATGAGAGTGAAGGGACCGTCGTGTCCCACGGTTTCACGGCCGGTCCTGCTGCTCTCCAGTTGATTCAGGGGGCCATGGCTGGTCTCTCGCTGCTTCGGGATCTGCCGAACTACCGGCATTCGATGCCCACCAAGATCTTGGAATACATGGCCAATGGCGTCCCCGTCATCACGACCCCCCTACCAGAGGCCTGCCGCCTGGTGGAGGAGACCGGCGCAGGGATCGTTGTCCCATTTGATGACCCCGAAGCGGTGGCAGACGCGGTTGAGACACTCTCCGATCCAGCGTTTCGACAGCAATGTTCGGATAATGGGCGGCGCGCTGTTGCCGAGCGGTACGACTGGGCGACCGAAGCTGGATTGATGGTCGATTTTCTCGAGGGTGTGGCTACAGGGGACAAGGGATGAGACCCCGTCGACGGCTCGAGAGGTGGCGCCTGGCCGGTCTCGCAGACGGGCCTACCGTTCCTGGGCCATCGGGTTGGGGGAGTTGACGGTGGCGATTCCTTCGTTCGGCCGGTCCGAGTACCTGCTTCGTCAACCCTTGCTCAGGGCGGTGGACGAACTCCCGCCTGTCGCAAGAGATTCCGTTCTTCGGTTGAGGAGAATATTGCGAAAGAGTGATGGTGGTTCTGCGTTGGAGGGAGATTTGGTTGAGGATGCCCTCGTGACCACACGTCTCGTCCTCGATAATGAAACCAGGTCTGGACTAAGCAATGACCTGTCGCATGTAGAGACGGTCGTCGAGCAGTTTGTTGGATTTCGATGAACGGCCAGGAGAACCAGGTGCAGTCTGGGGCCATTCGTCAAGTAAGAGCTGTTTGGGCCCTGCTTGACCGTCACCGGCGTTTCCAATCGCTTGGCCTCGTCTTGCTCCAGATAGTGATGTCGGCGCTCGAAGTACTGAGTCTCGGAGTGTTGATTCCGTTTGTTGGTGTCCTAGCAGATCCAGACTCAGCGGCGACTCAGCCCGGCCTAGAGGCTGTTGCGGATTTTCTTGACATAGAGGGTTCGAAGCAGTTGGTGACTCTTATTACGACGCTCTTTGTCATCGTGGTATTGGTCACGGGCGTCGCCCGGATTGCCAGTTTATGGATCACTACCCGCCTCTCCCTGGCGATTGGCAATGATCTAAGCGTCCGGGCTTTCCGCAACGTCTTGTACCAGCCCTATGCGGTTCAAATCCATCGACGGACAGGTGAGGCTACGAGCACCATTCTTGCGAAGGTGGACCTGCTCGCAGTAGCGATCGTCCGTCCTGCCCTAACGCTCTGTGGCTCGATCCTGACGGTCGTGATGGTTGCTGGGGCACTCCTAGTGGCCAGTGTCTCGGGAACGGCAATCGTGATGGTGAGTGTGGTCTTGGGATATGGAGGGGTTTGGTTATTGGCCCGTCGCCGACTCCACCAGAACAGCGAGATACTGGCGTCTGCCAAGACCGGACAGTTCCGCGCAGTTCAAGACACCCTTGGTGGGATCAAAGAAGTGTTGTTGGATGGAAGCCAACCATTCTTTGTCGAGCAATACCGACGTTTAAATTACAGATTTACGCGTGCTGCTGGGACAAATGCGATCATTAGTTCCGGGCCCAGATTCGTACTTGAGCCAGTGGGTCTAGTGGCTATAGCCATAGTTACTCTCTGGTTTAATCGGGGTGATGGGAACCTTGTGGATGTGTTGCCGACCCTTGGAGTCATCGCGTTGGGAGGTATACGAGTTCTGGCGGCCCTACAGCAGACCTTCGGTGCATGGACGACAATGGAGGGCGGTCAGGCGGTCATATCAGAAGCGGTTCAACTGCTCGAAGAACAGGTCCGGGAGGAGGCTGAGGATCTCGATCCGCTGCCCTTCGAGACTGACATCTGTGCAAGCGAGGTTGGCTTCCGATATCAGGTTGGCGTCACGGACGTCTTGCGAGAACTTGACTTCGTCATCACCAAGGGTCAACGGGTTGGGGTGGTCGGACCTACGGGGGAGGGGAAGAGCACGCTACTTGACCTACTGATGGGCCTGCTGGAACCCACAACGGGAGAACTCTTGGTTGATGGTGTTCCACTGGTTGGCCGCGATCGACTCCGCTGGATGCGTTCGGTATCGCATGTTCCGCAGCATGTGTACCTTGCCGATGACACGATTCGGGCGAATATCACATTCGGTCTCGAAAGCCGTGTGGTTGACGAAGAGCGGTTAGAGGCTGCTCTACAAATAGCACAGCTTGAGGATCTGGTTGCCTCCCGGCCTGGGGGTTTGGACGAGGTGATTGGTGCTGGTGGTGTGCGTCTATCGGGTGGACAACAACAGCGCATCGGGATCGCCCGCGCCCTTTACCGGCAATCGAGTGTTTTGATTCTCGACGAGGCAACTAGTGCGTTAGACGTGGTTACTGAGAGCAGGGTGATCTCTGGAATCCGAAGTCTGGGCGGTATCACGGTCGTTCAGGTGACTCACCGCCTGGCCACGATCTCTGACTGTGACTTGATCCTAGAGATCGGCGATGGAGGGATCCGAGCGTTAGGCACGTTTCAACAGTTGATCGAAACGAGCCCGACCTTTAGCCAATCGCTAGTTGTCGGAGAGGGCTGAAGTGACCGGTAATCCGAGTTGGTCCTCTTGGAATGGTTATTTGGCCGTGTCGACCATCGGCTTGGTGGGATGACAGGCTCCGCTAGGCACATGCGTAGGATCGCAATAGTCGGAGCTGGTCGCCAGGGTCGCCGATATCTGGAAGGCTTGGGTGCCGTGCACCTGCTGCCCGTGTACGAGACGATTGCTGGGTATCGATGAAGGCACCCATCCTTGCCCTCGTTGGTGCCCGATCTGGTTCGAAGGGTGTTCCAGACAAGAACATCCGGCCACTCGCAGGTCATCCGTTGTTGTCATGGTCGGTGGCATGCGCTCAGAAGTGCGAGTTGATCGACAGGGTGCTTTTGTCGACCGATTCGGAGTACTACGCCGAGATCGGTAGTAGTTACGGTGCTGAGGTCCCGTTTCTCCGGCCTTCCGCGCTGGCCGAGGATAAGTCGCCGGACACTGGTTTCGTCTTGCATGCGTTGGACTGGCTGGCCGATCGGGGTGAGGAACCGGAGTATGTGGTCCATCTCAGGCCGACGACTCCCTTGAGAAGCCCGGCCGTCGTGGATGCCGCCATCCGGTCTTTTCGATTGGCTGATGACGCCACGTCGTTACGGTCCGTCCATGAGATGGCGGAGTCCGCGTATAAGACCTTCGAGGTAGTTGATGGTCGACTTCGGGCGGTTGGTTCTCCGTCTGGTTCTGTGGAGGCGACGAATGCCCCGAGGCAGAATTTCCCTGTCACCTATGTGGGAAATGGGTACGTGGATGTTCTTCGGGTCGCCAGTATCCGCTCGTCGGAGATGCTCCACGGAGAGCGGGTGATCGCCCATTTCACAGAACCGACCCCGGAGGTCGATTGTCCCGCAGATCTGGAATATCTGGAATACCTGGCCAGTCGCCGGGTTGATCTCGTAGAGGGACTCTTCGGGTGAAGGGGGATGGTCTCTGGGGACCTTGGCAACGGGAAGACTTGAATGATGTTTGATCGAGAACCGAGGACGGTTGAGACCGTCGAGACGAGATTCCGGACCATTAGGACAGCGATACCGGTTCAGGGGACACAGGAGGTATTGGAGCGTCTGGAGAAGTGCGAGGCTCGCTCCATGCAGGGTCAACTGCCCGTGGTTTGGGACCGGGCCGAGAACGCCACCGTGTTCGATGCAGCGGGCAATCGTTGGATCGATTGCACTTCTGCAATCTTTCTGGCAAATGTCGGCCACTCGAATCCGCGTGTCCTGGAGGCGATCCGTGCGGCCCTCGATCGGCCACTGGTGAGTTGTTATGCCTACGCGAATGAAATCAGGGCCACCTACCAAGAGCGTTTGGTGGCATGGGCGGGACCGCCGTTTGAGAAGTCCTATCTGGTGTCCTCTGGTTCGGAGGCCACGGAGGCAGCGTTCAAGATGATGCGGTTGTATGGCGCTAGGTCGGGCAAGAGGCGCCTCGGGGTGTTGTGCATCGAGGGCAACTTTCATGGTCGAACAACGGGTTCGCAGATGATGAGTGGGAGCCCTGGGGGGAGGGAGTGGATCGGGCACATGGACCCCGACATCCACCATGTGCCCTTCCCCTATCCATGGGACCTTGAGGGCTGTGATCCGGCAGCGTTTTTCGAAGAAGGGCTTCGGGATCTGTCTCTGCGGGGGATAGACCCCATGACCGACATTTGCGGCATGATGCTTGAGACGTTCCAGGGGTGGGGAGCGGTCTTCTATCCGGATGAATATGTGCAGGCGGTGGAGGCGTTCTGCCTGGAGGCTGGTGTCGTGCTTGCGTTTGACGAGATGCAGGCTGGATTCGGCCGAACGGGCCGTGACTTCGGATTCCAGCACTACGGCGTCACTCCCGATCTGATCTGTTGCGGCAAGGGAATGAGCGGTGGTCTCCCGCTCTCTGGAGTCCTTGGACGATCAGACATCCTGGACATAGCACCGGTGGGCAGTATGAGTAGTACTCATTCGGCCAACCCTCTCGCGTGTGCAGGGTCGTTGGCTGTTCTCGACGAGTTGGTGGCCAGGGATCTGAGCGCTGAGAGCGCCCGAAAGGGAGAAATTTTACACGCCGCGCTTGCCGAGGTTCGAGAAGCCCATCCCGGACGGGTATCAATGGTTCTGGGCCGTGGGCTTGTTGCAGCGGTACTGATGCGGGATCCACGTACGGGTCTTGCCGACGGACCGTTTGCTTCACGGGTTGCTGAGCGGTGTATGGACAAGGGATTGTTGGTCGTACACACCGGGCGGGAATCGATCAAGCTCGGACCGCCGCTTACCATTGAAGATGAGGCGATTTTGGAAGCCGTGGAAGTGCTTGGCGAGTCAATCCGCGAGATCATGGAGGAGGAAGCATGAGGGCTCGGATCCGGCACACGGGCATTGTCGTAGTGGATCTCGAGGAGGCGCTTCGATTCTGGACTGAGGTGCTTGGTTTCGAGATCAAGGTTCGCATGGATGAGGCGGGCCCTCACATCGACGCCATGATGGGGCTGGAAGACGTCCGCGTGACGACGGCAAAACTCAAGGCACCCGATGAGAGCATGGTTGAACTTCTCCAGTTCCACTCGCACCCCGATGTGGCGGCTTGGGGTGGCGATGCGAGTTCAACTGGCCTGACTCACATAGCGTTGACCGTGGATGACATCGACGCCGTCTGCGCCAGGGTGGAGGCGTTCGGCGGGTCGTTGGTGGCGCCCCCTCAACCCTCTCCCGATGGCAATGTCCGCGTTACTTACTGCCGGGGACCGGAGGGGCTTCTTCTCGAGGTGGTCGAGGAGACTCGTTGATCATCGATCGTGACTTCACGCGCTATCTGGTTCTCGATGAGGAGTCAGTGCGCCATGTGCTGACGAAAATCGATGAGAACGATGAGGGGATGGTCGTTTGTGTCGATAGTGGAGGAGTCCTGGTTGGCCTCCTGACGGATGGAGACATTCGGCGATGGATGCTGACGACAGTCGTTCCGGACCTGAATCTGCCAGTGGGAACGATTGTCAATCGGGCTGCGATCACGGCTCCTGTAGGGGCTGACGCGTCGGTCGTTGAGAGGTTGTTCGGTCCCGGTGTCCGTGTCGTACCGTTGGTCGACGATGGAGGACGGTGCGTCGCCCTTGCTTGGCAGCAGGGTTCACATTTCGCTATTGGAGGACGTCGAATAGGCCACTCGAGCCCTTGCTTTGTGATTGCTGAGATAGGGAACAACCACAACGGTGATCTCGATACCGCCTTTCGACTAATTGATGAGTGCGTTTCAGCGGGGGTCGACTGCATCAAGTTCCAAGTTCGGGACCTCTCCACTCTCTATGTGAATGCGGGTGATGCCGATGATCATCAGGAGGATCTCGGGTCGCAATACACGTTGGACCTGTTGAATCGGTACCAACTTTCAAACGAGGAGATGGTGAAGGCTCTGGACCGGGTCCGTGAGGTGGGCGCCATCCCACTGGTGACACCGTGGGATACGAACAGTCTCCATTTCCTCGTCGACTACGGGGTCTCAGCAGTAAAGACGGCTTCGGCTGACTTCCCTAACATTGGATTTCTCCTAGAGGTCGCAGCGACTGGTCTCCCCATGATCTGCTCCACTGGAATGAGTTCCGATGAGGAGATCCGACAGTCGGTTGGGATTCTTCGCGATGCCAGTGCTCAAATCGCTCTACTCCATTGCAATTCAACGTATCCGGCCCCATTCAAGGATGTGAATCTCCGTTACATGGAGACACTTCGCGCTCTCGGCGACTGTCCGGTCGGGTATTCCAGTCATGATCGGGGAATCTCCACGTCAATCGCCGCAGTTGCCCTCGGCGCAGACATAGTTGAGAAGCACGTCACTCTGGATAAGGAGATGGAAGGTAACGATCATCGGGTCAGTCTGCTTCCGTCCGAACTCACTTCGATGGTGACCGGGATCAGGGAAGTTGAGGCGTCGCTCGGAGACTCCCGGCCGCGGCGTCTCAGCCAGGGGGAGATGATGAACCGAGAGTCACTGGGAAAGAGCCTGACGGTGACTATTGATCTCGTCCCGGGTGACGTGATCGAAGAACAGTTTCTTGAGGCGCGAAGTCCTGGACGGGGGCTCTCGCCCAGTCGGATCGGTGAGATAGTTGGAGTGATCGCCGAGAGGAAAATTTCAGCGGGAGGGGTGCTCTACCCGTCGGACCTCGGCGTCAAGGGCGTGGAGCCGAGGGACTACGACTTCAGTCGCCCCTTCGGCCTACCTGTCCGATACCACGATCTGGAGGTCTTCAGGTCGAGTTCAAATGTCGACCTTCTAGAGTTTCACCTGAGTTACAAGGATCTTGAGGTGGATGAGGCTTCTTACTTTAACGAGGTGCTCGATCTGGATCTTGTGGTGCACGCCCCCGAACTTTTTGAAGCCGACCATGTCCTCGACCTCTGCTCGGTGGATCCGGCATACCGCGAGGTATCGATTGCCCATCTGGATCGGGTGGTGGACCTGACTCGGCGACTCGCCGGATGGTTCGCCAGAGCTGAAGTACCGAGGATCGTCGTGAATGTTGGCGGATTCACCCAGGATGCACCGCTGGCCGTTAAAGATCGGCTAGATCGCTATGAGTTGGCGCTGGATGCTTTCAGTCGGCTGGATTTGACGGGTGTCGAGGTGCTTCCCCAGACGATGCCACCCTTTCCTTGGCACTTTGGCGGCCAGCGTTATCAGAACGTATTTATGGATCCGTGGGAGATCGCTCGGTTCTGTCGTGAGAATGGCATGAGGGTCTGTGTCGATGTGTCACATTCCAAGCTCGCCTGCACCGAGCATCGGTGGTCATTCAGCGAGTTCCTCCGGACAGTGGCTCCATTCGCATCCCATCTCCATGTGGCAGACGCGTCAGGAGTGGATGGAGAGGGCCTCCAGATTCGTGATGGCGAGATCGACTTCCCTACCATGGGGGCAATCTTCAAAGAGGAGGCTCCTGGCGCTTCGTTCATCCCGGAGATCTGGCAGGGCCACAAGAACGGGGGTCAGGAGTTCTGGCGGGCGCTCGAGTTGCTTGAAGGGGTCCTGTGATCCGCTCCGCGACCCAAGGAAGGTTTCACCGGTGACGTTCGATTCCCGGGTATTCCAACAGGTTCCCAGACTGCTCTTTGGCTCGGGGGCAACGGGCCGTCTTCGTGAACTGGTACCGGCGGCCGGCGGCTGGTACCTCTACATCGTTGACTCTACGCTCGAATCAACGGCGATTATTGATCGGTTACCCACTCGGGGTGAAGACAGGACTGAGTGGTTCCCTGCTGTCGATCACGAGCCCTCGACGGTTCAGGTTGATGAGATTCGCGATCGAGTGGCCGCGAGTTCTAACGGACTTCCCATGGCGATCGTTGGGGTTGGAGGCGGAAGCACGATGGATGTGGCAAAGGCAGTCTCTGTCATGCTCACGAATCCTGGATCCTCGAGCGAGTATCAGGGCTGGGATCTGGTGCAACAACCGGGAGTGTTCAAGATCGGCGTTCCGACGTTGTCCGGTTCGGGAGCCGAGGCAAGCCGAACGGCAGTGCTAATGGGACCGGACCAGAAGTTCGGAATTAACAGTGACCACAGCATGTTCAACGCTCTGGTGCTCGACAGCGGTCTGATCTGTGGAGTTCCCGCGGATCAGCGGTTTTATTCCGGAATGGACTGCTTTATCCACTGTGTCGAGAGTCTTCAGGGGTCGATGATTAATGAACTGGCGCGTAGTTTCGCGATTCAGGGACTGGATCTCTGCATGAAGGTCTTCATGGACGATGGAACCGATGATGACCTGATGACGGCCTCCTTCATGGGGGGGGTGTCGATCGTCAATTCCGAGGTTGGTATCTGTCATGCGCTCTCTTACGGGCTGAGCATGGAACTGGGCTTCCGGCATGGGTTCGCCAACTGTGTGGCCTTTAGAGTTCTCGACGAGTACTACGGCGAGTGGGTGGAAACCTTTCGCCGGATGCTGGAGCGGCATGGAATCGACCTTCCCGAAGGTTGTTGTCTCGGCCTCACCGACGAGGCACTGGATCGCATGGTGCAGATGACGCTGCGAATGGACCGACCCTTGACCAACGCTCTGGGCCCGAGGTGGCGGGACCATCTCACTACTGAGAGGATTCTCGACCTCTACTCCAGGATGTAGGGGCGGTTGAGGAACGGGTGCTATACATCTTGCAACGACAGTCTTTGAGGAGACTTGGTCGACTGAAGGCCCGATCCTGTTTCTGGGTGGATGGTGTTGTCGGTCCTCGAGAAAGTCTGACGAGATGCTTTCAGTTTCCTGACGGCGGAGCACAGGGTGTGCCCCATCAGGGCTCAAGAACCGGCGCTTAAACGTACCGAGGAGGTGAATACGGTTTGGGAGAAACTCGAGATTATGTTGAGGTGACCTACAACGAACGAGACCATCCGTTTACTTCGTATCCAGGAAAACTGGCCCGGTACCTAACCGATAGGTATGCGTTGCCTCCAGGATCGCGGATACTGGAACTTGGTAGCGGAAGAGGAGAGTTCATAAAGGGATTCATCGACTGCGGCCTAGTGGGGCACGGGGTTGACCTGTCTCCAGCCACTGCCGACTACTGTCCAGAGGCCGAATTCAGGATTTCGAACCTTGAACGTGATGGAATTCCATATAGCGATGGGTATTTCGATGTCGTCTATTCAAAATCGGTAATCGAGCACTTCTATTACCCGGAGACTGTGGTAAGTGAAACTTTCCGTGTTTTGCGCCCAGGCGGCATCTCGCTCACCTTGACCCCAGATTGGCACATCAACTATCGGATGTTCTACTGCGATTATACGCATCGAACTCCTTTTACTCTTGAATCACTCCGGGATATTCTCCTTATCCATCAATTTTCAGACGTATCAGTAGAGCGATTTCGTCAACTTCCAGTCGTGTGGAAGTATCCCG
>PYIL01180312.1_pt1 | contig 41972 bp, 43 predicted proteins | sample 3578041 | NCBI WGS metagenome assembly PYIL01 (sample SAMN08408023, study PRJNA431606) | Marine metagenome isolate SA_KN192-05_S13_150m, whole genome shotgun... | biome: marine; feature: oceanic pelagic zone; material: water; isolation source: 150 m water sample, 0.2-0.8 um fraction ... | reverse complement strand
CTCGGGTGCTCGGGTCGTCAGTCGGTCGGGTCTTCGGGCTCGGCGGGAGCAGCGTCTTGGGCCGATGCCTCTGGACGGTCGCCCTCCGGCTCGTCGCCAGTGAACAGTTCGGCGATGGCGCCCAGCGAGCCGAGGGTGGCACTCATGTCGGCGGGCAGGAAGATCTTGGTGGCCTGTCCGTCGGCCACCGTTCCCAGGGCCTCTAGGTACTTGATGGCCAGCAGGTCGGGCGTCGGGTCGCCGTCGTGGATGGCGCCGTAGACGCTGCGTACGGCGGCAGCTTCGCCTTCGGCCACCGTCAACTGGCGGTACCGCTCGGCGTCGGCCACGGCCCGGATGGCCTCGGCTTCGCCTTCGGCCTCCAGGATGGCCCGCTGCCGGACGGCCTCGGAAGCCAGGATGACCGCCTGCTTATCGCCCTCGGCCCGGGTGATGGCCGCCTCCCGGCCGCCGTCGGCCTCTAGAACGACGGCCCGACGGTTCCGCTCGGCCTTCATCTGTTCGTGCATGGCGTGCATCACGTCGGCCGGTGGGTCGATCCGCTGGATCTCGACGCGGACTACCCGGACGCCCCACTTGTCGGTGGCGTCGTCGAGCACCTCCCGAAGGGCCACGTTGACGTTGTCTCGGGACGTCAGGGCATTGTCCAGCGACATGTCACCGATCACGTTTCGGAGGTTGGTCTGGGCCAGCTTGGTGACAGCCAGGATGAAGTTGGCCACGTTGTAGATGAGTCGTTGGGCGTCGGTGGGTTCGTAGTAGATGACGGCGTCCACGGTGACCGTCACGTTGTCTTTGGTGATGACCTCCTGTGGGGGCACGTCGATTACCTGCTCTCGCATGTCCACGCGGGTCAGGGACTGGATGAACGGGATGATCAGCTTCAGGCCCGGCTCGACGGTGGCCTTGTAGCGACCCAGTTGTTCGACGATGCCCTTCTGGTATGGCCGAACGATCTTGATCCCGGACGCTGCGAAAGCGAACAGGACGAAGGCGATGACGATCAGGACGATCATGGCGGCCATTGGTGGTTCTCCTCGTGTCGGTCGTTCGGGTTAGTGGATGGATCGGACTACAGCGCGGGTTCCTTCGATCCGGACTACTTCGACGGAGGTGCCGGCCGAGAGGTGTCCGCGGTCCGGGGTCTCGGCGTGCCACTCCTCGCGTCCGATCCGGACGGTACCCAGGCGTTCGGGATCGGGGGAGAGGTCGGTCACCACGACGCCGGTTTCGCCAACCAGTCGATCGGCTCCCACCCCGACTGGGTTACCGCCCCGTTTCATCCGGCGGGCCATCGGTCGGACGGCGGCGAAGGCGGCTACCGAGACCAGCACGAAAGCCAGCCACTGCCAGGTGGCGTTAACTCCGGTGAAGGCGACCCCTGTTGCGGCGGCGGCTCCCACGCCGAAGGGCAGGAGGAAGAACGCCCCGGTCATGGCGATTTCACCGACGATGAACGTGGCGGCGGTAACCAGCCAGATCCAGCGCCAGACCTCGGGATCCATCAGACTTCTCCTCGCGACGTCTCTCAGCAACGTACTACGGAGCAAGCCGGAGGCCGCTTCGGGCCCGGTGGTGGCCGCTACCGTTCCAACTCGTGTCCACCGTTTCTCCTGACGTCCCGCTGTGTCTCCTGACCGTTCATGCCCATCCGGACGACGAGGCCTCCAAGGGAGCGGCCACCGTGGCCTCCCTGCACGCCGAGGGAGTCCACTGTGTGCTGGTTTGTTGCACGGGGGGCGAGGCGGGCGATGTTCTGAACCCGGCCATGGACAGGCCGGAGGTCCACGCTGACATCACAGCGGTGCGAGAGGCCGAATTGGCTCTGGCGGCCGAGATCATTGGCTACGACGAGGTGGTCATGCTTGGTTACCGGGACTCAGGCATGAAGGACTCGGAGGCCAACGCTCACCCAGGGGCCTTTGCTAACGCCGATCAAGACGAGGCCATCGGTCGCCTGGTGGCCATTATCCGCCGGGTCCGCCCGCAGGTCATCGTCACCTACCCGGATGCCCGGGGGGAGTACGACCATCCGGACCACGTCCAGGTGCACGAGGTTTCAGTGCCCGCCTTCCACGCCGCCGGCGACCCACGGTGCTACCCGGAGGCCGGTCCGGCCTGGCAGCCGTCAAAGCTCTACTTCACCCTGTGGTCCCGTGCCCGGATTCTCGGACGGCACACCAAGTTCTTGGAGTTGGGCCTGGAGTCGCCGTATGACGACTGGTGGTTCGAGCGCCCGTCGCGAGACCACCTGATTACCACGAGGGTGTCGATTGCTGACCACTGGCAGGTGGGGGTCGACGCGCTCCGGGCGCACGCCACGCAGATCGACCCATCGTCTCCGTTCTGGTTCGGGCTTCCGGACGAGGTGGCCCGGACGATTCACCCGTTTGACGAGTACCGGTTGGAGGTCAGCGAAGTCGGCTATCCGGCAGACGGGGAGGTCGAGGAGGACCTTTTTGTCGGGGTCCGGTCCACCGGGGAGTCGGCCGCCTGATGGCCGCTCTCTCATTCCTGTCCGAGGAGTGGCTGGCCAGCCTGGCTGACGAAGCGGCCGGTCTCCCCGAACAGCCTGGAGTAGACGGCGTGGTGCGGTTTGTGGTGACCAGCACTCCGCACGGCAAAGTCCAGTTCCGGCTCGTGGTGTCCAACGGTCGGGTGGCTGAGGTGCTGGTCGGGCGCGACGGCGAGGCTGAAGCAACGGTTACCTGGAAGTACGCCGACGCGGTAGCCCAGTTCAAAGGAGAACTGGATCCCGACGTGGCCTACATGACCGGTCGGTGCAAAGTGGAAGACGCCTACGCCCGCTACATATTCGACCTCCGGACGGTGTTCGGCAGCCCAGCATGGGCCGACCTGCTGGCCGACATGGCGGTTCGTACCGAGTTCTGAGTCGGGGCCTAGCCGGTCCGTTGGGCGTCGCGCAGGTCCCGCCAACTGGCCAGAGTGATCCCGCCCCGGTCCAGATCGGCTAGCAGTTCGGTGTTGCCGCACACCAGATCTCGGTGTTCGACCCGTCGTCCCCACTCATCGCAGACGGCCCGCAACTCCGGCGTGTCGGCGGCCGGCTCGACCACAATCTCGGTCACCCCGGGCTGGAGGTCCATGGCTATCCGTTCCAGGCTCGCCGGGTCAGCCAGCCGGCGCGACCGGTGGTGGTCGACGGTCAGCACGCCCTCGTCGGCGGCCAGGGACCGGAATGGGAACCCGGCCCCCTCCTCGGCCCGGCCTCCTTCCAAACGGATGGGAAGGCCGAAGTCGACAGCCAACTCCAGGTACAGATCGAAGAATTCGGGGCGGTTTTGGAGAGCACCGAGGTGGGTGCTCAAGTGGCTGATATCGAAACCCCAGAGGACGGCCCGTTCTAACTGAGCCCGGCACTCGCGCCGGGTCTCGTCCAGGTCAGCGTGGTCCCAAAGGTCCTCCACAGTACGAGGAAAGCCGCCATCGCCGTCGTGGAGACTGGGGGCCTGGGTGATGGCCCGCCAGCGATAGCAGTCCAACTCGGCGTTGAGGGTGAGGTGCACTCCGACCGCCTCACCGCGGTAGCGGGACGCTGCGTCACGGGCCCACGGGCCAGGCACCATGAGGCCGGCACCGGTGGCTAGGCCGCTGCGGATGCTCTCGTAGACGCCAACATTTGTGGCGTGGCACATCCCCAGCAGGTCAGCGGTGAGGATCAGGAGTCGATCGTCGGGGCTTCGGCCGAGTCGCTCGCCCAAGGTGGTCACGTAGTGAACGGTACCCGACGGTCCCTCCCCAGATCACCGCCCCGCTCCGTCTGTCAGATGCTGTCGGGTGACCCCTGGACCAACGAATCGTGGGGCCAGCGGCTGGCCGCCAGAGTGGCCCGGGCATCTGCCAGTCCGGCTCGACCGATCCGCCGTGTCTCCTCGTCGAGTTGGCCTGGCGGGGTGAGCCCACCGGACGGGAAGGCTGCCGGGACCGGACGACGCCGGGTCGCCGGCCGGCGGGGAGCTTGGTTCGGGAAGGGAAGCTGCATTTCCATACCCCCATCTTGACTACGAGGTGTGACAGTTCCCGTTGTGGACCCTTCCGACGCGCTCCGGATGAGGGACGGACGGGTCAGCGACGGCATCATCGGACCATGGTCCGCCGGTCCTACCTGAGCACAGAGTTACGTCGTGGTCCGACCCCTCGGACTTGGGTCCTTCCCCTCACGGAGGACGAGTGCTCGGGAGCGGGTCGCCTGTTCGGAGGGACGGGTCTGGGGGCGGCCGTGCGGGCGTTGGAGGCCGACGCCGCCCGGCCCCTTGTGTGGGCCACCGCCCAGTTCATCTCCCATGCCGTGCCGGGTGAGGACCTGACCCTCGAGGTGGACTTGCTCGCCGAGGGTCGGGCCACCACACAGGCCCGGGCCCGGGGCCACGTCGACGGTCGCGAGGTCATCGCCGTTTTCGCCACCCTGGGCCGGCGGGACGTTGCCCGGTCCGGCGTTTGGGTCTCCCCGCCGGACGCCCCACCACCGCAGGACTGTCCACCCTTTCCCAGCCGGTCTGCCACCCGGTCGGTCTCGGCCAACCTGGAGCGACGCCTGGTACGGGGACGCACCGTCGACCACGAGCCAGCCATGGACGACGGGCGGGTTGCAATGTGGGTGCGGGTACCAGACCACCTGGTGGTCGATCCGGCCTTTCTGGCCGTGCTCGGCGACTATGTCCCCTGGGGTGGCCGTGACGCGGTGGGTGGCGGCCTGGGCGGGGGACAGAGCCTGGATAACACCCTCCGGGTAGTCGATCCGGTCGACACCGAGTGGATCCTGGTGGACGTCCGGGTGGGCAGCCTCGTGCATGGCTATGCCCACGGCACGGTTCACCTGTGGGCCGATGACGGACATTTGCTGGCTACGGCTAGCCAGACCTGTCAGTTCCGTAACCCCCGCAACCCTCGCTGAGGGGACGCCCAAGAGCGACGTTCCAGATTCCGATCGGGGAATCTGTGGCGCCGTTCTCCCCAATTGCCGTCTAGGGTGGGGCGATCGACGAGAAGCGGGAGGACATGGCGGTGACCGAGGTACTCGATACGGCGACGATCGAAGAGATCCGGGCCATCATCGACCGCGGTCTGGGGACCACGAAGAGCCGTGAACTGATTGCTGCTTCGGAGGTTGCCGACCTCCTCCTCGACCTCCGTCTGCTACTGGCGGCGAGCGACGCCGAACTCGAGGCCGCTCCCACCAACTGACCACCGGCCCGGTCGGCCTGTTTCAGCGCAGCGGGAAGACCTTCCGGATTAGGCGTCCTAGTGCCAGGCCGACCCCTGCTCCCACCAGCACATCGCTTGCGTGGTGGATCCGGACGTGGATCCGCGAGGTGGCGACCACAGCGGCCAACCCGTACCAGAGCGGCTTCACCTTCGACCGCTCTGAGAGCAAAGCGGCAGCCAGGAAGGCCGCCGAGGCGTGTCCAGACGGAAAACTGCTGGTCAGCGGAAGGCGCAGGTGGTGGGGCCGCTCCCCATCTTGGATGGGTCGATCACGCTTGAAGACAGACTTCACGGCGCCGTTGATCAGCGCCGATTCGGCTCCCAAGGCGAGGGCCAGGCGAGCCGCCTCCCGGGTTCCACCGCGGGTGGCGACACCACGGGCTGTGCCCAGGAGGTGCCAGATCAGGCTGAAGTCACCCAACTCGCTAGCTGTGTAGAAGAGTCGGTCCATGGCCGGGTTTCCCCGCAGCTGGTTCCATGCCCGATCCACTGCCTCGTCCAGCGAGGCGCCGATCGAACCCAGCGGATGGGGATCGTCGTCCAACCCCTCGTCCAGCAGTCCAGCCGTGTAGTCCCGGAGGTCCGGGTCGGGCGGAGCGGAGAGATCGGCTGGCTGGTCAACCGGCTCGCGGGCCGGCACCTCGGCGGTAGCCACCGATCCAGCCTACGGCGGGCAGAGTCGGGAGCCGATTCGTCCCAATCCAGGGAGGCGTTCAGCCACCGTCTCGGTAGGCCCCTGAGGTGGAGAGCGCTCCTCGTCTCCATCGTCGAGGGGTAGCCACCAGGGCCCGCGGATAGTCCTCGAACATCCAGCGGGCAAAGTTCCGCCGGGTCCACGGTGACATCCCGGCGAGGAGGACGGCACTGTCGGCACCGATCCGGCGAGTCAGGATCCGCTGGAGGGCAACCGATATCCGATGGTCGGCCCGAAGGTCACCGAGCACCCGCCGTCGGTACCGGGCCGCGACCCGGTCCTGCCCACCACCAGCCAGTGAAGCCTCGGCAGCCAGGATCCCGGTCAACAAGGCCTGGCCGATGCCCTCCCCGGTCAAGACATCGGTGACCGCCGCGGCATCTCCGGCGAACAGGACCGGTCCGTGGTCCAGTGCTGACGATCCCACCCGGGCTGGGATGGGCCAGGCCATACGACGCTCCACTGGCCGGGCCGAGGGACCCAGAACCTCCCGGATAGCCGGTCGGTCCAGGAGTCCATCCCACAGCCGTCCGGTATCGCTCACGGCGACCCGCCCTCCCCGGAGCACCCCGAAACCCACGTTGGCCCGACGACCGGAGAGGGGGAACGACCAGGCGTAGCCGGGCAACAGGTCGGGTTCGAACCAGACGTGGAGGTCAGTCGCCGCCGGTCCGACATCGGCCACGTACTGCCGGAAGGCGTGCCACTCACCCCGGTAGCCCTCGTCGGCGAGCCTTAGCAGGCGTCGCGTCGGCGACCACATGCCGTCAGCGGCCACCACTGTTGTGGCACGTACTTTGTCCATCCCGTCGATGGCGAGGGTTGCACCCTCGGCATCGACTTCGATTCCAACCATCGCGTGACCGACTCGAACGTTGGCACCGGCCCGGTGGGCTAGGTCGAGGAGGGCCGCGTCGTACTCGCGACGGGGCACGACGACGGCGTATTGTCCGTCGCCCTGGGGTAGGGGGAACCGGATGGTTCGACCCGAGGGGCTATGGAGGACCGCTCCGTCTACCACCTGCCATCCGGCGATGGATCCAGGATCTAGGCCGAGTTCCTCACCTAGGCGGAGGGCCAGGGAGGTCAGTCCGTCGCCACAGCACTTATCCCGGGGGAACGAGGCCTTGTCGACCACCAGGACAGAGGCTCCGGCCCGGGCAGCGGTAACGGCAGCTGCCGAGCCGGCGGGACCTCCTCCCACGATTGCTAGATCGACCACCCTGCGATCCTCAGAAGAGCTTCAACTCGTTGGACTCAACGCCCCTCAGGTTGTCGTAGTCCACGACCATGCAGCCGATACCCCGATCCTCGGCGAGGACTCGGGCCTGCGGTCGGATCTCCTGGGCCACGAACACCCCTCGTACGGGACGCAGCAAGGGGTCCCGATTCAGGAACTCGAGGTAGCGGGTGAGTTGCTCCACGCCGTCGATCTCGCCCCGACGCTTTACCTCGATGGCTACCGCCTCGCCTTGGGCATCGCGACAGAGCAGGTCCACCGGCCCGATGTCGGTGGGGTACTCCCGCCGGACAAGGCGCAGGCCGTCGAGGATGGCCGTCGGGTCGGCGGCCAGCAACTCCTGGAGGTGGGCCTCTACGCCGTCCTTCTGTAGGCCGGGGTCGAGGCCCATCTCGTGGGTCTTGTCGGACAGAACCTCGTGGAGGGTAATAATCAGCGTCTCGCCCCCTGGATTGCGGACCGTCCAGATCGCCCGGGCGTCATCGGGCTCCGGGTCATCGTCCACGGTCAGGGTGTTGGGGGAGTTCATCCAGTTCAACGGCTTATAGGCCCCGCCGTCAGCGTGGATGGCCACGCAGCCGTCGGCTTTGACCATCAGGAGTCGGACTGCCTCGGGCAGGTGAGCGGTCAGCCGGCCGTCGTAATTGACGGTGCAGCGGGCGATAACCAGGCGCATCGGTCAACCCGCCAGGGCGGCCAGCACCGCTTCGGCCAACTCGACCCGGCAGATCACCAGGTCGGGGAGGTACGGGTTGGTGGAGTTGTAGCGCAGCGGCGTGCCGTCAATCCTTGAGGTGTGCAAGCCGGCGGAGATCGCCACGGCCACCGGCGCGCAGCTGTCCCACTCGTACTGGCCACCGGAGTGGACATAAGCCTCGGCCTCGCCTCGCACCACCGCCATGGCCTTGGCCCCAGCCGAGCCCAACTCCACCACCACCCCACCTAGGGCGTTGCACACGTTCACCGCCTCAGCCGGAGGACGGGACCGGCTGACCACCACCCGGGGGCGGTCGGGGATCGACGGGAGGTCCCTGGGGTTTGGCAGGGACATGGTGGACAGCGTGAGGTCAAGCGCCGGGAGCGCCACCGCTCCGGCCGTTGGACGGCCGTCTTCGGCTAGGGCCACGTGGACCGCCCAGTCGGTACGGGACGGATCGCCGTACTCCCTCGTCCCGTCCACCGGGTCCACGATCCAGACCCGCGACGTCCCGGTCCGGTCGGGATGGACGGCGGCCGCCGCACCCTCCTCAGACAGCACGGCGTCCTGCGGGCGATGTCTAGCCAGGGCGTCCATCAGAAACTCGTGAGACCGCTGGTCGCCCTCCCGCTTCAGGGCCTCCGAGGAGGTATCCCCGGCGGCCAGACGCCCCCGGACCTCCATGAGGAGGACACCGGCCCGGGTAGCCAGGTCAGCGGCCAGGGCGTGGTCGTCGGGCATCGCCATACCGGAACGGATCAGTCCCCGGCCGACCGTTGACCCAGATGGATAGCCGCGGTGATGGTGGACCGCAGGTCCTCCTCGTCGGCACCGGCAGCCACCAGACGCTGGACCGCATCCTCGACCGCAGCGGCACGCTCTTCGTCCCACGAGGCGGCGGACTCCACGGCAGGTACCAGGACGCCGACTAGCAGCAGGACAAAGGCCCCGGTTGCCCCGATAAACCCGAAGGTGATGGCCGCCCCAACCTCGTCGGCAATCGAGGTGACGATCATCCCCACGATGCCGGTAGCACACAGCAGCAGGGCCGCCCCCCGCAGGGTTCTCGGGGTTAGGAGCCGGGTGCGGGCATCGGCGGCGCTCATCGGACCAGCGGCCTGTACTTCATGCGGTGGGGTTGGTCGTCCAGGCCCAACTCGTCCCTCCGGTAGGCCTCGTACTGGGTGAAATTCCCCTCGAACCACCGCACCTGGGAGTCACCCTCGAAGGCCAGAACATGGGTGGCCACCCGGTCCAAGAACCACCGGTCATGGCTGATCACCACGGCGCACCCAGCGTAAGCGTCCAGACCCGCCTCCAGAGCCCGCAGAGTGTCGACATCCAGGTCGTTGGTCGGCTCGTCGAGCAGCAGCACGTTGGCTCCGCTGCGAAGCACCTTGGCCAGGTGCACCCTGTTGCGCTCGCCGCCCGACAGATCTCCGACTCGCTTCTGCTGGTCGGCGCCCTTGAAGTTGAACGACGCCACGTAGGCCCGACCGTTCACCTCCCGGCGACCCACCTCGATGAACTCCCGGTCGTCGGTGATCTCCTGGTAGACGGTCCGGTCCGGATCCAGACTCTCGCGAGACTGGTCGACGTAGCCCATCTCTACCGTCGGACCGATCCGGATTTCACCGGTATCGGGCGCCGTGTCCCCGACGGCCGTGCCGTCGGCTGTAGCAGTGAGCATCCGGAACAGCGTGGTCTTCCCGGCGCCGTTACCTCCGATCACGCCGACGATTCCGGCCGGAGGCAGGGAGAACGAGAGGTCGTCGATGAGCAGGCGGTCACCAAACCCCTTGGACAGGTTCACGACCTCGATCACCTGGTCCCCCAGCCGCTGGTTAGCCGGGATGTCGATCTGGAGTTCCCGGGCCCGACTCTCGGTATCGGCTGCCTCGGCTACGAGACGCTCGTAGGCCGAAAGGCGGGCCTTACCCTTGGCTTGGCGTGCCCGGGGGGCCATCCGCACCCATTCCAGCTCGCGTTCCAGGGTGCGTCGGCGGGCCGAGTCCTCCCGGTTCTCAGCGGCCAGACGGGCCGATTTCTGTTCCAGCCAGCCCGAGTAGTTGCCCTCGTAGGGGATGCCTTTCCCCCGGTCCAGCTCCAGGATCCACCCGGCCACGTTGTCCAGGAAGTACCGGTCATGGGTGATGGCCACCACGGTGCCGTGGTAGTCGCGCAGGGTGCGTTCCAGCCATGCCACCGATTCGGCGTCCAAGTGGTTGGTGGGCTCGTCCAGCAGCAGCAGGTCGGGGCGGGACAGCAGAAGCCGGCACAGCGCCACCCGTCGGTGTTCGCCACCGGACAGGGTGGCCACGTCGGCCTCACCAGGTGGTAGGCGGAGGGCATCCATGGCGATCTCGATCGTTCGCTGGAGGTCCCAGGCGCCAGCTGCCTCGATCTTCTTCTCCAGTTCGGCCTGGTCGACGCCCAACTTGTCGTGGTCGGCATCGGGATCACCCCACCCGGCTAAAACCTCCTCGTAGCGGGCCAGCAGGCCCGCCACCTCACCCACCCCGGACATGACGTTGCCCAGCACGTCCTTGTCTACGTCCAACCTCGGTTCCTGTTCCAGGAGTCCCACGGTGAACCCCTCGGTCAGCCGGGCCTCGCCGGTGAACCCATCGTCTACTCCGGCCATGACCCGCAGCAACGACGACTTGCCAGCCCCGTTGGCTCCCAGGACGCCGATCTTGGCCCCAGGGTAGAAGGCCAGCGTGATATCGGAGAGCACGTCCCGGTCCGGCGGATAGAACCGACCCACCCGGTGCATGGTGAAGATGAACTGGGCCCCCATGGGCGCCGAGGCTACCGGCGGTCCCGGCATGGCCCCGTGGCCGGTCGGTCCCTACGCTCTCCCAGTGCTCCCACCCCCGTTGACCGACATCGAGGTCGTGCTATTCGACTTCGGCGGTGTCATCCTCACCAGCCCATTCGACGCCTTCGCCGCCTACGAGGCTGAGGTGGGCCTCCCGCCGGGGACCGTGCGGCGTATCAACTCGACCAACCCAGACGACAACGCCTGGGCCCGATTCGAGCGTCGACAGGTCGACGCCAACGAGTTCGGACGACTATTCGAGGACGAGGCTGCTGCCCAGGGTTACATCGTGGATGCCACCCGGATCATGGAAGGGCTCCACGGGACGTTGCGTCCGACCATGGTGGAGGCCCTCCGGCGGTGCGCCGCCCGACTCAGGACCGGGATGCTGACCAACAACATCACTCCAATCGGCTCTCAACCGTTCTCCGAGGACGTCCTAGAGGTAGTCAGCCTGTTCGACGAACTGATCCAGTCGAGCGTCGAGGGCTGCCGCAAGCCTGAGCCGCGGATCTACGAGATCGCCTGCGAACGCCTGGGAGTAGAACCCGCTGCATGCGTCTTCCTTGATGACCTCGGCATCAACCTCAAGCCAGCCCGAGCCATGGGGATGACCACGATCAAAGTTGTGGACCCGGAGGAGGCCATCGCCGAACTCGAGGCGATCGTCGGCTTCCCGCTCGGCTGACCGCTACCGTCGCTCCGATGCGCATCGTCACCTGGAACGTCAACTCGCTGAAGGCCCGCATCGACCGTGTCGAGGCCTGGATCCGGGCCGTAGGACCAGACGTCCTCTGCCTTCAGGAGACCAAGATGGCTGACCCTGCGTTCCCTCACGAGCGGTTTGAGGCGTTGGGCTATGAATCGGCCCACCACGGCGAGGGACAGTGGAATGGTGTGGCTGTGATCTCCCGGGTCGGGCTAGCCGACGTGCGTTCGGGGTTCGCCGATGGCCGGGCAGATTCCGATCCGGATGCCCGAATCCTCTGGGCGACATGCGGCGGCGTACGGGTGGCGAGCTGCTACGTACCCAACGGGCGAGAGGTCGACCACGACCACTACCGCTACAAGTTGGACTGGCTGGGGCGTCTGCACGATGACCTGGCTGCCAACACCGACCCTGCCGACCAGCCCGTAGTGGTGGTGGGTGACTTCAACGTGGCTCCCGACGACCGGGACGTCTGGGATCCGGCGGCCCTGGAGGGGATGACCCACGTGACGGTGCCCGAGCGGGACGCCCTGGCCCGGCTGGTGGCCCTCGGGTTTACCGACGTGTTCCGCGAGCGGTTCGACGGGGATGGCCTGCACTCCTGGTGGGACTACCGGGGTGGGGCGTTCTACAAGCGCATGGGGATGAGGATCGACCTGGTTTACGCCTCAGCGCCAGCTGTCACGGCGCTGGACTTCGTAGTAGTGGATCGCAACGAGCGCAAGGGCGAGAAGCCCAGCGACCACGCACCGGTAGTGGCCGAATTTACCCTGGTCTGATCACCACGCGCTGAGTGTCGGCGGCCGTTCAACCGGTAGCGGCCAGCACGGCCAGAATCGCATCGCCGTAGGCCTCCACCGTTCGGGGGCCAATTCCCGGGACGGCCAGCAGTTCATCGACGTCCACTGGCTGGAGTTCCACGAGGGCGTCTAGGGCCCGGTTGGTCAGAACCCGGTAGACAGGAACCCCAGCCTTTCGGGAGGCCTCCAGCCGCCAGGTGCGCAGGGCGTCGTGGACGGGCCCCTCCGATCGTTCGGCGGCATCCGGGTCGAACGAGCGAACCGCGACCACGGTCGGTGGGGCCGGGTCGTCGGACCCGGGCAGGTCCGGCCGGTCGTGAGCGACCAACAGGGCCAGGAGGGCCTCCCCATGCCGGTCGGCCTTGGTCGGTCCAATCCCGGAGACGTCGAGCAACTCGGCGGTCGTGGTAGGCCAGACGGACACTAGGTTGGCCAGTGTGGCGTCAGTAAACACCACGTAAGCGGGAACGTCGGCCGCTTGGGCGGCCGTAGACCGGTATTGACGCAGAGCGTCCACTACGGGATGGTCGGGGAGGTTGGCCCGACCGGTCCGCCGTCGGATCTCGGTCACCCGACGCACCCCCTCGGCTCGCCCGACCGGACGATCCAGCCCGGCGATGGCTGCCTCCACGTCCTCGAGCCAGAACGACGGCTTCCTGGCCGAGGTACGGGTTCCGAAGGTGCGCTGGGCGGCCCATGAGCAGAAGAGACGGTCCTCGGCCCGGGTGAGGGCCACGTAGAGGAGACGTCGTTCCTCGGCCCGGGCCTCCTTGGTCTGGGCGTGGGCGATAGGCACCAGACCCAACTCGAGGCCGGTCAGGTGGACAGTCGACCACTCCAGCCCCTTAGCGGCGTGGAAGGTGGAAACCTCGACGGCGTCCGCCGAATCGTCGAAAGTCGCCCGGGCCTGCGATTGGGTCCATGCGACAAAGCCCCGGGCCGTGCCCGACGGGTCCAGGGCCTGGAACTCCTCGGCCAAGCGCTGGAGTTCAGCGAAGGCCGCCTGCCTCTCGGTATCTCCGCCGTCCTCCCCATCATCATTCGCTCCGTCGTCGACGGCGCTCAGGTCGGCCATCCGGTCGGCCAGAGGGCGGTCGCTGCGACCAAGGGCGGCTAGTTGTGCTTTCACGTCAGCTCGGTCCAACAGGCCGCTCCCAACCCGGGTCCGGACTGGGATGTCAGCCGCCTGGAGAGCGGACACCAACGGCTCGGCCTGGGCGTTAGTGCGCATTAGCACGGCATGGTCGGACCAGCGACCGTCCGGACCCCGTAACTCGCGGATGCGTCGGGCTACGGCGAGGGCCTCGGCCTCGTGGTCGGGGTGGCGTTCCACCACCGGGTCGGGACCCCGGTCGCGGTTTGCCAGCATCGGGTCGCGTCCGCCCAGGACAGCAGCCGCGGTGCACAGGATCTGCGGCGTGCTGCGGTAGTTCTGGCGCAGGCTCAGTACCGTCGCCCCGGGAAAGTGGACCGGGAACCGGCGCAGGTGGTCGGCGTCGGCGCCGTTCCACCCGTAGATGGCCTGGTCGGGATCACCCACCACACAGAGGTCAGGTCGACCGTCCAGCCAGGCGTCGAGAAGCTGGAACTGGAGCGGGTTCACGTCCTGGAACTCGTCCACGTACAGGTGGCGGAACCGCCACCGTTGGGCATCGGCAAATCGCTTGTCAGTGGCTAGGGCTCGACGGCACTGGTCGAGCAGGTCATCGAAGTCGACCATCCGTCTCTTATCTTTTACCTCCTCGTACTCCCGAAAGATCCGAGCCACAGTGGGCGGTGGCAGGGGGAGGTTCCGCTCGGCGGCTTCGGCAGCGTCCGGGTAGGCCTCCGGTCGGATACGCCGGGCCTTGGCCCACTCGATCTCAGCCACCACGTCTAGGGCGGCGGTGGCCCGGTGATCGCGGGGGAGCAGTGGGGCTACCAGGCCCATCTTGCGGACCAGCAGTTCTGGTTCCCGTTGGCCGTTTTCTCGCCACAGGTTGCGCAACTGGGCGTAAGCCACCGAGTGGAAGGTGCCGGCAGCCACCTGGTCCCTCATGCCCAACCTCCAAAGCCGCCGACGCATTTCGGCCGCCGCCTTTCGGGTGAAGGTCAAGGCCAGGACCCGGCGGGGATCGCTTCGACCGGTCAGCGTCCGCCAGGCGATCCGGTGGGTCAGGACCCGGGTTTTCCCCGATCCGGCACCGGCGTGAATCGCTAACGGGAGGGAATCGGATGTGACAGCCTCCCTCTGCTCGTCGTTCAGGCCGGCGAGCAGAGCGTCGGCGTCGGCAGCGTCCGACACGGTGACATCCTCGAGGGTGGCTGCCCAGCCATCGGATCGGTCCACAGCGTCCATCGGGCGCACCCTAGCGACGGCCCACGACGGCTTCGGCGGGACCGCTGGGTCCGTCGGAGAGTGGGCCTACCATCGTTCCGTGAAGCCGGTTGGTAGACGGGAGTTCGAGGCGTTAGTAGCCGACGCCCTCGACGCCCTACCCCCCGACCTGACCGGCCTGATGGACAACGTGGTGGTCCTGACCGCCGACCGAGGCAACCCCCCGGACCTGTTCGGCCTCTACGACGGTGTCCCCCTCACCGAACGCGAGGACTACGGCGGGCTGGTCCTGCCCGACCGGATCCATGTGTACCGCCTAACCCTCTGCGAGGCCTGTGCCGACCTCGACGAGCTCCGGCGTGAGGTGGTGGTTACCGTGGTCCACGAGGTTGCTCACCACTTCGGTATCGACGACGACACCCTCAACGACCTGGGCTGGGGCTGAAGGTCTTTCGGTCAGGCATCGGCAACCGGCCGGGCCATAGGAACGTGGGGGATGCCGTCCTCCACGAACTCGGGTCCAGTGGGCACGTAGCCCAGGGTGGTGTACCAGGAGACCAGATAGGTCTGGGCGTCGAGGACCAGGAGGCCAGGTGTGGTGGCGTGCACGTGGTCCAGCAGTACTCCGGCCAGGCCGTTACCCCGGGCGTCGGAACGGGTCGCCACCCGACCGATCCGGTGGCTGCCCCCCGGCTCGGCTACGACCCGCAGGTAGGAGGTCGGGCCGTTCTTACCGTTGATCCACACGTGGCGGGTGCAGGCCTCCACGTCCCGGCCGTCCAGTTCAGGGTAGGGGCACTCCTGCTCGGTCACGAACACATCCACCCGGAGCCGGACCAAGTCGTGGAACGTGGCCGCGTCCAACTCGTCGAAGCGCCGGTCGTGGATGTCGGTCACGGCCGGGACGCTAGCCCCGACGGGTTTGCTCCCCCGGAGCCGGCGTCCGAAGATGGCTGGGTGCCGATCGCCTCCTTGCCCTCGGGAATTAACCTCTGCCACGAGACGTTTGGCGACCCCAGCGATCCTGTGGTGTTGCTCATGCATGGGCTGGGAAGCCAACTGCTCCTATGGGAGGAAGGCTTCTGTGAGGGGCTTGCCGCCACGGGCTTCCGGGTGGTCCGCTATGACCAGCGGGACAGCGGGCGGTCGACAATCCTCGAGGAGGGCGCGTCATACACGCTGTCTGACATGGCCCTTGACGCGGTGGGGCTGTTGGACCACCTGGAGTTCGCCGACGTCCACGTGGTCGGGCTGTCGCTGGGAGGCATGACGGCCCAGGTTCTGGCCGCCGAACACCCGCAGCGGTGTCGCAGCCTGGTGTCCATGGCCTCGCACACCGGCGACCGTCGGTTTGGCCGAGCCACCGACCAGGCCCGCGATGCCATGGGCGTCGCCGTTCCCGAAGACCCGGTGCTGGCCGCCAAGAAGAACCTGGCCGATCGGCGCATCTGGGCCAGCGTCTGGCACGACGACGACCACGCAGGCTCGGTGTTCGCCGCCTACGCCGAGCGGTCGGTTCAGCCCCACCACGCTTGGAGGCGCCAGGCTCGTGCTGCCTACGACGGGGGCTCTCGAGAAGACCTCTTGGCCACCATCAGAATCCCGACCCTGGTACTCCACGGCACGGCCGACACTCTGATCACCCCGTCGGGTGGCGAGCGGACGGCCGCTGTCATACCCGAGGCCGACCTGGTGCTGGTCAATGGCTGGGGCCACGACCTGGCCCCCGGAGCCTGGCCGTACCTGATCGACGCCATCTCAACCCACTGTCACCGGGCCGATGGCACTATCTGACCACGACCAAAGAACCGACCGAGGAGACATCACCGTGGGAGCACTCGATGGCGTCCGAGTAATTGAGCTGGCCGGGATCGGGCCCGGTCCGTTTTGCGGGATGATGCTGGCTGACATGGGGGCCGACGTCGTCCGAATCGACCGGGCGGCCTCGGTGCGCGGCGGTGATCCCGACCATCCGCCCGCCTCTGTCAACGGCCGCGGCCGTCGAAGTATTGGCGTGGACCTCAAGTCCGACGCGGGCCGCGAGTTGGTGCTCCGCCTGGTGGAGGGGGCTGACGTGGTGTTCGAAGGGTTTCGGCCCGGGGTGGCTGAGCGACTCGGCATCGGACCCGACGACTGCTTGGCCCGGAATCCGGCCCTTGTGTACGGGCGGATGACCGGCTGGGGCCAGGACGGCCCGTACGCCGCGTCGGCTGGCCACGACATCAACTACATCGCCCTGGCCGGCGTGCTGGCCCACATGGGGCGTCATGACACCGGCCCCGTTCCTCCACTGAACCTGGTCGGCGACATGGGGGGCGGTGGCATGTACCTGGCTTACGGCATCGTCTGTGCTCTGCTGTCGGCCCAGCGCACCGGCGTGGGTCAGGTAGTGGACGCGGCGATGGTCGACGGGGCGGCCAGCCTCATGGCCTTCTTCTACGGGATGCTCCACACCGGGTTCTCCACGCCGAACCGAGGCGAGAACATGCTGGACACCGGGGCTCACTTCTACGACGTGTACGAGTGTTCCGACGGGGAGTACATCTCTCTCGGCTCGATCGAGCCGCAGTTCTACGCCGAGATGGTCGAGAAGCTGGGCCTGGACCCCGAGGACTTTGCTGACCAGCACGACCGGTCTCGCTGGCCCGAGTTAAAGGAGAAGGTGGCGGCCGTGGTGGCCACCCGGACCCGCGACGAGTGGGACGTCGTGCTGGAGGGGACCGACGTCTGTTACGCCCCGGTGCTGGCCGTGTCCGAGGCCGCCGAACATCCCCACAACGTGGCTCGGGGCACCTTCGTCGACATCGGGGGCATCGTCCAGCCCGGGCCGGCCCCCCGTCTGAGCGCTACGCCGGGAGAGGTCCGCCGCCCGCCACCCCACGAGGGACAGCACACCGACGAGCTGTTGGCTGAGGCTGGCCTGGGTGATGATGAGGTGGCCGCTCTCCGCGAGTCGGGGGCTGTGGCCTGACCGTGGCGACCATCGCCTTCCTCCACGCCCATCCGGACGACGAGGCACTGGCGACCGGGGGGACCATGGCTCGCCTGGTCGACGAGGGCCATCGGGTGGTCCTGATCGCCGCAACCCGGGGCGAGGAGGGTGAACCGGTGCCTGGGGTGCTGGACGACGACGAGGCTTTGGGTGACCGGCGGACGGCCGAGTTACACGCGGCGGCTGGAATCCTGGGTGTCCACCGGGTGGCCTTCCTGGGTTACCGGGACAGTGGCATGGCCGATGACCCGGCCAACGACCACCCGGACTGCTTCTGGCAAGCTGACGTGACCGCCGCCGCCGAACGCCTTGGAGGCCTTCTGGACGGTGAGGACCCCGACCTACTGGTGGTCTATGACCCGTCCGGCGGCTACGGGCATCCCGACCACATCCAGGTCCACCGGGTGGGCGTCCGATGGGCTTCGGCCGCTGGCGGTGTCCCGGTGCGCTGGGTGACCATGAACCGGGACGCGATCCGGTCGGCGATTGACCGGGCGGTTGACGAGTTCGCGTCAGGTGAGGCGACGTGGGCCGACGAGGAGATGCTGGAGCTTCGGCGACAGCGGGCCGAGGTCGACACCTTCGGCATGGCGGACGCCGAGATCACCCATGCTGTGGACGTCACGGCTGTTATTAGTCGCAAGCGAGATGCGATTCGGGCCCACGCAAGCCAGGTGGCTGCTGATTCGTTTTTCTTGGCCATGCCCGATGAGACGTTCGCTGCAACTTTCGGAACTGAGTGGTTCGTGGACCCCGGACGCCCCCGCAACGGACGGACACAGAGTGACGACCTGCTACTGGCATAACGGCCCAGTGACTGGCACTCCAGCCCTGCTGGCATGATGGCCCAGTGACCGGCGTTCCAATCTTCCTCGCCACCCTGCGCGACATTCATGAGGGCCTGGCCTGGGTGATGGTGGTCGGCAACGGTCTGGCCGGAGTCTGGGCCCTGGCCGCCCACCGGACGGATGCTCTCCGAGGTCGGGCCCTCTGGTGGTTCACCGCCCTCGTCCAGGTGATCATCGCCGTACAGGTGACTCTGGGGGTTGGCCTGGTCGCTGGCCAGGACATCGAGCCACCGCAGTTCCACCTGTTCTACGGCTTCGTGGCTCTCATCACCGTGGGCATTGTCTACAGCTACCGGCAGAGTCTGCGCCCCCACCGGCACCTGCTCTACGGGTTCGCTGGCCTCTTCCTGATGGGCTTGAGCATCCGGGCCATGATTGTCGCCTGACAGCGGTTTCTAGGACTCGGCGTCCAATCGGCGCCGCAGGTCATCCAACTCGGCGTCCAGCCGCTTGGGCAGACGGTCACCGACCATGGCGTAGTGCTCATCGATGAGGGCCACCTCGTGGCCCCACGACGCCGGGTCCACGGCCAGCAGTCGGGTCATAGCGTCGTCATCCAGATCGAGACCTGTTCGGTCGATGGCGTCCAAGGTAGGGACGAGGCCGATCGGTGTCTCGACGGCATCGGCCGTTCCGGCCACCCGCTCGACTACCCACTTCAGAACCCGGCAGTTCTCGCCGAACCCGGGCCATAGGAACCCACCGTCGGCGTCCCTACGGAACCAGTTCACCCAGAACAGATGGGGAAGTCGATTGGCTTCGGCCCGGTCGCCGATGGACAGCCAGTGGGAGAAGTAGTCGCCGACGTTGTAGCCCATGAACGGGAGCATGGCGAAGGGGTCGAACCGCACCTGGCCGACTGCTCCGGCGGCGGCCGACGTGCGTTCCGAACTCATTATGGAGCCCAGGAAAACACCGTGGTCCCAGTCCCGAGCCTCGGTCACCAGTGGCACGTTGGTGGCTCGGCGTCCTCCGAAGAGAATGGCCGAGATGGGCACGCCAGCCGGATCCTGCCACTCGTCGGCGATCGATGGGCACTGGACGGCCGGGGCGGTGAACCGAGCGTTTGGGTGGGCGGCCGGGGTGGGGCTCTCCGGTGTCCACGGCTCGCCCCGCCAGTCGGTCAGATGGTTCGGCGGCACGTCGGTCATGCCCTCCCACCAGATGTCGCCGTCGGGCGTGCGGGCCACGTTGGTGAAGATGGAGTTCCCCCACAGGGTCGCCATAGCGTTGGCGTTGGTGGCCTCCGAGGTCCCGGGAGCCACCCCGAAAAACCCGGCTTCCGGGTTGATGGCGCGTAGGCGACCGTCGTCGTCGAACTTCATCCAGGCAATGTCGTCGCCGATCGTCTCCACCCTCCACCCAGGCAGGGTCGGCACGAGCATGGCCATGTTGGTCTTGCCACACGCCGACGGGAAGGCAGCGGCCACGTAGGTCTTCTCGCCCTCTGGCGAGGTCAGCCCGAGGATGAGCATGTGCTCGGCCAGCCAGCCATCGTTTCGGGCCATGGTGGAGGCGATCCGCAGGGCGAAGCACTTCTTGCCTAATAGGGCGTTGCCGCCGTAGCCGGAGCCGTACGACCAGATCTCCCGGGTCTCCGGGAAGTGAGAGATGTACCGGTTGGCGGGATCACAGGGCCACGGCACGTCGGCCTGTCCGACCTCCAGGGGGGCGCCCACCGAGTGCACGCATGGGACAAAGTCGTCGTCGCCTAGAACGTCCAGGACAGCCCGACCCATGCGGGTCATGGTTCGCATACTGACCGCCACGTAAGCCGAGTCGGTCAGCTGCACGCCGATATGGGCGATAGGGGAACCCAGCGGACCCATTGAGAACGGGACCACGTACATGGTCCGCCCCCGCATGCAGCCCCGGTAGAGGCTCAGCATTTCGGCCTTCAGAGTGGAGGGGTCTCGCCAGTTGTTCGTGGGGCCGGCGTCGCTCGGGCTGGTCGTGGCGATATAGGTGCGGTCCTCGACCCGAGCCACGTCGTCGGGGTCAGACAGAGCTAGATAGCTGTCGGGCCTCCGGTCATCGGCCAATCGCTGAAACGTGCCAGCTTCGATCAGGTCGGCGGCTAGGCGGTCGTACTCGGTGGCCGACCCGTCACACCAGTGGACGGCGTCGGGGGCCAGGACCCGGGTCCAGTCTTCAACCCAGTCGAGGAGTCCTCGGTTGGTGGTCGGTACGCCGCGTTCCGCCATGGTCGCCCATCGGTAGTGGCTCTGGCACGACGATGCCACACGGAGCGGGTGTGACGGTGGTCAATCGGCTGGGGTTGGCCGGCCCAGGGGAACGTCTTGCCTCAGGTGAGGTCCGGGGTACCCATATCAACCTCGGAGCCCAGCGACAGCGAGGTAGCCCGCTGGTCGTCGTCTAGGGCGAACAGGACCCGCTGCCCCTGGCGGAGCATACGGAATACCGAGCCCTCGAGTGCGCCGTCGGCGAGGTCGAACTCGGCGAAGTCAGTATCCCGGATGACAACGCCGTCACCGGTTCCCGGGTCGTAGGACTTGACGACTCCTTGCACAGCGGTGTTCTCGTCCGGCCGACTAGTGGCCGGCCTTGACGATCTTGCCGGCCTTGATGCAACCGGTGCAGACGTTCATGCGCTTGGTCGACTTGCCGACCACGGCGCGTACACGCTGGATGTTGGGGTTCCAGCGACGGTTGGTCCGCCGATGGGAGTGGCTCAAGGACTTACCGAACCAGGGCTTTTTGCCACAGATCTCACAGACGGACGCCATCACAAACCCCTATTCACCTCAACCGGTCGGCCTACCGGCCCGGTCCTCGAACGGCACAAGGCTACGGCGCACCTGAGGGGGTCTCCAACCACTGGTGTGCCGTTCCGGGCTCGTCATGTTGGCCGTCGGACGTGGGGGGGGCGGTCAGGGGGATGGCGTACGCTCGTGGATCGTGACCGCCACCTCGTTGGATGCCGCGGCGTTACGTGGCCTCATGGGGACTTTCCGGGATGCGCTGATCTCGCATCGGAATGTGCTGAACCTGCTCAACGTCTACCCGGTGCCCGATGGAGATACCGGGTCGAACATGACCATGACTGTCGAATCAGTGGTAGTCGAGTTGGATGGCTTAGACGCTGGCGATTCTCCGGGGATGGTCGAGGTAGCTGGTGCCATCTCCCACGGTTCGCTAATGGGAGCCCGTGGCAACTCCGGCGTGATCCTCTCTCAGATCTTGCGTGGCCTGGCCGCCAAGTTCGCTGAGGCCGGAGCGGTCGACGGACAGGCTCTGGCCGATGGTCTGGTCGCCGCCTCGGAGGCCGCCTACCGGGCCGTGATGGCGCCGGTGGAAGGAACCATTTTGACTGTGGTCCGCGAGTCATCGGTGGCAGCGGAGGTCGTCGCTGGAGGAGGCGGCGATCTGCGGGCCGTGGCCGAGGCGGCCCGGTCGGCCGGTGGCGAGAGTCTGGCCAGGACACCCGAGCTGCTGCCCGTGCTGGCCAAGGCCGGCGTGGTGGACGCTGGGGGAAGCGGTTACCTGCTTCTGCTGGACGCCATGCTCACTGTCGTTGACGGACGACCGCTGCCCGACCCGCCGGAGGTTGCGGCGCCGGTGACCGAAGGGCGTCCCGACGACCACGGGGCCGACGGGGCGACGGGAACTCGCTACGAGGTCATGTACTTCCTTGACGCACCGGACGGGTTGGTCGACGGCTTCAAGAAGGCGTGGGCCGCCCTGGGGGACTCGATTGTGGTGGTTGGGGGCGACGGGGTCTGGAACTGCCACGTCCACACCGATGACATTGGTGGCGCCATTGAGGCGGGGATCGCCGTCGGCCGCCCAAACCGGATCCGAGTTACCGACTTGTTTGAGGAGGTCGAGGAGCAGGCGTGGGTCCGTGACCAGATCTTGATCGACGCCGAAGACGTTGGAGACCCGGTGCCGTGTGCCGTGGTGGCCGTGGCCAACGGCCCTGGTATCCATGACATCTTCCGGTCCCTGGGGGTGCGGCGTGTAGTGGCTGGGGGCCAGTCCATGAACCCGTCCACGGCTGACCTGCTGGCCGCAGTGGAGGCTGTCCCTGCCGACGACGTGGTGGTGCTGCCTAACAACGGGAACGTCATTGCCGCGGCCGAACAGGTTGACGCCCAGAGCGATAAGAACGTCCGGGTGGTCCCGACCCGGGGCATCACCGAGGGGTTTGCCTCGCTCCTGGAGTACGACCCCCAGTCCACCGCCGAGGACAACCGGACGGCCATGGCTGCGGCAGCCGAAGCCGTGGTGGCCGGTGAGGTGACAGTGGCTGTGCGCGACTCGGGAAGCGACGTGGGCGACATCTCTGAGGGCGACCACCTGGGTCTCACCGGAGGAAAGGTCCGGGTGGTCGCCAGCACGTTGTTTGAGGCCACCACCGGCCTCCTGAACGAGATGATTGATGACTCGCACGAGATCGTCACCGTGATCGTCGGAGAGGGAGCCGAGGAGGCCATCACGGCGGCCATCGTCTCGTGGCTGGAGGCCGAGCACCCGGGCGTCGAAGTCGAGGTGCATGACGGCAGCCAACCCCTTTACCCCTACTTTCTGGGAGTCGAGTAGGCGACCGTCCTCCGGGCCCGGGGAACCCCGGTCCGCCCGGGTGCTGGGGGTACCGTCGGCCGGTGGCCGATCACGGCATCACCCTCCGGGAACTCGACGAGCGCCCGGTCACTGTCCTGAACGGGGTCGGGGAGGCCGGGGCCCGCTCACTGGCCGCTGTGGAGGTCCGGTCGGTGCTGGACCTCCTCGGCTACTACCCCCGCCGTTATCTCGACCGGAGCCGCGAGGCGACCGTGGACCAGTTGGCTCTCGGCGAGGAGGGCATGGTCCTAGTCCGGGTGGAGGCTGTGACATCACGTCGGACCCGCAACGGGCGTTCGCTGGTCGAGGTCCGGGTAGCCGATGACACGGGTGGGCTGCGCCTGACGTTCTTCAACCAGCCGTGGCGCCTTAAACAACTGACCGAGGGTCGAGAGGCCGTGGTATTTGGGAAGGTTGATAGCTTTCGAGGCGACCTCCAGATGACAAACCCCGTGGTGGACCTGGTGGGCGATCGGACGGGACGCATCGTGGCCGTCTACCCGCAGTCCGAGACGGCCGGGATCCAGAGCTGGCACGTGGACGGGTTCGTGGGCGAGGCGCTCCGTCGGATCGGGAAGGTCCGGGGCCTGTCCGACCCGGTACCGGTCGGAGTCCTCGATCGGTACCGGATGGTCGGACGCTCGGACGCCTACCGGTCCATCCATCGCCCGGAGTCGATGCAGGAGATGGTCGAGGCCCGTCGCCGCCTTGTGTTCGACGAGCTACTCCGGATCCAGCTGGCTCTGGTTCAGCGCAAGCGGGACCTGGAGCGCACCTCGGTCGGGATTGTCCACGACACCGCCACGACCATCCTGATGGAGAAGTTTCGGGCCGGCCTCGGTTTCCCGTTTACCGATGCCCAAGACCGGGTGGTGACCCAGATCCTGGAGGACTTGGCTCGACCCGCACCCATGCACCGGCTTTTGCAGGGCGATGTGGGTTCCGGCAAGACGGTGGTCGCCGTCTCGGCGCTGCTGGCCGCCGTCCAGGGTGGATATCAGGGCGCCCTCATGGCGCCCACTGAGGTCCTAGCTGAACAACACCACCTGGGGGTGGCCGAGATGCTGGATGGCATCACCGTCGACGACCCGGACACCCTGCTCGGGCAGCGACCGCTGAAGGTCGAATTGCTAACCAACCGCACCACCACGACTGAGCGTCGGCGAATTGGCACAGAGTTGGTGGCCGGCGGCATCGACGTGCTCATCGGAACCCATGCGCTGATCCAGGAGGGGGTCCGGTTTAGGTCACTCGGCATGGTGGTCGTCGATGAGCAGCACCGGTTCGGTGTCGAACAGCGGGCTGCTCTCCGAGAGAAGAACGACGACGGCACGGTTCCCGACGTGCTGGTCATGACAGCCACGCCCATCCCCCGGACGGCTGCCATGACCGTTTACGGAGACCTTGACGTGTCGGTCCTGGACGAGATGCCGCCGGGGCGCAACCCCATAGCGACGTCTTGGCATGAGGACGATGCCGACGTGTGGTCGGTCATCCGAGATGAGGTGGAGGCCGGCCGGCAGGCCTACGTGGTGTGCCCGTTGATCGAAGAGTCCGAGAACCTGGAGGTGCGGTCGGCGGAGGAGGTTTTCACGTCGCTGTCAGATGGCGAGTTGACCGGACTGCGGGTTGGGTTGCTCCACGGACGGGTGGGTCGGTCAGAAAAAGAGAAAACCATGCGGCTCTTCCGGTCTGGCGACCTCGACGTGTTGGTAGCTACCACGGTGATCGAAGTTGGAGTTGACGTTCCAAACGCCACCGTGATGGTGGTGCTCGACGCTGCCAGGTTTGGTATCGCCCAGCTTCATCAGCTCCGGGGTCGGGTGGGGCGTGGCGAACATGCCAGTCGCTGCCTGCTGGTCGGTAAGGCGCCTACCCCAGAGTCCGAGGAGCGCCTTCGGGCGTTGGTACGGACCACCGACGGCTTCGAGTTGGCCGAGGTGGACCTGGACCTGCGGGGTGAGGGCACGATTATGGGGGAGCGTCAGAAGGGGCGAAATGACCTCCGTCTGGCCTCGCTGCGCCGCGATCGGGAATGGGTGGAGGCGGCTAGAGAGGAGGCCCTCCATCTGGTAGGCAGCGGAGGGGGCCTGGCGGATCACCCCGAGTTAGCCGACGAGGTCACCCTGTTTCTCGGAGAGGATGAGTCCGGCTATCTACTGAAGTCGTGAAGCCGTCGGGGTCGTGGTCACGGCGTCTACCGGGCTAGGAAGGGCCCCATGATCGACGCTCGGACGATCGGACCTGGTGAGGTGCCCGACGTGGTCGCCACCCTGGCCGACGCCTTCGTCCACGATCCCGTGCTGGCGTTTCTCTTCGACGACGCCGACCGGAGGCCCGCCCAACTGGCTGCCCTGTTTGCCAACCGCCTGGCTGCCGGGAGCGGGTTCGACGAGGTACTGGCGCCTACCGGCCCAGACGGGGTGAGCCGGTGCGCCGCCCTATGGGTTGGGCCTCACGACCCTGACGATATGGAGGCGGCCGCTGCCGAGGCCGGGGCGGCCAACCGGGCCCTCTTGGAAGATGCCGGAGCGATGGAGCGTCTGAGTCGGTTGTTTCCGATCTTCCAGGCCCACCCGCGAACGCCCCACTGGTACCTGGCGTTTGTTGGCACCCGGAAGGCGGATCGGGGCCGGGGGCTGGCCTCGGCCTGCATCGGGGCGGTGACTGACCGTTGCGACGCAGACGGCCTGGGGGCCTATCTGGAGTCCAGCGATCCGGATAACGTTCCGCTGTACGAAAGGCACGGGTTCGTGGTCACCGGTGAGGTAGCCGTTGACGGCGGTCCGACGGTTCCGCTTATGTGGCGCGATCCCCGCTGAGGCGTCCAGTTCAGACGACCCCGGACACCTCGGCGCCCTGACCGTCGTCCTCGTCGTCGGGCATCACCAGGTCCCAGCGGTCTACGCAGTCGGCGCAGCGGTAGGCCACCGGGTCTCCCGGGTCAAACTCGGTCTCGGGGTGGGCTAGCAGGTGGCAGGTGCCCCCGCAGTCCACGCACACGATGGTCTCCGGGGCTCGCACCCGGCCGACCGTAGTTCGCGCTGACCCCCGGGCCTCCATACTGGTCAGATGCGAGTCGTGGCTGGAACCGCCCGGGGCCGTCGTCTGGCCTCACCATCAGGGGTGGACGTGCGTCCCACCAGCGACCGGGTCCGGGAGTCGGTGTTCAACGCCCTTCACAGCCGGGGCGCCGTCGTGGATGCAGACGTCCTTGACTTGTTCGCCGGGACCGGGGCCCTGGGTATCGAGGCGCTTTCTCGGGGTGCCCGACGGGCTGTGTTCGTGGACCGGGCAGCCGAGGCGGTGGACCTAGTGTCCCGAAACCTCCGGTCCTGTGATCTGGAAGACCGAGCCCGGGTAGTTCGGGCCGATGGGCTGCGATGGTTGGCTACCACCGACGACCGGTGGGACCTAGTCCTCCTAGACCCGCCGTACTCCTTCGACGGCTGGGCCGACCTGCTTGTCGGGTTGGCCGGCCGTGTCGACGGGCCGGTGGTCGCCGAATCCGACCACCAGATCGAGCCGGGACCCGGTTGGCATGCCGAATCGTGCCGTCGGTACGGGAGTACCGTGGTAACACTGTTCCTACCGGGGGCCGAGGCGGCGGGGGCCGCCGACCAACCAACCACGATCGAGCGAGAGGTGCCGAGGCCGTGACCCGCGTCCTGTATCCAGGATCCTTCGATCCGGTGCACAACGGCCATGTTGAGATGGTCGAAACGGCAGCCGGCCTGTTCGACGAAGTGGTGGTGGCCGCCCTGATCAACCCGGCGAAGGGTGACGGACTTTTCGATTTGGAGGAGCGGATGGCGATGCTCAATGAATGCTTCTCCCACCTTACGAACGTGCGGACCACCATGTTCGACGGTCTGGTCGTTGACCTGGCAACTGAAGCCGGGGCCGACTTCATTATCAAGGGACTACGGGCCGTGTCCGACTTCGAAAGCGAGCTCCAGATGGCCCAGATGAACGCCGCCATCTCTGGAGTGCAGACCCTCTTCCTGCCTACGGCATCTCGTCGGTCGTTCCTGGCTTCTCGGTTGATTCGGGAGGTGGCCCGCCTGGGTGGCGACGTCAACGACATGGTGCCTGTCCCGGTGCGCACTCGTCTCGAGAACCGGCTGGCGACATGACCGATCCCGCCGAGGTGGCGCCCCTTCAGTCGGTCGGCCCGACCTCGGCGCCATTACCACAGCAGCCCGTTACGCCGACGACCCCGGACCCCTACCGACCACCCCAGATGGAGACCATCCTGCGTCAACTCCGCGAGCAGGTGGCTAACGCTCGGCCGATGCCACTGTCCGCTTCCTCCATGGTCAACAAGGATGAGTTGTTGGGCCTGGTTGATGAGGCCATCGCCCGCCTTCCCGACGAGCTCCGGTCAGCTCGATGGTTACTTAAGGAGCGGGAGGAGTTTCTGGCCAAGGTGCGCCGGGAGGGCGACGAGATTCTTGAGTTGGCTCGGTCCCGGGCCGAGAGGTTGGTCCAGCGCACCGAGGTGGTGAGGACTGCCGAGCAGAAGGCCCGCCACTTGGTCGAAAAGGCCGAGGACGAGACCCGGAAGATGCGCCGAGAGACCGAGGACTACTGCGACCAGAAACTGGGCAGTTTCGAGTCGCTGCTGAGCAGCACCCATGATGCCATCGCTCAGGGTCGACGCCGCCTACAGGAGACCGTCCTCGACCGGGACCGGGATCGCCGTGCGGCTGAGGCTGCCCAGATCTCCCGTGAGGTGACGGCCGGTCGACCAGGCGTCACGTTCTTCGACCAGGACGCCGAGACCGAGGGGCCGTGACCTCGGCGGGAACGTGCCGCCCCACCCTGGTGGTCTCCCGGTGACTGACGACCTGCGGATATCCCTGGCCGTTCTGCGTCGGCGGGCCGATCCCCGGCAGATCCGTGCTTCGGTGGTGCTCGACGACCTACGGGTAGGTGACGTGTCGGTAGTGGATGGCCGGGTGGTCGTGGACCTGGAGGCCGAAGCCCGAGGTACCGAGGTGGTGGTGACGGGCGGCGTCCGGGCCGAGTGGTCCGGCGACTGCCGACGCTGTCTGGAGGCGGTGGTCGGTGAGGTCGACCTGGGAGTTCACGAGGTGATGGCCTCCTACGAGCCGGATCGGTCGACACCCGAGGGGGGAGACGCCGACGTCTACCTGCTGGGTGGAGATGAGGCTGACTTGGAACCTGTGGTTCGCGACGCTGTTCTGTTAGCTCTGCCCCTCTCACCGCTCTGCGCCGATGACTGCGTAGGCCCCGACCCGGAGTGGCTTTCGTCCTCTGGGAGCTCATCGGGAACAGGGGACGGTCCGGTGGGTGATCCGCGGTGGGCGGTGCTGGACGTTCTCCGGTTTGACGAACCCGACTTAGGGTGAGGCGGCCGGTTCCGAGAGCGGTGCCCGCCACGGCCGTACCGGTTCGCAGCCGGTGCCGGTAACCTCGTCTAGCCGTCGGCCCTCCCAGTCGACGTACCCGATCTCCACCCCGCCGACCGCCTCCGAGGAACCGACGATGGCCGTCCCAAAGAAGAAGACCTCCAAGGCCAAGGGCCGTAGCCGAAAGGCGTCCGCCTGGACCCTGAATCGTGCAGCCCGGAGTGCCTGCGACCGCTGCGGCGCTACCAAGCGTCCGCATCGCATCTGCGGGAACTGCGGATGGTACGCGGGTCGCCAGGCCGTCGACGTCGACTGACCTGCCCCTTCCTTACATCATGCTGCCCGTAGCGGTCGATGCCATGGGCGGCGACTACGCACCGGCCGAGATCGTCGCCGGCGCTCGGCAGGCCCAGGAAGAGGACGGCGTCCCGGTGCTACTCGTCGGCCGCCCCGACGAGTTGACCGATGTTGGTGACCTCGAAGTCCTTGAGGCGTCCGAGGTCATCGCCATGGACGCCGAACCGGGCTCCAGCGTCCGTCGGATGAAGGACTCCTCACTGGTTCGGGCGGCCGAGGCGGTTCGCGATGGCCGGGCATCGGCCATGGTCAGCGCTGGTAACACGGGAGCTACCATGGCCAGCGCCCTGCTCCGCATGGGACGGATCTCCGGCGTGGCTCGGCCTGCTATCGCTACGCTGATCCCGGTGCCCGGTGGGACCCCGACCGTGCTGTTGGACTCGGGGGCCAACGCCGAGTGCAGTCCCGGGTGGCTGGTTCAGTTCGGCCAGATGGGTGCCGTGTTTTCACGAGCCCGCCTAGGCGTCGAGCGGCCCCGGGTAGCCCTGTTGTCCATCGGTGAGGAACCGGGGAAGGGAAGCCCCTTCGTCAAGGACGCCTACGCGGCTCTGGCCGCCACCGAGTTCCGTGGTGCCGAGTTCATCGGCAACGTGGAGGGACGCGACCTCCTCACTGATACTGCCGACGTCATCGTGACCGACGGGTTCACCGGAAACGTGGCCCTCAAAACGGCCGAGGGGGCTCTCAAGGCCCTCTTGACTGCCCTCCTGGCTGCTATGGCCGAACGACCGGAGGCCATGGCCGCGGCCGACGTACTGGCTCCCGAGTTGGACGATCTCTACCGGGAGTTCCACCCGGACACTTACGGCGGGGCCATGCTCCTGGGTGTCAAGGGGGTCTGTGTCATTAGCCACGGCTCCACGAAAGCCGTGGCCATGCGAAACGCCATTGGCGTGGCCGCCGAGATGGTGCGTGCCGACGTGGTCAACCATCTCACGGAGGCAGTGGTCGTCCAAACTTAACTTTCATAATATTTCCATCCCTTTCAATCACGCTCCGTCCCGGGGTTGTGACCGGTAGGATGACCCACCGTTCCCGGGGCCGATTCAGTGTCCCCGGCGGCCGATGATCACCCACATCTCTGAACGGCGAGGAGCCGACGTGCCCGCAGAAACCCATGTCGAGGGCGTCCCGATTGGGCGCGACGAGGTCCTGGAACTGATCCGCGACCGCCTCGCTGACATCCTGGAGATCGAACCGTCTGAGATCGGCGAGGGCGCCTCGTTTGCTGATGACCTCGACGCCGACTCGCTGGCCCTTATCGAGTTGGTGGAGGCCCTGGAGGAGGAGCTCAGCGAGCGTTCTGCCGGCTTTCGGATCGAGGACGATGACCTTGAGGACCTCAAGACGGTCCGAGATGCCGTCGACTATGTCGTCTCCCGTCTCGGCTGACCAGCGGTCCGTCGCTTCGGAAGCCCTCGAGGAGGGTCTTGGTCACCAGTTCGGTGATCCCGACCTGCTGGAGATCGCCCTGACCCACCGGTCGTGGTGTGCCGAGCACGAGGCTTCGTCCAACGAGCGGCTGGAGTTTCTAGGTGACGCTGTGCTGGGCTTCGCTGTCGCTGAACGTGTTTACCGCGACCATCCGGGCCTGCCTGAGGGTCAACTAGCCCTGATCCGGGCCGCCGTGGTGAGCACCTTGGCGCTGGCTGACGTGGCCCGGTCGATCCCGTTGGGTGAGGCAATCCGCCTGGGGCGAGGCGAGTCATCGACCGGTGGGAACGACAAGGACTCCATCCTGGCCGATGCTCTGGAGGCTGTGGTCGCCGCCGTCTACCTAGACGGTGGGCTGGCGGCCGTGAGGACGGTCGTGGACCGGCTGTTTGCCGACTTGCTGGTCGACTCGGCGGTCGATCCCGGCCTCCACGACTTCAAGACGCGTCTCCAGGAGCTGGCCGCTCGTCTATCCGACCCGCCCCCGTGCTATGTGTTGACCGACGACGGTCCGGATCACGACAAGCGGTTTCATGCCGTGGTCGAAGTGGCCGGGCGTTCGTATGGCCCGGCCACCGGCACGTCGCGCAAGCGGGCCGAGCAGTCGGCGGCCGAGTTGGCCTGGAACGCTCTTGAATACCTAACCCCGGTCGAGGCTGGGACCCCGACGACAGGTCAGGAATCAACGTGACTCTCGAACACGAACTACCCGAGGTAGAGATCATCCGCTACGCCTTAGACCGAGAGATTTCCGGTCGCAAGGTGAAGACGGTGGAGGTCGCCTCGATGGCCACCCTGGGCCGGTATCGCACTCGCCGATCGTTCGCCGGAACGGTGGAGGGATGCAAGTTGGGCCCGGTCCGTCGGATCGGCCTCACTCTGGTCATCAAGATGGAAGATGACCTGCTGGTCATCCGCCCGGGCGCTGGCTCCAGCATCCGACGGCATGCCGCCCGAGACGCGAAGGCGCCCGGGACGGAGATGACGTTCACGTTCACGGTGGGCGGTCAGATTCGCCTGATTGACCCCGGTGGCACCTCGGAGGTGTGCGTGGTGTCCGGTGACCAGCTGCTCGTTGAGTTCCCAGACCTGGCCACGCTAGGAATCGATCCGGCCGGCGAGATGGTTCCGTGGACAATGTTCGGAGGACAGATCCTTTCTAGGGAAGCGCCGCTCAAGGACCTCCTGTGCGACGACACGGTGGTAGTAGGTATTGGCGACGTTTATTCCGACGAGATCCTTTTCCATGCCGGGCTGCGCTACGACCGGATCAGCAACACCCTTTCCACTCAGGAGGTCCGGCGTCTCCACGGGGCGATGATCTCGGTGGTCAACGATGCCATTAAGTACCGAGGGGCCGATCTCGAAGAGCGTCCGTTCGTCGACCTGTATGGCGAGCCCGGGATCTACGGCGACCACCTCGCGGTCTATGGCCGAGCGGGTGCGCTCAGCGAGCGCAATCGATCGCCCATTCAGCGAATCAAGCTCAAGGGGAGTTGGACTTACTTCTGCGAGACTCAGGTCTGACGGAGCGCCCCTTGGGCGCCTCCAGAGCGCCTAGGGTGGCGTGAATGGCAAATGACACCCCTGTGATTCAGGCGTGCGGAGCGCGGGGTCCTGCATGTTCCTGAAACAGTTGACTATCAAGGGCTTTAAGTCGTTTGCCGACACGGCGACGCTGGAGATGGAGCCCGGCGTCACGGTGGTCGTGGGCCCGAACGGCAGCGGTAAGTCCAACGTGGTGGATGCCATCGCGTGGGTACTAGGTGCCCAGGCGCCGAGCGCTGTGCGCTCCCAAAAGATGGATGACGTCATCTTTGCTGGCACGTCCACTAGGGCTGCCCTGGGCCGGGCCGAGGTGTCGCTAACTATCGATAACTCGTTGGGCCAACTTCCGGTGGAGTTATCGGAGGTAACCATCACCCGGACCTTGTTCCGGAGCGGTGACAGCGAGTACTCGATGAATGGAGCGCCCTGTCGTCTGCTGGATATCCAGGAGCTGCTGTCCGACGTGGGGGTCGGCCGCCAACAGCATGTCATCATCTCCCAAGGTCAGATCGACGCCGTCCTGAATGCCCGTCCGGAGGACCGGCGGATGATCATCGAGGACGCGGCCGGAATCCTGAAGTACCGGCGCCGTAAGGAGAAGGCTCAGCGGCGGTTGCGGGCCACCGAAACCAATCTGGACCGGCTCTCCGACCTACTACGCGAGGTCCGCCGGCAACTCCGTCCGCTGGAACGTCAGGCCGACGCTGCCCGCCGGCACGGTGATCTGCTGGGCGAGCTGACCGCTTTGCGCCTACACCGGGCGGGACGAGAGATGGACACCCTCCAGGCCAGGGCCCGGGACGAGGCTGGGCGGCGCTCCACGCTGGCTGCCGACGAGTCAACTCAGGGTGGGGTGCTGGCTCGAGTGGACGCCGAGGTCGCGGCGGCCGAGACCGATTTAGCAGCCCGGGGAGGTGACGACCTGGGCGATCGGCTGGTGCGACTGGAGTCCCTGCGGGAGCGGGGTCGGGGCCTTCGGGCCCTTCTGGTGGAACGACTCCGAGGGATTGAGCGGGAACGGTCATCTTTGGCCTCCCAGCAGGTGGTCGTGGGTTTAGAGGTGGAGTTGGAGCGGACCGAGGCCGAGGTCGCCGAGTTGGACGCTGAGGTTGACCACCTGGCGCCGGAGGCTGAGCGTTTGGCCGTGGCCGAGACCGAGTTAGCTGCCGATCGGGCGTCCTTCGAGATGGACTGGTCGGAGGGCGTCCCGGCTCTGGGTGGTCATGCTGCCGAGGCCCGCGGCGAGCTCGGCGTGCTGAGAGCCGCCGTTGCCCAGGCCATCTCCGAGCGTGAGCGCTTGGACGTTCGACTGGCCGGGTTGGAGGAGGCATCGACCCGTCTGGATGCTGAGGCCGATCGCCTCCGCTCGGATCTGTCTGTCGGAGAGACAGCCGAGGAGCCCCTAGTGGAGGCCGTGGCTGAGTCCGAGACTCGGGCCCATGGGGCCGCCGTGTCCCGGAACGCGGCCTGGGAACGGGTTATGGCCGCCGAGGCCGAGGTCCAGTCGGTGACAGCACGAGTGGATGCTCTGTCCCTGGCCCTGAACGAGGCCCGGTCGCGGGCCGGTGCCGAGCACCTGGCCGGCATCGAAGGCGTGTTGGGGACGCTGCTGGACCTAGTCGAAGTGGACGATGGCTTCGAGGCAGCCTTCGAGGCAGCGGCGGGCTCGGCGCTGGATGCTGTGGTGGTTGGCGATGTTGGCCAGGCTCGGCACGCTTTGGCCGCTCTGCGTGAGGGTCGGCTCTCGGCAGCTGTGCTGGCCCTGGACGCCGGCTCGAGTGGTTGCTCTTTTCCGTCGGTGGGGTCGCCCATCCGGTCTCGGGTCCGGGCCCGGATGGAGGGCGTCGACGGCCTCCTGGACCGCCTGCTTGGCCACGCCGTGTTTGTCGACGGCGATCTCGACGCCGCGATCGACTTGGCCTTGAGCCACCCGGAATCCATCATCGTTACCCTGGCTGGTGACCGTTTCGGCCCGTCGGGTTGGCGGATCGGTGGGGACGGACGGGGAGCGACCGGAGCGGCCTTGGCTGACGCTGAGCGCCGATTGGCTGATGCCGAGGTCGAGCGGGGCGAGGCCACCCGGGCCCTGGACGTGGCTGAACGGGCAACGGGTGACGCCGACGACGAGGTGGCCCGTCGGAACCGGGCACTGGACGAACATGACGGCCGGTTCACGGCGTCGACCGAGGCGCTCCAGCGGCTGCAGGTCGAACGTCGGGACCTGACTACCGAGGCCGAGTCGCTACGTACCCGCCTAGGCGAGTTGGGCCAGCGCCTAGAAGACGAGACTCGGAGGGTCGACGACCTGGAGCGGTGTTTGCCCGATCTGGAGGCGGCCGAGGAGGCGTCCGTGGAAGCTGGACACCGGATGAACGCTGCCCGGAGTTCGCTGGAGGAGCGGGCCGCCGAGTTAGGAGCTCGACGAACCGGCCACGACGTTCGGGTTGCAGAGGTCACGGGTCGCCAGACCGTGGTTCGGGCCCGGACTGCCGATCTGAGGTCACGGCTAGGGCAGTTGGCCGATGAGCGGGCCGCTGCTGCTGTCCAGCGCGGCGACCTGGACGGGCGGGAGGCCGCTACCCGCCAACTCACAGCGGAGTTGGACGAGCGCCTGTCGATGGCCGATACCCGGTTGGACGCCCTGCGCGATCACCGGCGTCGGCAGTCCGAGCGGGTCCGGGCCGTGGCTGCCCGGCTGGATGGTCTGCGTCGCGAGCGTTCGACTGCCGAGATCGCCCTTAGGGAGGCCCGTGAGCACCAGTCGAGGCTGGAGATCGAGCGGGCCGAGACACGTTTACGCCTCGAGAGCCTTACCGAGTCGATTCGCGCCGAGTTCGACCTGGAGCCCGACGCTGCTTTAAATGCCCCTTGCCCCGAACTGGACGAGGGGGTAACGGCGGCGAACCGGATAGCCGACCTGGAGCGTGAGCTGAAGTTGATGGGTCCGGTCAACCCGCTGGCTCTAGCCGAGTTTGACGGTCTCCAGGAGCGCCACGAGTTCCTCCAGGAGCAGTTGGACGACATCCGGTCCACCCGTAAGGACCTGAGGAAGGTCATTCGGTCGGTGGACGAAGAGATTGTGTCGGTGTTCGCTGCCGCCTTCGCTGAAGTGTCGGGCCACTTCACCGACCTCTTTGACGCCCTCTTTCCCGGTGGCCAGGGACAGCTACGCCTCACTGATCCCGACGACTTGCTAGAGACGGGCCTCGACGTGGAGGCGCGGCCCTCGGGCAAGAACGTCAAGAAGCTCTCTCTATTGTCCGGCGGCGAGCGGTCGCTGACCGCCCTGGCCTTCCTGTTTGCCGTATTCCGCAGTCGCCCCTCACCGTTCTACGTCATGGACGAGGTGGAGGCGGCCCTCGACGACGTCAACCTGCACCGATTCCTGGGCCTGGTTGACCAGTTCCGGGACCACGCCCAACTGATGATTGTCAGCCACCAGAAGCGAACCATGGAGGCCGCCGACTGCCTTTACGGCGTGTCGATGGCTCCCGGCGGGTCATCGAGGGTGATCAGCGAGCGGGTGGAGGCCGAGCGGGTGGCCCGGCGGCTCGGAGTCCTGACCAACGGCTGAGGTGGAGTCCCGCGGTCCGGCCGTGGGGAAGGTCGGAGTACCGTCGTCCCCGTGCGCATCCTCGTGGTCGACGATGAGGTCGATCTGCTCGACGCTGTGGCCCGGGGGCTCCGACGGGAGGGCTACGCCGTCGATACGGCCGAAGGGGGATCGGAGGCGATCGAGAAGGCCACCTTCATTCCGTACGACCTGATCTGCCTGGACCTGACCATGCCTGGAATCGACGGGCTGGAGGTCTGCTCAACGTTGAGGGCTGACCCGCCGGGCGAGGTTCCACCTCGCATCCTGATGCTGACGGCTCGGGACACCGTCGAGGACCGCATACGGGGGTTGGACGTCGGGGCCGACGACTACCTGGTCAAGCCGTTTGCCTTTGACGAGCTCTCGGCCCGTATCCGATCCCTACTGAGGCGCGACCCGGGCCGGTCGGGGGCCAGACTGGAGGTCGGCGACGTGGTGTTGGACACGGCCCGTCACCGGGCCAGCCGGGGTGGGCGTGACCTAGACCTCACGGCCAAGGAGTTCACACTGCTTCGGTACTTCATGACCCGTCCCGGCGAAGTGGTGTCCCAAGAGGTCCTCCTGGACCACGTGTGGGACGAGCACGCCGACCCGTTCACCAACACCGTGCGGGTGACCGTGGGGACATTACGCCGCAAGCTTTCCCTGGAGGGTGAGGAGCCGCTCTTGGAGACCGTGGTCGGGTCGGGCTACCGGTTGGTTGACGAGCCGGTGGACCGGTGAACCGGACGGGGGTGGGCCTGGCCGGGCGCTTCCCGGATCGGTTCGGCAGCCTGCGCACCCGGTTGGCCTTGCTCTACTCCATCGTCCTCTTCGCGCTGGCCGCTGTAATGGTGGGGGGGATCTACCTGGGTCTGTCCCGGGCCCTGTCCGAACAGCCCACGTCGCACCTGGCCCGGTTCGAGCAGTTGGCCCAGGAGGGTTCCACCGACGAGGCCTCTTTGTCGGTTGACCAGCAGAGAGATCGTCCGTGGCTGGTCATCTTCGAGGAGGAGGTCAACCGGAGGGCTCTCGAACGGCTGCGGGCCTACTCGTTCACTGCTCTAGCCAGCGTGTTTCTCGGAAGTTTGGCCGTGGGTTGGTACGTGGCTGGTTTGGTTCTTCGGCCCATCGGTCGGATTTCGGCTGTTGCCCGGGAGATCACTGCCACCGACCTGTCTCGGCGAATCGAGTTGGGCGGCTCGTCGGACGAGCTCCGGGACCTGGCCGACACCTTCGACGAGATGCTGGACCGATTGGATGAGGCTTTCGAGGGTCAGTCACGATTCGTGCAAGAGGCGTCACACGAACTGCGTAACCCGTTGGCTGTGCTACGCACCAACCTGGATGTAGTTATGGCCGATCCAGAGTCCGGGCCGGAGGACTTTCGGGCAGCCGGGAGGGTGGCTCTCCGGGCTGCCGAGCGTATGTCGGCCCTGGTTGACGACCTACTGCTGTACGCCCACCACGAGCGTCCGGACAGCCGACGCGAGCCCATCGATATGGGCACTGTGGTGGGTGAGACGGTCGAGGACTTCGTGGCAGCTGCCTCGCGGTCTGGTGTAGTGCTGGACCACGACCGAACGGCCGGCCTGGAGGTAGTGGGGGACGCTGTGTCCCTGCGTCGCGCGGTGGCGAATCTCCTGAGCAACGCCATCCGAGTCTCGGAAGGGGGCGGGACAGTCCGGGTCTCGGTGGGTCGGGACGAGGAGATGGTCTGGGCCTCGGTCGTCGACCACGGTCCAGGGATCGCCGTCGGTGACATTGACCGGGTGTTCCAGCGGTTCTGGAGAGGTGATCAGGCGTCGTCCCGGGAGGCCGGTCGGTCTGGCCTGGGTCTGGCCATCGTGCGCCAGATCGCCGAGGGCCACGGCGGACGGTCCACCGTACGTTCGGTGGAGGGTGAAGGGGCCACGTTTACCCTCTGGTTGCCCCGGTATGTGGACCCCTAAACTTCCCGATGCGTAGGAGTTGGGCGTTGGGGGCCCTATTTTCGGTCTGATGGAAAACGACCAGGCCCACCAGAGACGGTCTGTCGATCGCCGGTCCATTGAGGTCGGGGGACGTCGGCCCGTTGAGCCCACCTTTCCGGGCCTGCTACCGGCACCCGTGCCGCCGATCGAACCTCCGGTCCGGATCAGTGGCCGACTTTTGGCGGGCTTGTTTGCCGCGGCCGTCCTGGTGGCTGCACTGGTGGCTGGAGCTGTAGCCGGTTGGGTGCTGCGGGGCGAGGGTGACGATGCGGTTTCCAGCATCCCGTCGGAGACCCGGCCCGAGGAGGCGGTCGGGACAGTCCCAGCCACCCAGGGGTTGTCCGAGGCCGAGGTGACGGCCTTGATCGAAGGTGTCCTGGCTGCCGAGGGGCTGTCGGCAGCGGAGGTGACGACTCTGGTCGAGGCCGTCCTTGCTAGTGAAGGGTTGTCTGAGGCTGAGGTGACGGTCCTGGTGGAGGCTGTCTTGGCTGAGGAGGGGTTGTCTGAGGTCGAGGTGACGGCCCTGGTCGAGGCAATCCTGTCCGAGCGCGAGGGGCTCTCAGCCGCCGACGTGGAGATCATCGTGGCCGACCGGCTGTCCGAGACCCCCGGCCTATCGACCAACGACGTGGCGTCCATCGCCGCCTCCGTGGTCGAGGAGTCGGCCGGGCTCTCGGCCGAAGAGGTAGAGCTCTTGGTCGGACGCCTTATCGAAGAGTCGGCCGGCCTGACTGCCGAGGAGGTGGAGTCGCTGGTAGCCCGCCTGTTCGCCGAGGCGCCGGTCGACGACTCGGGCAACGAGCCGGTGGTCGCCGTAGCCGAGGCGCTGGTCGACTCGGTGGTGCTGGTCTCGGTACCCGATACCAGTCACGGTTCCGGCATCGTCTTTGACGACGGAGGTCTGATCGTTACCAACGCCCATGTGGTCGATGATGTCGATGAGGTAGTGGTCAGTCTGCCCAACGGCCGGCAAATCACCGCCGAGGTGGTGGGGTTCGACGTCCGGCGTGACGTGGCTGTGCTTCAGTTGACCGAGCCGGATGACAGCCTGGTCCCGGCGGTATTTGCCTTCACCGAAGACGTCCGGGTAGGGCAGTTGGCTGTCGCCCTAGGGAGCCCCTTCGACTTGGACCGCACGGTCACCTCAGGAATCGTGAGCGCCATAGGAAGGGTTATCGAATCGTACGGCTGCCAGTCAGGATTCGCCGCCGAGTGCGCCGGGGTATCCATGATCCAGACCGACGCGCCGATCAACCCGGGCAACTCGGGAGGGCCGTTGGCCGATCGCGAGGGCCGAGTCATCGGCATGAACACAGCCATCCAAAGCGCCGGCCTCACAACCGGCAACATCGGCGTGGGTTTCGCCATCCCCAGCGACACAGTTGTACTAGTAGCCCGTCGTCTGATCCTGGGCGAGCCGATCGGAACGGCGTGGCTGGGCATCCGAGGCGAGTCGACCACTGACGGCCGGCCGGGCGCCGTGGTCGTCGAAGTGGTGGAGGGATCGCCCGCCGAGCTGGCGGGCCTGCTGGTTGGCGACCGCATCTTCCGATCGGATGGTCGGATCATCCGTGACATGGGCGCCCTGCGGGCCAATATTCAGATCCGGCTACCGGGATCACGAGTCGAGTTGGAGTATGAGCGCGACGGCGAACTCAACCTGGCTCTGGTTGAGTTGGGCAACCTCGACGACCATTTCACCGGCTAGCGCGCCGGTTGGTGCCCCGGGGTGGGTTCGGACCCCACCGGTAGGATGCGCCTCCCATGGGTCTCCGTTCCCGTCTTGGTCGCGCTCGCGACGCCTGGTCCACACATCTCGCTCCAGTGTGGAACGGCTCGTCGATCGACGACTCCACGTGGGAGGGACTGGCCGATGCCCTGCTTTTGGCCGATGTGGGTGTGGTCACCACCGACGCACTGGTTGATGGCGTCCGGAATCGGGTGGGACGCGAGGGGGTAGTCGACGTCGACGGCCTGCTGAGGCTGCTCAAGGCGGAACTCCTGGCTCGACTGGGCGAGGCGGATCGCAATCTAGCCCTCGGTGGCGAGCCGTCGGTTTGGCTATTAGTTGGCGTGAATGGCGTCGGCAAGACGACGACCATTGGAAAGTTGGGTCACAGGGAGTCGATGGCCGGTCGTCGGGTGGTGTTCGCCGCCGGCGATACGTTCCGAGCCGCGGCGGCTGACCAGTTGTCGTTATGGGCCGACCGGTCGGGTTTGACCGTGGTGAGAGGGGCCGAGGGTGCTGACCCCAGCTCGGTGGTGTTCGACGCCGTGGCCCATGCAGCATCCCGGGGAGCCGACCTAGTGCTGGCCGACACCGCAGGGAGGGTTCACACGAAGGCCAACCTTATGGACGAACTGTCCAAGGTTCGACGGGTAGCCGAGAAGGGGGCCGGTACGGTCACCGAGACCCTGCTGGTGATCGATGCGACAACCGGCCAGAACGGCCTGGCCCAGGCCCGACAATTTGCTGAGGCCGTCGATGTGACTGGAATTGTGCTGACCAAGTTGGACGGTTCGGCTCGCGGGGGGATCGTCGTGGCTGTCCAGGACGACCTCGGCATTCCGGTGAAGTTGGTCGGGGTGGGCGAGGGCGTGGACGACCTGGTGTCGTTTGATCCCGAGGAGTTCGTGGACGCCCTGTTCGCGGCCGACGTCCCGGTCTGAAACGGGTTCAGGAGAGACCGCACGGTGTTTGAGAGCCTGACCAACCGTTTCGAGGGAATCCTGCGAAGGGTCCGTGGCAAGGGTCGCCTGGGTTCCGATGACGTCGACGAGTTCCTCCGAGAGGTCCGGGTGGCGTTCCTGGAGGCCGACGTCCACCTGGAGGTGGTTCGTACTCTCCAGGACCGGATCCGGGAGCGCGCTGTGGGTGCCGAGTTGGTCGGTGCACTCAACCCTGGCCAGCAGGTGGTGAAGATCGTCCTCGAGGAGCTCACCGAGATCCTGGGCGGCGAGGCGGTTCACCTTCCGTATGCCTCGAAGCCGCCGACCGTGGTCCTCCTGGCGGGCCTACAGGGAGCGGGTAAGACGACTACGGCGGCCAAGTTGGCTCGTTGGTATAAGGCCCGGGGACGTAACCCGATGCTGATCGGGGCCGACCTCCAGCGGCCGGCGGCCGTCGAGCAGTTACGGACCCTAGGTGACCGCATCGGCGTCCCGGTGTTCAGTGAGCCGTCGGATCCGGTGGCCGTTGTCCGGGCTGGCCTGGCCGAGGCGGTCCGGTTAGGACGTGATGTCGTGGTCTGTGATACGGCGGGACGTCTAGCCATCGACGACGACCTCATGGCCGAGGTGGCCGAGGTGTCCGGGGTGCTGGAGCCCCACCATACGTTTCTGGTCATCGATGCCATGACCGGCCAGGACGCGGTGTCAACGGCCGAGGCCTTCCACGCCCGCCTGAGTCTCGATGCTCTAGTCCTCACCAAACTCGACGGCGATGCCCGCGGTGGTGCGGCCTTGAGTGTCAAAGAGGTGGTTGGCTGCCCAGTCGCCTTTGCCTCGACGGGGGAGGGCCTGGAGGATTTCGAGACCTTCCATCCCGACCGCTTGGCCGGGCGAATCCTGGGCATGGGTGACGTGGAGACCCTCATCGAGAAGGCCGAAGAGACTTTCGAGAATGAGCAGGCTGAGGAGGCAGCTGCCCGGATGCTTGAGGGCACCTTCACCCTGGACGACTTCTTAGATCAGCTCCGGGCACTCCGTCAGATGGGGCCAATCAGCAGCCTGATGGGCATGGTCCCGGGCATGGCACAGCAGATGCGTAACGCCGACGTGGACGATGGACGCATCGACCGGATCGAGGGGATCATTAACTCGATGACCCCGGCTGAGAGGTTTGATCCCGACATCATCGACGGTTCCCGTCGGGCCCGGATCGCCCGGGGTAGTGGCACCCAGGCAGGCGAGATCAACCAGTTGGTCAAGCAGTTCCGCGAGATGCGGAAGATGATGAAGCAGATGGGTGGTCGGGGTATGACGAAGAAGAAGGGTCGGAAGGGTCGGAAGGCGGGCGGTGGCCGGACCACGGGCCGGGGTCCAGTCCCGGTGGACCGGAAAAAGGGGCTTTCCCTGCCCGGTTTGGGCGACCAGGCGAGCCTTCCGGGGTTCCCGGGCGGCGGGTTAGACCTGCTGGGGGACCGCCCGAAGGGCTGATCCCGGGTCCGGGGTTCGGTCGGTGAGACGGCTGTCATTCGCGGCTTCCGGCTCGAGGGGCTGGAAAATGGGCTGCGTCACGGCAGACTGTGCGGACCGAACGGGCGCACCGTCATCGTGCCCCGACTCCTGCCCCGCCAGACCGTGCGGGGCTACACACGAGAAGAGAGTGGTACCGACGTGGCCGTGAAGCTCCGCCTGATGCGGATGGGTAAGAAGAAGCAACCGACCTACCGTGTGGTGGCCGCCGATTCGCGCAAGGCGCGTAACGGACGGATCATCGAGGCGGTCGGTTTCTACGACCCCCGCCGTGATCCGTCCGTTATCGAGATCGACAACGAGAAGGCCGTCGGGTGGCTTCGCAACGGTGCCCAGCCGACGGAGCGCGTCGAGAAGCTCCTAAAGATCACCGGGGCTTGGGACGAGTTCAAGGGTCAGCCGGTTGGTACTAGCGTCACTGCGGCGCCTGTCACCCCCGCTGTGTCAGCACCGGTTGAGGAAGCCGTCGAAGAAGCTGCCGAGGAAGCCGTCGAAGAAGCTGCCGAGGAAGCCGTCGAAGAAGCTGCCGAGGAAGCCGTCGAAGAAGCTGCCGAGGAAGCCGTCGAAGAAGCTGCCGAGGAAGCCG
>PYIL01183227.1_pt1 | contig 42015 bp, 74 predicted proteins | sample 3578041 | NCBI WGS metagenome assembly PYIL01 (sample SAMN08408023, study PRJNA431606) | Marine metagenome isolate SA_KN192-05_S13_150m, whole genome shotgun... | biome: marine; feature: oceanic pelagic zone; material: water; isolation source: 150 m water sample, 0.2-0.8 um fraction ... | reverse complement strand
TCATTAGGCCATAACATATGACCATTAATGCTATAAATCCCATACTAGCTGCTAATAATTGGGCTAGGAGTTGTGTTGCGGTAATCGATACATCTTGTAACTCACCATAGGGCTTTGTGAAGGCCATTAGATCGATCATTTGGTATAATCTCCTAAGGCTTTGATGAGTTTATCCCTTTTTCTCTTGGGCATTTTAAACTTTTGGGGCATCCACATAGGGAGTACCCCTTGAGTTATATCATTTAAATCACGTATCATTCGTGCTCTTATATTTGTGGATTGCATATCTAAAGTCTTCTTCAGATCAAAGTCTCCACTAAGAATACCACGAATTTGATATTGTATAGGATCTACATTGCGTACCGAACGTCCGGAAAATCCTATCTCGTTTATAAATGTGCTATATACCTTCATTTCTCTATCCATTTCTTACATTTTTTGTTAACGAAATCATATTGTTCACAATACCAATATCCTAATATCCAGTCTAGCATAGCTACCTCCGTGTTTTAGGTTTTAGCATGTCCTCCTGCTCCAAGAATCGCCAGTCCTACCATAGCCAACCCTGATATAATATCCCAATAATACCATATAACTCCACCGACTCCTACCCATAATGGCCACATTGGCCATCCTACAGAATATTTTCCGGGTACGTATCCAATGGGTTTAATGCTTGGCTCTTTCATCTTTCCTTCTCCTTATGATTTGAGATTATCCAAAACGTCCGCCATACGCGTGCATACAATCTTCAATACAGGCATAAGGGCTTTTGGATTGTGCTTGATTAACAATTGTGCGTCTTCTTCGGTTAACACGTATACCTTACAATCTGTATGTGCTTTAACCGTAGCCGTTCTAGGTAAATGTTGTAACCACCCTATCTCACCAAAGATCGAATTCTTCTGTAATATGCATAATTGTATATCATTCTTATAGACCGCGCACTCCCCTGATTCTATTATATAGGCTTCCCTGTCTTTCGCATCTGCTTCAATTATAACATCATTTGCTTTGTAAAACTTTATCATATATTAATATAAGAATATACCATCGGGCTTATCATAGTCTACATCTACGTGTATGAATTTCTTATGAAATCCCATTCGGGTAAATTCAGCCTCCCTCAATAATAATTTAGTTAAATCCAACCTAGTCTTCATATCTGTACAGCCTATATCAACCGCAACTCCCTTAATATGAGAACTAGTATCCTTAGAACCTATGCTTCTATTATGATTTAAGCAACGAATACCGCTATTGATCCGCATAGGTTTACCATAGTATTGTCGTATTCGTTCGAGTTCTTCTACTAATTTCAGGGATATCTCTATATCCCCATTACCACATCCGCATTGGCAATCGAACTCCTCTTTACTGAAATGTTCTGTAAGTTTAGTCATATCACTTCTTCTCCTCTTTCGGAAAATATAGATAATGATGTCTTGGATGAACGTATGACTTCAGTTTATTAAGTCTTTGTTTCAGCTCTGCATTTTCCTTCTTTAAAGCTTTTAGTTCTTCTTTTAACGCCTTTTCTTCTTCCATAACTTCAAAATACGCCATTTAAATTACTTCGATTTCGTCATAGCAGCTAGAGGATTCTCGAGTGCTTTCTGTATCTTCTTATTTATTTTCTTCTCTAATCCCTCTATTCGTGTATCAACTTTAGTTAGCTTATCATCCCATCGAGTCTCTGTAGTTTGTATTAAATCACGTATATCTTTACCGCTAGATTTAACGATACTACGTATTTCATTCTCGGCGGTTCTCATAGCTTGTCTCGTTTCAAGACCATCAGCACGTGACCTCTTATCTATAGCAGAGATTTGATCCATAACTTCCCCTACATCTCCTTTAATATCTGTACGAATATCCCGTGCTGTTTCTTGTGCGGAAACTACTAACTCTTTTAAGGCGCTAGTCTCCGTCTTCATTGCGATAAAGAGTTCTTTATTAGCTTCCTCTTTTTCCTTTATCGTAGTCATTATCACCTCTATTCTCTTATCGAAACCAGATAGATCAGGCGCTACATATTCAGATATCTTTGCCTCCATATCTTCATATCGCTTTAAGAGTTCAAATCCTCCCCACAATCCTCCACCTATAGTTCCGAGTAGAGATAGGATAACGAACAGTTTACCGCCAGTTGCCTTTATTCCTCCGTATTCGACTTCCATCACGTCACCGAGAATGATTCCCCACAGCCACAAGTATTTGTAGCTAGTGGATTAGTAAATTTAAAGCCTGTACCTCCCAATCCTCCATCATAGTCCAACTCAATCCCTTTGAGATAGATAATGGCCTTCTGATCTATTACGACTTCAAATGTATCATAAGGGATAACCGTATCATCCTTCCCTTTATATTCTTTCTCTTGTGCTTCACATACATATGTTAAACCACTACATCCACCACCTTTAACAGATAATCTTATATGATATCCTTCCATCATACATTCTCTGATATGCTTATGAGCGGCCTGTGTTAAGTATATGAGTTCCTCTGTTTGTTCTTCCATACTGCCTCTTATTTAAATTTATGGTTAACCCATTTATAAAAAAAGTATATTACCATACCTAATAGTATATACACAATGCCATCAAACCATGACATATTATGTAAAACTTCTATTGTTTCTGCATCAGGCATAACGTTCTCCTATTTGTATTGTGCGTCTGTCATAGCATCCATCATTTGGTCTGATCCAAGGTTAAATATTCCTCCTAGAGGATCTGGATAGCTATCTGATGTATATTCAACTGACGTATCATAAAAGGCAACATCAGGAATTTCTTGTTGTTGATAAGAACGAAATCCGGGCGTTCCGAGAATACCCATTAATGCTAACTTGGTACTATCCGAATCACCACCTGCCATCTGAACTGCTTGTAAAACTCTCGTTACTATAGCCTGTACGGCTTTTGCCTTATCTGCTTTAGTCTCTTTAGTCTCTTCTTTTTGTTTTTTTTCATCAGAACTAGACTCTTGTTGTGCCTCTTGTACTTCCGCTACAGCCTCGGCAACTTCTGCTACAGGTTCTGGAGGACTATCGGCTGCGGCCATTCCAGTATTAATTTCCATCCTATCCGCACCGCCAGATACAGTTGGAACTGATATAACAATTCCAGAAGGAGATCCTACTACTCCAACATTAATAGTTTGATTACCGCTTGGCGTTGCAACACTTATTTCCATGTTTGCCGAATCAACAGCGGATATCCCTGTATCTGTAACTATATCATCTACAGCATTTGCTACCAAGTCTAAAACAGTATCTTGTACATTATTAATAATTTCCCATGTGGAAGTTAGATTAATTGCATTTGTCTGAGGTCCATTATATCCATTAGTTAAACTAGCACCATCTAAAATCAAACCAAATGTTGCGAGAGAATATGATAATGTATTCTCAGGAACAATCATTTGCTGTGTTATTGTTGTATAATCTTGACCTGCGCTTGTTGTATAGCTCTGTGTATCAGAATATGTAGTTGTTCCATCAGTTACTTTAATTTGTAACGTAAAAGGGTCACCACCAATATAATTTCTATCTCTTAATCCAACGGATGCATCCATAGTGAAACCCTGAAGCATTTGTTCCTCAGTCATAAATGTACTAATGTCATTCATAATCTCAAATTCTGAGGAGTTATGTCCTCCATGTGATACCGATTCATTACCATCATTAAGATGCCCATGTTGATCCCAATAAATTATATCGTCATCAGTACCACCATCAGAATTAATATCTGTACGTGGATCATAAGTACAAGCACCACCAGTTCTCTCACATTTATGAGTAGCACCAGCAGACTTCTCCGTTACATCAGCAGACGTTTGTGTATCTGCGTAAGAAAGTTGGGCCAGGCCTACCGTTGCAAACAAGGCTAGGTAGAACAGCAATGCAACAGTAGGCCTGTTACTACTGGATGGACTAGGGGAATCTTCACTCACCAGGTTACCCAATAGCTTTTTAATAGAGTCCATCATCGTCCCAATTCGGCTCGTCGTTAGTTCCAACATTATCCAACTCTTTAACCTTATCCTTATTCTCGCGTTTCTCTCTCCATTCATGGTAATCAGGTCGTCTAAATGGTTCTTTTTCCCATATAACCTTAGCCGCTTCACCAATCTTTCCATCTATAGGACATGGCGTACCTGCCATTTCCATTGCTTGAAAAACTCTTGTATCTTGGCACAATAGGGATACTGAAGCAACCTTCATACCCATGCCATATAAAGAACGTGCAAGTTTTAATCTTTCACAATTCTTATCTTCAATCGTTTTACCGAATGAGATACCAAACCATGCAGATTGTGCTGCACCACTTACACCACTCATACAAACATCTTGGTTATTTATAATCACGTTAGGTGACGCAGCCGTACTTGGTGTTCTATCAACAGTTGTTGTTCCTGTAACAGTCGAACTACTTACTGTACTACTTACTGTATTGCTATCGGCTCCCCATGATGAGGTTATTAATATATTGGTCAACAAAAACATAACAAGTGAAATTAGGAATTTCACTCTCTTACTCCCGGTTTAATAGTTTAGCGTACCTGCTTTCTGTATTATCCTCTTTTCAGTTATAATCATATCCATTTTTATATCGAATTCATTTAGCTTTAATCTCCACGGCGGACTTAATACCTGAAAATCGTACGCAATTGCTACCACCATAGCTTTCTTTGGAATCTTCTCGAGAAATCTATCATAATATCCTCCACCACGTCCATAACGTGCTCGTCTTTCATCAAACACAACGCCCGGTACTACTACCAAATCAATATCAAATCTATTCTCTTTCGGATCATCTACTGGTATATACAAGTATTTATCATTATGTATAACACAACGTTTTATCAATTTATCCGTAGCAACCTCATTACCTGCAGACCTATATATGTTAATATGCGCTGCATTTGTCCATTCATGGGACTCTAATAATGTATTTTGTATCAATTCTGAATGCTCTCGGACTATATCATCAGGTAGAGTATTCCTATGATACATCATTTTCGTTCGCCAAAAATACTTGAGTATTTTCATTTATGTCTCGATCCCTCTGGATGCAATGATGGTAAGTCTATTTCAGATTCCCATCCCATCGCTTTTGAGAATTTATATATATCTTCATAAAAAAGTTTCTCGCTAAGATATCCTTCCATGCGGGCAATCTCATAGTTTTCTTTATCATCCCAAATAACAAACGTTGGTGTAACTTGAATGGAATCTATATTATTTTTCTGAAATGCATCCTCAAACCATTTTGGAATATCGCCACTTGTCTCAATAATCCTCAATGGTAATCTCTTAGCATATATTGTTGTGCTATAACCGGGCTTTACCTCTTTAAGAAAGTTATCACAATATGAACATTGCTTATTACTAAACATCAATAATTCATATGCATATACCGGCATTGCAATCAATGAAAATACAATAACAAAGATTAATCTTTTCATTCTGATTGTCCTTTTGTTAATTTATCTACTAATGCTTCAAGGCGCTTAATTTTCTCATTGAGTGATTGAATCACTGTGCCCTTTACATCTAATTGTGATTCTAAAATAGCTACCTGAGTACGTAGCTGTGATACCTCTGAATAGTCGTTCATAATTCTCCTCCATTTATATTATATTATACTATATAATATTCAGAAAGACAAGGAACTAAGGTGTAGGTAGCTCATCCCATGAGGTATGCCCTAGTTTAACCCCACTACCGTAATATTTTACTTCGCCATTTCTAACGGCGTTATTAAATCCTTTAAATAATGCACCTTTTCTCAAACCTGAACTAGATTTAAATTCATTAAATGCTTTTTTCCTAGCTAACCTGTGTTTCTGATACTTCTGCATTTTTATTCCATGATAATCTGGTCGAATTGATCCATTAGCCATCACACGGCTTGGATCTACAGTGGGAACAACATCGTCTAAAATCTTCTCAGTTTCTTTAATTTCTTCTATAACTTCCTCTTTAGTTTCAACTACCCTTTCTCCTACATCATTTACTTTAATCTTATTTCCTAAAGCTGAAAGAGCAGGTTGTACGTTTGACTCTAAAGCCACCTCTACATCTTCAACAGATGATGCTTTTACTATCTCAAAATTATCAGCAACACCTGTTATTGTATTATCTATAACTTCTTGGTCTGGAATAAGATTCATTGCCGCTGCTTTAACACCGCCAAGTTTTGGTTGTATTGTTGGTAGTTTCTGTAATGCACCAGTTACATTGTCTGACATTACATTCGGTATATTATTTGTTAGAGAACATGGATCAAAACTAGCACTAAATCCAAACGCTGACTTTGCTAGATCAGTTACGTCTATATTAGCAAAACCATTTAACTCTTTAAGTCCAGCATATTTTTCTGCAAACTCAGCAATTTTAGTTAAGGCACCGGGCGTACTAATATCCATATTGGCCATTTCACCCATCTTATCCCTCAATGAAGTCAGACCAGAGGTAGATAATGGTATATCGGGTACAAGTTTATCAGCTTTAGCTTTAAGATCAGCTAAACCTCCCTCTAGATTACTTAAATAGGTAGATGCACCACTAGGTAACGTTAGTGAAGATTCTAAGTCTAAAAAACCTGATATCCTAGCAGTAACATCTCCCTGAAAGGAGTTCATACTTATATCTAAACCACATACAGCCATATCTTATCCTCCTGCGAATACATTAGACGAACCAGTTGCAACACTAGTACAACCAGAAATACCATCACCAATCCTACCACACCCTTTACCATTTATCTTAACAGTTGACGATCCAGATGCAATTGGAGCTGCATGACTTGGACATGGTGGAGGAGGCAATAGATGTGATGTATTATTATCGCCTTCTCTTGATATACCAGTACCATTTACAAACACATCTGGTGATCTTGCACTTCTCATTGGTGTACTACAATGTGGCACATCTGCATCAACTGAATCTCCTCTACATACTGCGGGCATTTTTCTCTCTCTTTATTAGTTCTTGTAATCTTGGACTCCAGATATCAGGACTATCATGGTCATGTGGTACATCTGGAAGAAATTTGATTACGTTATCAAAGTTCTCTGGTATGTCCTCATATTCAGTAAATGTTTTTAGATCACCATCTATCAGTAATACAAATTCATGTGCCATTAGTTCAAGTCAATTCTTGGTGCAGTTACAGAGTAATTTCCACCAGATGATATTTGATGTGTCTCAGCATTAGTCATAATGTAATAACCACCAACTACATGATTGTCATATGATCCAATATTTTCTTCTTGATAACCATCTATGTTTATTTCAGCATCACCAGTTACATTAAGATTATAATTAGCTGTCGTACTAATCTTCATGTCATCTTTAACTGTTAAAGTATATTTACCCGTTACATTAGATAACATAGAACTACCATATACTAAGGTTGTATGATTACCGGGTTGTTCACCATTACCATAATTTTCATCAACATTCTTCTTAACCGTTTCTTTTAAATTACCACCAATAGTATATGTTAGGTTATCATCAATATTAATAATTTGATTCTTATGAACAGATAAATCATCCTCACCATTGATTACAATTTTCCTATCAGCCAAGACTTCGCGTGCTTCATTACCACTTATCTTTGTTCGCATATCACCATGCACATTTAAATGATAATCACCATACACCTCTTGTACTAAATCTCCATAATATAATACGCGACACTCGCCCTTCTTGGCTTCTGCATCACCCTTCTCACCAATGGTAATATTAACAGCACCCTTTATCCAAACATCTTTATATCCAGCAGTAATCTCATATTCATTACCAACAATTTTTGTAATCTTAGTACCATCTGCTTGCACTTCCTCAAATGTTCCAGACGTATGAAACCTATGCATACGTTCTGCTGTGGGAGTATCATCCCATTCTTCTACATGACCACATTCTGACATGCGAACATGATTCTTTGGATATACTGAAGACCTTTTTGTTGTTTCAAGATAGGTTGTATCAGAATCAGCAACACCACCATATCTAGGATTCGGTTCATTCCATGGCGCAACATCATACAATTTCGTATTTTCTGTATTTGGAATAGTACCATCAGCCGCCGCATCATCATACATAGTAGCCGCAACACCAACAGGAACATCCTTTTGACGAGTCTTTCTTTTCTTGTCAAGTGATGGAGCATTTTCTCCATTATAGGGTCCATCCCCATCCGCTGATGGGACAGGTAATGCTCCATTACCTCGTGCGAGTCTATTTGTATCAGGCTCAAGTATATGCGTTGTAAGTGGATATCTGCCTGATGGATCATTAAATCCTAAATTCGGGACAGCTTCTTCTTCTGGTATACCACCAAAAGTTCCTGTTATAACTGGTTCTTGTGCGCTCTTTCCATCACGGAAAAAACCAAAGACCCATGTTCCTTCTACAGGACCCATTGGTGTTGTACCAACCCCATTCATAGCCGCCGATGTAATTGGTTGACTTGGATAAGCCCAAGGCAACTCATCAGTTGGCATTAAATCTTTTTGATTAGAATGGTAACCAAGAATACGAACCCGACATCGACCCAACTTTAATGGGTCAATTCTATTCTCTACAACTCCTTGCCACCATACAAATTCACCGTACATACATTCTCTCCTTACGCGTAGTATGTTGGAGGATCGCCTAATGCATCCTTAACAACGTCAGCTGTTATTATATATTTTTGTTTACCTTGATTGAAATCAATCGTATGTTTCATTGATGAAATCATATATTTACCAGATAAAATCTTATCGTATAAATCTTCTGTATTTTTAATCTTACCAGCTTTTGATTCCACAACTCTTTCAGGTGAAGGCACCATTATATTAATCGTATCACCAACATGTAAATAAGATAGGCCTGGAAAAACAATTCGTAATTTAATTTGTCCTAATCCAGTTAGTAAAGTATTTCTTTGCAATTTCCATTTTTCGACATTATTATCATATGAATCATCTGTAGCTGTTGAATACATCCTATCATGTTTTGGATGAAACATTATCTTACTATCAAAATATGATTGTATGCTATCACCCTCATTAATACTATTCATATCCTGTGGAGCATAGCTATTTCTGTCTGCAACCTCAAATCTAGTTGAAGACTTACTTATAGGCATATATTTATCAGCATGTGTAATCTCTTCCGTATAACTCTCATTTAAGCCATATGTATGCTGTGAAATTTTCTTCCTTATAATATCATGTGTTATAAGTTTTGATGCATAATAACCTTTATTCATATTGTCTATCGTATCAAATTGATGTAAAATTGTTAGATCCTCTAACATCTGTCGTCCTCTTGCTAACTGCTCTACCTTTTGTTGGTTAGCTATAGTTGGTGTCCATATAAAATCTTGCTTAGCATCTGCAGACATGAGGGTATCAACGCTTTTAAAATATGTAATATTATTTGATTCAAAGAATAAATAATTTGGTACATTATTTTCATTTAATGCTCTTCTAGCTAACCAATGACAAGCAGCATTTGGACTCCAATTTGGAATAACAATACTTTCTGTTCCGACAGTTTCTTCAATTACATGATCATTATCAGACAGCACCCAATCATCTAAAATTATTTCAACAATTTCGCTAATTTTCTTATTACGGAATGTTTGACATACACGTGTATTCTGATTAGACATATCTGTTTCAGATGTGGTGTGCAGAATAAACAATTGCTGTCTATCCTTAACTAAAGTACGTTTACTTATAGAAGTAATATACTGAGGTCCTTCAAGGTGTTGTTCTCCAGCTTCTACAGATTTAGAGGCAAAATTGAAATTAATATATTCTTCACCTAATATCGGAGCCTTGAGAGGGAGATTGATGGAATCATTAAGAGCAATATCCATAGTAACACTACTACGATATATACTTTCATAGATATTTATGGCTTGAAATTTATCGTCTAATGAAAACGTACCTTGACCAGCAATGAGCTCAAGATAGTCTATTTTAAGATCCGATGCACCTTGTTGTATTTGCATATTATTTCAATAAAAGTTTTAGTTCTCGTACAATTTGAGGTACAAATTCTGGTCGAACCATATTAATATTTCGTTTAGCATCATTCAAAGTTTCCTCATGCATGAAATTAGTAATCGCTGAAGCACCAGATGCGGTGGAATCTACATGATACTTATCTGCATCTTCATAATGATGCACTGCATTCATATTTGCTGCACCATATTTCTTAGTAACAAATTTCTTTAAATCGTGATAACGTAATGGCCAATCATAATATGGATTAGTCATTTGTTGTGCATAAAGGATAATCCAATGCAATTCTGCATCTCCGTAATATTCATGTGCAAGATATTCTGGTGTTTCTCCCTCTATAATACTATGCATTGCAAAAAAGGATTGATATTTTACAAAATCTACCTTCATGCGAACACGTTTTAATATATTAGTTACAACATCAATAGTTGGTTTATTTTTAATACCACGAACATCATATCCTATTGTATCAAAATATTTAAAGTATGCCATTAGTAACCCTCCATAACACCACCCGTACCTGCAGCGCCAGACATTGTTTCGTTCGCTCCTTGTGTGATTTTTTGTGTTTCAGTAAATGATAGACTGAGATTATAAGAAATAGGTCGACCGTCTCTCATGGCTACCCAAAATCCCTCTGGGGTAAAATTTGTTGTTACATTCGTACAAACACAATTATGAATCTTTGGTATAAAGTCATTAGACACAAGTGATCCTTTTTGATTCATCAAAAATTTAATTGCAAATTCATTAGGGAATGTATAAAGACCTTCACCCATAAAACCACCAACAAAACCCGGTTTTGAATTCTTTCTGAACATTTTAATAATATTAAGCACTTCATTACCTTCCGCTTCACTTGAAGGAGCAAATTGAAAATCAAAACTAAATTCCCTAAATCCTATTCCATTAAATATTTGTTCTTCATAAGGATTTTCTGCAAATCTTCCTGCTGCCTTCAATCCTGCTCCAACTCCGGGTAGAAGTGATGCCATTCCTAATGCACCAACAGCACCCGCTACTTTTGCCGCCGCACCTATTGCGGCTACTTTACCTATCTCAGTAATGGCTCCACCAGTAAAGTTGGCCATAATATCTGTAACACTACCACCCGAAGGTTTTCTAATCAGTTCTAATCCTGCATTTCCTAATGCACCCAAACTCTCTGCTCCCCATGTTGCTCCCTCTGCAAATGTAACAGAAGGAGGCATATATAAGAAACAATGTTCTAACTCTTGTGGTGGTGTAGTTAACCTTTCCCATTGGTCTGTAAGGAATCCTTGTGCTTTTGACAACATCGTTGTCTTCTTTGCTTCTTCCTCAGTCGGAGTTGCTTTTTCTCCTTTCGATTCAGCTTGTTTTGCTTCAGCTGCTGCTTGTTGTTCTGCCGCGTAGTCGTAACCCCCAGAAGAATCAGTTACCTGCATGCCCGAACTAAAACTACTGGCTTTGTCTTTTGTTGATCCAACATTCTTTACCTGATTTTCAAAAGCCTTTTGTGCTTGTTCAGACTCATCTTTTTTTTGTAAAGAAATACCACCTTGTTTGATAGCAGTAAACTGTATACACTCTTGAACAATTTCACCATTACTATCGGTCAAATCACTATCAATGTTAAGAGGATATACATGCTTAGGTATACTCTGACCAGTTGTAGTTTTAGGCGATGTTAAAACAGAAGGCGCTCCAACAGGTGGTGCTGGTGTATCTGTTACGCCCGGATGAGAATATGATCCTGACGAACCATTTCCAATATCGTCTATTCCTGCCATTTCTTGCTCCTATTATAAATACTTAATATAATATATTTATAAGACATATATGAAAAAATATCCACGAGTCGGGCGGTATATAATACAGAATAAAGAAAAATATGTGGCGAATCTTCAGGAATGTGAATATCGCTCTACATGGGAATTAAAGTATATGAAATATCTAGATACTCATCCTAATGTAATCGAATGGGGTTCAGAAAATGTTATCATTCCTTATTATAATCCCGCTGAAAAGAAAACTAGACGATATTTTGTCGATTTCTATGCAAAAGTTAGATCAACTTCAGGTGAATACAAGAAATACATCATTGAGGTTAAACCCGCTGTTCAATGTAAACCGCCGAGAAAACCTAAAAAACAAACACAAGGATATGTTAAAAAGCTCAAGGCATTTATAATGAATCAAGCTAAATGGAAAGCTGCACGTAAATGGGCTGAGAAACATGGCATGGAATTTATCATTTTAACTGAAAAAGAGCTTGGTATTAAGAGCAAAAAGTACAAAAAACCTTTATAAATATATACATGGCTAACGAATCAATTAACAGTGTAAAGGGAACAAGAATAACACGGATCTATTCTGCTAAGTTTTATTACTTTAAATATGTTACAGAAGAACGGAATAAATGGTTTAATGTATTTCCATTAGTTTTTTCTTTAGGGAAAAAGGGTAACGTAGTTCAAGGTCTTGATTTTCATTATATACCACCCAAGATGAGAATACCTTTATTAAACTTAATGAAAGGTCTTCAACCTAACTTATCAAAACAGGCTGTTGCCTTTACTAGATATTTTAATAAGCTTATATGGACACAAAGAAAATGGAGACCAGCTCAAGCTTGTTTTAAAAAATACACACTTGGTAATATAAGAGGTGGAAAGATTATAAGAATAGCACCAGCTGATTGGGAAGAAGTTTTAATGCGTCCCAAGATAGATAAATTTGTTACTGAAAAAGGTAGTAAAGTTGCTTCGGGAAGAGTTTGGAAAGACTCCATTAAAAAAATAAGAGGATAATATGTTTGGAAATATACTAGGAAAAGTTAAATTACCGGGTGGTGTATCTATTGGTGCTAACTTTCCAATAGGCACTGATCCTTTTAAAGGAAAAAAACAACCCGGTGTTGGTACCGACGAGAGTACACCACAAAATGGCATTAATAGAATGATGGCTAATGTTAAAAAGGGTGGTTTATTTTCCAGACCTTATCTATACTATGTCTTCATTACTCCACCAAAAACATTAATGGGTGTTGATGTTGGAGACATTAGAGGTGTAATGTTAAATTGTAATGCCTGCAGCATACCCGGTTTTACCATGGCCACAAAAGAACATAAGCCTTATGGTTTAAAAAGAGAATATGTATATGAAAAGTTATTTGATACGATGAACATGACTTTTTATCTAAGTGAGGAAATGCATGAACATAATTTCTTCAATTCATGGATGAGTACTATGTGGGATAGGGGACGTGTAAATTGGTATCGTGATTATGTAAGCACTATAGAAATATTTCAATGTGCTGGTACAAAACCCGGTGGAGGTGATGACTTACCAGTTATGATGAAAGTAAAATTAATTGATGCATATCCTAAAGTTATAGGAGCTTTACCATTAGGATATGCTACAGCAGGAACTATTCAAAACTTACCAGTCGATTTTACATTTCGAGATATAGAATATACTGATTATAAAGGCGGGGATCCTGTTAAGAAGTTGATGGGATCATTGTCTGATGGTTTTGCACACGCACAAAATGCATTAAGTTCTTTCACTGAGGCTGGATCAGCACTAGGTGGATTAGGAAAAAGTTTATCAATGCCTAAAATAGGATCTATTTTAAAACAAAAATCACAATTTTTACCAGTATCTAAATTAGGCGGAATGTTTGTATAATATTTAAATCATTTTATATAGGAGTATAATGAAATGGGATTACCAACAATTGCGATACCGCAATATAAATTAATTGTTCCATCAACAGAGAAAGAAATAAGTTATAGACCTTTCTTAGTTAAAGAAGAAAAAATTCTTCTTATTGCAATGGAAAGTGATGATCAACAACAAATGACCGACGCTATTCAAACGATTATTCAGAATTGCGTATTTGAGGATCTTGATATAAATAGTATGCCAATGTTTGACATTGAATATATCTTTTTACAATTGAGAGCCAAATCAAAAGGTGAAATTATTGATCTAACATATGAATGTGAAAAGTGTAAAAAATCAATACCAACAAAAGTTGACTTAACAACAATAGAAGTAACACGAACTGAGGGACATACTAGCAAAATACCATTATCAGAAGATGTTGGTGTAATAATGAAATATCCTTCAATTTCACTGCAAGATTCTATTAGTACAGATAGCACAGATGTAGAAAACGTTTTCACAACTGTCACAGCCTGTATTGATTCTATATGGGATAAGGAAAACGTATTTCAGTCAAAAGATCATACAAAAGAAGAGTTAGATAAATTTGTTGAGTCTTTACCTGATGCATCTTTTGCTAAGATACAAAAATTCTTTGATACTGTTCCTGTTTTAAAACATGAAATAGAAGCGAAATGTTTAAATAAGAATGGTAAAGGCAAAAAGGCCAGTGTATGTGGTCACGTAGAAAAAAGGACCTTGGAGGGTCTTGCATCTTTTTTCGCCTAAGCCTCGGTTCAGATTCGGTCACTAATTATTATACTACGAATTGGCAATTAATGCATCATCATAAGTATTCACTGACCGAGGTAGAAAATTGGATGCCTTGGGAACGAGAAATTTATTTAATGTTATTAATGAAATATCTTGAGGAAGAAAACGAAAGACAAAAACGAGAACAACATCGGGGATAAAATAAATGGCTGATGATAACACCAAAGAACTACAAAAATTAAATAAAGAACAAGCCCAGACCAACAAGCAACTGACTAGTGTTCAATCAAGTCTTAATGCTATGGCTACTGCTCTCGGTGCCCCTCCTACATCAGATCCTGAAGAAAAGAAAGAAACCAAAGCAGCAAACAAAGCAGTATTAGATACCTTAAAAGGCATTTTAAAAGCTACACAAGTTAAAGCAGGTGAAGTCGGTGGAGGTATGTTAGCTGGTATTAAGAAGATGTTCACCAAATATAAAAAGATAATTATGTCTTTATTGGGTGTAGGTCTTGTGGCCATGTTCTCACAACTTGATATGAAGCAAGTGAAAGCAGCTTGGACTGCATTTAAAGATGCAATGCATAAGGTCTGGGAAGTATTAAAACCTTTAGGTAAAGCCATCAAGGAATGGGTTACAGATAATTTCCTGCCCAATACCGTAGCACTATTAATCGCCCAATTTAAAATTGTAGGACAGTTATTTGACGATGTTAAGGCACATTTTGAAGGTTGGGAAGGCAAGGATTGGCAAGAAAAAGTGAAAGCCGTTATTGGTTCATTTGGGAAGCTTGGTACTGCTTTAGCAAATGCTGCTATTAATGTAGGTGATTGGGCTTTACAATTACTTGGATATGATGGAAAGTTTAGTAAAGATGTTAAAGCGAAATGGGAAGCAACTTTTGGTGAAACAAAAGAAGGCGGTATATTAAGTACAGTAGGTGGAATGTTTAAATCTATTGGTGGTTTGTTTCTATTAGGAAGTGTCATTGGTGGAAAAACTGGTGCTTTACTACAGGCACCAATAAAATTGGCGATATTGGGAGGAAAGAAAGCTGTTGGTCTTATTCCCAGTCTTGCTAAGGGCATAACCAAGGCGTTGCCTGCGATGGGTAAAGCTAGTAAATTTGCTGGACAATTGCTTGGTAAAGTAGGCCTTAAAGGTTTCGGTATATTAGGTCTAGCATACTCTGTTGGTGAAGGTGCTTTTGCCGCGTATAAAGCATATGAAAAAGGTGGTACAGTCGACGAAGTTTGGCAAGCTGGAATATCTAAGTTTCTAACTTCCGTTACGCTGGGTATTATGTCTGAAAAAACTGCTAATTCATGGGCTAAAGGAATTACAGGTTTCTTTGGTAGCGTATATGATGCAATGTTTGGTGATAAACAAAAAGAACTAACTGAAAAAGAAATACAAGAGCAAAGAGAATTGAGGTCTGGCAAAAAATGGAACGACATGACACCAGAACAAAAGAGGGCAGAAGAAGCTAGACTTAGATCAGAACAAACTAAAAGGAGAAGGGGTGGTGCTGCCTCTGCTGTTGCCAAAGGTGATCTAGTGGGAATAGGAGCGGAAATACAGTCTGTATATGATGAAATGGATGCTGCTAATCGAAGAAAAGAGAATGTTCCCGGTGAGCGAAAGCAAACATTGACCAAACTTAAAGCAAGACTCGACCAACTTAAAGCTGATGAAGCGGCTATATATGAGGCGCAACAACCAAAAGGAATTGCAAATGTACCTGCTGGAGCGGTTACTCCCGCACAAGTGGCTGGAGGTCCAAAAGGTGGAGGCAAGATTGATTGGGGATTTATTTCTGACAAAGAAGGTGGTTCAAAATTAGAAGGCTATGTTCCCAACCCAAAGGGTTCTAAATCTGGTGTAACAATTGCAACAGGGTTTGATTTAGGTGCAAGAAATAAAAAAGACCTTGAAGGATTATCACCAGCCTTACGAAAAAAGTTAAATCCATATCTCGGATTTCAAGGAAAAGATGCTGCAAGATTATTAGGAATGGCACCATTAAAGATTACTGCAGATGAAGCAAAAGAAATTGATCAAATGTCTAAAGGTGCTTCAACTGCAAAACTTAAGAATGAATGGAATGCACGTGCTAAAAAAATGGGCGGGCAAATGTTTGAAGATTTAAGTGGAGCACAAAAAACAGTTGTAGCGTCAGTTGGATTTCAATATGGAAGTTTAAGTAAGGCACCAAGATTTAGAAACGCAGCGATGTCTGGTAATTGGAGTGGTGCCGCACATGAATTAGATAATTTTGGTGATGCTTATGGTTCAAGAAGACATAGTGAAGCCATGTATTTAAGAAATGATTCAGGGTTTCGATTAGCATCATTACAGGGAGCCGGTGGCGCAGGAGGCGCTGGTGGAGGATCTAGCAATGTATCCGTGACTAATATAAATAAAGGTGGAACTAACGCAACTTACGCAGTAACAAACGATTCACACGACACACACAAAAAAGTAGAAGAAACTATCAGTGTAGAAACATAGGCTTAGGGGACCCGAAAGTCCCCCTCACCAAGTTTATTACTGCTCAGCTAACTTCTTAAAATACTCCAAAGAGTCATCACCTTTATCACCAGCCGCAACTGGTTCATCAGTGCTTTCCTCAATAGTTCCAGCAAACTCACTGCCCGCATTCGAAGCAACAACTGTATTGAATCGAGCTTCCAATTCCTGATAAGATTTAAAGTTATCTGGACTAACAAATTCCTTTAGGGAATGTTGTTGGTTCCAAACTTCTTCACACTTCTTATCATCACCATCATATAGAGGTGTTGGATCAGCAAATTCAGACTTATCATAATTTGCATATCCCTCAACCTGACGGATTTTAATTTTGAAGTTCGCACCAGTCCAGAAGTCAAACGGATTTAATGGTGTCTCATCCTTAAATTCAGGATTCATTACACTGGTAATCTTCTCAAAGATTTTCTTACCATAACGAAACAAGAATACCTTTCCTTCATTCTCTGCATTGGCACTATCCTCCAATACAAGAATATTAGAATAATAACTTAATTTTCGTTTACGATCACGAGCAATGTTTTTATCTGATTCAATACCAGAGTTCCACAATGCTGTATTAGCTTTAGATACTGGATCATCTTTACCAAGAGTGGTTAAAGAGTTCTCAATATACCATCCACCCGGACCTTTGAATCCATGTGACCAAAGTTGTACCCAAGGCACATCTTCGTTGTTAGAGGCAGGAAGAAAACGAATAACCGCATAGCCATTACCAGACTTATCACGTTCACATTTCCAAATACGATCATCTTCATACGAGGGTTTTTCTGCGAGTTTCTCAACTTGCTTAGAGAGGTTTTGCAGGTTGGACATTCTATTCTTTTTCATTTCTTTAAAACTTGCCATACTTATTACTCCTTATTACGTTATATTGTTATATTATTATTGTTTATCATTATATAGCGATTATGTTCTCTCCTTTCTAAATTGGAAGCTTTGGTTGTTTTTTCATCATATTCAATGACTGTGCCTCAGCTTCGATTTTATCTTTAATTGATTTATTTAATAACTTAGCCACTCCTTCAATTTCACCATCTATCTCATTAGTATATTCCAGAATAGCATCCATATAAGATATACGTTTGCTCTTAACTATTTCTTCAATTGTTTCTGATATATCAATTGCCATAATTATCCCATCTGTTTTACACTATCACATATACCTAATTTCTTTGCTTCCCTACCACTTAACCAAACATCATGTGGAGGTAATAGAAAGTCTCTTATTTTCTTTTCAGTTAAACCTGTGCATTTCTTATAATGACTAATCATTCGTTGAGTCGTTAATTCATACTCTTTAACTGTAGAAAATAACTCATGTTCTTTACCATACATACCCCATGTATATTGATGTGACAATATTGAAGTATTCGGTGTTAATGTCCTATGTCCTTTTTCACCTGCAATAAAAATCGCAAAGGCGGCAGAGGCAACTGTTCCTAATCCAACTGTTCTTATTGGTATTGGACTACCTCTCATTATATCTATTACTGCAAAAGCTGAATTTAAATCACCGCCACCTGAATTAATTAATATTTGTAAATATTTTGCTTTAGGACTCTCTAAGTTTTTTCCTATTATAAATGCAATCAAATCACGACATGTTTCTTCACTAACCGGACTCATAAACAAATATATATCACTATCTTCAGGAGTAACTGTTTTACTTTCGGATTTATTTGTAGATGCCATTTAGTAACTCCTATATGCGCGGTACTAATCATTTGTGTTTATCTTCTATAGGGGTCTATATAAAATATATGATCTCCTATAGTGGAGTATTTTAACATATTACGATTCCAATATGGATCAACATCAATTCTATGATAATGTGTTGCACCATGTAAAAAATCTTTCATTGGTTCTTTAACCATTGCTCTCGCAATTAGTTTAGAAATAGCCCATGACATCTTGTCTTTAGGAGTATCGGATTTACCATCACAATACCAACTAAAATGACATTTGTGTAATACTATTTTTCCGTGCTTTAGCCTAGCTTGGTGTACTACTTTACATAAAGTATTTGGAAAATGTTTACTCCTAACTCTATTTATAGTAACCAATGCGACGGCAATTTGACCCTTTGTCATTTGATCTCTTGCTTCAAAATAAATATTTTTAGCTAAGCAATCAATTTCTGTCCATTGATTATGAGGTCGTAATGCTGTTCTGAATGAATCACCAACTTTCCCTCTACTCATTTCCATCATTTTATCTTGAACCCAACTTGCTTCGGATATTGTAACCGAAGCTATTAGGAAACAAGTTAAAAATAACTTCTTCATAATATATACCTCGCATAATAAAAGTATGGTGAGGACTCAAATGAATCCCCACCATAAAGTTAGTTAAAACTTATCCCCAAAACTTATTCAGTTTATTTCGGATAGCCTTAACAGTTTTTGCACCACCAACGATGTTTGCGTTCTTAAACGCAGTTTCGCCAGTTGCTGGACTCGTGTAAATACTTACCCAGCGGGGCAATTCAGTTAACTCGCATTCCAGACGAGTCATCTTACGTGCGTATCTTCGACCCACTCTAGGTGCGCCACGTTTCATCGTCATACCCATATCATCTCCTTCAAAGGATTTAAATAAATAATGAATGTACTAATCTCATTCACCATAATAACAACTCCATTATACCATCATGGAGTACAACATACAAGGAAAAAGTTTCCCTTGAATTTGGTGAGGGTTTCTGTTGCCAAGTACCCTCGAACTCCGACAGCTTACGCCGCCAGTGCTAAATCGTAATCATTAGCAGTTATAGTTTGAATGATTGATAACGGAGCCATCATTCTTCTCCGTGCTGTCTTATAGTTTCCATTCTCCTGTCGAAACCTAGTCACCCCCATACTGTTAACCTGAGGAGTCGCGGATCCTTCAGTTATCACAATTAGTTCTAATTGTAGTCCGCATCTAAATATGGTGGAGGCGAGGGGAATCGAACCCCTGTCCAAAAAAACTTTCACAATAAGATTATACAGCAATTATATTATTTATATTAGTTTCGGTCAATGAATATAGTTTATGATGTAATTCATCTATACTACCATTATTATGAATAGTAAAATCATAATCATTTTCATTCATCCCATGTTCTGAAGCATGTTCATGTTCTGAAATTCTTATGGTATCATCACGCTTAATGTTAATTACTACACCGCCGCGATTCCGAATCCACAAAGCTTCATTACTAAAACGAACATCACTAATTATAACTGTCCTACCCGGATTCTTCTTAACAAATATTTCTGCATTCTTAACCCAAATATTAGGATCTAAGGATCTACCAACCTCTGTACCTATACGTTGATACATCTTACGTGGAGAAATACCCCAAGGTTCTATTGCTACTTCTTTATTACGTTCCTGTTCATCAGTCAACTGAAACATAACTTTAATAGATTCTTTAATTGGTTTTGCAAAAGAATAATGTAAACAGTTAAATGTATCACACAAGTATTTTGCTGCTGTATCTTTACCACTTCTAGCCTTACCTGCAAATCCAATGACCATCGGTTCTCCTTTTGTATTAGTCAATCCGAAAATGGGAAACATTACTTACTTGATCCTCTCCAATGATCAGGTCCTCTTTTAACTTCATTCTTCCAAACATGAGGTTTAGCTGTACCTGTTTTTTTATCAATAACTGGAGTATAACCTTCTAACTTATTTCGATACACCTTTGCTTCTGATTTATTCTCAAAAAATTCTTTACCAACTTTAAACAGCTTCTTCATCATAAACTCCACTTTAAAATTATTAAATAAACGGAAATACAACATACGCTAATACTAAATATACAGCCGAACCAATCAATATTCCTTCTACCATAATAAACCTCCTAATTAAAAAACACCAAATACACAATACCAAATGGGGCGAAGAGCGCTGATAATATATAAGCGATTGTTATACTGACAATAACCATTCCTAACGTTGCTTTTATAGCCTGTTCCATGATTCTCCTCTCATTTAATATACTAATATTATACCAAACCTACACCCCTAATACAAGGAAAAAGTATATTTAAATAACTTATTGATTTTAAAGGGGTTATAACTCGTTGTTTTTAAACGGGTTAATGGCGCCGTATACGGTGATTTAAGGCGATATTATTAAAGGTATATCCTACTATGCATTTCCCATAATATCGCCTTAAATCGCATTTAAATGCATTTAATCATAGCCTCTACCATGATCATCATACCATGAATCCATCCCCGATCCCATATTAGAACAATCTAATCTCACAAGTAAATTATATTGTCTTGCAGGAATATCCTCTAAACATATGTTAAGAGGTGTTTCACATCCCTCACATGAAAGATCAATAGATGTTATATTTACTGCCACATGAACAGGAATATTTGTTGCATGATAATGTTCCTGTTTTCCCTCAGGATGAAAAAGTTGATGTTCATTCCGCTGAGAACATTGTGGACAATAAAACATAATTACGTCATAAGGTTCCATAACTCACTCCTGTGTATAACAACCTGCCCAATAGTCACACTCAACATAATTTAAGGGTGTGGAACTTGCTCTATAGGCATCTTTATCCAACACATATCGTTTTACAGGATTACTACCAACACAAATGTCTTTTGTGCCTGCTGTGTCAATTTGACATTCTGAAATTGATGCATATTCATTTTCGACAACCTCTGTATAAGGTCCTCTATCAAACCACATTGGCTCATAAAGAAATCCGCCAAATACCAAACCTGCAACAACTAAAATCACTCCCATAATAAAACTCCTTTCGTTAATAATAAATCATACTTTAAACAACTTCTCAGCTATCCTAAAGACTAAAGCCTTTAGTCCAAATACTACTAGTGTTACAACCATCAACAATGTCTGATACCAGTCAGGCATCATTCCTAAATTCTTCCATGCATCCGCTATCGTTTCAGTAGTAAAAAATGTACTAATAAACGTAATTGGTATTGGAAGTAATAATGTAATAACTATTAATTCATCTTTCCATGATAAACTAAGTGACTCAGAATCCATGTCAAAGCGTTCTTTTTCTTCTTCCAGCTTTTTACTCATGGCTTATTACCCCTGTGCGTCAAAGTAATCCCACGACAGTTCTCCTCGCTCTATGGTTTCTCCTACCTTTCTGCATCTAGCATAAGTTTTTCGAGTATTGCCACCTGCATATGTAAAAGTCCTTACACCGGCATTATATGCGCCCTTTGCATCAGAATATGTATTAGATGCGGTTGCAGTATTTTCATATTGCCATACAGTACTATTTGCTACAGCTGCCCATGCCATAATGCTTCTCCTTATGATTTTCGGGTTACGGCTACTATCTTATTAATTTGCTTTTGAATAATCTCTTTTCTATTAGGCCATTTAATATAAACGTCCTCAGGATTCTTCATCAAATTATATAGCAAAGGCATAATCATCTTTTCAATTTTCAATAAATCATTCTTATGATCTTTCTTAATAACATCTAATTGAGTTTCATCGCCCTCACGGATAGCAATTAATTTATCAATTTTGTCTTCTAGATCGCCGGATGCTACACCTTTTGTATCAGCGATTCTACTTTGAATTTCCTTTTCAACTTCTTCGATTTCTGCTTCATCGACGGTATTGAAACCAAAATCCATATCGTCATCGTAATCATCAAAATTAAATTCGTCAGCCATAATTGTTCTCCTTAACCTATTTTTATTACTTGCGGATCGCGTTTCATAATCTCTATCAATTTTCCTATATAGGTATCCATTTCCTTAAAAGGCTTTTTGAATACTTGTACCTCAAAAGATTCCCTCACGGCTATTAATATTACAATTTGTTCTGGTAATGCTCCTGTCATTTCAAAGAATGCTGCTGAATAAAAAAAGGCTTGTATATAATAATCCTCAATCCATTCTTCCTTCTTTGCTTTCTTTGATGTTTTAAAATCTATAACAGACAATACACCATTATACTCTGCAATACAATCTGCAGTTCCTCCTATCTTTAATATATCACTATATACTGGAATTTCTAATCCAACTATATTATCAATATTACCAAGTAAAAATCTTAAACGATTAAACACACTTCTTGCTTCATCATTGACCATTAATAAATTTTGATTATATAAGTAGCGTTCACATAGGTCATGCACGGCAGTTCCTAATTTAGCAGACTCTTTCATTATCTTATCTGCTTCCTTATCGCCAATTCTCTTTCGCCATTCATCAAGACTTGGTTTAGGCTGACTACCAAGAATAGATGTAATAGAGGGATATGTATGTCCATTCGGTGTTACATATACCCTCTTTCCATCCATTACTTCCCTATGAGGGACTTGTATATCATCAATATCTTTCACATGGTGAAATTGTTTCATTTCGTATCGCTTCTATATCCTAATATAATATTAACAATTATAATTTTTCCATCTCGTAATACTTTTAAAACTACATTATCTTTTGGTGCTTTTCTTGTAATAATCTTAGCTAATGTTGCAGGATTAATTGATTTACCATCAAGTTCTAAAAGAACATCATTTATCTGTAATATACCAGCGGCGGGTCCATCTGGAACAATCTCTTGTATATATGCTCCACTACCAGCTTTTGGATATCTAAATGCTGTTTTTAAAGTTCCATATTTTTTTTCAAATTCAATAATATCCTTTTTATTAATTTCACGAAATAAGATACCAACAAAGGGGCGTTTAATTACTTCCCCTAATTTTAATCGTGCAATAATAGTTTGTGCATAATCTCCATCAATCGCAAATCCTAATCCAATGCTTCCTCCACCACCCTTATTTGTCATAACCATAGTATTAATACCAACTACTTGACCATGATCATTAAACAAAGGTCCTCCTGAGTTACCCGGATTTATAGAAGTGTCCGTTTGAATAAATGGAACATATGATGGTGTATTAGGCACCATTCTATCTAATGCTGATATATTTCCAAATGTTGTTGAAAAAGATAAACCCATTGGAGAACCTATTGCAAAAGACTTAGATCCAATTTCTGGTGTTTCACCCCAAACAAGAAAAGGAAATTCGAGCTTGAATGGATTCTTTATCTTTAATACAGCAATGTCTGACTCCACATCATAACCAACAACATCAGCATCATATAGTTTACCATTTTTAAATTTCAAATGAACAACACCACGATTATTAGTTACATTCCCTACAACGTGAGCATTTGTAATAACATGCCCCTCTTTAGAAATAACAAAACCAGATCCTGATCGTGTAGGCTGTTCATTGATAATATCCCTATCACCTTTCTGTCTAAATTTAAAACCGCCATCTGACTTAGCAGAAGTTAAATTCTCTGCTATAACTTCAACAATTGAAGGCATGACCTTTGCTATCATACGTGTATTGGGTGTATGACTCGCAATACTAGGGGTCGTATATAATACAAAACATATTGCTAAGGCAATAATTCTTTTTAAAAACATGTCTACTCCTTTGTGAGGTAAATAATCTAGTCCCTCACTTCTATACAATCGCTGCGATATTTTTTCTTTATCTCACGCAGTCGTTCATTAAAAGCTTTTGTTGGCTTCTTTAAACCTTTAGTGGCTTCCAAAAGCGTTGGATCAACTGGCTTGGGTCCACCAATCATCCTCAACATATGCCCCTTTTTAGAACATTTAGGACATGATCGTTTTAATGGTATATCCATTTTTGCAATCGTTTGAAACTCTTCAAAATGGTTCTTACATTTTTCACATTCATAATCATATAATGGCATTATATACTAACTCCTAAAGGTATTTCAAACTGAGCAAATTTATTTTTCCACTTAAAAAATGATTCACCATGATCTGTTCTATTCAACGTCATCCATTGCCATTGATGAACCATTTCGTGTGCTAATGTAAATAAAAATTCATTCTTGTTAATAAAACTATCGGCTATGGATAAAACACCATATACCTTTCCATCTGATTCTTCATACGGAATATGTTCCGCATGACATCCTTTTTTTTGTATAATTTCAATCTCATAAAAAGGATGTACTTCATTATTAAAAATTTCCTCATTTAATATATTAAACCAACGTGTGACAAGATGTTTAGTTGGGAAAAAGGTTCTAGAATACTGTTTCAAACTTACTTGATGTTCTTTATAAGCCCGAGACAGATTTGTTTCGTCGCTTCGTATTGCTTGTATAATAGGATTTGATTTTGAAATATACATAGCTACTCCTCGTCATCTTATTACTGGATACCCACTCCTTTTACGTTTAATTCTTTCTGAAGGTTGTCCACCGTCCGAAGTTATAACTGGTTTTGCTGTGAATGATCTTTTGAATTCATATGAACATTCAAATTTATTACCAAATACATCTCCAGTGAAGTCTGGATCATTCCAATTTAATCTTATAGGAGAATCAGACATACTTTTAATCTCAACAGTAATATAATCTTGTTTAACTGCTTCCAAAACTAAAGCATCATACTTTTTAAAAGTCTTATTTCCTTTCGCTTTGTATCTGACAGTTGTATTTAATTGGGATTCATCCATCGTTTTATACCTTTCTATATAAATCTGGAAATACTTCTAATACAAGTTTCTCTGTTAAACCTTTCACTTTAAGTTTCTTTTTAATCATCTGTTCAAATATCATAGACTCAGCTGGATGCATAGACTCTAATACTTGAATTAATAATTGTTTCATTCGTTCTGGTTTTAGACCAGCCCCTTTAGGATGTCCTTTTGCAAATATAGTACACTTAGGCATCTCCATAAATAAATTAGAAGGATTCAATCCTAGCGGGGCTTCATCCGGTATATAAGAAGGTACATCAAGACACCATTGAATGTTAGGATCAAATGTACCTTGCAATACCGCTTTAAGCATAGCATGCTGCTTGTACTTTTTTAAAAACTCGAGTTTTTCTTTTCGCGACTTCAATAGTTCAAAGTCACTAAATAATTCAGATATCATTTTTGTATTAGGTGTCATCTTGTAAATTCCTCCATGTTCTCCATTAAATATTTCAATCGATTTGTAATAAAATAATTCATTAAATTGCCTTGTTGATATACTTTATCTTTTTTATATTCCGACAAGACCCCGTCAATAATACTAGTTGGAATATATTCAAAATCTATCAATGCTTGATTTCTATTCCAGCCATGCAACATTTCATCTTTAAAGTCAACTTGTGGATCTTTTGTCAACCAAGTAGCCACTTTCTTTTTTGAAATTGGCTTTTGTCTTATCTTCTCGACCATTGTATTATCCGCTGACAATATATTCGGAATACCATCACCTTTATCCCCGCGTATAATATGTTCCTTCAAATACTCAAATGGATCTATACCATTAAGCATTTTCTTCTTCATAGGAGAATATTGTCTTATAGACTTATATTTATACAGCTGAGAGAAGTCTTTATCGCTAGAAACGATCAAAGTTTTCTCTTTTAAGTCATTATTTGCATGTTTAGATAACACTGCAATAACATCATCTCCCTCTGCATGATCTACTCTTATAACTTTATATGGAAAGTATATATCAAGTTCATCAATAATTTTATTTATTATATCAAATAAAGCTTTCCAATCCATCCCCTTTTCTTCTTTTTGTTTAGTCCTTTCTGCTTTCCTGTGTGCTTTATAATATGGAAAAAGTTCTTTCCGCCAACTGGCATGTTGATCACAACAAATAACAATCTCGCCATATTGACTTTTATATTTAGTTCTATATGACCGGATACTATTCAATACCAAATGACGAATATAGTCCTCACCAAATCGTTCCTCATCTGGCACTTTATGTGCGACCATTATTGAACCAACAATTATATTTGAAAAATCTAGAAGTATCATGGTGCTCCTTTATAATGTTGTATGTCTACATCCCCATACTTTTTTAATAACTCAATACCATTTTCATTTTTATAATTTTCTTCATAATAAAACTTCTTAATACCAGACTGTAATATTAACTTAGCACAATCAACACATGGTGCATAAGTACAAAACATATCTGCATCTAAACCCGACTCAGTAGATTTTGCCAACTTAGTTATCGCATTAGCTTCAGCGTGAAGAACTTCTGGTTTTGTATGTCCATCTGATTCACAAACATTAGAATGACCAGAGGGCATACCATTATACCCGATAGAAATAATCCTATCATTCTTTACAATGATACAACCAACTTGTAATCTAACAGCTGTTGAAAGTTGTCCATATATTCTTGCGACAGCTAAATGTGCTTGTATATATTTATCTTTCATTAGAAGACGCCTAATAAAACCGTATCTTTACCAATCCTCCCCGTTAACGGTCTTTCAGATGTTTTCAAATTATTTAATGTTTTCTTCAAAGTACCTTTTTTCAAAACAGCAAGTGTATCTTTTGGCTTACCAGCTTTCTTTTCTACCGATTCAGTTTTATCAAAATGTTGCATAGTGCATCCCTTAATACTAAATCCCCTAACAGTATTCTCTGCATGATAAACACCGAGACGATTAGACTTAGTATTATATACCCATAATTCTTTTGCCCCAATAATTTTCTCAGGATTAATACTAACTAATCGAAGATCAGGATACTTCTCCTGATACTTTAATTTACTAACAAGACGCGTAGCTGATAATGTTTTCTTTTTACGTGGTTTGCGTTGTGCTGTAGAATTCTTAATAATGCGATCTATATCATCAAGGATAGAACCATACAAATCCATCATTAACTTACTTTCTTTTGGTTTAAGATGACTCCATGCTTCCAAAAGATATTCATCGTCTTTATTATAAACATCTACTAATTCATTATAACAATCAAGATACATCGGTCGCATTTTTCTAGCATGTGCCGCCTTACAACCAATTTCTAATAAATGGTTATATGCATCATACTTCATCTTATAACCACTATCAATAAAATCATCTACCTGCCCCTCAACGGCTGCAATCATATCTTCCACTTTACCTTGTAGACGATCTTGGATACTAATTACGCGTTTAGGTTTTTCGTCTTTCTTTATTTCTTCTGCCTTTTGCTCTTCCATAATCTTAATAGATGGATCAACCATAGAACCATCTATTATTGGAACCGCTCTCGTAACGCCATCAGCACATCTCATAATATCATATTGTACCTTTTTCATATCATTCTCCCAATTCCAAAGATTGCAATCATTATCACTATCACATTTAAAACAATTAAATTAACACTACTTCTCATATAGGCATTAATAATATGTAATGTTGAACCTACTAATTGAATTAAAAATATATTCAAAATAGAAACATTATCACCATGCCATGCCATTAAAACATAAATACTAATAAAACATAACGAACCTATTGTTTCACAAAATAACCTAAACCTATTATTTTTCCAGTCTTCAATTATCCAACTAATCATACTCACCTCAATTATTACTATATGTCATTGTGTATTTTGATGATTGTACCACCACTTCAGGATACTCAGCTTGCTTAGCCATTTCTTTATCGTAGTATTCTTTATCTCTTGCGGGGTCACCGGACTCATTTATAGAATCTAACCACTGATCATATTCCTCGTGGTTAAGACGCAATTCCTCATCATCATCAAAAAATGCATCTCCATCATTATCCATTTTTTTCCAAATGCTCATCACAAACTCCTTTTTATTAATTTAGGCTCTTTAACCTTTTTACAAGTACCCTCATATTGAATATCACTTTTATTTGCTAACCGAAAAAATGATACACCAACATCAAACACCTTTTTCATCTCGGTACATTGTTGTGGCTCATTAAATGATAACTGAAATTTATGTTCCAAAGGAACCATTGATCCTTGCACCGAAACTGTTAAAACTACATATAATATCCAATTCATAATTATCCTCATCTTCATTAAATATACTATTATTATAACACACAAGGGAGGGAATGTCACGGAAAAAGCACCATTATAACTGGTTATTTTATAACGAGTTATAAAATACTTTGTAACCCGTTATAATACAAGGATTTATAACTCGTTTATTTACTTGGTGTTGAGGGTTTATATAGCTTTTTGGCCATAAAAGCCATAAGATCCAACACCCTACAGCAATATCCGTATTCATTATCATAGAAAGCAATCAATTGTAGGAGGCGTTTATTAACCATTTTAGAGGCGAGGGTATCAACTATAGCGGAACACGAATTACCAATATAATCTATAGATACTAACGGTTCATATGAAATACATAATATACCATGAAGTTTTTTCTCCTTTTCAAATAACTCTATAATATCCTCCATAGTAGTATCTGTTTCAAGCTCAAGTGTTAAATCCAATAAAGATACATTTGGTACTGGAACACGAATTGCAAGACCATCTAATTTACCTTCTAATTCTGGAATGACAATTCCCACATTTTGTGCCGCACCTGTAGATGTTGGAATAATAGATGTGGAAGCAGCTCTTGCTCTTCTTAAATCAGCATTGGCATTATCTAATAATGATTGTCCCATTGTATAAGAATGAACTGTAGTCATGGTACCATGTTTAATACCATAATTTTTCTGTAATACTTTTAATATCGGGGTTAAGCAAGTAGTAGTACAAGAGGATGCTGAAATGATATTATGTTCTTTTACTTTATAATCGTTTTCATTTACACCAAATACTAATGTAGCATCTACATCTTTTGCAGGTGATGTTACAATAACATTCTTTGCACCAGCTTCTATATGTTGTTCAAGATCATGTTTGTTTGTAAACTTACCAGTAGAATCAATAACAAAATCTACATCTAATTCTCCCCAAGGCAATTTGGATGGTGTCCTTCTATCAAAATTTGGAATTGTGTGTCCATCAATAATTAAATTATCCAATTCATAGCTAATGTCTCCTTTATACCTACCATGAACCGAATCATACTTAAACAGGTGTGCTCTCACATCAACCGTTGATCTTGCATTAATGGCAACAATATTGTATCGTGTATCAGATATTAATTTACGAACTAAATTTCTACCAATCCTACCAAAACCATTAAATGCGATATTGATCTTCTTCTGCTTCTCGACCATAATTTCTCCATTTCAAATCAAGTTCTTCTTTATAACAACTAAAAAAATATTCCATGTCACAAAACCAATAACTTCCGTATTTCACACCATGATTTAAATTTATCCCAAGTTTACGTGTTGGATATAATATATATGTACCTTTTCTAGTGATCTTAATAAATAATAACCAACAATCCTCATGGGATGTTATATCATGCTCTACTTGTTCTATCCATGAATCTAACAAAGAAATTCGTCCCTTTGTTATTAACTGATGAAAAGGAAACTCAGCATAGTTCTTACACTCAGCTAAGAAGTACGGATATTTTGGTGGAGGGATAATATCACCTCGAGACAATTTTATCTGTTCTTCAGAAAGATGATCTTTTCTGAATTCATTTTTTCCACCAACATATGCTCCTGAATTAGGAACTCGGATAAACGATTCATTATATAGCTCAGAAAGATAATTACAAACATCTCTTTCCCAACTCTTACCTTTTTGTTTAGATTTTTTTGACATTAAACCTCAAATGGAAATTCATCTTCACCATTCCACTCCTCTACTCTTGAGTATACCGGTGAACCGCAAAATATGCAAAATTTTGGTTCTGGCATATCCTCATCTACTTCCATGCAAAAATTATGTGAGCATGCATCACAGAAAAATCTTGTTTCGTATTCGCCTTCGTCCATTTAATTGGTCTCCGTTGCTATGTCGACAATCTCGCATTTATCACCCGTACAAGCATATTCCTGTGATCCACGCGTATGATCCTCGTGTTCATATTTAGCTAAGTCCTTCCAATCAATTATTTCTGGTAATACAAAGGCATCATAATCTTTTTCTGTACAATCTTGATATGGTGCCTGTTTATATGTATGATCCGTATGCGGTAAAAAAGAAATACCAGATATCATATCAAAGTTCTTAAATACCCATGCCCCTACTTCAATCCATTCATCTTCTTTAACAGTAATTGTAACTGACGGTTTATGTTCACACCAATATTCTTGATATATCTTCCAAAACTCTAATTGCTCTAAGGCAGTTCTATCTTTTCGACAAATGGCATCCTTGGCACTTTTAAACGGAAAAGAAAATACCCATGTATGTTCTGGCTTAGTTACATCCGATTCATGTGGAACATTCTGTTCAACCATAAACTGACAAATAGGATCTTTCTTATCTCCTCTTACGGTTCTAATATAATATGGTGAATGTCTTGCATGAATACCAGAAGCCGCATCTACTAATTGTGATACTGTTCCAGAAGGTTTAACACATGTAATGGCTGCCGATGGATTGATACCAAGTTGCTTTGCTACTTTCTTATTTGTTTCAATTGCAACTTTTTTCATACATCCTAGCAGATGGGGAAGTTTATCTTTTACACCATTTGTATATTGATTATCCATAATACCAGTCAATGATACACCTAATAATGCTTCCTCCTCACAATTTGTTCTCCATTCTTTTGATAAGTAACGAAAATTAGTTAATGTTGCTTGCCAAGTTCCAAGTATGGTTGCAAGCTTAACCTTTTCTTTAAGTGTTGCTGGTGTATCATCTGATCTAATAACTACTTCAGTCAAATTACAAAATTCTTTATCCCTTAATATAATCTCCGAGCAAGGGTTAGTACCAAAATTATAATTAGGATTTCTACGATCACCAAGTTTCTCGACTTGTTTTTTTGCAGCCACTCTGTTAAAAATTCCACGTTCCCCCGATTTGGATTCTATCAATGACATCCATTCTTTTAAAAATATATTTACATCTGGTTTCTCTGTATATGCTACAGAGTTATTAGACAAAGCGCGTTGCGTATTATCTAACCACCATTGGCCAGACTTTGCTTTCCTCATTCGTTCATCTGTAAGATTAGAAAGAGAAATTAATGCTGACCTTCTCACACCTCCAACTACCACTATCTCTGCTATCTTGCACATAATATCGTGACATTCAATAGAAGATAACTTTCTCCCTACTGCCCCTTTAAATGTTTCAACTGTAAAACGAAATAGATTATCCAATGGTAAAGGACCCGAAGATCGACCACCAAAAGTTTTTAAACGTTCACCAGCTTTTCGAATTTTAGATGTATCCCATTTAGGCATTTGTCCAGAATATAACATATGTATTAATTCTTTATATGCCTTTGCCCATCCTATCTTTGAATCAGCAACAACAATAGTTGTATCTGTATCAAATAATTCTTCAGGAACTTCAGGAAGTTTTTCTACCTCTCTACGTTCTACAGAAAATCCTACTCCTGTTCCACACATTAAAATAAATAAACATTCATCAAATGCTCGTGGCCTATTAACAGCTAAGTATGCACAATTATATCCCGCAACATTATCTCTATGCAATGCTTCACCCGCTGTCATCAATGATCTCATCGAAGGCATTATTTTTTGTTCTACCACAGCTTGCTCTAACGTTTTTCTATCTCTTTTTATATTTGGTTTTCCTTCCAGATGTTTCTCAAAAAAATCAAAATATCTCTTTACTGTTTCTTCCCAAGTCTCACGTCTGTTTTCTCCATCTAACCACCGAGCATACCTACTCAGGTGTATGAATTGTTGATAAATTGTCGGTAAACTCATTTTGTTAATTTCCCCCTTAATTCCCTCATTTGTGTAACACAACCATATAAATAAATCATAAATGCTAATAATTCTACAGGTAAAATTTCCCATTTACCTGTTTCATAAATCCATCCTAACCAAAATACCTCTGCTACCATTCCATACCATACACCACAATCATGTTTTTTCGTAAACAACCATGCTGCCCATATAGAGAGGATATTAGCACATAAAGCTAATTGATGATCTATTGTTGAAAAATATTCTATCATTTTAACTTATCCTCCAATTCTTGCCATTCACGTCTTGACATGCCGAACTGAACATCCTCTGAATGTTTTAAATTATGTATAAACTCTTTTAAATCTGGAAAACATTTTAATGCATAATGCAATATATCATTTTCCATTCTACTAAGTGATATACTATTTAGACTGTAATCTTCAAAGGCTTCTGCAGCTATTGGAACTTCTGGTTTAACCATCTCATACATCACCTTTGCATAATCTTGTATTTCCTGTTGTGCATGACTATCCATCCTCAGCTTACAAAAATGAAAAAAGTTGTGCAAATCAATTTTCCAATAACATTCTGTATAGTTCGATACTGGTAAAACTGTTCTTGCCAACTCTCTTGTTAATCCACCATGTGATACTGTTTCATTACCGATCAAATACTTATAAGCCACGAAAGCCTTAGTAACTGCACTATAAAGTGTTTCACTATATCTTTTTCTCCATCCCTCAGACATATCACCACCACGACCTTGATTATTCACTTTCGATTGTGGTTGAATATAATCTGGTTCAGGAATATAACAATCATCAGACATAATAGAATATCTTCCAGAATATTCATTAAGTGATGCAGTTCGATGTCTGACCAACTGCCTCATAATAAAAATAGGAAGCTTGAGATGGAATTTAACTTCTACCATCTCAAGTGGTGAGGTGTGCTTATGACGAACTAAATAACGAATTAGGTTTCTATTGTCGGATGCAGTCCGTGTACCCTTTCCATATGATACACGAGCTGCATCTGCAATATCCTCATCACATCCCATTACATCAATGAGCCTTACAAATCCATGCTCATGCAACTTTCTCTCTTTTGGTTCCATCATATTCATCTCCAAATAATACTATCTTCATATCTTCAAATGCTTTTTGCTTATGTTCTGCTTCACTAGTTACTGAGTCCTGCTTTTTCTCTCCATAGTGGTTAATCATATCGGTTAAATAATACTTGGTTTGTTCTTCGGTTAAAAGCATTATCGTGTTCTCCTAACATCGTCTCCATTGAGACAGTTGAAAATCTGCTTGTAATCCTGAGTAGGTATTATGATTTATAATCTCTACAATCTCATCAGTAGTTTTTCCACTGATAATCATTTCATTAATATCCTTCTCCTTTACACTATCAGGCCATATACAAACACTATAACCATTTTGAATTACTTTATTTAGTGCATCTGCTATTTGGATATTCCTCCTTTCATTATCCAAGACAATGACGTCGCAAACAATACCTTTAAAATTTAATCCTGCCGATGCCAAACAATTAGGCAAAAATAAACTATCTAAAGGTCCTTCAACACAATATTTAATTTTTGTATTATCTATGCGCTCTTGGCCATAGATTAAATTATCCACTCCTTCGAGTTTAATTGTTATGTATTTGCATTGATCATTCGGATCAAACGATCTACCCTGATAACCAATTACGTTATTATTTTCATCAAAAAATGGAATAACCAATCTTGGTGTATCATCTTTTAATGAGCGAAATTTATTTGGAACAATAGTATTTGTCCACTCTTTAAATTTCGTACAGAAATAGAGTTTACTAAAATAGTTAACCGGTATTAATCTTTTTTGTAAATATTTGTATACTGGATGGTCCTGTGCAAGTCGTGAGCAACTTTCCAATTGCGCCAACACATTATTGAACTTAGGAATAAAATCAAATTTTGGAATGATTGTTTGAGGTTCACTTTGTTTCTCCTTATATCTTTCAGTTAAATATTCTTTATGTAAAACAGGATTAACTTTTTCTAAAAATGTACTAAATGTTGTACCAAAATCACAATTATGACATCTATAAAAATATTTATTTTGCTTTTCATATATAAAACCACGTCGCTTGTTTTTATTCTTTTGTGAATCTCCGCAAATAGGACAACGAAAATTCCAAAGATTGGTATTATTCTGCTTAAACTTCTCTAACCCACTTGAACATAAATTAATATACTTCACATCAATATAAGCACTACTCATCACTTCCCCTACATATCATTACCAAGTTTATAATGTATTGATTCTGCTTCTTTGTATTCACCAAACAAAGATATGATTGGTTGTTGCTTACCACAATTAGGACAAAAATATGCTTTATTACATGAGGGATTAGTTAATACCCAAGAATATTTACATTCTTCACATTTATATTCATATTGTTCTAATTTAACAATGCCCAATCAAAATGCTCCATAAAAAGGAAAACGCCAGATATGGCTACCAACATCGTAGCGTATCTAGCGTTTGATTTTTTTTTATTTTCCATAGTCCAATTATATCATAATAAATGTGAAATAACAAGGAAAACTATTTACATTAAGCTTAGGCCTTTAATTGGCGAAGGTGTCTGCAATAAAGCTCCTAATAAGGCACCAACAACGATCATTCCGCCCCAAGTCGCCCATTTCCACTTATCTAAATGCCTAACTCTTTCGTCGAGAGTATCAAACCGATCAGAAATTTTCTTACGAACACTCTCATGGAACTCAATATCCCCTTGCAAATGATTATCTATTCTCTCATGCAAGCGTTTAACATCATCCAATCGTTCCCCGTTCTTTGTTGAAAAATGATCTTTAACAAATGAACATTGCCCTTCTAATTCTTTAATAACATACTGTAGATGTTCTATATCTTTTCTTAAAGAAAGTATTTGTGTTTCAGAAGCTCGTGATTGATGTTCTTCACAAAATTCTATACCTGTCTTTTTATTTTCCATCCTCTCTACAGTCCTCTAATTGCTTTAACATGGAGTTTTCGGCATTGAACCTATCTTTAATCCATCTAGGTGTTACTTCATAATTACCATTTGGTAACTTGGTCATCTGAGCTTCACCAACAATTCTTACTGTAGGTCTTTCATATGCATTGCTGTTTGCACAACCAACAAAAACTATTAAACAAAATCCTAGCATTATGTTTTTCATATTATCCCTTTCGACCAGTATTACCGCCTCTGGCTCTTTCGGCTAAATATTCAAACATTGAGTCAATACCTTCTACATCAGTATCTCCTAATGATTTATCCATTTCTTTTTTTCGTGCTTTGAATTCCTCAAAACTTGCTTTATCAGAATTCTTTTCCACCTTGTCCATGATTTTTAAACCAAGTCCTAAAGCGTTACCTATGATTGATCCAATCATTTCTTATCTCCTTTTTTAACCATGATTCCAGATTTACCACCACTAGGGCTTCTATATTTTCTCAAATATAACATCTGTCCCGAATCTTGATGCTGTACTATAATTGATTTGCTTGGATTCTTTTTTGCATAATTATAAATTCTCAAACCAATTTTACTTTTTGTATCAATATGTCTTGACCATCTAGAAAATTTAGTTTTACCAAATCTGCACTTAGCAAAATCTTTTCCATCAACTTTAAATACTGGCATACTTGCGAATGTAGTATCAGGTTCAATTACTGGTGCCTTCATAGGAACATCAGCGGGCGCTTCAACAGACTCCCAAGTTGAATCTTTCTTATCCTTATACTTCTTGGTTACATCAGAAAGCTTTTTTTTCTTTTTCTTCTTCCAATGGGCTACATCAGAACCAGTACCCGGAACTGCAGGACCTGTAGAATTTACAGGTGCATCTTCATTTTTCTTTTTCATAGTCTACCCTTTCGGAAATGAGTTTCTTTAATTTTTCATCATCTGCTTCTTCTCGAAGAAACACTAATGCAGCTATAGCATAAGAACCGATCTTAGATTTTCCACCCGGAATCTTTTCCATTAATCGTTTCAAGTTAAAAATAAAACGAATTAATATTGAATAAGACTCCTTTTCTTTTCGATCTTTTAATTCTTTATACTTTCTTAATACTTTACCTTTCTTATCAATAATACCAAACTCATAGGCCTTTTGTTTATCCCAGTCCGTAGTAAGTGTAGTAATAATTCTATATGTGATGTAGGTATCTACAATGCCCGACATTAATTAATTCCCCTTAGTTTTATAATTATTTCATGGTCTAATGGTATGTCAGCATGTTGGTCAGAAGGCATCCTATTTAAAAATACTAGAAATGTCTTTAATATTGAATGAAAGTTCTTTTCTATTCTATGAAATAATATTCGTGTCGCTGCTTTATTTTCAAAAACATTATAAAAGGTAACAAGATGATTAATTATTAATCTTTCTTTTAAAACTTTATCATCGTAATACCTTTTAAATAATCTACGAATATAATGAAGTCTTTTAACATCTTCAAAAAATTCTTGAATGTCTTTACAATGTGGATTATCATAATGTAATAATGCATACATCATATAATTCCCATTTGTCAATTCACTAAAATTCATAAACCCTCATTGTTTATGGTGCCATATCTGGCCATAATTCCAAAAATTTCTCATTATACCAATCTTCATAATACGGATATTTAAATATCCAATCAGAAGTGGTATCTACACCACGCCATTCTTCATCATCTCTATAACGCCATACAATCCATTCTTTTATTACATAATAATTTATACCGGGAGCTGGTAACACCCAATGATCTCCCCCATCCGTTATTTGCTTTACACAATTAAATCTATTGCACGGATAAGCCTCAATTAATGAATATGCAATTTTAATATCATAGATTCCATCTGCATCAGTATCTATATAAAATGTTACTGTGCGTGGTACCTCTTCAGGTACCCAATCAACTATCTCATTTACATCTATAGATTCTGCTGTTGGAACTTTCGGTTCAATAGCCTGAGCATCGCTGATCCACAAAAAGCATAACAAAGTTAACAGCTTTTTCATCAGCCATATCTCCTTCCCCTTTGTTACGCAACAACTGTAATCGTTCCTGCAGCTGTACCAACGCCAGCACTAATTGCAATTTGCGCATTAGTAGAAGCGCCCTTATCTTTAATCGTACCACCATTCTTGGTTATATTCTGCGCAGCTACTGACAACACATCAGCAGCATTGGTTGCAGCATTACCGCCAGCTATAGGCTCAATAAAAGTTAAACGGTTTGTACCAGTTCCTGCTGAGTAATCTAATACATGATTTCTTCCACCTGTTCCTGCTACTGCTATAGTTGGTGTTCCACCAGTTGTGACAACATCTACTGCTTCATTGTAATTTACTGTTATTGATAATGTTCCACCAGCTGACTTATCAAACGTATCGATATTCCAGTTAACGGAAGAAACAGTAGCAGCAGCCAATCCTGCGGTATTTGCTGTTCCACCTGACAATCCACCAATAGCAATTAATACTTCTCTATCAGCTGATGCATTATCGTTTCCACCTGCTGCGGCAGTCCAGCCTCCAGTTGTAGCATAAACAGTACGTTTTTCAACGGTTGTTAAATACTTTGGTTTTGCCTCATCGGTTGTTGTTGCTCCCCATGAACTCATTCGAATTCCTCCTCTGTTAAAAACACTTTACCTGTTGTTTTTGGTTTTTTACGTTCTTTTTTGATTTTTGGAACTCGCTGAGGTTCAGCACCATTTCCATAAATCACTTTTAATTTTCCATTCTCATTAACTTCAAATTCAACTTCAGTACCATTTGTAATCTGTCCTTGCACAATATTTATATGAAAATGATATGTATTCCCTTCAGATAAAACTTGCCCAGAGCCAGAATGATAAGCTGCTATTTTTCCTTTCATAACATTCCTTTCAATATCGGTAAGGGAGCAACATGACCATTGTGGACAAAGTTGCTCCCGCACCCATGATTGTATTTTGGTTAAATAATTACTTACCGTTCGTCGTGGAGTCATTTTTGTTATTAGCAATATTCAATGACAACCAATTTAGAACAGGCCAGATTTTTCCCAATAAAGGAATATCTTCCATATATTTATCTTTTAGTGTCATGGTAATACCATTAGCAATTACAACTACCGTTGATACAATATGCCACCACGTTTGGGAACTTGCCCAAGTCAAAACCATTTGTTCCATTTTCTTTCTCCCTAATTAATATTATGTGATTAATGATACAACCAACCAGCAATACCCCAGCCCATCACGAAAAACAAAACTTTGCAAAAATGCGGATGCATGACTTCTCTCCTCCTGTGTGAATTAAATGTATGCTTCATAAACCTATCAACATATCAAGCAGTACAAAACTTTATTTCATTCTTTTTTGCAATTCTTTAAAAACCTTTTTTGCTAATCTAGTATTTTTGGTCATTAATCCATCAGCAAATTTTTTAAATTTATCCTTTGTTACATATTCTCTCATCTTAGAACCGGAAATACCAGTAACTCCCTCAGCATCAGGATCTCTTTCACCTGCGGAGACTACTGCGAAGTCTTTAATATTTGTTAATTTTTCCTTAACAAATTTGGACATATTCTTTTCAAATTCTTTTACTCTATCACTACCAACCACAAACATCACCTTAACAAACTTTTTTGAGTTTAACTTATCTAACACATCAAATGGTGTTTTGATATCTCTAGAAGTATTTATAACATCACCAAAGACATCTTTAAGAACTGCCACCTTTGTTTTAAACGTTAATGGATTTTTTTTATTATCCTCTGTTTTAGATGGATAAATCATAGGGACACCTTTAGCGGTAAACGCCTCACTCATTACTTTTTTAATAAGTTTGGCATGTCCAGTCGTTGGCGGATTCATACGACCAAAGGCAAAAACCGCTGTTTTTTCCATAGCCTCTTTTAATGCAAAGTTCTTAAACGTAAGCATTAGTCTGTATCTTTATCCCACTCTTTTTCAATTTCATTATAAAACTTTTTCTTATCTTCATCAGAAAGCTCAGCTGGACTTTTAACTTTCCATTTAGCAAGCTTCTTATCAAAAAACTCTCGATATGCTTTTTGATTTGCTGTCATCTCTTTAAACGTTTTCATCTTTTGCTGTCTCCTATGTTAGATATCATTTTGTGCATCTTTTTTAGCGTATCCCATTGCTACCATAAATTTTATAATATTATTTCGTGCGCCTGAAAGCACTGCTCGAGACGACGCGTTTTTATCACTATTGTTTGATCCTACTTTCACTTTAAATTTCTTTTGAAGGTCTTTGGATTTCTTTGTTAAATCTGTCTTATGATATAAATTACTTCCAATCAATCGTAAATAAGATCCAAAAGTCTTACTAGTCAATTCTTCTTCGTTAATCACTTCTTTAAACGATTTCATCTTTGTCTCCTCGTTACAATACTCTAAAGCCCGCTTACCTTTATATCTTTTTCCAGCGTGAAAACTTTTATTTACTTGATCAGCCATTACTTTGTTATTAGGACAGGTGCATTGCCATCTATATTGTGAATCACAAATTGCGCAAAATCTTGATTTTGTTCTAAACAGTCTATCAGTGTCAATAGTAGTCATTACCTTTTAATATTTCCTCCCAGTTATCATCCTTCTCTTTATTAGTATTATCAACATATACCTTATGTATATCTTCTATAACTTTCCTTTCACAAACATTAACTCCCATTGCTTCATTGACAACGTCCTGTAATGCGCTATAAATTTGTGGTGTTAATATCATATTATTTATCCCAATTTTTAGCTATTGTAAAATTAGCATGTGAAAAACCAAGACGGTCAACCAACTTAACAGCACTACCGTCTTTAGAATCAATCGCAACATATCCCTCTGGTGCGGTTACTTTAAATCCATCTTCATCTCTCAAGAACGTCCCTATTCCTTTTACCTTTTCTAATTGTTTAACTATTAATAATTTTGCATCATTAATACCAAAATATGTAGCAAAAGTAAAATGAATTTCCTTAGCATACTTCTTAAATGTTTTCTTTGCTTCCTTCTCGTACACTTTATATTTTTCTTTACCTTTATCAGTTTTCTTCGCGGCCATTTCTTTGACCATTCGATTTATATAATACTCTTGAAATTCTTTAACTGTCTTTTTTGTATCAGAAAAACGCAATCCTTCTCTTATTTTTGTATTAAAGAAAACCTTTAATAATGATGATATAGTGAACTGATCTTTTTTACCAGATTCCTTTTTTAATACATTGAGAAATTTTCCAGCAAGTTTTAATGCACCTTTAGTTTTGGCTATAAGTCCATCAATTGTTTTTAGTTCAGATTTTGTCATACTTGGATTAACTAAATCTAAACCAGCATCTTCAGACCAAACATTTTTAGTTTTCTTAAATGAACTCACATTGGCACCAAAAGAGGCAGAAAGATCAGCAATAGTACTACCTCTATAAGTAGTATGCCATACTACACCGATTTTAGCTTTACGCATGGTACTTGCCAAGTCGGAATCATCTGGAACAGCATATGTAACTGTGTTAGGTGTAAAGGTTAAACTAGTCACCCCATCTATATTTTCTTGTTCCAAATCCTCCTTAGTGAACATAATGTCACCTTGGTAGATCCCATTCATCTCAAGTTCGGGCAAATACTTTAATGCAACTTTGAGTTTATTTACGGGTCCCTCTGTACCATGATTGGATTTAATATCCGCATTAGTATAATTTATTTTGGGAACCTTATTAAAAAGAGACTTTGTTGCAACAAAGAACTTCCCGTTCTCAGGATTAATACCAGCAAATACGGCTGGAGCGCCATCCCACTTGGTCGTCACCGACAATCTACTGGTGCTACTACCACTCAACATATCTTTGAGCGAATTTAAAAATAAGATAGCTGTTTTAGCTCCTACTACGCCACCATTAATTATTTCGTCTTCTAGATGTTCTAAATGAGTATTAGTATCTTCATTTAATGTTTGTTTAAAGGATAACATTATTTGTTATATGAAAAATCGCACATCATTCGATTTGGCAATCCATCTTTGCCTTGCGTATCTCTAATATTTAATTTAAAAGTATAATCAGCTGATTGCAACACCATATCAACCCGTCGACCGGTTCCTGTTTTTCCACCATAATATACAATACAATCTCCAACATTTGCTGCTGCTTTCATTGCCTTTGCATCCATTTTTTTAGAAATAACTTTACCTTTCATTTTATGAATAACGTGATATCCATGACCAATTCCAGACTGCAACAATCCTTGTATCATTTTTTTATTTGGTTTTGTTTTTATTGCTTTGCCTTTTGGTCTCTTATCAGTAAAAATCTTACAAAAACGTTTATTCTCAATTCCAAACATTTTTAATATTGCTTTTC